>Ga0247723_1000592_pt1 | contig 24160 bp, 27 predicted proteins | sample MSEWelMarce5H_FC_FD_189079 | JGI IMG/M metagenome (GOLD analysis project Ga0247723, IMG submission 189079) | Subsurface sediment microbial communities from gas well in West Virginia, United States - MSEEL Well Study Marcellus 5H_FC | ecosystem: Environmental > Terrestrial > Deep subsurface >... | reverse complement strand
GGTCAGCCATTGTTTGTTCTTCTGTTGTCATTGGCAGGATACCGCCATAGTCCAAGAAGAACTTTGCTCCGATTCGGTCAATACTATCATGTCGATTCTTAACAACGTTCAGCCAGAGAACTTCTGGATTGTTCACTCGGTCGCGATCAAGCATGATTGCTACGTCTGCAGCGTCCTTGATTGCCCCGCTGCCCTTGAAGGCATAGTAGTTCGTCAATCCCATCGTGCCTTCGGATTGCTGCTGAGCCATAGCATTGGAAATCTGGCTGAGTGCTACAACACAGACATCCAGTTCCTTCGCCATTGCCTGTAGTTGGATAGCGGCAAGGCGTGCATCCTTGACCTCATCCCCAGTCTCGGAAAGATTCTGAATAAAGTCCACGATGATTACGTCGATGCCCATCTTCTCCTTAGCCTTCTTTGCGGCTCTTCGGATTCGTGGCAGCGTGTACAGGTCGTCGTAGAAGAGGATTCGTGCGCTTGTCCAGAGGTCACGAGCAATCTTGTAGTTCGCGCTCTGGTCAAGGGTCATGCCACCCTGACGGAGAACACGGGTAGGAATCCCAGCCGTAATCGCCATGAGGCGCTGCATGTACTGCTCAGATGACATCTCAGTTGAGAAGACCACTACAGATTTGTTGGCATCGATAATGTCCTGAACGAGGTTCACAGCAACTGCTGACTTACCCGTTGAGGAGAATCCGCCGATTACCCAAAGGTGACCCTTCACCAAGCCGCCAGTAATCTGGTTGAGGCGCGGGAATCGCGTCGGCACACCAGCAGACTTGACCTGCTCCATGCGATCCATGACCGCAGAGGCTGAAGGGTCTACTCCGCTCAGCGGTGCGCGTGAGACTGTCCTGCGGACGGTTGACTCCACCTTGTCCATCAGTACTTCGATGGTCTGGCTTTCGTCATAGCCCATAGAGGCAATCTGCGATGCAGCCTCAACCACAGCGCGACGCGCTGCCTTTGTCTTTACGATTTGCGCATACTGCATGACATTGTAGGAAAGCCCAGCACTAGCCGCGACAAGATCGTGGCAGAACAGGGCTGGTCCCTCAATGCGTGATGAGTTGCGGAGTTCGTCAACAACCGTCAGGCTCTCGATGCGCTGCTTGCGCTCTCGGACCTTAACCATTGCGCGCCAGACATCACGGTGATCGTCTGAGTAGAAATCGTCCGCAACGATATTGAGATCGCTGACAGTATCAAAGGCATTGTCATCTACAAGGATTGAGCCGAGTAGCGAACTCTCAGCCTCAATCGATTGCGGAAGACCGCTCGCCCCGCCGATCACTTGGACACCAGAAGTCGTGCGCCGACGGATTCAGTGAGCGCAAGCCATGCGGTCGACTCTTCGCCAGCGGCTCCCGTTGGGGGTAGACCAGCAGACTTGCGCCACATTGCCTCATTCTCCTGCGTTGCTCCAGTCGCACACTCTTGGCGGACTGGGCAATAAGTACACTCCCACTTCTCTTCCTCGGTGACCATTGCGTAGGGCATAGGGATGCTGCTATCAAGGCTTGCCTTCAATTTGATAAGTCGGTCGTCGAGATACGCTTCGACCTCAGCGTCAGTCCAGTACTGGCTGTTTGACGTTCGACCTCCACGAGTAGTTGACTCTCGGAGCGGGCATGCCTTGTGACCCTTCATCGAGAAGTAATGGACTTCCATCGTGGTCTTCTCTGGGTCAAGCCCGAGCAGCCAGCGATAGATGTTTACCTGAGCAACGTGCGACGGGTACGCGCCATACTTTGGCAGGCTATCCGTAGTCTTCCAGTCCTGCAGAATGAATCGCTCGTTGTCGTTGTTGTCGCGGAATGTCAGCAGCGAATCAAATGTGCCGCCGATTTCAATGCCACGATGCGTGCGCTTAACCTTCTCTTCAATCCTGCCGTTCTCTGGCACATTTTTTTCCATCAGCGAGTGGAACAGAGTGCCACGGAACATTGGGTACAAAGACTCAATGCTCTGATAGAACGGCGTGCGGCGCTTTAGGAAGTCACCGCGAAGGCAGTGAAGAATGCTTGTGGCGCTGATGTATTCTCCACGATTCTGAACGCCGTCTACGATTCCTTTGACTAGCGGGTAAGGATAGGGAAATGCCTCGTGGCGATCCTGTGCTAGTTGCAACGCAAAATCAAAAGAACAGTGACCCTGACCCTCAGGCTGGTCTGAAGTTCCATCGGCGCTAATAAGTCCTACCAGTGGCATGTGTGTCTCCTTTCGGGAGGCTATATTGCTTTGACTGGGGAACTATAACAGGTCCGTGAGGCTAGTTCAATTGTTACAATAACATATGTGCTAGTATGATCCCAGCGTTATAACATATGTTCTATTGTTACAGTTGCACAGGCTGGACTGGTGTGTATACTGACACTACCCAGATAGGGAAGCCAGCCTAGACCAGTACATATGGTATAGTAATAGAATACCAAGTACGTAATGGTTAGGGTTGATAGTGGAAGACCAGCCAGCCAGATGGCTGCTGGCGAAGTAGAAGGAGTGGCAAATGCCAGAGTACACAGTACCTAGCCCAGAAGAGTTGGGCGGCGGCGAATTGGCTGATCGAAAGCCATTGCCAGGAAATGAGGATTACCGCGCTCGGATCATCGAGATCAAGGAAGCGGTAAAGCCGAACTTTGAGGGCAAGCCGATCAATGTCTTTACAATCAAGTTCGACATCGTGTCGTTCGCGGACAACGAGCCGCTTACCGACATCGATGGAACTCCTGTGGAGAGCCGCTGGTCGTGGAAGGACGTTGACCCAACCCGTATGGGCTTCAAGAAGGACGGCACGGCAAGCATTGCTCGTCAGTTCTTCCTTGCTGCTAACGGTATCTCCGACCTTCAGTCGCGTGTTCCGAACAGCAACACTGATGACCTGATTGGTAAGGAAGTCAATGTTTCGCTGATCGTGTACGTCGGCAAGGACGGCAAGCAGCGCAACCGCATCGTCACGATTAAGGCTCTCGGCTCACGCCGCCGCCCTGTCGTGTCAAGTCCAGCGACGCAGGAGCCTGTCCGCGTAGAGACGCAGCAGGTTGACCCTAATAGCGAGTACATGCAGAAGGTTAATGATCTTTTTGGGGCTGACGCTAAGTCGACCGCCCCTGTTGAGAACATTCCCTTCTAAGAATGTTTGAGTTAGACGATGAGGCAGAAACGCTTATCTTCGTCGCGGCAATTGCAGGAGAATGCGACTCCTGCGACTGCCTCAAGTGCTCTGATCTCTCAGAGTGCTGCGACGAGTGCGAATGTGGAACCTGCGTTGAAGAAGGGAAGGAGGAAGTCTAATGAGCGGAAGCGTACAGGCAGAACGGTTGGAAACGGTCCTCCTTGTGCCGTCTGCGGAGATGCCACATACATCTTCGGAGAAAACAATGGCAGACCAGATCGAACTTGGTGTCCTAGAAAATCTTGCGATCCCAGAGAAGGTTCAGACGGACGTTGGGAACTTTTATCTGAAGCGTACCTTCGGGTATACGGGATCTAAGGACGCTACTGCTCCGAATGCCGTTCGCGATGGTCACACGACTATCGATGAACTGATGGCGGTAGCAGAGTCGTTCAACGGTCAGAAGTTTCTAGCGACTGAGTTTGTGAACCTAGCGTTCGCATACCCTAGAAGCGCAAGCAAGCATCGCGACCTATACGGATTCGGATCTCGTCATACTGTCCCAAAGGACGGAGAGATTCTGTATTCGCAAAGTTGGGAGATTGCAACCGCTTGGGACCCGTGCGAAGACAACTGCGAAGATGCTAAGTCCGAAGAGATGGAGCACTACAAGTTGAATCATGATTGCTTCACTCGCGAGGATGCCGAAGTTGACCCAGTTGATTTCGTGAAGATGCTTGCATCTGAAACGGTTGGTCGCAACGAGTACGATGAATTCCAGAAGGCAAAAGCCTCTTGGTTCAGGATCTATAGCGGCGGAGTTACCCCACGATGAGCGATGTAGATTTCTCGTACAAGCAGGGTCAGAAGGTCTTGGTTGTCGGTGAGGTAATGAAGTCTCGCGTCAAGGCTGCTACGGCAGACGGCGCGCAACTGGATTACTACGTCCTGAAGATCGAAGGCAGCGGCAGCGCTGTCGTCGTCAACTCAGAGGCAATCCGACCGTTTGAGAAATCTGTCTACAAGGTCCGAGATCAGGACTTCGTGGAGAACGTCGGGGCAATGGCGCGGAATATCCGCAAGTTCCGACAGGCATCTAACATGAGCCAAGAAAAGTTCGGCGAGGCACTGGGCGTGAGAGCAGTCACGGTCAGCATGTGGGAGCGGGGTATCCGTTCTCCAAGATCTTGGCGAATTCCACATCTCGTAAAGTTGCTGTCTATCAGCGTGGAGGATCTCTATGGTGTCTAGCATTATTGAAACAAACGATCCGATTGAGGTCAACGGCTTCGATGTAGAAGTTGGAACCCTGCTGTTCAGCGGTCTAGACGATTGCATCATTGGCGTTTCTACACACTTCAATGCCAGCGGTCACCATGAGGAACTCCCAGTCTATGACTACGAGTTGCTTGTAGACCACTTCTTCACGCAGTTCGTTGACGATTGTCAAGATGCTGGGGACGGAGATTGCGGCGGCGATCACCACACAGAAGCAATCGAGTGGGTCGACTTTAACATCATGGGTATGTACGCCGCAGAGAAGGGTCATTGCATGCCGATCATTCTCATGCAAAAGAAAGAAGCGGAGTACGCACCATACGCAGGTACTGACTAGTGGAGTACAAGCCACGCGGCTTGATGGTGGAACTCACGGATGAGGAACTCCGTCAGGCTAAGCAGGTAGGCGACGGTCGCAATGCTGCGAATGTCAACAGCAAAGACAAGCCCTACTACGACCGCGCTCTGATGGAAGATGATTCGGTCGCTTCATTCGCCGCAGCAGCGGCTGAATGCGCGGTGGCGAAGGTGTTCGGAGTGAAGTGGCACGCCAAAGTGTGGGCTGCGTCCGAGCATTGGAAGCACGCTGATGAGCCTGATTGTGGGCAGCACATTGAGGTAAAGCGAATCCGAGAGCCGCACAACGGCTTGGTTGTCCGAGAGAAGGACGTTGCGCTCAAGCGTTTCGTTGTCCTTGCGCATCCAACGCCAGAGAGCGGCTTTAAGATGGTAGATGTCATCGGCTGGATCACGGCTGAAGAAGGCTGGAAGATTGGCGATGACACGGGGCGAGGCTACAAGCGAGTTCCGCAGCCAGACCTAAAGCCAATCCCAAAAAAGGAGGAAGCATGAAGCGACTGATGGTTATCTCATTGGCTCTTGTCGTCGGCTCTATCGGATTTGCGTTCCGACCGTTCGACACTGCCATTGACCAGCCAGTTATCGTAGTCACTCCAACTCCACAACGTACGCCAGAGCCGACCCCTAAGCCGAGCCTTGTTCCAGACCCTCAGATCGGAAAGGCGACGTGGTATGGCTCAACTTCTAGCAATAAGAACTACCAGTTCTGCTACGGCGGTTATAGGTATACCTGCACCCCGTACAGGACGCTGGCTCAAGGCGGATGGGAAGATGAGGTCGTCAACTACTGCGCAGTTCCTGGGTTCAAGTACCACCAGAAACCGTTCTGGGTTAGGATTACTGAAATCAAGAGCGGCAAGACTGCACTGTGCAAGGTCAGGGATTACTGCGGCTGCGTCGGCGGCGGCATCATTGACCTTAGCCCAGTAATCTTCCTGAAGTTTGCCAGCCTCGGGGTTGGGGTTATCAGGGTAAAGATAGAACGAGTTGCTGGTAAAAACTGATGCCAACTTACGATTTTACCTGCAGTACCTGTAAGAAGACCGAAGAGCACAAGTTCCCCATTGACGCGGAGACTCCTGTATTGACCTGTGAATGTGGTGGTACAATGCGGAAGCAATTTGTCTTCCCAGCGAGCCTCACCTACAAGGGCAAAGGCTGGGCTAAAAAGGATCGAAAGGCTGAGAGGAAATAGATGGGATACATGAAGGACTTAGACATACAGCACCACAACGCCTCGCTGGATGAGGTGCTTGACGCTCGCTACAACGAAGGCTACTTCGAGCGCGCTGAGGGATCGAACTACCGCAACTACGCCGACGACCCGCGCTGGAACGAGATCATTAGCCTGATCGAGTCGCCACACGGCAATCGTGGCTTGACTATGCTCGACGTTGGCGCGGCAAAGGGTTGGTTCGTGCATCACTGCAACGTCCGTGGTCATGAGGCTCTCGGCGTGGACATCAGCAAGTATGCCGTAGAGAACTGCGCTCCAATGGCAAAGGGCGCTTTGACCCTTGCCAATGTTGAGTACGGTCTGCCATACGCATCGAGCGTCTTTGATATCGTCACGTCATGGGAGTTCTTTGAGCACATTGATGAGTCAAAGGTTGACCAGATCATTGACGATATGTACCGTGTTCTCAAGGTAGGAGGCGAACTCTGGCTGCGCATTGCGCTGTCCGATGGCGCATCTGCAGAGACCGATGTAGACGTTACCCATGTGACCATGAAGGAACGCTCTTGGTGGGAGAAGCGGATTGGCGAGCGTCAACCGATGCTTGTGCCGATCCTAAACAACGAGACTGTCCTAAACCGAATGTTCGACGGCACTGACTGGAAGGGTCGATTCTTCGTGTACCGAAAGGTGGAGTGACGTGGCTGACTACATATTCCGAGTGATCAGGCACAAGGACATGACTGAAGAGTCATTGATTCCGTGGCTTGCCACGTTGGAACTGATGGATAGGGTCGTCAGGGAGCGAAGCATCAAGTTAAAGAGCATCAAACTGCATTACCATCCCAATGGCATGCGGACTGATCACGCAATGGGAGTGACTGACTTCGATAAGAACCAGATCGTCCTGTGCTCTAATGACTTTGACACTGCGCTGCACGAACTAGCCCACATCTGGACTGGCGATGCGCACACAACGAAGTGGGCGCGCGCACTTTATAGGCTGTATGACTGGTATCTGCCAGAGCAAGCGGCAGAACTCAAGAAGACAACCTCACGCGAGTATCGCAATGCTCGCCTCAAGACAAAGAAGGAGAACCGAGCATGGAAAACGTCGCGTTTGCGTACCTGTTCCTTGGATGGCTGATCGGAGCCGTCGGAATGATCAATCGAGCAGAGAAGGTTGAGGCAGAAAAGAAACTAAAGTTTAAGGCTCTTGTATTCCTCACATTGCTCTTCAACTTGACGGCAACTTACGTTCTCTGGCAAAAGTAAAAACCGCCCCCAACAGGCACGAAGCCTGAAGGGGGCGAGTTTTATTTAACGATTAGATACCGTACTGAACGTTGTCAGCATCAGGATCTTCAGGAGCCTTCTCCTTAACGCCGTAAGCGCTGTTCTTTGGGTCTAGGTACTTGACCAGAACCTGAAGACCAGAAGCGAGTCCAGCCGACAGAATGGTTCGGAAGTCGCCGCCCTGAATGTCCAGAAGCGGGATGCCAAGACCAAGAGCGACGGAGATTGCAACCGTCACAAAGGTGCGAAGGAACTCAACGAGCGCCTCATCGATGCCCGTGTTGTCCTTGATATGCTTGAGCCATGCCTTAAGATCTGCGTACATATTTACTCCTACTTCCATTCAACAATAATGACGTGCTTGTGCGGTAGAGCCTTGTCCTTGCCAGCAATACGCTTGGAGTCGGCGATCTGCTTGAGTTGTGCCTCAGTCACCTTAACGGCGAACTGCTCCTTGCCTTTGCCTGAGCGAGTTGGGCAAGCCCACTGCCAGCCATCAACGGCATCCCAACCAGCAGCGGTCATGTGACCGTAGCCCTGCTTCAGGTGCTTCGGGTCTTTCTTCCCGCCGCCACCCTTAGGACCCCACCACTTCTCCCAGCGCTTGTGCCACTCAGAGATCTCTAGACCTACTGGATAGCCAACAGGCTGCTGCACCCAAACGCCAATACCAGCGCCGCGAGTAGCAGAGGCGACAACATCATCCCAAGACTTAGCCCATCGAGCGGTAGCGCCGAGGACCTTTGCCGTCTTAATAAGATCAGCAAGAGATGATCCGTTATCGGATACGCCCTGCTTCTCTACAAAGCCAGTTGCCTTTGCCTTTGCGTTGATTCCATCTGCAGCAGAGGGATCAACCTTGTACTTTGATGCCCAAGCGACTAGGGCAGCCACGCTGGAAGGACCGCAGTCATCCAGAATTCCGCCCTTTTCAACGTGGTCTAGTTGTGACTTGACCTTAAACTTCATGAGTCTCTCCTTAAAAGTGGGTGATAAGAACTGTTACAACTTCTGTGCCAGTTCCAGTGACACCATAAAGTGCTTCTCCAGCACTTAGTTTGATTTCGATTGGCTGCATGCCATTAGAATGTTCAACGCGCATCCCAGTGCTTGTAGTTACACCTGAGCCACCAAGATGAACATTGCCACTATCAGCCATCGTCAGGTAAATCAGATTGCCATCAGTGTCTGCAGTGAAAATCTCGGTTGCGGTAGTTCCAACTGATACTTGCTTTGACGTTACTGCCATGATTACTCCTTGATCCTGAGCGGCATTGTCGCTGCCCAGAGAACTGTTAGAATCAACAGAGTCGTGCCAACAAAGTCACGAGTTGATCCGTCGGGCAGAACTGCCCATGCAATAGCAAGACCAAAGATGGTCCAGCCAGCGGCGACGATATCGTTTACTGCCTTCTTAAACATTGCTCTTACTCCTTGAGGTCGTGCTAGACCCAGAAGGCGGAGGTGTCGGTCGCGCTGCCATTGAAGCAGCAGCAACAGCAGCCTGCGCTACCTGAGTAATAATGATTGCTGGTAGCACGGCTTCGCGAGCCTTTTCCCTTTCAACTGGTGATAGGTCTTTACCAAGATTTGAAACTACTTCGACTGCCTCACTGACAGCCTCGCCTACAGCAGCGACTGCTTCACCGACAGCCTCAACAGCAGCACTTGCAATCTCTACGGGAGACGGCAGAGTGGGCTGCTCTGGCTCAGGAGAAGGAACGCTAGTGGGATCAGGAGATACCACAGGCTCGGGCGAATCGGTCGCTTCGGGCGACGGCTCGGGTGTGGAAGTCGGGTTCGGTGTTGGTTCAATTGACGGCTCCATGCTTGGCTGCGGCGTTGGCGGCAGCGTCGGCTCAGGCGTTGGCTCTGGCGTAGGCTCTGGCGTTGGCTCAGGGGTCGGCTCAGGTGTCGGCTCTGGAGTCGGTTGGGGTGTCGGGGATGGCTCTACAGAAGGCTCTGGCGTAGGGCTAGGAGCCACGCTAGGGCTTGGTGCAGGCGGTTCTGGTGTCTCGGTAGGGGTAGGCTCTGGAGTCGGCTCAATGGTCGGCTCTGGAGTCGGTGTCGGCTCAGGGGTTGGCGGTGGCGGCGGAGTCGGTGTCCACTCTGGATCAGGTGGATTTGGATCAATCGTGGCACCCACATTTGTCCAAAGCCAATACGAACCATTGTTGTAGAACTGCGCCTCTGGGTTGCCGCAGCAACGACCAGCCCGTAGCCTATACTCAGATGCTGGCAAGTCCCTCATAATGATGTAGGAAGCCAGTGAGTAGTTCCCAGTATGTTCGGTCCAAGCATCGTCATTTGCGGCAATCAAGTTTCCCTGATTGTCGTAAAGCCAGAGCATGGAGTCCACAAGATTGTCGCACCAAGCGCTTGTGGAATCTGGGCAGAGATCTGTCCAGATTTCCAAAGTCCCAGGTTCGCTGAGTTCAATCCAGTAATCTTGTGTTTGATTCACAAAATATGGCGGCTCACCCTCCGAGCCGAGCGTTGGATTTGCTGAGTAAAGTGCCGCAACGAATGCGGCAGTAAAGATCATCGCGGTTACTATAGTAACTCTGAGTAGGTTCATACTTACCTCCTCAGTCTATTATTAGATCATTCTCTCTTCGATCGCTTTCATTACTGACCAGACGCTACGACGAACTTTTAGTTTCATCGCGTCCGTTACTGGGTAATCCTGCAAAGTAGCAGCATGGTCGACACTGCAATTGCTTGCGTCATGAGAATCGATAAAGTCATTTGCGTATCCCACGCCATCGATAGAAGTTATCGCGTTCAAGAAGAACGCATGGTCAACTCCATTGGTGCCTGGGTAGTCACTAGCGTAAGTAACAAAATAATGAATCGTCGGCTCAGACATTATTTACCTTGCCCAGAAAGCCACGCAGTGATAGCGCCAAGTCCGCTTAAGCCCAGGAGGGCGATAACAAACTTTGCAAGACGATACGCTCCGCGCGTTTCTGCTAACTCTAGTTTGATTTCGTTTAGTTCACCCTCGATTCGGTCAAGCCGCTCTAGGATGAGATCTACTTGACTCTTGGTCATTTTATTCCTCATTTACTTTTACGTCAGTAATTACAACCGAGCATGGTCCACAAATAATTTTCATGTTTTCCACGTCTTCGGCTTCAAACCTATTTTCAAAGCCTTTTGCTTCGCATACTTCATTTCTACAGATTGCAATTATATTGTAAATCATATGATCCTTATGGAAATGGAATAAACGTCATGCCATAACTGTAGATTGTGACTGTAATGCCTGTCGAACTTTGCATTCGTACGCGACCTTGGAATGTTTTAGACCCGAGTGCGTCGGCAACCCAAACAGTCTGCATAAAAAATCCATTAGTAAAAGTGACACCGCTTCCGTTTGAAAAGTTTCTACCAGAGTTCAGTGTGTTTCCTGCAGTATCTGTAATGCTATGGATTAGATACTGAACTGTTGACGTATTTGTTACTGAAGACCCATAGTAAGATACAAGAAACTTCTGACCAACAAAAGAGGGGCTAACAGTTACGGAAATGCCAGTATTTAGCGGCGTGATACCAACTGAACCAACTGAAACCGAAGAGTTAGATGCTCCGCTCCCATATGGATTTCCGCTAGTAATGTATCCAGCAGAAGTGATATTTCCGTCAACCGTTAGGTCGTCTGTGGCTGCGTCTAGTTTTAGGTCGCTAAGGATTCTCACCATGGCGGTACCTTACCCGATGACGACGACTCGGTAGTCGCCAGCAACGCTGCAGTATACCGTAATTGCGCTGGTGGTCGTTGTAACCACGTCTGTGATAACCATGGCATCGGTCGAGTCATAGACGTTAACAATAACATCTTTCGTCCCGAGCGAGTGCGTGATCGTCTTCGTTTCGCCAGCAGTCCACGTTGCCGTGCTTACATAGCGGGTCATAAATCCTAGGTTGGTCTTTGCACCAGCAGCAGTGCTGGCACCAGTACCGCCGTCGGCGATGGCAATGTCCGTGCCGTTCCAAACGCCAGTCGTGATAGTTCCGACCGAGGTAAGGCTAGAGGCACTTACGCCGCTGCCGAGAGTCGTTGCGCTAAGCACGCTTGCGCCATTGATCTTGAAGTCTTTGCCAGAGGCAAGAGCCATGTGCTCAGAGGAGGTCCAAGAATCAGTTGCGTCAACCCAGTTGAGGGTCTTGTTGGTCGTGCCGCGAAGGGTAATACCGCCGCCGTCTGCGGTCACATCGGTTGGTGTCTCAACAGAACCAAGTTCGATGTTCTTGTCGTCAACCGATAGCGTCGTGGAGTTGACGGTAGTTGTCGTTCCGTTGACCGTAAGGTCGCCAGAAAGCACAAGGCTCGTACCAGTCGCTGCGCCAATGTTTGGCGTAACAAGGGTTGGCGTATTTGCAAAGACCAATGCTCCAGTGCCAGTCTCGTCAGAGATTGCGCCAGCAAGTTCTGCAGAAGTGGTAGAAGCAAAGTCAGAGATCTTGCTCGTAGTAAGGGCTACGGTACCGCTCGATGCTGGCAGGGTAATGACCGTGCCAGTTCCAGCAGCAGCGGTTGGGACGATCTGGGCGCTGCCAGAACTTGAGCCAGGGAGCGTGACGCTTGAGATGCCCGTAAGAGCGAGGTTGCCAGAGGCTCGGTTAAGAGCGACGCTGGTCGTACCAATGTAATGAACATCAGATGCGCTTGCCTTGCTGTTTGCAAGGTCATACGCAGACTTTACCGCAGTCGGCGTAGCGGCAAGAATGCTGCTCGTCGTGCTGGTAGAATCGCTGAGTTGCACAGCACCCTTGACCGTTGTGGATGCGTCGGCAATGCTGATCGTTGGGGTAGTCCCGCCAGTCGATGAGATTGCGCCAGTTCCAGATACTGAAGTAACAGTTCCAGAGCCAGTAGAGAGCGTGGTCCACGCGCTGCCATTGTAATACTTGAGCGCATTGCTTGTCGTATTGTAGTAGACCTGACCTGCCACTGGAGAAGCAGGATCAGAAGCAAGGTTCTGAACACGGGCATTCTGCAGTTCGTTCTGGCTCAGGTTAATATTAGTTAGAAACTTTGTAGCCATGATTGCTCCTTAGTTCAATAGTGCTTGTCCAGCAAACGCTGCTGAAAACGTTAATTGCAATACATTATTTGAGATGTATTCAATATTGCCAATAACATAGGTTCCAGCACTATCGATGACAGTTACTGAAGGATATGCAGTAAGATTATGCGTGATCGTCCAAGTAGCGCTTGGAGTGTTCTGGTTATACACATACGTCTGGTGAGCGTCGCCGTCGAGACCTGGTGTTCCAGCAGGACCCTGAGGACCTTGGGGACCAGATGCGCTAAGGATAATCGATGCTGCTGGCTGGTCCTGAACAACGACCGAGTTATCGATACTCGATACAGAGATCGTTGCCACGGACTCAGCGACAGAGATAATCGGATTATTTTCGACGACCTCTACGACGGTAGTGCTATTCTGTACCGTCAGGTCGCTCATCGCGTAACCTGTGGGCTAACCACTACCTCTCCCTGAAGTAGGCGAGTTACGATTCCACCGCTACTTACCAACTCGAGATCGTAGACACCCTTCTTCATATTAGGAAGTGCGTCTGTCTGCGTTGCTGTAATGGTAATCACTACAGTTCCAGCAGCCCCACCAAGCGTGATTCCGCTTGCATGGGTTAGGCTGACTAGCGCAGTTGAAGACTCAACTCGCTCACGGATTTGCATCCGAGCGGTGTAGCCAGTCAGATTGATTGCAGCACCAGCCGAATCTTTCCAGGTAATTGTCCTGGTAAAGGTCGCACCCTGCTCAATATTAATGTTGTAAATCGATGCAGACATGCAACCTCCTTAGGTTTTGATAATGAAGTTTAAGAGTGTTGATTTCGGCGCGTTCTCTGATGACGTTACCGACGTAGCGCCCAGCGCTGTAACTGCACCGCTAACGGTATGAGAAAGCGTAGCACTTGGTCCGCCCGACACTGTTGATGAAGGGTTAACTAGGTGTGTGTGCGCTCGGTATGTTGCACCGCTGACAATAAAGGCAAATGTAGATCCATTGCCGCTTGTGTCAGATACTGCGTATCCGCTAGTGACTTGCGCTGGGTCGACAGTATGCGTGTGTGATGCGTGGCTACCAACAGAGAAGTTATCAGCGTGACCGTGGGCAATGTTTGTCGTATGAGAGTGCGGTGCATTTGGACCACTTGTACCAGTGTTGTTTGCCCAACCTAGTGCAGTATCTGACCGACCTCCGACAAACCTATCGCGCATATCTGGAAGAGTAAGAGTTCCGCTGGTCACTCCAAAGACCAAAGCCAACGCTGGGTAGTCTGCCTGATTTACGGTTGCTCCGTTAAGGAACAGCCATCCAGTAGGCGCAGTTGCAGTTGCCCACATAATGATTGAACCAGTAGGTGGCAGCGTAGCCCCATTTTGCCTAATAGTTCCAGTGAAATCGACTTCGTTATTTGTCCAGTCCAATGTCACGGAAGGGTAAGCACCAGTGCCTACTGGTCGGACTACCGACTCGATCCATCGATCGTCTCCATCGATGCAGACCATTACAAGGTCGTTCGCAGATGGGAACTGCATGCCACGGACCTTAAAGCCAGTAGATGCGTCGGTAGAGCCACCAATGTACACGGATGCAGTGTGCTCTGTAGTGTCTACAGAGATTACTTTCGCCTGGTAGCGATCAATAGCAGAAGCATTGCCAACGCTTTGGTCAACAATGTTACCAATGGATCGAGCCAGTTCTTTAGCAAATGACTTATCACCAAGGTTTGCCATTAGTAAATACTCCTTGACTTCCGTACGATCAACTCCTGCCTACTTCCTTGCATTGGGATATCAAAGGCTTTCAGTTGATACGAGTCATTAGTTCCGCTGTTATTTTCGACAATAGAAATAACATCGTATTCATCGAATAGCGGGTTGACGATTGCTGGCAGGCGAATCTCTTCCTCAACTAGAACGTTTTTAGCAAGTTCTGCTTTTGCGCGCTCTAGGCACCGAGATACAACGGATGTTCGTTGTCGGATAACTAGGACCCTATCTCCAATGCTCTCAATTGAGGTTGGGCTATTAGAGTTCGTATAGTATTTTGCTGATGTGGTCGTTCCGTTGCCATCAAGAGCCTCTGCTCTTGCAACGTTGTTACCGTCTGGATCTTCTCCGATAACAAGGATATGATTCTTAATTGTATCCCCTGTTTGGGATTTTACAATTCCGAGCATCACAGCACTCTGTCCCGCAACAAACTCATGAACGGCACCGCCGCCAAGACCATTGTATGGATACTGAGTCTTATCCCGTGCTACCAAGTAGCCGTTCCGATCAAAGTAGAGATCGACAGCCCAGGTTTCAGCCCATTCCAGAAGTTTCTCACCTCTGTTGTCGCCCATCTCGGCTGCCAGTCTTACCGCAGTAGTGTTATTGGTCTTCTCGTCAAGTGCAGTAAGGTTTAGACGGCTGGAACTAATCCCAGCATCAGTGGCAAGATCGGTAATAACCGTCTTGATCAGAGTGCCTTTTGTCCAAAATTCTGGCGCGGCAAAATCTGAGAATGTGAACTTCTTCCAAAGGTCGATACCGTCTACGTTAATGACCGCAGCGCCACGCTCGGCAACTACCTCAACTCGGTCAATCATAAAGATACCAAGTTGCACATAAACGTATGAACCGTTGACCTTTAGACCATATTCTACCTTGAGAAGTTTGTCCCAATAGAATAGAGCGTTCTTTCCATATGAAGCATAGGAAGAACCCTTTGGTGTGTACTCGCCATCTTTGTCAATGACGCGAATCTGACATGTTCTGCGAGTTGCTCGATCGGCATCAACGTAGACACTGCCTTCGACGGTAGCATTTGTGATCTCCTCAAGTGGGAGAAGCGTGCTACCGTCGAGGGCTGTTACGCGCATTTTTACTTCTCGAATAGGTGCAGTTAGCGCCGCATTGAACGCGGATGAATCAAATCCAGATACGCTATACATACTAATCTACCTCGATGTAATTAATGTTTGCTACAAGATGACCAGTTGGCTGATACGACAGTTCTGGCGCTCCAAGGTATACCCTTAGAACTGCGCCGTATGGGTCTTTCAGATACACAGGCGCATTGTAAGAAAGAATCTCATTCAACTTAGCAAGTTTCGAAGGCACTTCATCGCTTGGGATAAATGCTTCAAAGGTTCCTTCTGAACCGTATCTTGCTGTTCGCACAACAACTTTTCTGCCACGACCGAATGGCTCAAAGATTTCCTCTTGGAACGGGTTCGATCGGCTTTCGCTCTGAGCATACAACTCAAGCGAGAGAGAGTAATTATTTTGCGGAACGATAAACCAGTTATCTTCGTTAGACGAAGATGTAACAATCGTTGAAGTTTCTGGGTCTGACCCAAGAACAGTGCCAGAAACAGTTGCGTATTGAATAACCTGATAATCGTATTGCTTGCCGATTCCAGAAGAATAGTCAACAAATGAAGTGGTCAACTTGTTGGAAATAACTGCAACACTTGTCCAATCAATTGTGCCATAATCTCTCTTGAACACTTCATACTTCACAAAATCTGCAGTGGTTACCGCATCCCATCGAACAACAACAGAGCCATTCTCTGAGGTCGCTGAAACACCTTCAACATCTGAAGGTGGTGTCCATGAAGCGTTATAGGAACTACTTGCTACCGTTGAAGAGTCGACGGAATCAGCGTCTTTAACAGTTACATTGAATTCGACCGACAATCCTTGGGTAAGATACCCTGTTGGGATTGTTACGGTTGGTGTAGTACCGCTTGCTGCAGTGGCAACAACAAATCCGCTGTCATAAAAGACAAGACCTGAAGTTGGACCCTTTGCAACAATTCTTCGCTGACTCTGAGCCTTACTTGCCGAACCAGTATATGAATACTGGATTGTTGGAGAAGGCTTATTGATAGAACCGCTTGTTACGTCCGTAGTAATTGGCTGAACAGAAGCAACAGTTGGTGCGGCAGTCGGCTTGAATACCCGATAGGCACTCCAGTCACCAGTATTATTGGTGCTTGGGCTGCCAGAATTATCCTTATAGCGAGCACGGTACTTATACTGTGTATCATTAGAAAGCGTAGTTCCAGGACCGCTAACGGTTGAGTTAGATCGATTGATTGCATTCGACGTAACGCTTAGACCAGATGTCTTTGTTAGCGTGTACATCGCAGTACCTGCGACTGAACTGACTTCTACCTCTAGTGAAGTTGGAGAGTCAGCCAGACCATATGATAGGTCTGCGTCAGAGAACTGGATATCAAAGGTTGGGTCTACCGTTGTTACAGCAGCGCCATCTGATGGGCTGAGTGGATTTGCTACTGGCTTAGAGTTCGTGTGGAACATCGCCTGGCTTGATTCATCAAGAGCGATGCCACCGACCGTTGCCGTAACAGTCCAGAAATATCGGTTGTTCCACTGCAATGCAGTAGATGCGTAAACATACGAGATGGTTGTCGCTGCCGTCGGGCTTACTGGACCAATCGTGGCATAGACACCACCGCTGGTGTCGTAGATCTTGATAGTATAAGCCGTGATGTTTGACGTTGCGCTAAACGTAAGTGTCGGCGTTAGCGTCTTTACCCAGCCAGTATTCGTATCGTCATTTGGAGTATCAAGGGTGACACCTCCAGCGAAGGTCGTAAACGGGGCTGACGAAGATACATTGGACGTGTAGCCATAGGTATCCTTGGTGTAGGATGTCCAATAGTATGACGTTGAAGGAGACAGCGTTACGCCAGAGGCGATAGCGAAGGCTCCATTTGCAGCGACAGATACTTCCCCGCTATCCCAGACAAGCGAGTTATTGCTTGAAAGATAGACTTTTACATTTGCATACGCAATCCTATCACCAGAGTCCGTATCTGATGACGTAGCCGTGAAGGTTGGCGAAAGCGTTGTAACAATCGTGTTGCTTGGGCTTAGACCAGACGGTGTGGATGGTGCAAGGTTAAGGACAAATGTAGAGTATGGACTCGTATTGGTAACAGAGTATGGACTCCATGCTCCAGCACTGTCCCTAGTTCGAACGCGCCAATTGTACGTCGTTGCTGGGGTAAGACCATTAGCCCCAGGGTAGAACTTCGATACCGTGGAAATATTTCCAGGTACTGAGGTTACAGTATCGGTGAATGCGATAGTCGAAAAGTCGCCTGCAGATACATCGATCTGATAACTGCTAATATAGTCAGCAGCGTCCGCGTCGTTCTGCGTAAAGTTAAACGTCACTCCACCGTCCTGACGTGCAGCGCTAGTCGGCGCGATCACCGTCGGAGCGGTTGGTGCGGTATTGGTTTCGTAAGTAATGTTTAGCGTTGGTCGAGAAGCGGACGTGGCAAACTCTCGCGAATAGAATTCTGCATAGTGAGTATCCAGCGTCTCGGTGCTCAAATAAAGAATAAACCCATTATTGGTAGCCCCGCCGAACCAGGTCCTGACCTGATTAGTTACATCGACAGTAACGGTAGACGGTCTTGTGCCGCTAACGGATACAGATGTTTGGTCAGTAGTTGCATAGTCTGTGCCAGCATTATTGTGGTAGACATAGTTGTTGTAGGTATTGGAAGTATTCTTGGTCCAACTATTCTCAGCGCCAGCCTCTTCGGTCCACGGCACAAGGCTCCGTGCGACGTTCAGCGTCTTTGTTGCACTCCCCCAACTATTGTGCGCAGTACTTGTCGTAAGCACCAACTGCGCCGACGTGATGCTGGAGATGCCAGCAAAAGAAATTGGGAAGTAGACCAGCGAACGCGCTCGGTATGCGCCAGATCCGAAATTACCAACAGGGTGATGCTGGTCAAATCCATTCCAGTCAGAATCGAAAGTTGCCCCTGTCGATCCGACTGCGATAGTGCTTGCGTCTTTGGTGCTCTTGATTGAAACAGTTGCCATGTTGACCTCTCGGACTGTAGAAGGGGGGCGGGGCGGGATTTCCCCGCCCCCCCACTATTACTGGGTCTTGATGCTTTGGCGAAGGTTCGTGATGAACTGATCGCCGCTGAGAATCGCTGCAACCTCGCTGGCTGAAGCGTTCTTGAGCGCACCCGTTGGATCGCTGATCACATGCGTGATCTCCAACTTTTGCGACTCGCCAGTCGATGTAGAGTTCCCAACTCCACTGAGAATTGCCGTTAGCCGACCAGTCTGGGCGGCTAGGGCATCTTCCCTAGACTGCATGCCAAGAATCAATTGATCGACAAAGTTCGCACCAGTGCTTTGGACACCGACATTGAACTGATTAATGCCTTCAATGATTGATTCGATTGAGTACTTGATCGCGTCAGACAGCCTTGTTGGGTCATCTGATGCTTCGCTTGCAATGCCGAAGAACGAAGAGATCGCCTCTGCAACCTTCGACGCAGCGTCAGCAGCACTTGCGATCTGCTCAATATTAGTACCAGTGTATGCCTTTGTCAAATTGAACATCCTCGAAAGAGAATCTTCCATCCAGCCAAAGACCTGATCGATATCGATAACCTGCCTAAACTCATCGAGTGCGGCAAGGTCCTTAAAGAATGCTTCATACGTCGCGGTAACTGCAGATGCTACAGCCTCAATAGTATTGCTAAATGAGGTGATCGCAAGCAGTTTCGCATCGCTGATTGCCATCTTATTGCTAAGGGCAACCATCTTGTTGAGCACCATCTCCATCGTGGAAATGATCTGGTCAACAGTGCTCTCCATTGGAGCGCTGAATGACAGCATATCTTGGAATGTTTGAGCCGTTGCGCCAATCGCCGAAAGGATTGAATCAAACGGCTCAGCGAACTTGGCAGCAGCCTCGCTGCTTGCCAATGTTGCAAAGTTCTTAGATGCAGTAATGAACTGCTTTACGATGCTTCCCATTGAGTCGATGACTCGACCAACTACTACCGAAGTAGGAATTGAGATCTCACCGCTAAGGTCCTTGAATGCGTTGGCTGTACTACCGATTGCCGAAACAATCGAGTCAGCAGCCTCAGCCATCTTTGCCGCAGCCGCGACTACTGCTGCCTTGCCAATCTTTGTTGTTCCAGCAATAAATGCCTTGACAACCATATTGATGTTGGCAATCAACGTCGTGATGTACGGCGCAGGATTGAATGTTACAACCTCTTGCAGGTCCTTAAATCCGCTTACTGCTGAGCCGACGGCATCAACAATATTCGCAACAGACTCTGCAATAACAGATGCGTTACCTAGTTTTGTATCATTAAAACCAGAAAGTTTAGCGATGAACGCAGAAACAATCTGTTGCATTTTAACAATTACATTGGTAATTTTGCTGCTGGTTGGCAGCGAAACGTTCTTCAAACCATTGAAAGCGGTTACTGCGGCACTAATTGCCCCTAGCACTGTATTCGCAGCGCCACCGAATTTCGATGCCGCGTCAAGGTCAGTGCTGCTAATACCAGATGAAGCCTCTGCAACAATCTCGGTAGCGCGGGCTACAGCCTTAGCAACTTTGCCCATTGTCTTCTCAACAAGGGCTTCAATGTTTTGATTTCCAATTTCTTTAAGAGCCTTGACAAGCGCTGCGCCCTGCTGGGCAACATCTACAGCATTCCCTAGTGCATTTTCTGCAGCCTCAGCAGCAGTTGCTGCCTGGTCAGACATGTCACTACTCCAGTTAAGGTAGTCAGAATAACTTCCCTTGAACTCTTCTGGAATAACTACATTAGCACTTAACTCTTTCCACTTTTCCCATTTTCTTTTCCACTCGTTAAAGATGTTCTCGCCCATATTGATACGACGCTTGCCGATTTCGTTTCCAGCAGCATCAAGCCATGCAACAACATCGCCTGCGTAATTTTTAGGGTCGAGATCATAGTTAAGTTGTAGTTGCTCTCGGAGAACCCTGTTTTTCTCTTCAAGAGCCAAGATAGCCGCGTTAATAGTTTTAAGTTCTTCACCGCTAGCACCTTTGCGCTGAGCAGTGAGCCGAGCAATCTCGTCTTCGTTATCACGAAGTTTTGCTCGCATCTCTGTATTACCATTGCCAAGGTCATCAATCATGACTTGGTATTTAGTAATAATGTCACCAAAGAAGTCGCCAACATTGCCAGCAACATCGCCTACGAAGCCGAATGCTTCGCCAATGCCCTTGATAAATGGGATTGAATCCCCAAGAGACATAAAGCCTTGGACGAGTTTTGCGGTGAGAATTCCTAGAGCCTCGCCAGTCAAACGAATCAAATCAAAAACGAAGATGATTGCCTTGATTGGAAGGATAAGAACTTCAAAGATCGACTTTAGAATATTGAAATTTTCGCCAGTTTTCTTTGCCGTATAACCAGCATCTTCAAGTTTCTTGTTGACATCTGTGCTGAAACCCTTAAAGAGTCCAGTGATGAAGCCAATAGTGAACTCAATAATAACGGCGAACGGACTAAAGATTGCTTTTGTAAGTTTAAGAAGTTTTGATCCAAATGACTTGAACAATGAAAGCGCTGTTCCTGCCCACTTCTTAACGGTTTGTAGGGCAATGGCAAGTGCTGGCTTCATTGCTGCAATTGCGGCAACCGCTGCGTTCTTACCCATTGGCGTACCAGCGGCAGAACTCACAGTCTCCAGCGCTGCAACAGCGCGACCACCGCCCCTAGTAATAGGAGCAGCCGAAAGGTTTAGCGCCTTGACTCGCTGCATTGCCATTTTACCAAAGTCGATTAGCGAAGTCTTCATCTTTGTGAAGAAGCCACTTACGCCCTTGGCGATATTAAGCGAACGCAACGACTCCCCAAGACGAGTAAACGGACCGACAACATTCTTTGTGATCGTTGCCCTAAGGCTGTTTACAGAATTGACAAGAGCCGTTGAGGTATTATTGGCAAAGCGAACTGTCGTTGACTTAGCCTTAGAAAGGAACTGTCCAAGATCACTACTAAAGAACTGCTTTGTGCGATCTAGCGCAGCCCGCAGCATGTTTGGTGTGTCTTTAATGAATGCCCTGAATGCGTCTCGGTATCGAGCAGCAGCAGCAGCGATATCCTTTGAGAAGAACTTTTTGGTTCTTGCAAAGATATTCTTAATGCTAATCTTTAGAGAGTTTGCAATAGATTTTGTCTTCTCAACTGAGTCGATAATAGTCTTTGCAATCCTATCGCCCATCGATAGGTAAGCATCGCCAATCCGCATCATAGCCTTATAGCCCGATACGATGGCGCGGTTATATCCGCTCTCAATGCCAACTACTACACGATTTACACCGTTGAATAGCCCATCGAGGGCGCGGATCATGGCATCTCCACCCTTGACGATGAAAGATTCCCATCCCCTAATAATCTTATTTTTGAATCCAGGAAGCGTGTCAACAAGCAACTTCTCTCCAGATTGGAGAGCGCGAATCATTGCATTTCCGCCCTTAAGGACGAAAGACTCCCATGCGGCAGTTGCTTTACGCATCAATGCCTTAGGGATTGCTTGCGATGGGGTCATTGTACCCTGTTCGCTAATTGCACCGTAGAATTTCTGGACGCTTGGGCGCTGCTCAACGAAGTCGATGCCGCGCTGAATAATCGAAGGCTGCACTCTTCGAGCAGCGGTTACTCTGCGCTGAAGGTAATCCATTGCGCGACCAGGTAGAGCCGTTGCTTGAGAGATCCTACCCCGAATTGGGGCAGTAATCCTCTCAGCATATCCAGATGCTCTAGTGATACCGCTTCCTACTGCGTCGCTTGCACTACGGATGGAGCCAAGGACTGCGTTTCGTACTGGAGTTCGTACTGGCTTACTGAAATCCCACACTTTTGCAAGTGTGACTTTCATAAACTTTGTAAGCGAAACCCAGGCACTTTTAAGTTTTGAGAAGCCGCTCATAAGCGGGTCAACGAATGACTGCCTAGCAGAAAGCCATTGATTCTGTGTAGTAAGAATTTCTTTTAGTTGGCGAAGATACAAGCCAGCCTGCTTACGCATAGCCATCCAGCCTGCATTCTTTGACATCTCGCTCGACATGAGTCGAACTTCCTTGTAGCCCACTCGCAAAAGTGCGAATGTACCAGAAAGGACAAGCAAAGATCCAACAAGCGTAAGGATTACTCCGCTTAGGGCTGTGAATCCGCCGATAGCGCCAGCGACCAACTTATTGCTAGTAATAACTTTTTCAAGACCCTTGGAGAATGCTTCCATTGCATCTGCAGAAGTTGCAAGTGCTGGAGCCATAGCGTTACCAAGCGAAATCTTAATCGCCTCGAACGATGCGGTGATTCTTCCGCGTGAGGCTTCAGCCGATCGAGCAATAGTCTCTAGGTCTTTTTGGAAGTCCTCATGAGCGTTCTTTAGAACATCTACATACTTGCTTGTTTCAAAAAGGCTCTTGCCATATCGCTCATAAGAATCAATACCCTGCTCGATGGTCGTGACCAAAGGAGCCATTTCGTTCTGAGTCGTCATGATCGCAAGGATTTCCTTGCGTCGTGCTGGCGTTACCTTGGCGAGAGACTGAGTTAGTTGGTCAATGTATTGCCTGTAGCCAACAAAGTCCCCGTCCTTTTTCATCAGGGAGTTAAATGATGTGCCGACTCCAACAGTCGAAGCGAACAGCCCATCAAGCGCAATCCTCGCCTCATTGCTCGGATCGACCATCTTGGTGAGTGTCTGTCGCAATGCGCGACCAGCCATACCGCCCTTGATCTGCTCGTCCGAGAACTCGGAGAGAATGATCAAAGCATCGTCGAAAGATGCGCCCATCTGCTTAGCGATAGGACCGACCATCTTAAACGCTTCGAAGTAGTTCGTCATTTCAGCAGCAGACTTCTGCGTTACTGAATAGAGTTTTTCCATGATGGTTGGAATATCGGACATACTCATGCCGAATTCCTGAACAATACCGTTTACGCCCTTGATAGCGGTTTCAAGGTTCGTGGAGGTAATACCAGCAGCCTGAAGAATAGGCGTGAACTGGCGCATAACTTCGTTAAGGTCGTCTTGATTCTTGACTACCGTACCAGTAGTAGATGCGTAGAAGTAAAGACCCTGCGAGATGGTAGTCGCGTCGAACATACCGAACGATCGGGCAAGATCGTTTGACGCAGCGATAACCATATCGACGGATTTCGCCGTTTCTTCTGCGCTTCCAGCAGCCATGTCAAATGAGGCTACTGCTCGTCTTGCTTGATAGTCGATCTTGGCAAAGGCGTTAATCCAGCCGCTTACGGCGGCAAGAGCCTGCTGACCAAGAGCCTGAGCCTGATATCCAGCGACCGATAGGGCATACGCCTGCCTGCGAGCCGTATCGATCTGCCGCTGGCTCATTTCGTTGTTAGTCTTAAGAGCCTTATTACCAGCGTTAACGGCGGCATTATGCTTGTTCTGAGCATTAGTACTACCAGCAACGGCTGCAGCCCCAGCACCAGCGGTGCCTGAGCCAACGCTATTGAGGTCTTTATTTAGTTGCTGCGTTCCAGCCTTGACACCTCTGCTGTCAAGTGACGCAGTAATTTTAAGATGTCCACCTTGTTCTGCCATAAATATACCTCAATAAAAAATACGCCCGCCCCTGAACAGACAGGGACGGGCGTGTCTGCGGGCTATTTAGTCAGTTGCTTCATCGCTACGGTTCGCTCTCCCAGTGAAAACTGCAAGAACGCATCGACGATATATGAAGGCTGATCCAACAGTCCGCCAGGGTATGGCAAGCAGGAGTATCCAGTAGGTATGTTTACCATACGGATCTCAGTCTGCTTGCCTCCCTGCTTTGGTACTTCGTGGATAACCATTTGCCGCGATCGGCACTGGTCGTAGAGCGCGTATGCCTCGCCAAGCCTTGGATACGCTTCGATCACTGAGGATCGGCTGTAACCTTCGGCTGCTCCTTTGGCGAGGTCGAAGGCTTTCCCTCTTCAACCTTGTCCAGCGACTGCTTATTAAAGTGTTCGAACAAAATATTGTCGAGCCACGACGCAGCCTCTGCACTAAACGAGTAGTACGTTTCAATGCTTGGCGA
>Ga0247723_1000591_pt1 | contig 24162 bp, 20 predicted proteins | sample MSEWelMarce5H_FC_FD_189079 | JGI IMG/M metagenome (GOLD analysis project Ga0247723, IMG submission 189079) | Subsurface sediment microbial communities from gas well in West Virginia, United States - MSEEL Well Study Marcellus 5H_FC | ecosystem: Environmental > Terrestrial > Deep subsurface >... | reverse complement strand
GTCGATGAACGACTGCGGGTTGGTCTTGGCCTGGTTCATAACTTGACCGGTGCACTGAATTGCTCCGTAGAGGCTCTTCAGTCCAGTGGTTCCGCGTGCATAGAGCTGCTGTCCTGCTTCAGGAAGACGCTCGAGCTCGCCACGAGCACCAATACCGTGGTTGCGACCGAAGTGCGCAACGAATGCGACACCGGCACCACCAACGTTAGTGATGTTCTTTGCGGTGCTCTTGATGTGCCCAAGAGCGGGGGTTTCGTTGTTGATCTGTTCGTTGACACCGTCCGAGTAAATCTGCTTAAGGACGGCCGAACCAATCGCGAGTGATACACCATCAGCCATGATGTTTTTTCTCCTTCAAGGTTAGTTAGTTTGGATTTGCATGCGTCCCAGCCGTAAGGACGGCCTTGCATTACAAATAAAGACTATCAGAGTCTTGATGGATTTTTTAGATCCCGCGTGTCTACTGTGCTGCGCCCATGCGGATTGCGAGTTCAAGCGCAGCCGCACGACGAGCCTCTTCGGTGTCAACAGTCTTAGCGGGAGCCGCTGGAGGCATCCCGTTTGCCGATCCCATAACCTTTGGTGCAGACTTTTGCTTTGTTGCGTAACGCTGCGCAACGCGCTGCTCAAGGTCCTTTGTTTCATGGAATGCGCGAGCGAGGCTTGCGTCTCCGTCGACAGAGTAGTTGGCCAATGCGCGGCGAACAACTTCTTCTTCGTCGAACTCTCCATACTTGTTGCGGATGGTTGTGAGTTCGATTTCCATTTGTGCGCGGCCTTCGTCGAGACGCTGACGCTCAAGCACCTGCTCTTGCATGTCACGCAAGACCGCAAGCTCCTGCTCGAGCTGTGCGTAACGCGGATCTGCCACTGCCTGAACTTCAGGGGCTGCAGTAGTCTCTTCTTCTTCCCACCAGTTACCAGTAGTGGTTTGGCCCGCTGCGGGAGGAGTCTTCAGCTGCTGAACCTGCTGCTGCAATTCTGCTAGCTGTTGCTGCTGAGCGAAGCCGTAGGCTTGACCCATCTGCTCGTAGAACCCTTGGGGGTCTTCGGCAAGTGCACGCTGCAGGTTCGCTGCCATGGAAATCTCTTCGGGGCTGAAGCCGGCTTCGCGAAGTTGGTAGTAGGGGGATGCTTCTTCTGATACGCGGTTGTATTGGCGCGACCATTCATCAACGATTGGCTTGAACTGCTCGTGAAGCGGTTCGGGGAGATCCTCCGCGAACTTACTCCAGGAGATGACGTCGCTATCAGAAACCGCCTCAGCCTCCTGCGGTTCGTATTCTGCTTCGACGGGCGACTCGATTGCCTCTTCTTTCGCTGGCGATCCTAGGAACTCTTCGATTCCGGGGATCCCGCTAAGATCAAGGCTTTCGACGGTAATGTTATCGTTTTGGTTATCCATAAATACCACTATACATCATGACAGTCGCAAATACACTCATCAACCGCAGATAAATCTATTGTTGATTGATATATACCCGGACAGTCTTCGCAGTGGCGTTTGCCTATGCACCAGCCAAGTGGGTACGGGGATGTCACCTATTGGGCCTGATCAGGGCCAGCACCGTCCGTCATTGCAGGTGCGCTGGCTGCAGGTGGGGCGGAGCCGGGGCCATCAGACCCAATAGGAGCTTGTAGCCCACCAGAGTTACCTGGTTCGTACGCTCCACCAGGCTGTGGGCCGACAGGCGGCAACAGTCCAATCATGCGAGCGTAACGGCGAGCCTTGTGCTGGGCAACGTGGTTCTCGACTTCTTTGCGAATCCATTCGGGCATCATCTTGTACGATGAACCCTTCTGCATGAGCTCGTGGATTTCGATGTGAACGTCGTCGTTGTCCCAGTCGTTAATGGCAATGATGCTGCCTCGTTCTGGCGGCATTCCTGTTGTCGGGTCAACTTCGATCATGCCCTGCATGACTTGCTGCTGGTGCATCATGTCTGCCTGCATGACTTGTTCTTGCGTAATTCGCTTGAAGTCGACGTTTTCCGTTTGAGCGGATCGTTTGTCGATACCTCGTCGCGTTGTCCACTGCTGCAACATTGGCATGTCGAGCAACTCGAAGCCTTCCTGCGGCATGATGTAGCCCATCTTCATGAAGTCCATGACGTTTGCCATACGTGCAGACTTTGACTGCGGTAGGGCTGAGCCGGACTCGATGCGGAGATCGCAACCAGTAGCAATGTCTGATCCCTTGAGCAAGATGGCCTCGTAGCCACCGTCTTCGCCGGTGGCCTTGATGAGGCGGGGGATGTCCCAGTACTCTGCAGCGAGCGTGAGCGACTGACGAGCGACAGTCTCAATGGCCATTTCGAGGCTTGAGATTGTGGTTGCAAGGTACGAGTCGTCACGTTCCGCAAGGTAAGCAATTGCTGTTGCTGCGGAGACGCCGCCAGGTGCGGAGCCGCGAGAAACCTCGTGCTGCCCTGAAATGTCCTCGAAGTTGCGTTCCTGACGCTCGTTGAACTGAACCACGTAAGATGGCAGTTCCGTAAGCGGAATGGGCTGCGGACGGATAGCGTTGGGGCGGATCGGAATCCACAAACCAGGCTCAGTGGTGATCTTCTGAGGAACGACCGAACCCTCATCGTAAAGCATCTGTGGCTTAGAAGTGCGGTTCTTTGCTTCGATAATCTGCGATTGTGTACGGTTGTATTCGATCTGGAGCGGGATTAGGTCACTGACCACGGATTCTGCGTAGAAACGACCAGTAGGTACGTGTGAGATCTTGGCAAAGGGGAACTCTCCGTGGGGGTACGGGATTCCGTTAAGACCGGCCTGGATGATCTGGTCATTAACAATTGTGACAAAACCGCCGTTTGGGAGAAGCTTGCTTGCTCCCGGCTTGATCCATGCTTCAATGATGAGCGCGGATTCGGGGCGAACCTGACCGCCGGTAATACCTAGACGGTTGGGGGAGATGATGTCGTTGACGTCTGTGGTTGGTGCGATGTTCATCCCTGGAGGAATGACGTCCGCATACATGATCTCAATCCATTCGATTGGCTTTGCGTAAACACAAAGCACATACGTTTGCGATTGCAGGTCTTCTTCGAGGAGGTCCGGGACCAGAATGTTAAACGGGCTTAGGGCTGCCCAGCGAATGTCGCCGTAGGTCTTCGTGTATGCGTCGTACGCGGAACCGTCCCAGTACGTCTTAATGTATGCGTTGCCAGTTACCGACAACCAGTAGGCTGCGGTAGAGAGGTGCTTGTGGAACTGGAGACGGTCGTAAAGCGACTGCCAGACCTGCTCGCCAGCGCGCGCCGCAAATACATCGTCGTCGTCGTTGCTTGACGGCATAACGGACGCGGTTGGGCGCTGTGAGGTTAGTTTAGAGATCTCGGTGCGCACAATTGGGCGGATCTTGTTAACCGTAATGCGTGGAGTGTACTTGTCAACCTTTGGCAGCGGGACAAGCTTCTCGTCACGAGTAGACCATTCAACGTACTGCTTGCCCATGTAGAACGACAAGTTGGTGTACCACTGACGCTCGTAGGGGCGACGCGCGGAGCGAAGCGTGTTGTACTGGCGGCGAACCCAGTCGGAAAGCTTCTTACCTTCGTCGGACTGCGCAAACTCGAGGAGCTTGTCAGGTGACAGCATGTTGTCGTTAATTACCGACTCTTGAACGAGGCTTCCTCGTTCAGATTCTTGTGGTTGCTCTGGCTGGATCACGTTACCGTTGTCGGTCGCTTGCAGTCTTTGGTCGGCTGCCATAGCGGCGTCTACCGACTTAGAGAATCGAGTTGATGGCATTTAGGTCTTCCTCATCTAGGCGCAAGTCCTCAGAGAGCTCACCGGAAATGCGAGCGTCTTCAGCTGCTAACTGATCTCCAGTATAGTACCGAGTTGACGATTCGTACTGAGTTATTTGTGCTTCGCGTTGCTTTGTGTAGGAAAGTTCGCTATACGTCAGCGCGTCGCGACTTGCGAGGAGCCTTGTCGTCTCCTCCAGCTGCTTCGACAGGTGCTCCGTTATCAGGTTCAACCGCTTCTCCGCCGTTACTTTTTCCAACACGAGCAAGGCCGCCAAGATCAGTGACGGCAGCAATAGCAGCATTTCGTACATTTTCCATCATCCTCTCAGCCGCCATGGGCAGCTGGTCAATTTGTTCTTGAAGCCCAACAATTGTAGCTTTAGCTTCTTCTAGCTCTGATATAAGTTTGTCGACCTCTTTGGCATATTCTTTTGGTGAAAGATAACCAAACTGTTCAGCAATCCACGCCATACCAAAAGCGGAGATGTAAACGTGGCCGTAATCTTGAATGTCGTAACCAAGGCTAAGTGCCGGTTCTTGACCTTCGGTGTTTCCGTATCCCAAAATGTCGGTTTGGGGGAATAGCGTCATGTAATCAACAAGTTTTGCTTTGCCACTAGGCATTGTTTCTCCTTAGTTCCATGAGACTAATGTTACACCAAAAGGATAACTTTTTACTCAACGCCCGTAAAATCTGAACTATTTTGTCCCAAAACGTGCCATCCAAGCATCGCTTTCTCGTTTCGACGCTGAAGTTCCGTGCGCCATGAGTGCGCGACGTCAAGATACGCTGCTGCGTATTCTGTGTGGTCTTCTGATGTCCCTTCATAGTCCTCGGGGGAAAGATCTGGCATGAATGTCATCAGATAACGCAGAGCGTCAGTTGTGTGGTCGTCTTTTTCTCGCTGCCCCTCGGGAGCGTTCTTCATCGCAGCAACCTTTGCGTTAACGTAACGGTTCTGCTTGGCACCCTTGAGTTCGCGGATTGTGTTGTGGCATTCGCGAAGGATGGTGAGAAACGGCTTGCCGGTCTTGGGGTTGGTCTTCAGATACTGCATGATCTTGTTAATGCCGACTTCTTTGGCGCGTGGGATGCCGTCTACGTTAATGTAGATGCCGTATTTTGCGTATTCGCTAATAATGCTTTCGCCCGTGATGCCGTTGCGCTGCTTCATCGCCGGGTCGCCTGTAACCATGTAGGGAACGCATCCCAGTTCTGCGTTGATCTCGTTTATCGCTTTTGCGTGATCCGCGACGGTCTGGTTGGCCTGGTAGTACTCTCTGATGATTGTCAAGCTACCTTTAATGTCGGCAGCAACCCACAGCCAAGCTGTCGGGTTGTTGATACCGTGATCGCCCGTCAAGTAGATGCGGTACTTACTGGGATCGAATTCCATTTCTTCAAACGTGTAGTTTGCGTGGGTGACTTCACGGAATTCTTTGTACATTGCACCGGAAACGGCTAGGTATTCACCGCCGAAACGGACCATTCGGGTCTGTTCGTCCATGGTGCCGAACACACGCGCAAGCGCATCCCTTGAAAGGTAAGGGTTTTCGTCTGTACGCATCTGCACTAGACCAATACGGGGTTCTTCGCCCTTTTCTTTTGCCTCAAAGTAAGGCACGAACAGGTCGTCGTAAATCCATTCCATTCCGGCGACGGGGGTTTCTGAGATCCAGTAGTCGCCATCCGTGTCCAGCAAACGCATTTTGCACTCCTCAAAGATGACCTTGGGGCATTCTTCGTCAAAGTGTACAAAATGTCTAGAGGTTCCAGCGAACTTGTCGAGGTCCTGGTCCTGGGACATGAACTCAACAAAAGACCCATCACGCAAGGTGAGTGTGTGTTGTTGGGCGGAGTAACTCTTGTCCCAGGAACCGTCTTTTAAATACTCTGTCGGTATTAACCTTTTATATAGGGGCAGGATGATCTTGTCTACACCGTTTAGGAAGTCAACGCAGACAACGCGGCCTCGAACTTGACCTTCTAGGTTTTTCCGGTATGGGTGCGTCTTGGTTAAATACCAGATCCCTTCAACAACTGACGCAAGGGATTTACCGGATCGGTTTCCGGCGACGAATAGGCGTTCTTTGTGCTGAAGTTTGTGGAACTCTATTTGCTTTTCGTGCGGCTTGTATGCGTAGATGTTTGGTTCGCGTGCCTGTGTGGCAACAACGTTCTCGATCTCTTGGAGTATTCCTAGCGGGTCAAAGTCCGGCTGCTTTGCTGTGCTTGTCCGCGCGGCTCTATAGGCCATTGGGCCACTCTACCTTTTTGTATGCTTCCATTTCGGGGGAGTCTTCCAGCTTATCATCTACCGCCGACATGTAACGCCTTGCTCCCATCGATGCGAGAATCACAGCGTCTCCGACGTTGTGATCTTTGATTGTCAGGTCCGGGAATTGCTGCTGAATGGCTTCGTAAACCTCTATTTTGCCTGCGTTTCCACGTCCTGAAGCGTATTTTGCGCGGGTGGTGGGTGAGACAATTGCTACGGTGATGTCGGGGTAGTGCCACATTTCGTGTCGGATAAGCCACCACATACCTGCAAGCTCGTGACTGCGTTGCCCCTGCGAGTTAAATGAGGGACCTTCCATTACTACAACGTCTCCAGGTTTTAGGGTGACGAATAGTTCGGCAAGGTTTGATGTGATGTAGTCCATGCGTTCGTGGCCGCGGAGATTGTTTTTGAGGACGTCTAACATAGTCCATTCCCCATCTTCGATGATTGCAATACCGGTTGCGGTGAGCGATGGATCGATCCCTATGATTCTCATAAGGCTAATCATATACATATCCGCTAGAATTGGTGTATGGCATGGTCGGATGAGACAGATAAGTTAATGAAGGGTCAACTTGGCTCCACAAGTGAGCCAAGTCCTTCGTCGCGCTTTATCGAGTGGCTGCATGCGCAGGCACCAACGCAGCGCGCTGATGATGTTCACCACCGGATCGGCCCCAGGGCTTGGGATGCTGCTGCCGGAAACCACACGCATAAGCTAACTGATCTTACGGATTTTCCCGGTGTGGGCGTAGATAATCTTTTCTTTCAAAGCAATGGCGACGGCACTTATTCGTGGGCGGCTGCCGGTGGTGGAACTACCGGCAACATGAACTACGCGACGTCAAGTACGACTGGTACCGTCACGGTAAACTCAACAACTCCGACTACTATTGCTACCGTAACCATTACGACAACGGGTGGCCCGATTTATTTGTCAGGTACCGGTGACGCAAACCCCGTTGGCGGTGCTGCAGTAAACCAGATCCAGCTTTATCGCGGTTCCACCGCAATCGGCAAGGTGGTTGTTTATGCGAGCGCCACGAGCAGCTACAATATGCCTTTTGCCGTTAGCCATGTTGATGTTCAGGCTGCCGGAACCTATACCTACACAATAAAGGCGTGGAATGGTTCCGGTACAACCACTTATGGCGAGACAGGTCAAACCCCGTCAAACTCACCAACACTTACCGCAATAGAACTTACCGGCGCTGTCGGACCAACAGGCGCCACGGGGGCAACCGGAGCAGCGGGCGCGACGGGACCACAGGGGGATCCTGGTCCAACTGGCGCTGCAGGAACTAACGGGACTAACGGAACTAACGGCGCGGATGGTGCTGCCGCAACCATCGCCGTGGGCACAACGACAACTGGTGCCGCGGGCACATCCGCGTCTGTAACTAACTCTGGAACTTCCAGCGCCGCCGTATTTAACTTCACAGTCCCTCAAGGTGCTGCGGGCGCCACGGGCGTGACGGGCAGCAGGGCAGGGCTTTTATACACACGAAGCACCACCACAACAGCGCCACCGGCAAGCACAACTTATAGGGCAGACAGCACGACGGTATCGTCTACCACGGCTTTATATATTCACTACTTAGGTTCTAGCTCCGTAAGCTACTATGCCCAGCTGATCGCACTAAAAGCAGGCGACATTATTACATTTAGCTCATCAAGCTCGCTCAATAACTCTGTTGCTTCTTTTACCGTCTCATCCATTGTTGACTTTCCAGCTTCTTCGTACGTTCAAGTAAACGTAACGAACGCTACAGGTTCTTACACGACCGGGTCGGTGCTAAACATCAACCCCATTGGCGCTACAGGCCCAACAGGTCCGACGGGAGCAACGGGGCCAACAGGTCCGACGGGCGCTACAGGCGCGACAGGGGCTCAAGGAATACAGGGAATTCAAGGCCCTGTTGGTGATACCGGGCCTCAAGGGCCGATAGGTCTCACCGGCGACACAGGCCCAACAGGCGCGACAGGAGCAACAGGAGCAACAGGAGCAACAGGAGCAACTGGTGCGACTGGCCCTGGTGTTCCCACAGGCGGAACCAGCGGCCAGATCCTCACCAAAAACTCAAGCACAGACTACGACACTGTTTGGGCTGCACCCGGGGCAGCTTCCTACACAACTGTAGTCAAAGAACTAGTCCGCAACAGCACTGGCTCAACGCTCACCAAAGGCCAAGTTGTGTACATCTCCGGCGCAAACGGCACGCACGTACTTGTCTCTTTGGCGGACGCGGACACTGAAGCGACATCATCAAAAACGTTAGGCTTCCTTGAACAGGATCTTGTAAACAACGCTGACGGTTATGTAATCACTCAAGGCTTGCTGGACAACGTAGACACTGGCAGCGCCACGGCGGGGCAGTCCGTGTGGCTTTCAGGCACGGCTGGCGGTTATGTTTTTGGCGCACCTCCCGCAGAGCCGGCACACTCGGTTTACCTTGGTGTTGTTATGCGAGCAAACGCCAGCAACGGTCAAATTGTTGTCAAAGTCCAGAACGGTTATGAGCTAGATGAACTCCACGATGTGTCGGCTGGATCTCCGTCAAACGGTGACTTGCTCATTTACAATTCAACAACTGGGTTATGGACCAAAGCGGCTCAATCGGCGCTCGCCATCGCGCAGTCGCAAGTAACAAACCTAACTACAGATCTTGCGACCATAATTAAATCGCCAAACTATTTAATCAACGGCGGTTTTGATTTTTGGCAGCGGGGCACGTCGTCAACAGCAAACACCTCATACGCTGCAGATCGCTGGCGGCATAGCAGAAGCTCTGGAACGCACACTGTTTCGCGTTCAGCGGACGTCCCCGCTGACGTAGACGTGGCGTACTCCCTGTCTTTTGCGTCAAACGGGTCCGTAACATCAACTAACCCAACAATTACACAGCGAATAGAATCAATTAATTCGCTACAATTCGCTGGTCAAGTTGTTACCCTTTCCGTTTGGGCAAAATCAACTACAGGAGCCGCAGCTGCGTTAGCTTGGTCTACTGCCTACCCAACGGCTGTCGATAACTGGGCTGGAGAAACTGCGGATACTAGCGGAACTTTTACCGCCTCAATGACTAACGGGGTTTGGACTAAATATACTGCAACTTTTACAGCGAACGCTTTGGCGACTTTCGGTTACGCAATAAAAATTTATCGCACGGGTGTGAGCATTACGACGACACTTTATGCAGGGATCCAGCTAGAACTTGGCCCCAACGCGACACTGTTTAGACGCGCAGGCTCAACATATACCGAAGAGCAAATGGCATGCTTCAGGTACTACCAGCGACACGTAACCATTATGGGAAGAACCGACGCAACAGGTGTCTGGAAAATTATTGGCAATCCACTTGGCGAGCTACTTAGGGCAACACCAACTTCAGTAAGTGTTGCCGTAATAAACACACCCGCTTCCGGTGGGAACATTGGAACAAACGTGACGTTAACGATCTCCGGTAGAGACATGTACTATACAAGCACGGGCACAAGCTCTAACGGTGCTTGGCTGAACTTTGACGACACGAAAGTGGAGTGTGAGCTGTAATGAAACTTACCGATATTCAACCGTTGCTTGTTGACGCGCTAGCCTCCATGACCGACGAAGATATCGCTCACGTCATCCGGCAGACCCGAAACCATCTTTTACAGCAATGCGACTGGACACAGTTAGCGGACTCTCCCCTGTCGCCAACCCAAAAAGCGGACTGGGCAGATTACCGTCAAGCATTGCGTGACATCGTGGAGAACAACAGCGCAAATCTTGCCGAAACGACATTCCCTGTTGAACCTGGGATTTAAATGTCCGCCCCATGGCGACGTGCTTCTTCGCGCCTGATTGCATCTTCTTTGTAAACGTCGTCATCTTTTGCGCGCGTAACTGGATCGTGCGGCATAAACTCACCCTCGGGAATGAACGGCAACGAAGCATCCACAGTCCCATCAGTGTTTGACGGCCGGGGTCCATAGTGCGGATCGTTCTTAGCGTGCCACTGATTATGGCACCAATCACACACTCTGTGCAAGTTAATGAAGAGTTCGTTGTTTAAAGTGTTTTTGTCTGGACCGTGATGACGGTCCGACGCGGGGCGGCCAGGGCAACCAATAATTGGGATGACGCCGCCGCCAGCATTTTGAAGCCAAGCCCACTCACACACGTCACCAGTCTTGATCGGCGCAACCCGTGCCGCCTTTTTTCTACCCGAAGAAAGCGGGTCGACATAGTCCGACGGGTGTTTAGTGCCTTCATAACCGGGAATATACGTATCGATTGGTTCATCATTCCGGTCGTCGACATAGTCCAGTCCTCCAAAGTCTTCCTTAGCTTTAATTTTCTTTTCTTTGTTATAGAACTCAGCTAAATCAAACTGTTGCTCGCAACAACAATCAAGCCATCCGGCCCGAGAATTTACTGCACGCCAAAAATTGTCACATTCATCATGAAAACCTTGACGACAAGGGACGCAAAAATCCTCGAGCCGGACACTCATTAATAAGCCTCGTCCCAATCATAAAGACCAATACCACTGAAACGCTGGCCTTTACCTGACGAAGACTTAACCATTGGCAAACGATTACTTAACTCACGAATAAGCTGCAGTTTAGAAATAGGAGTCTCTGCCTCGCGCATACACCACGCTTTATAAGCCGCATAAAGCTCAGCACCCGAAACATTACTGTACGCATTAATCATTACAGCATCAGAAACAAACTGGGCAAGATGATCTTCTTCATTGCGATATTCTTTAGTTGCAACAACAACACTCTCAGGCTCTGCAAGCATGCCATTCTCAAGCACACGCTGCGCACCCTCGATCATCCACTGCAAAATACCTGCACCCTCAAACTTGACAAGTTTACTTGCCAAAGTTTTATCCTGCTCCTCGATTGGGATTGTTACCTCGAAGTTGATCTTACGAACACGACGCCAAAAACCATCGCCACCAGCAGAAACCTTAGGCAAATGATTCATTGCAAGAATCAATGTGTGAGTAGGTTTGAAGTCGAAGAAGTTCTTTCCGATGAGACGGGCAGATATTGTATCTCCACCTGTAAGCATTTTAACTCTGGACTCATTAAATCGACCGTCAGGACGAGTCTCTGAGCCAATAGCAAGTCGAGCCCCTCTGAGTCGCGCAATTTCCGTCGAATGTTCCTGGTGGCCCTTCTCCAATAGGAAATTCTCCGGCATCTGAGCGACATAATCGCCCAAGATCCCGTTAGCGACTTCCAAAATGGTTGACTTACCATTAGCACCCGTGCCAACAAAAAGCGGTAGTACATGGTGCAAAACCTCGCCCACGAGCGCAAGACCGAGAACTTCCTGTATGTATGTAATTCTTTCTTCATCAACAATTACTTTCTTAAGAAATGCATCCCACAAAGGAGTGTCAATTTTATCTGGTGCAACAGTAGTTTGCTTAGTATGGAAATCCTTAAACGGATCAGCCGGTCGCAACAAACCAGTTTCTAAGCTAACAATTCCATCAGGTGTACACAACTCCATACCCGAAGAATCAAGTTCCCTAGCAGGCACAACAATGCCAGGCATTGTCTCCGCCAACGAGATAGCAGAATTAATGGCAGCCGACTGCAGCGAACGCTTAGCCCACTTAACGCCATTATCCGTCATGTCAGTAGCAGCAAACACTTGCGCAGACTCAATAGCCGTCTGAACAATCTGTTTAGCTTCATCTACCACAAAACGAGCACCATCCCAGCGGTGCCAACCAATATTAGGAACATAAATGAAGCGACCAGTCGCCAACGCCGCGAGTCTTGAAGCATTCGCCGTATCCGTATACGAGAAGGTGTCGGTATCATAAACGATGTCTCGAATAGGTTTGACTGCGAGTGCTCCGTCCACTGACCCATTATACCCGTCAATGCTTGACCCTCCCTGAGAGGAACTGCCGGCGTTGGCGAATTCTTTTGGGAGATCAGGGACCGCCCGTAATTCACCAAACTTGTGCGTGTGGTACTGGACTGCCTGCACAAGCTTGGCATCATCAAACGATGAAACAAGCGCCCGCGCCCAGACCAACGAGGAAGGAACCTCATTAGCAGTTTGAACACGCGCACCTGAGCCCGCGCCAATGAGAACCTCGAACTTGTCGCGTAAGAGATGGACGAGTTCACCATGAGTAGCCTCCGTAATGCAGCCATAACGAGCAGCTGCTTCGATTCGTACTGCCATACCCACCATCCATGGATGGCGAGCAGAAGGATTGCCTGAACTAATAACATCCATCAAAGTCGCAGCCCACGCACAATCAAAGTCTGCAGGCTCCCACAAAGAAGGATCTGACAAAACAACAAACTCATCGGGCGATGCAACATCAGTAAACCCGTAAGCAGTTAAAACATCCTCTATTTCAGCCAGAGAGATAGGCGAGGAGCCCGAGGGCCGTACAATTTGCGTAGCAACCGGCTGACCCGCCACTTTATAGTTAAAAGAACCAGGCGCGCGTAATACACGCGGCAAATCATAAACAGGGTCAACATGGCCGCCCTCAATTGAAGCAACCCTTTGTACAAGAGCGCCCCAACGCTTAAGCAAGCCCGCCATATAAACGCGGTTAGATTCGTTAATCTCTCCATCTTCTACCTCCCAGTAGGGCTGGAAACCATATCCAGAAAAAACAACAGCAGCAGGCTCAGAATTGAGCATGCCAGAAAGAATGTCGATAACGCTTTTAGCGTGCTCGCCATCCTGCAAACCAGAATCCTTGAAATCAAGATCCGCCCACAAAGCTTTGAGCCGAGTAACCTGCGATGCATCACCGCGACCATGCGCAGACACAAGGCTAGTAACCTCATTAACCATTACATACACATTGTTTTTATCGTCATTAAGCGAACGAATAAAAGAATCTGCGTACTTAAGCTTTACATGACGAGTGTTCCAGATGCCCGACTCATTGATATAAGAAACGGCAATATTTGCCTCGGGATCATGATTAAGACTCTCATGCAGATCAAGAACTGGTGACGGGCTTTTATCCCAATCATAAATATTAGACATTTGATCTCCTGAAAAGAAGCTGGGACGCCGGTAGAAAGGATAAAGACCCGGCGCCCCAGCAGATATAACCTTACAGGATCGAAAGAATATCCTGAAGGTCTGCAACCGGAATGTTGGTTGCTGCGGACATAACCTCAAGAGTTGTGTTGGGGTTGGTCTGGTACATCTTGAAAGCCAGATCAATCATCTCTTGAGGGTGTTTAGCACCTCCGGCAGCAGGGTGAGCTGCTGCAGCAGGCGAAGGGAGCGAGCGTGCCGGTGGCGGCTCGTAAGCGGCAGTATACAACTTAATGTCTTGGTAGCCGCGCTGCGAAGCTTTCTGCGTAGCAGAGAAAGTAATCGTCAGCTTCCCACCTTCCTGAAGACCAGCCTTAGCAAGACCGGCCTCAGCCAAACAAGTGCTGATTGCCTTCTGGATAGCCCATTTGGCGAACAAACGGCGCTGGCCGTCGTCATCCTCAATTTCAGGATCACGCTCATCCGTCTGCAGCGTATAAATAACTTGCTGCTTAGGATTGTTGTTCTTGTCGTACTGCACATTACCCATAGGGTCTGTAACAGGTGCGACTTCAGCGTCAACGAGAGTACCGGTAACAACATCACCGATCTTCTCGAACTTGGCAATGGGCTGCTTGGGCCCAGACAGTAGCGCATTGGCGTCACTGAATGCCATTTTCATCACCTCATTTTTCATCTCAGTAAAAGGTCGTTAATGGGATTATCAACGGCCTCATATTGCTTACACGACAAACACCCAGGATGGCGTGCCTGTTGCCTAAGCAATTCTTTCCAACCGATTTCCTCGGCTTGATCTATATAATTTTCGATCTTGGCCAACGCCTGAGCGGCAACCATAGGATCATAAGGAAACTCAACAGGAACAGCATCCCGTTGCAGGTTACCTTTGTTAGCTGGCAAAAACATTAACGCAACAGTCTCGATCTTATATCCCTGCAACTCCCAGCCTAAAGCATACAAGTTACCCTGGACAATATACTGCTGCTTAATATTACCCGAGCGAACAGCCTCGAGCGTATCATCACCAACAATTTTCCAGTCAGCGACAAGGCCGCGACCATCATTAGGGAAAAACGCGTCACACGAACCACGCAAAACAAAATCTTTATAAGTATGAACCGTCAACGAATGCTCGATAAGCACCTTGCCGGAAGCGCCAAACCTAGACTCAAACTCTTCAGCAAGACCACCGTGAACATAAGTACCCAGCTGCGCACGCCACGAACCAGTTTCTTGAGTCTTAGGCAAATTAGCCAATTTGCGCACAACGCAACGCTGACACAACATGCCAACCTCTGACACACCAATCTGAGTTTGCCGGCCACGATCCGTAACCGAAAACGATTCAATAATTGTAAGCAAATCACGAGGACCAACAAATTCAGGCAATTCAGACATGTCACTCATACTACACCAATCCTATCCATGATCTTTCGATCAAAATCAACGGCGCGTACACCGTCAAGCATTGCACGAGTGGACTTAAACACCTCATCATTTTTAGCAGAAATTGTCATATCAATTGTGCCGCGAGAACGCAAACGCCAAATTGTTACATTATGCATACGCGAAACACGATGAATACGATCCTCGACCTGTTCTTGAATATCTGGATTACGCGGAATATCAATCAGAATCAAATCATCCGCCCTATCCAAATCGATACCAACCCCAAGACCAGCAGACAACAATACAATTCGCAAAGAACTATGTTCATCCTGAAATGACCGCTGGATTTCAGATCTTTTATGTTGCGGGACATCTCCGCAAAGAACTTCTGCATGCACACCCTCCTTGGCAAGTTCATCCTTCAACCAATACAGAACCTTACTGTACTGCGAAGCAATAACAACTTTTCCATCCGGCGCGGCGTCAGCGTCACCCAACAAATTACGCTCACGCAACCACTCAAGAATCCAATCACGCTTAGGAGACTCACCGCCCACAACAGGCTCAGTAGTCGACTCAGAAGTACTCTCCCACTCACAAGTAGCAAACTGTGCAGCACGCAACGCATAAACCAAAGCATTCTTAACCGTGCCATCATCTTCCAGCATAAACTCATGCGAAAAAGCGCTATACGAACGAAGCAACTTATCAGTAAACGGCACATCAACATCCACATATTGCTTTTCTGGCAGCTCTTTGGCCACTTCAAGCTTTGTGCGACGAACCATCTTGACCGAATCAAGCTGAGCCCAACGATCACGATCAAGCATGTGACCAATCTTCTGAATTTTAGTCTCGAACACAGAACCATCACGCTTACGCACAGGCACAGTCACTTCATAATTATAAAAATTCTTGTCAATCCAATCGCGATACAAAACACGCGGAGGCATAAACAACTCCGGCATCAAAAAACGCCATGTACCAAGACGATAATGAAACTTGCCACGATCTGGAGTACCCGAAACAGCAATACGCAACAAAGTATCATCAGTATTAATCACATTAAGACCACGCCAAAACTGCGTACCCTCATTCATGTAATCATAAGTCATAGGCAAAACAGCATGCGACTCATCAATGATGATAGCCACATAAGTGCCCGTAATAATATCTGGAATCAACGAAACATTCTTCTTGGAAATACCAACAGAATCATGATTCGTAACAATCAAATTAGGAACATCATCACGCAAACTATCCCTAATTCGCTGCCCACGACGCAACCTAGTCCCTGAGAAGCCATCAACAATGTTTACTTCTGGCATATAAGACTGAGCCGTGGGCAGCCAGGCCGTGTCACATGTAATAAGCGGAGCAATCACAATAGAAACAGAGCCTGCCGTCAGAACCCCTGACAACTCAAGAGCACCCAACGAAGTAAAAGTTTTACCAAGACCAGGCTGATCCGCCAACAACATAGAACCAGCACGCACAATACGCTCAGCCGCCTCTCGTTGATAAGGCTTAAGCAAATCAGCAATCATGACAAACTCCTACAAAATACGCAGCGGTCGTGAAGTCGACTGCTGATACAAATCTGGATACTCATCCGGCGGAAACTGTTCCTTAACAGCAGCAGAACGAATGCGAATAGAAGACTCATACTTCATAGAGATAATAGGCTTGTCGCCCTCAGCCAACGCCAAATACTCACTAGCGCCAGTCATCTCTTCCAACATCTTCTTAATCGCAGCATCCTGATCATCTAACGCTTTTTTTTCAGCACGAATCGTGATCAGTTGGGCTGTCAACATACTAGCCAACTCACGAGTATTGTCATCAACAACACTAATGTTAGAAGGATCAATCTCCTTCTCCGTCTCGCGCGGCGAAGTCGCAGCAGAACGCTTAACAACAAGTTTGACGCCATCAGGTAAATCTAACACCACCGGAGCGTTCAAGCTCATTATTTCTTTCTTCTTCGCTTCCTCGATCAGGCTGCGAATCGAATTCTCTTCCATAACCCCTCCTTAGGGATTCGATAATGAACAATGTTTTTAAATAATTGACCCATTCAAGAAACTCAGCAACTTCTAGTCGCTTAGTTGTTGGGCACAAATCATCTGATAGGGGAGAGCGGTTTAACATCAAAGTCGGAGTAAATAAATACACTCCATGATGCCGACTGGGCGCAACCTCAACAACAATAGACTGAGGCACCACACAATCAAACAACTCACCATTCTGCTCTAACTTGAACTCTAACGGCTCAAGATTAGACCAAAACATACGGACACGATCAGACGAACCAATTTCCGACTTCTCGAACCCTGCAGCATTTAACTCAGAAGTTAAAGCCTGCTCTCCCGCCACGCTAAACATCCTTGTCAAAACTATATTGATCAAGCAACTGCTTGATAATATCATTAGCCTTGTCAGGATCTATATCGTCAGGAGCATAAGGCATAGCCTCCTCTAGAATTTCTTCCAGTGGCCGGGCCAAATCACGCTTACGCTCAGCATCAACCTTAGCCTGCTCTGCCTTAGCAGCACGATTTTGCTTACGCAAAATTTCAGTCATACGAGCCTCAGCCTCTTCATCAGACTCTGCACTAACAGACACAGAACCCATCAACGAAGCACGCTCAATGAACTTAGCGACATCCGAAAACTTATAACGAATCATGCCGCGAGACTGACCCGGAGCAATGAACCGATGAAAAGCCAGATCAACCTCTTCTGACTGTCGCCAAAGATACAAAGTGTTCGTATTAACATTTAACAACTCAGCAACTTCACCAGAAGTCAGAAAGCGATCACGACCGGAAAACAAGTCATTAAGAACACTTTCGGCGTCATTGTCCATGATTACTCCTTCTCTATAATAGTGTTGCGATCTTCGATAAACTCATTCATGAATTTTTCGCGCTTTGCCACAAACTCTTTAACAAAGCTGAGCAAGTTTTCGAAGTCAGCCATGCCAGTCTCTCGAGACAAACCGAGCGGTGCCACACCTGCTGAAATAACAGCATGCATGAATGTCTCAACCTCAAGCTCAACAAGGCGATCCATTTGCTCGACAAACTCATCCCACTTATCAGGAGTAACGCCAGCTTCTTTAGCTCCCTTAGCAGCGTCATCCCACAATGATTTCTTGAGAGTGTCCCAAACACCAAGACCCATCATTTTAACAAGATCTTCTGGACTAACCTCATCATCGTTAAAGACCTGCGACTCAACATGAAACGCATTTTCTTCATCTATTAGCAGCTTAATATCAGCTACAAGTGTTTTGTAAATCACGATTCCTCCTTAAGAAATCCACCAGTCGGTGCTTTTTGGTTTAAGCCACTCTTCTTCTACGCCACCAGGCATAGGAGGAATGGATGGGCCCGACTCAGACGGTTTAGCATCATCATCGGGAGTAGCGGGGGGCGGCTCAGGAACACTGCCCGGCATAGGGGGGATAGGGTCACTAGACAAACGAGGCAACTCTAACTTAGGGCTCAAATAATACATTGCAGTTGCTCCGCTATGAGCGTTATACATTGTCAACGATTTTGTTTTATACTCTTTAATCTCTGAAGTTGGATGTATTGGGCTTAGATTGATCTCCAAAATTAAGTCACCAAACTCTGCATCGCCCTCTGCGAGCATATAATTTTCTGTGCCTGCTATCTGTGTTACCGGACTGTAATTCCACACATGCTGAATAAACCATTGCTTTGTGTTGTCATCCCTTGTAACCTCATCGCCTGAATAAACCTGAGTACGGCCATCGACAGTCTCTACCTTGGTAATAAGACCATTGAATGTATACACTAATACGCGTCCAGAAGAGATTTTTATATAGCCAACATTACTCATGCCCGGCTTTATGTCATCAATTGTGATACGACGACGAGGACCCATGATTGACTTAGGCGCAAAAACACCCTTGCGCTGCGCATCTTCGTTATCAAACGAAAAGTTATAAAGCATCATTTGAGGGAGCATTGGATACAACGCTTTCTCAATCAGCATGTCTCCGCGCAGCTTTTTGACTGAATTATCATCAGTTGATGCACCTATCGCTGCGATAGGATCAAACTCGTTAAGCGTTACAGGAACCAGATCTTCCATCTGATTATACATTTTAAGCCTTTCTACTTAAAGGGGTAGGTGGCACAACCATTAAACCACCTACCCCGGCCACGCTAGCCTCCGTTAAGAAGTTGCTCTAACGCAGCATCCAAGTCGCCATCCTGAACACTAGACGACGCTTTGGTTTCAAGCATGCACTCATCCAATACTTTAATTTGAGGGCATGCCGCAGTCATTGTAACCATGATGCGGGCAGCGTTATCATCATCATGCTGGCGCTTTAGCGCTGCTACCACATCTTTATTATTCTTGGCAAACTCAGTAAAGATCTCGAAAACCTCTTCCCGAAGTTCACTGTTCTCTGGCACATGCTCATGCAAATTCTCCATGATTGGTTGCTCCAGAGCAGGATGCGGAGTCAAACCGTTGAACTCAATTGTGTTATTAAACGCATCAAACAACACAACAGAAATATCGTTCAATCGTTCCAGTTGAGGGTGCTTACCCGGTTCGGGATCATCGCCATAATAACGACGCCACAAAACATGCATAACCTTAGCGCCAAAATCCTTAGCGATCTCGATATTGCACTCATCAGCAGAATGGTCATCATGCGAATGATCAATGTCAGCAATAGCATCATTGATGTTATCTACACGATTCGTAATAAACTTACCAATCAGCAAATTCATGAATGTGTTGTACTCTGACTCATTAACCTTCTCGTCATCAATAAGCTCAGTGTAAATACGCGTATAATCAATCAACTCCTGAATAGAGTTTTGCGCATCCTCTGAAGCATCGGGGACCGCTGCAAGCGCAGCAGTCATAGCCTGCTCCATCTCACTCAATTTACCTATAAGCAACTCTGGTTTACCCAATGCTGCGGCGCGAACAAGCACAGGTGCCATGCGGCCATAAACCTCACGCTTTAGCACATCAAACATTGCGTCTTCTACATCTTCTGCGCTTTGCTTATCTTTTTTATTGGGAAGCACTGGCAAGCCAGGGATACGACGACGATAACCATTTGCTTGAACAGTTTTAATGTCTTCGATAGACGAACCAATCTGCTCTAGCATGGGATCGAAAATCTCACCAGCAAAATCAGAACGAATCAACTTCATCAAAACAACTTGCGTACTGGGCTCATAATCATGAGGATCTGCAGACAACTTCATGTCATCCGGAAGAATTGTTTCCAATGCTTCGATAGGCACTTCCAATGCTTGAGCATTACCTTGCTCTTGCAACCAACGAACACTGTCGACAATGAACTTCTTCATGTCGCCGCTGCCGTCATCGCCAAAATATTTATCATATGCGGGCTTTTCCATGATTATCCTTTCAGGTTAACCGAATAGATTTTAGTGAAGTCGCGTTCTTCCTCACCATTGATAAGCGCAGTTACCTTGTCACGCAACTTATCAAAATGATTGTCAATATACTCTGCATCAACTTGACCGAGCTCAGTAACAAAAATCGTTAAACCATTATCTTGCTCTGCAGTATATGCATCCATCATTCGACGAGTAAAGATTGTCGAATTACCATAACCGTGATCCCAAGTCTGAGACTGCTCTGCAACAAGAAACGAAACCCGTCGCAAAAAATCAGAATGTGTAGACACAGCCAAAGCATTCATGTCAACCGGATCCTCAAAGTTTTTAACTTTAATATCCATATGAGCACACTCTGTTGACTCGAACGCACGAATCTGACAACGCACACCCTGCGACTCCATCCAGTCGACGAGACGCAGCATACGAGCAGCACGATGATTAAGCATCTCCTCGTTAACATACCAAGGAGTTGAGACATTAAACATGATCGTTGCATGAAGGTTACTTGGATTGCCGTTATACGAAACACCAAAACATTCCGGTTCACCATCGAGATATCTACCGATATCTACATAATCTCCCGAAACATCATAAAGAACATCTTTACCAATTGTTTCTTCTGATGTTAATTTAATATCTTCTTCCTTGAAAGTACGAATACTCCGAGGATTAAGCGTATAAGTCTTAATAGCCTCTTCTAGGCTCTCGAACTTATTGAACTCATCATTGCCGCGCTTGTCTGATGACTTGCCTTTTTCTGGTTTCCACTTAAGCTCTTTGGCTGCGCGAAAAACTGTTTGCACTGAATCTGTAACGAAGACCAGCACATCTTTTTCAAGATAATTAAATGTTTCGTGTTGTTCGTTGAGTTCACCGACAATATAACCTTTGCCATGATGAACATTATGAAGATCTTTAACTTGAATATTGATTTTACTGCTTGCCACGATAAGCCTTCCTGTTTGATTTTGAGGTGTGGGAGAGGGCGCATAGCATCGTCAAAGACTTACTTACCAGATCGTTCCATCCGGCGCTATCCCTCTCCCCCGCCAAAGCGGCTTCAACCGACTTGTTTTAACTCAACCCGTCTTACTCGTACCTCACATGGTCTGTTTCCATCCGCGCTTTACTGTTCTTGCGAGAGTAAAGGTAGGCATTGTTTACGACGCCCCGAGTCCATGACAGCAGACCCGACAGTTCTAGGTGCCAATTGCATGGCCAAGAGTTGAAGGTTCATACCGGCATTTGCTTTATGTCAGTTGCCTGATCCAAACAAACACCGAACGCTCTAACTAAGTATCCTGTTAAACACACTTGGGAGCTGACGCCGAAGTATCTTGTCCCACACCTTCCGCTGACACCGGTAGTGTAAATGGATAACAATAGACTTAATTATTATATTTAGTTATGATTCGGCTGGGATTGAATCCTTGATCTCATCCCAGAATCTTGGTGATCCTGAATAATTGCGCATCAGTTCATTGGTAAGCAGCATCTCCGTGTTCGACATGTTGGTTAGTTCTTCTGCCGAATAAGCCAACATCTTACGAATCTGAGCAGTAGCTAACTTATTAATACCTTCGACGCCTTCAGCTTCTTTGATGCCTCGTACGATTTTTTCGCAATTGTTGGCCGCTTCCATAAACTCAGACTCTGACATGTTATGAAAATCATTTTCATTAAACATAGCTTCTGATATGTCTTTTGTGTTTATGTTGCGATGAGTCGCATAACCCCACATACCCCATTGGTCCACTGACGGGATTACAACAGATGCTGAAACTGTTAACGAAGAATCATCTTCTTCTTTAACCTCTTCTGCTTCTGTTATGGCAGCTGCTTTCTCGCGGTACAACGAGTGACACTCGTTGTGCATGCGTTGCTTTTCTTCCGGGCCGAACTGCGACAACAACGCCATATGAAGCACATCATTGAAGTCCAACCCTGCAGCAAGCAGACGAGAGCCACGCTGCGTCGCACGAGGCGACACCACTACACGCAACTCTTGTTCCTCTACGAACTTGCGCGCATGACGCACAACCTCAAGCCATGGGCTACCGAAGCGGCCAACAGCAAGATGCTCCTCAACGCGAGGATCAATGTTCCACTGCAGAAAGGCAAAGCGGTCAATCGTAGCCGCATCCAACTGGTTACGACCAACATATTGACGATTAGCACCACTACCAAAAGTGTTAGCACTAGCGATCATACGGAACTGATCATGCCGCGGAACCATACGATCCGGGAACGACATGTAGCCATTAGCCAAAGCAGCATTGAGCTGAATAAGCACATTACTGTTACCGGCATCCATCTCATCAAGCAGGAACAAACCACCGTTCTCATAAGCACGGCGGAAAGCAGTCTGCTGATAATTACCGTTAGCATCCATATAACCGATAAGGTCAGACTTGGATGTCTGGGCACCCACCGACATAGCAAAGAACTCGATGTCGAGCGCTTTAGCCACATTCTCAGCAGCGTGAGACTTACCAGTACCCGCAGGGCCAACAAGCACCACAGGCTGATTAGCAATCACAGTCTTTAGCAGATTCTCGAACTCACGATGCTGAATACCTTCGATTGGTTTACCCGGCAAATCATTAACACGAACCTCAATGACTCGTGCCTGATTGATAGCCTCTTCTAGGTGCTTAACCTTAGCGGCTACACGACGATCAATCTTTGCTTGAACAGATGTAAGAACATCTTCTGATATTTGATCAAACATGGACAATACAGCATCAGCTTTTGTATTCTGCTGAGCTGTACGAATTGGTTTCTTCTCAACCATTGTTAACCTTCCCGTGTGACTAACGCCCCACGCCAGTGGGGGGCGTTAGGCGCAATCTATCTTTGGACAAAACATTGGTGATAGCCATTTCCATTGCACCTGTTATGCGTTGGTGCAGTAGGTTGCGGCAATCCCAGCAGAACAGACCGGGGATTACGGATCCTTGAGTGTCAGTGACTGCGTACATGTCACGGCCACGATTACGGCCGCGCCTTACATATTCGCTACACAGGCCACAATGTCCACCCTGCGTTTCATCCCAACGCTGAATCTGCGCAGCAAGCGATGACGGAATAGATTCCATAACATCACGCTTCTGAACTTCTACATTCTTTTTGGGATTAAGGTGCTTGGTCCTGTATTGATACTTACGCATTTGATTACGGCATCGATACTGCATTATTGTTGTGCCGTCTTTAAGTGTGTATTCGCGAACGCGATACACACGAACTACCTGATCACACGCAGTGCAGTTACCGTATATTTTGCCTCCGGTTTGCTCTAGCGTATTTGTGATTGTGTGCCTCTTCGGGCCCATGGCAATCTCCTTTTGAATAGATTTGTACAAGAATATTGAGTTATTATTTTTGACTGCTCTCATAAAAATAACGAGATAACTGATTACTACTGTTCACAAATATACATTGGATCCCAGTAAACTAGGTAAATGAAAAATGAAATGGCAAATAACTCGTTATTTTAAATCCATTTTGGGGTCGGTCATAATTCTGCTCAAATCAGCAAAACCGATATTTTAAATATCTACAATCAACCTAAAAACGAGGATAAAATAACTCAATAAACTTATTCACACATTTCACAATCAAGCACATCAGCAAAGCAACGCGTCCACGCGCAGCACACAAACACGAACGCGCCAACAAAAAAAAATGGCCCAGTAGCCAAGTCACTACTCTTGACTACTGGACCATCCAACTAGATCAAACGCTGACGCGTCGACCCACCAGCGCGACTAAAAGAATAAACATGCGCACCAGCCTTTACAGCCTCATCCTCCAAGACCAAAGTACGATCATCAATACCATTAACATGAATCGTTAATGCATACTCCGGAGCAGCCTGAAACTTCTCAGACTCATGAGACATATTGGCAAACATATCCCACATATCAGGATAAAAAACAGTACGCGTCCACTGAGAATACTCAGACACCGGACGCACACCAAACGAAGCCTCCAACCTAAACAAAGAATCAACCTCATTCTTATCAAGCCTAGACGGAGACAACTGAGACTCACTAAGCATGCCCTTGACCACACGATCAGAAACCAGCGTATACAACGGATGAATAATCGGTGCATACATGGCGTTAGAATCAAACCACTGATCAACCCACGAATTAGTCAACTGAGCAACAGACCTAGCAACACCACGCAACGGCGACCAGCCCTCACGCGTATAATCACACGGAAACACAAACTGCACATGAATACGC
>Ga0247723_1000590_pt1 | contig 24169 bp, 20 predicted proteins | sample MSEWelMarce5H_FC_FD_189079 | JGI IMG/M metagenome (GOLD analysis project Ga0247723, IMG submission 189079) | Subsurface sediment microbial communities from gas well in West Virginia, United States - MSEEL Well Study Marcellus 5H_FC | ecosystem: Environmental > Terrestrial > Deep subsurface >... | reverse complement strand
ACCGCCCGCTGGGCCGCGCGCTTGGGACTTTAAGCCTGTCACACTTGAACCCGCAAAGAGTGCAAAGCCTGTCATTTTGAACAGGCTCGTTTACAAAAGTCTTACGGTGGCTGGGTTTACGCAAAACTTAGAAGCTTGGGCTGGCGCATCACGCATCTTCGCAGTGCAGAATATCCTGTTGCCCAATCAGAACTTCTGCATTCGTCTCGGTCAAGACATTCAAGTTCCGACTTATGTCATGACCGTGAAGTGGGTTGCTCAGGGCTCTGTGCGTCGTTATAAGCTCTGGACAAACGGCTACGAAGTCTTGAGCTATCCGTTGTATAGCGGCGAAATTATTCCCGGCGAAGGCGCACAGTTTGAATATTGGACGACTTCTTTTTCCCGACGGGCTTTCTCCGAGGCTTTTGATCTCCTAACGGATATCTTAGAGAAGCCAGATAACTGCTGCGACGAGCTTGGTACCGCGCTTGCAAATGGTGTTTGTCAAATCGGAACGCTGCCGAATCCATATCCGACAGTTTATCCGGTAGATAATTTCTACGTTTGCCCGGTGGATTAAACAAAATCCAGATCAACCCTAAGGGTTATCTCTTTTCGAAGAGATAGCCCTTTTTTACTTTATGGCTTTAAACTCAAATCCTTTTGTCGAAGGCATCGACCCAACGAGTACGTTTGGCGGATACGCAAGCGTGCTTCTGCAACTCATCCGCGAGGCCAAGCCGTCGTCGACGTATGGCATGATCTTGTTCGACACCACTGCGCCTGACGTGACTGGGGCGAATGCGTGGCGCAAGCGGTCGATTTGGGTTAGCTTGTTGAATCCTGCCCAGCCGACTGTTAACGTCTATCGTGAGAGCGCGCCAGGTTGGGTTAACGTGAATGACGTTATCAGCCCCAACACGATCACGACCGCGATGATTCAGAATGCGGCTGTGACTCTTGCTAAGCTCTCAACGGCAGGCGGCACCGCTAATCAACTCATTCGCGTTAATGCTGGCGGGACTGCGTTTGAGTTTGTTTCTCTTTCCTCTCTTGTCACTACCGGATCTATTCCTGTTGGATCGCTGATCACGACGGGCATTCCGGCGGGGCAATTCCGTCTTGCGTCTACTTATGGCCCGGGCGTAGCAAATTGGTATACGGCGCAGAATGTTATTGATAACATTGCTGATGGTGCAATTCCTACTGATCTGATTGCGCCTGCGCCGGGAGCTGTTGCGCGTAGTAAGTTTCTTACTGGTCGTATCAGTGACACTTTTGCAGTATGGCGTTTTCTTGAGCCGAATATAGACATCCTCAACGACACACTGAGTGGCGGCAAGTTGCAGAATGGTACAGTTGCGCCGATCAAAGTAGAGTCTGCTGGCATTCCTGATGGTTATTTGTTGAGTAAGGTTGGAGGTGTTCCGGATTGGGTTGCTCCGACGGCTGTTGCTGGTATTGTTGCGTCAAAACAAGTTGTTGAAGTTACACCATTACCTGCATCAAATACACCTGTTGATGTTATTACTTATGCAGCTACGGGTGGCAGAGCTGATATTTATCAGTTTTACCTTAAGTGCATTACGGCAGATCACAATCATCAACCGGGTGATGAGATTCCTTGGTCTTCGCTGGGAAATGATGATGGTGGCGCTAATGAAGCAGGTCCGTTGATTATTTTTGATGCGTCTGCATCAAAGGTTGTTCATCGTGGTCCAGCTTTTTATCAAATACAGGATGCGTCAGCGTCAACTGTTCAGTCGATAAGCACTGCACCAGAACGTGCTCGCTGGGCCCTGAAGTGTGTTGCAATTCGATTCGCCTAACATGAACTCCCTCATCCAACAAGTTTCCGAAACAGTCGGAGTTCTTCCTGACTCACAGGATAAAGAAGCTCAAGTGCTCGCGTGGCTGAACCGCGCGGCCGTAATGATCTATGACCAATATGATCTGCCCGGCTCTGTGTTTGAGCAGTTCTTCTGCGTCGATAACAACAAACACGTCATCACATTTCCGTGGTATGTAGGTGCGATTAGAGGCGTTCGCTGGCATGATTCGTCGCGCCTCGTGACCACGCGAGACATGAGGCCGCGCTATCACGGTGTGCCTTGGACGCAGCCTTATCTACAATGGCGACAGATTGCAGCCACGCCGCTACATATCCCGCTGACCAACGCGGGGCCTTTGACTTTTCAGATCAATGCGATAGAGACGCAGCCGTTTGACATCATCGTCAACGGCCAGACTTCTCTTGCGGCGAACACAACCGAAGTCATAACCTTTACGCCAGGCGATCTCGTTAAGACTTCCGTTAATCTGTTCGAGCCAGAAAGCCCATTCGGCATTACGTCGATCAAGAAGTCTGGCTACACCAACAGCGACGTGATCGTGCGCATGGCTGCGACTCAGCTCGAAGTTGCGCGCATTGCAAACAATCAACTATACGCCTCAAACATTCGCGTGCAGATCCTTGATTGGAATGCAGGCACTCCGTTTATTCTCGGTGAGGATTGCGTAGAGGTTCTCTACAAGCAACGCTTTTCGCCCTTCGTCAACCTTAACTCGATTTGGACCGACGAGCGTCTTGTTCAAGCGTTGGTCTATGGCGTTAAGTATATCTATGCTTTTGAGAAAGAAAAGATGGATGTCGCTGAGGCCAGCAAGCAGGTGATGGCTGAGATCTGTAAGGGCGTGTGTGAGAATCTTGAAAGCGGCACTGAGCTTATGGTGCAGACTGAGCGTCATGCCGCGCAAGATGCTGCGATTATGTTCCCAGTGTGGCCGCTCGTGCAAGGAGGAGTTCGAAACCTATGGTAGTCACAAAAACTAATTGGCTTGGCGGAATCAATCAGCTTTCTGACATCAGCAAGCTGGGCGAAAACGAGTATTGGATTCTGATCAATGCGCGCGTTCGAAAGAACGTCGTAGAGGCTGTGAATCTGCCGCTCAATGTATCGAGTGATTTGCCCGTCGGCGAGACCTTTCAAGACATCACGGCCGCAGGCGGTCTCTTGATCGCGTTCGTGGGCGGTAAGGCATACTATAAAACAACAAGTGGAAATTGGCTGTTGATTCCCACTTTCACAATGAACTCCCTACAGCCGCGTGTCTACACTGCACTTATTCCCGGCTCGACTGTAAACTTTATACGCTCTGCTACGTCGTCGACCGGCAGCCTTACGCTCGGTGGCCCAGCTGGATCTTCACCGTCGGCGCTTATTGTGATGGATGGCGTGTTGCAGCCTTGGGTTATCTTGCCCGATGGTTCTGCGCGTGTCGTTGGGTCATACACTACGTGGACAAAAGAAACTCCTGAGTATGTCCCCGTTGCGAATTATCCTCTGTTTTATAACGGGGTATTGTACGCCGTCACGTCATCGGCTGCGCCCACAGCTCTCTGGCTTAATCGCCCAACGCGCAATCAGATTGTGCGCTCTGTGACTGGATCGCCTTTGAACTTCGTAATCGCCGTCGATCCTTCAGGCGACAAAACATCTGCGCTCGAATCAGAGGGCGGAGCTTTGGCGCTGGCGACTAACGTCGACTATAACAACATCACGGCGCTCTCGACGCTTAACTCCATTGATGGAGCATTTTTTGTAGGTACTGAGAACTCTGGCTATCTTGTATCTCCGGATCAAGCTAGTCTTATCTACGCAGAGCCTACTTTCCGTAATCAAGTAATCTCTTCGATTGGGCCGCTAAATCCTGATTCTGTTGTGGACGTGCTAGGGGATGTGGCATTTGTTCATGACACCGGAATTAGGAGTTTTAACGGGATCATGCAGTTCCGATATGAGGGTCGGAATGCACCTTTTAGCGGCCCAATCAATTCTCTCATAGACGGAGTCACGCAGTCAAACACAGCAACGGGCACTCACGACAACTATGCATTGTTCTCTGTGGTGACAACTTACGGCAATGGCATTCTGTGGTTTGATATGCTGCTGCAGAAGTTTGTCTCGCTTGATATTTATCCCGGCGTTGGAAACATACTGAAGTTCGCGTCAACATTAGACAATGGTACGCGTTATACTTATTTCATGACGGCGACCGGGATTTATCGCCTATTTGGTTCTGCGCAAAAAGCAACCGTTACGTTGTATGGATCTGAGGTTGTTCCGGCGGATGATTATAAGAGCGTTAAGATGCAGACTTTGCGTCTTGGCTTTAATGGTGTGGCCGCAGGCGGGACTGTAGAAGCAGCGTTGTACGTTAATGGACAATACTGCAATCGTAAAGTCGTGACGATCAATCCGCTGCCGTTCAATCCTAAATCCACAGGCAGCATTCCTTATAATGGCGGGCTGACTGAAGGCGTGTTTGCGACCGCAGAGGTCAACTTTATGGACGTGGCGCCTGAAGGTGATCGCGTGGGCGTGATGATTAGGTTTGACACAGATGGCGCATTGATCTCTGCGACGGCAGAAGTGCAACAAAGCGGCGTGTGGCCGAAGGTTAATCCGTTTGGAATGATTGGATCTGTCTCTTATGAGACCTTTGCGATCATTGGCAACGATGGCATTCCGGATATCGTCGGTGGAGTTACGCCGCCTACGTTTACTGCCGTTGAGGTATCGCAGCGTAAGACAATCAATGCAAAGATTAAGGCGCTGAATGGACTAACCAATGTCATCGGCACGGGCAATCATAACTATGGTCTTCCGTTTGGTGGATTCGGCGCGGGGACTATCGGCGCGTTGGCTCAAACGATCACGCCGTTTTGGGATAGCATTAGGAACAAACTCTTATTCGTTCCCGGCACCGAAGACAATGACTCGGCGGCCGCAAGTCCGTTGTTTAACTATCAACAACATCTTCGTTACTTTCAACACACGACCGAATATGTTGATATCTTCTTAATCAATACCGGCCTCGATACGGCTTTGATGCAGACTGAGATCGACAATGCCTTTGTGCCGCCTCAGACTATCGCCGACAGCATTCAGTTCCAATGGCTGCGTAATGCACTGGCGAATAGCACGAAGAAACACAAATGGGTTGTCGTGCATCAGCCTCCTTTCACAAGCGGCGATGACTACTATAGCGCTACGAATCTTAACCCTGCGTTGGCCTTTATCCAAGCTGTGCCCTTTAAGAACTGGGGCGCGACTGTCTTGTTGGCTGGAGCTAGTGCTCTCGTTGAACGCCTTGATTGGAATGGGCTTCCCGTTTTTATCAGCGGCGCTGGCGGCAAAGCTCTTACTACCGTCCATAATCCGCCCATTGCTCAATCCCGCTTTGCCTCGGCCGCGCAAGCTGCCTATTGGGAAGCTTCTGTGAGTAAGCTAGGCGTGGAGTTTGTGTGCAAGAACGCAACTGGCTCAATTCTGGATAGGTATTTTCAACCAGTATGAGTTCTTGTATCAATGCGATTAAGCTTTTCGAATGGGTCTTGCGGCATCCTGGCCGCGAGGCTACGTTCGGAGCGGCTTCTGACATTGATATAGTCATGCATTGTGATCGCATTCTCAAGAGCGAAAACACAGAGCTCTTTGTTCTTGAGAAAGAGAACGAAACCCCTTTGGTTGCGCTATGGTGCGAGTTAGACCTTGAGCGCAAAAACATTCACATCTTAAATATTCTTGGTGACCGAGGCTGTCTGTTTAATGCAGTATCTGCTTGGCAGGCGCTTTATCCCGGCTGGACCGTGAGTGGGGCGCGGCGCAAGAGTAAGCAAAACGTACAATACAGAGTTTCAGATTTTATCAAACAATGAACACATTTGAGATTAATCTCTCTAAAGTTCTCGGCCACTCGATGGTCTGGGAATCTACGCGACTGGAAGTTGACAACGGGATTCCTAGTGGATTCTTTGTTAATGGCGGAGCGCCAGCACCGACGACGCAAGAGTCGATGGCTGAGGTCATGAAGGCTTATCGGGAGAACATTATCCCGATGATTCAGCAGCAGGTTGCTGCGGCTCGTCAGTATGAGCCTGAAATGCAGAAGCTGCGCGAAGAGATTTCGCCGCGCGAGCAGCAGCTCAATGCTGATTTGTATCGGCAGTTTGGGCCTCAGTTTGCGAAGACTGGATCTGACATTGCTCGGCAGAATGCTCAAGCTCAAGCTGAGACTGATCTCGGGATCGTGAGCGGGACGGGCCGTGAGCTTGTCCGTGAGGCAATGCGCACGCAGAAAGAAGCTGATCCTGAAGCTTATCGTGCGCGTGAACTTGCGCTACAGAATCTTGAACAGCTACAGGGTTCTCTCACGGATCCCAACGCTGGATTGAGCGGTGCTGAGCGCGCTGAGATTGATAGGTCTCTTGCGCGTGAGAACTATGCGCGTGGCACTGGCGCTACTCCCACGGCGACTTCGACTGTCTCGAATGCTATGGCGTTTGGCGGCGCTGGTGAGGCGCGTAAGCAGCAGAGGCAGAGTGCCATTGCGAATGCTGCTCAGCTTGCGGCTGGGGCTGTTCAACCCCTTTCGTCGCGCATTGATACCTTCCAGCTCACGACTGGTCGCCCGTCGGTTAATCAAGGCGAGGCTCGCACGGGCGGCGCTCGTGAGGTCGGACAGGAGTCGAATGCGATGGGCATGAACTTGTTCGGCAATGCGAGTCAGATGCGCCAGCAAGAGAATCAGATCAATGCGTCTCGTAAGGACGCGCTCGATGCGCTCACGCAGGGCGTTAGTGCGGCTGGCGGTATCTCTAAGATGGCTTGCTGCTGGACCTTTGCAGAGGCTTACTATGGCTGGGCTAACATTCCCGACGAGGTTCGCGTGCTGCGTGATCTTGAATACTCGCTGCAGAAGCGTGAAGGCTATCGCCGCATGAGTCGTTTTCTTGTGCCGCTGATGAAGAAGTCTTCGATCGTGCGCAGCTTGGTTAACACCTTCCTCATCAAGCCCGTCACTAGCTATGCAAATTATTATGTGCATGGCAAAGGAATGGGCTGGGTATTTGCGCCCGTGACTAATCTTTACTTTGCCGTTTGGGAAGACATGGGCGCTCGCGCCGGTGTTCCTAACGACGTAATGAATCTGCGGCTCGCTGCAGGTGTCTGGAACTCTGGACTCTATCCTCTCTGATTATGGCTATTAAAGAATATCGTGTAGCGCAGGCTGATACTCGACCAATTCGTCGTCGACCTTTGTCTTATTATCGCGATCTTGTTCCTTCTCAGAAGGACTCAAAGGACGGCGACAACGCTCCGATGCGCACGAAGGATCAACCTGCTATCACCGCGCAGGGACGTTCGCCACGTTATGACGCTGGCTCGATCATGGGTGTGATTAGTTCTCTCCGCTCGCCGGGTGAGGCTAATACTGCTTATGATCCGTCAAAGCCCATTGGCGGCGAGAATGTGCCTTATAAGCCCACGACGGGAATTGGCGGCGCGCTCAGTCGTTTCTTTGGCAATCAGGCCAATGAGATGAATGTTGCTGCGCAGGAACAACAGGCTGCTGAGAAGCTTGCTGAAGATAAGGCTGCGAAGGAACGTACTGCAAAGATCGAAGACTATCGTGCTCAACGATTGATCGACAAAGAAATCGACGATGCGCGGGATGATAAGCGTAATGCGCAAGCTATCGCGATGTTCGACAAGTCGAAGGCTGCTCAGCTTGAAGTGCTTAAGCTGCAGAATGACTACGCGAAAGCAAACACTGCCGAAGAACAGCAGAATATTCTTGCGCGCATGGGCGTGGCGCATAACAATGCGATGGCTTTGCAGGATAAAGCTCTGGCTGCTTCGGAAAAGAATCTTGGTTTGCAGCAGAACTTTCAAACTAGGCTTGCTAACTTCAATGCGCAGATGCAGGGTTGGCAGGACGCTAATAGGATCACAAACATGGGCGATGGTTTCTTCGCTCGTGGCGGAGAAGTCTACGGTCTGAACAAAGGCACGCCTGATATTGGAACTATCAAAGGAACTCCGCCGGGAGTTACGCCGCCGCTGATGGGGCCGCGTGCTCAAGGTGCGCAAGTTCCTCAGATGGACGTTGGCGGCACGGCTCCTTCGATGGGCGCTGTGACTCCTGCGCGTTCTGCTGCTGCTCGACCTGCTCCTGAGCGTGGATCTTTGTTTGATGTTCTCAGTGGCAATGCTCCTGAAGAGACTCCCGTAGCTGAAGAGACTCCTTCAACTGAGCCTTCTCCGTTTGTGGCTAGGCCTGAAGGTGTTCCTGATGAAGAACCTCTACCCGCGAATACTCCGCGCTTTGGTCCTTTCTTGATGGAAGAATACAACAAGCGCGCAAAGGAATTGGCTAAAGGCGGAAGTGCTCGCCCTAACGCTACTGACCCGCTGATGCTGCCTATGTATGAAAACATCGCCAGCGCTCTGGGTGTTGGGTCAGAAGGTGTTGGCGCGTCTCGTCAGGTGCGTCGTCCTGCGTCTGCCGTGATTGAACGTGATCTTGGTTCTTACTTACCGAAGTTTGGTAAGCTTCCACAAGAAGAACAAAACGCTGCTGTGATTGATGCATTGAATAAGTCGATGAAACAGCCTCGTTATCGAACCTTCCCAAACTACGAGTATAACTATAACCCGCAATAAGCATGACTCAAAATCAACTCGAATGGATGCAGCAGAGTGGGCTCGATCCCGCTGAGTATGACATGACGCCTGATGGGCGCGTTGTTCGGCGGCAGGTTGCACAGGCTCCTGTAGAACCTCAGCGTGAAGTGATGTCTCCTCTGCGTGCAGCGGGGACTTCTTTCTTGGGCAACCTTGTTCCGTCTGCCGCTGGTTTAGGTGGCGCTAAGTTAGGCATGATGGCTGGCGCACCGTTCGGCCCAGTTGGCGTTGGAATTGGTGCAATCGGTGGCGGCGCTGGTGCGGGTTACCTTGCTGGCAGAGGCCAAGAAGCTGTGCTTGAGAAGGTTGCACCTTCTGCTATTGAGGAAATGCGCCGCGCTGAAACAGATCAGCCTATCTATTCATATCTCGGCGGATTTGCTCCGAATGCTTTGGCGTTCAGGCCGTCTATGCAGGGCATGAGCGGCTTGTTGCGGCCCACTGTGCGGGGCACTGAGACTCTCGGCGAGGCTTTGGCTAAGCCTGAGTTTCTTGCCCCAGCGGCAAACATTGCTGCGAATGTGGCTGGCTCTACGGCGGGTCAGTTGGTTAATATGTCACAGGGCGGCGAGTTCTCTGCGCCTCGCTTTGCGGCTGACGTTGCGCTTGGGACGTTGTTCAATCGGCCTACTGCGCTCGGAAGGAAGTTTGGCTTTCAGGATATTCCTGAGCCGCGGCGTGAAGCTCCGGGTGATCTTGCGGCTGCGCGTGAACAAGCGGAGTTCATGGAATATCCGCCCAGTGAGTTCGCTACGCCGCGCGAGGAACGCTTGGATATTGGCGCTGAGAAGATTGCGCCTGAGCGTTTCTTCACGCCCGAAGGCAAACCTCTCACCGAAAAGGCTATGGCTAAAGACTACACCAACTGGTGGAAGTCTGAGACTGAGCCGACTACGGATCTGATCAAGGGCGCGGCTGAGGAGATCAAGATGAAGGTGCCTCGTGAGCGGTTGGCTGAGCTGGCTCAAGATTCTGAGGTCGGAGCGGCTTTGCGTGATCCGTCGCGTATGCCAGCGTTTATTGCCAAACAGGCTGAGCAGTCTTTGGAGCAGGCTTACCAAGATTTCTTGAATCGGCCCAAGCCGTTTGTTGAGATGATGGCGCCTGAGCTAGACATTCCTAGTTCTAAAGGCCCCTCGATGAGCAAGGTGCTCAAGTCCGAAGAGACTGCGATGAAGCTTCTTCCTGAAGCTGAAACTCAAAACGCCACCGAAGCCGCTCGTGAGATCTATACGCGCCTACAGCGTGCGCCTGAAGAATACACCGGCAAGATCACGCAAGAAGACATCAACCTCGCCAACGAGATTGCTAATCGCCGCGGCCTGAAGATCGAGCTTGATCGCGCTTATGCTGGCTCTCAGCAGGTGCGTGGTTTGTATATGGTTGACGCTGATGGTAATCGCATCATCCGAGTCAATCCTCTAATGGCCACGGCTGACACGGCAATTCATGAGATCGGCCACGATGTGTTCACGGGCGTGACTAACAAAGGAATGCGCCGCTCGTTGCTTGATAGCGCTCTTGATTCTCCTGCGTACAAGGCTGAGCTTGCTGCGCGTCAGGCTGAGGTCGAGCAAGGAAAGATCACGCAAGAGCAAGCTAACGACATCGCGCTCGAAGAAGGCTTGATTCAGGCCTTTGGTGAGCAGATGCCTTCGGTAAAGAGAAGTGAGCTTCGCGCGTGGTATCAAGCGTTCAAGGCTTCGATGAAGCAGCTTGTCATGGGCAAGATGTCGCCCGAAGACGCGCTGGCTTGGATGCACTATGCGACTACGGAAGCCGTGCCTTGGAAGGGTGTTGCTGTGGCGAAGACTGGTGGGACTGAGGAGCGTTTCTCTCGGGCTAAAGAAGCAGGTCGTCGCCTTGGTGTGGACGATCTTGACTGGGAGAATATGTCGTCGCGTGGACTTCAGCGCGAAGTAAATCTTGAAGATATTATTAGCGGCGTAATGCCTGAGCTTAAGATCTATCAAGAAAAACCCAATGTCTTCCGTGAAGATGTTGTGATATCACGGCAACCTAATCTGTTGTCAAACGAAGGTGCATTTGGGCGAGCTTACACAACAGGCGCCCGTAACGAAGGTCATGTTGTTATTGACGGTGCGCTTTGGGACGCTGCTGTGGCTAATGAACCGGGCAGCCGCGAGCGTTTTGTTAAGGTGCTCAAGCACGAACTCGGTCATATTGACGACGCGCCTAATGTTGGCGAGTATGGAAGTGCGCGTGATGAGCGTGTTGCAGATGAGTTTGCTGCGCGTTATCAACGTGCCCAACAAGAGACTCCTGAGTTTAAGGCGTGGTTTGGTGAGAGTAAGGTTGTTGACGCTGATGGGAAGCCTTTGGTAATGTATCATGGGACTGGTCATGGAGATATTACAGAGTTTCAGGGAAAGCGTAATGTTGCAGGGCATTTTACGTTAGAGCCTGAATTTGCTGCTGATTTTGCCTTAGATCCTTATGAAAGCGGTTCTAGTGGTTATCCTAGCTGGGACCCGTCAATTTATCCTGTTTATCTCAAAGCTGAAAAGATATTCGACGTTCGCGATTCTATAGCTCGCACAGAAATAAAGAGTCTACGCGGACCTGTAAGCGAAACTCGTGGATGGGATTGGACTGTGTTGGAAAAACCTGTGGTTATTCAAGAACTTAAGGCTAAAGGATATGATAGTTATCTTGACTTTGAACACGGGTCTAATAAACGTCCTACGGGAATTGCGGTTTTTGATTCCACACAAATTAAATCCGCTACAGCCAATCGTGGTACCTTCTCACCTGAAAGCGCTGACATCCGTTATCAACGCGGCCTAGGCTCTGAGATCGTGCGGCCCTCTGAGCTAGACTATCTCGCGTCAAAGGGCGGACCGTTTGAGCGCGTCGCTGCGCCCTTGCGTGCTGCCTATAACACCCGAGACTTCAAAGCGGGCGAGTGGGCGAATAAGTATTCTCTCGCCGCTGAGTTGCGACCGGAGGATCAGAAGAGATTGTTCATGCACCTCTCACAAGAATTCGACAACAACACTCGCTCGACGCCGCCAGCGGATCTTCGTGCGGCCTATGATCAAATCCGCAATGAGTATCTCCCGGCGATCGTCAATGACTATAACGCCGCGGGCATGACTGTTCGTGACACCGCCGGGCTTCGTGCGCGTGGATCTAATCCGACATACATTCCGCTGCATGCCATTGCTGAGGAGGTTAAGAATATCCTCACGACCAAGCAAGGATCGCCTGAGTATGACAAGCTGAAGAATGACTTCATTCAGTGGAATACTCAGCTTCGTCAAGCCGACGGTGCTTCTCTCGCTGAGGCGCAGAAGTATGCGCAGGAGAAGTTTAAGGAGAAAGTTGACATCACGACGAAGCCTCCGGGCATCGAGAGCGGTATTCCGTTCTCCGGTGCTCGTAAGCCTGAAGGTTATCCGCTGCCGCCTAGCTGGCGCAGTGATGATCTGATTGGTAATCTGAACAACTACACGCGTCGTTCGGCTACGGACTACGCTTATCAGAAGCACGTTGAGTCGTCGCCTGAGGCGATGGCGGCGTTGGGCGCGAAGAAGTATTTCAACGATCAGCCTATTCCTTCTGCGATACTCGCGTCGACCGCGAATGTCATCAACGATCCCAGCGTGCAGTCTATCCTGCGTGAGTATCGTGGGACACCGGCGCAGAAAGTCGGTGGCAATCTTACTGACCTCGGCAAGGCTGTGAGCGTGGCGACAATCGGACCTGTCTCGAAGGTTGGTGATATCGGTACGTCTCTGGTGAAGGGATTAGTCTATCTTCCCGCCGGTGAATACACGTCGGGCTTGGTTGACTTCACTAATCGACTCGGCAATTGGGCCGCTCTTAAGGAGCGTTCTTACGCGTCGGGCCTGAACAAGCGTGATGCCGCGCAGAATATGCGTCAAGTGCTCGGAATCGGCGACGATTCTGTGAGCTTCATGTCGAAGGCGGCTGAGACACTGAGTAAGTTTACTGGTTTAAACCAACTGGAAACCGTTGCGCGCACGATCGCACAGGGCTGGGGCGAGACTGTTGTGAAATACAACAAACGCCTCGCACTGGGCGGCGACAAGAACGCTACGCAGATGCTTGACACGCTCAGTCCTGATTGGCGCACGCGGTCTGACGCTGACCTCGCGGCGCAGGTTGGGCGTTTGTTGCAGGGTTCTTATGACATGCGACAACTTCCCGCCTCTGTTCTTGAAGGTGCCGCTGCGCCTTATCTAACGTGGAGCAAGTGGAGCATTGGACAGTATGACTCGTTCATGAAGTATGCTCTACAGCCCGCGATGCAGGGTAATGTTAAGCCGCTGATCGGGCAGATGCTGATTGGCGTTCTGGGCGGCGGCGCTGTCTCCGCTGTGCAGGAATGGATCAATAACCGTGAAGGTAAAGACATCACTTGGAATGAACTCGAAAGCTGGATGCAGCAGAATCAAGGACAACTTGGCGCTGATGGCGGACAGCTTCTCGGTCAGAAACTCCTGACGATGGCTCAGAAGCTCGGCACGTTTGGCTTTGCGGGCGACGTGGCCAAGATGGTCATTGACACGGCGGCGGGCGGAACGGCGCAGGGCGTGGCGACAATGCCAGCGTTGGATGCTGTGTATGATGTGAGTAAGCGCGTGGCGGCTGCGACGAAGGCGCTTGATGACGGCGAAGACTTTGGCTTGGTGCTGAAGGCTTTGATGCAGGATAGCGTGATCGGACACTTGCAGGTTGCGCGGCTTGCTCGGAACTGGTTGGATGAGGACGAGAATATGCGATATGATGATCGTCGTCGGCGCCGGTTGTATGACGAGTTGACGGGCATGCCGAGCCGCGGCGGCGCGTTTGCTGTGAACTATAGTAATCTAAGTGAGAGGGAATTCGAGCGGGGAGAGATTGGGGAGAAGACCGGCGAAGAGGCATTAGGTTTGGTGATGCGTGCGCGTGAGCAAGTTACGACACCAGAAGACTATGCGAGCCGTATTAGAAAATTGAAGACTGCTCAGAATGCTATCATGCCTTCGTTGGAGAGGCAGCCTCTTAAGGCAGCGAGATACTTGAGCTGGCTTGAAGGAACGGAAGAAGGCTTGGGATCGGAGACTGTAAAGAGATATCTAATAAGGGAACAAGAAGATAAGTATCGAAAGAGTTTGGTTGAAGGATTGAGTGGCTTGCGCTAATAAACGAAAAAACAAAAAACCCTCCTTGAATTAACAAGGAGGGTTTATTTTTACTTACAGGATGCACCAATCTTCAGCAAACATATCTGTCTGAGAAGCGAGCCAGCCCGTCAGGACTTTCCCGTCTGCGGTTTTCATCCGAATGGACGGAAGGCAGTCCAAAGCGCCACCGGCATCTTCTGCAAGCTTCTTAAGGTGAGCTTCTTTGCACCACTCGACTGGAACTTTTGCGGCGGGAAGCACCCAGAGATACATTCCCTTTCCGTTCCAGCCAGCACGGGACACAAAGCGCCCGTTCTTTAATGCTTCGAGAGCTTGCCCGAAGTTGAGTTGTGTTGTTTGTTCCATATGTTTAGTATTGTTGTTTCTCTTCTTCTAACTTCTTCATTACTATTCCACCGCCACAGGCTGCATAGCCCGCGAGATCGTGCCAGTTCTCCATGTTCTTGGGATTGGCCATAAGGCGTGCGACTTTGAAGAGGCACATCATGATGGCAACGTCGACGTTGTTAATGCTTACGGCATCTGTGGTTAGCGGAGTATTCGTAAGATATACATCCCAAAGCTGACCTATCACTCGGAAGTTATCCTCAGCGTCGCCGTGGGTTACGTTGCGATCTTTGCACACGAGTTCTTTAACGTGATCAAGAAACTGTGCACGGATCTCTGCATTATTTAGTGGGCGTGATGTCGGGCATTCAGTTGTTAGTTTTGGCTGCATAGTATTCAATGTTATTTTCTCTTACTCTTGTTATACGCTCCATCGTCATCAAATCATCAAGAACTCGGTTGAGTTCATCGGGTGTTTTGAGTGACTGATAGAAACGTATAAAGATTGATTTCTTTGTGGATTTGTTTGAGGTCTTGATAAAGCGCCAGATGTCTTCTGTGATCTTTGCGCTCTCGTTGCGGCCCATTCCTACGAAGGGAATGTGCATGTCTTTTTCAAGCTTAGCGAGATGTTCTGTAGCCGCCTCGGCATCTTGCCGTGTGATCACCATGTCTGTCGTGCGTGCAAAGTGTACGGCAAAGAGGATCTTCTGATGATGGAGATTCTTTCGGCCATAGTATTCATCCAGCATTGGATGTTTGTTTGTGTGGACGAGATTGGGATGGAGTTCGAAGTGATGATGAATGTATTCCTTAGCTTCATCGTTTAGTGAAACAGGTCCATATACAGTATTAAGTTGCCTAATATAATTCTGAAGGCGACCCTTGGCTGCCTTCTGATCTTCAGTAAGAGAGGGAATGGAATAAAGATGGAAACGTTTTTCGATCCCATAGACGATGATGGTTCGAGCCATAAAACCGTCCGAGAGAATATCTTGATTCTGTAGACTTTGGAATTTACCCAGTGTGGTGTTCCCCAGCAGGCTAATACACATATTAGTGCAAAAGTCCGTGTCGCTGTGCTTAAGTTTTCGTACGTACTTCTTTCCACCGTTATAAGCTTCGAGAAGAAAGTCGGAGAGTTGCTCTGCATTTTTCTTAAAGATAGATGTTAGTTCGTCGAGGATGAATACAAGAGAGCTGTGATGATAAGCTTTTCTTCTACCGGCAGAGTCGATGTATCTGTGAAGATAAGCCACACGAGAGGTCTCTTGTGTGAATTGCTCGAACGTGGTGCTGTTCGGAGCGATATAGATCAAAGGTTGCCGTGCGCCTTTGCGATTATCTGAAGCATCTTCGCCGAGAAGTTCGGCCGCGAGATCATCCTCGGGCGCTTTTACGTCGGCGTGAAGTTCAAGTAGTTCTTTCATCGGACTCGTAATGAGTGACTTCCCGGCGGAAGCAGGGCCAATGAATGCAATGTATTGATTAGGAAATACTGCGTGAAAGTCTAAGTCTCCAAACCAGACGCGCCTCTGAAGGGCCGCGCCGATCATGAAATAGAAAGCAGCGTCAACAAACGGCTGCGGGCTTTGTACGTTCTTTGTGTACAAACACCAGTCTTCATAGAGGCTCATGCAAGTATGCGAGTCTTACAGAGTTTTTGCGGATTTGTAATGTGGTGATAACGTCGAAGCCTTCAAGCTTCTCAAAGTTCGGATCGAACTCGCTGGGAAGATGAGTCTCGTGTACAATAACAACCGACGGTGGCGGAAGGTTGGGCGGCCACTCTTTTACTTTTTCACGGATCGCATTGACGATCTGTGTTATTCGGTCGTTCGTCTGTCTCATGGCTAGGTAGAGGACGGGAGCTTTTCCTGGGCCGCTTTTAGGCGAGATCTCTCATCCCGTTGGGATTCTCTTTAGAATACTTGCCCCAGTTCTTTCCCGCTTGGGCTTCTGATTTCATCGTGAAGTTGATGCCGTCTCGACCGGTGAGAGAAATGGCGAGGCATTCTTGCATGAGTTTAGCCGTATCGTTGACAAGCTCATCTGGAACCAGCGCCAGAAAAGAGTCATGTTTATTGTTAATCGCCGGTAGTGTTTTGAGCGGTCGCTCTCTGTTGTAGCGGTTGACTGCGATATGTGTGATACATCCCACGGTGGACTGAGGAACCCACGAGATGCCTTCCCTGATATAAGAGTCAGTAATAGTGCGCTCGAACCGGCGTGGATATCCAAACAGATTACGGAGCTGACGGTTAGTTCTAATCTGAAATTCAATTTCATCTTGCCATTCTATGATTTCGGGAAACAGTGATGCGAAGAAACCGAGGAAGGTTTTACACTCTTGTAAAGAAAGTGTAAGAGTACCGTGACTTTGCTTGAGGGTTTGAAGCTGGAAGGTCCGCTCACGCATCCTATAGGAAGAAGCATGGCAGACCATCTTGCCGATCTTGTATTCTTTGTCTGAGGATTTGATTGCTTTGTCTAGTGGTTTCCAATCTGGATCTTTCTTTAAGTCAGAAGGGCTGAGAGATTTCCAATAGCTCGGTGACTTACCTGCGAGAGGCCATTCGTTCTGCATTGATTCGCAGAAGATATGGAGAGCGATGAAGGTATGGGGTTTGATATTGACAGAGAAGAGTTCTCTATACTTTCCAGGCCGCGTGAGGTTGGCTACGATGAGAGCCTCGGCGCCACTCTGGTCACATTGGACGAAAGTCATTCCCGCTGGGGCGATGTAGATATCGAGGGCTTCTTTGTCTGGGTTCTGGAGATTCGCTCCGTAGTCGCCGAGGAATTGACCGGAGGCAAGTCTGAAGCTTCCTGTCCCGGCGACTTTGAGGGAAGTGAGACAGTGGATGTGTGGAGTGGGCATAAGTTATTCGACTTTGTAAATCTCTTCACCGAGTCTCATACCGCTTGGCCATTCAATGAATGAAGTAAAGCTCTTATCCTTAAAGACTACGCGATCAGTAGGCTGAATCGTGAGGGCGCCATTGTTAAGTTTGATAAACATAAACTCTTTATTCTGTCCGGGATCTAAAGAGAAGCCGTCATCAAATGGCGCGGCCGTAAAGAGATATTCTCCGTGATAAATATCCTCACCGCAACGCACCTCGCAGCGCAGGCCTTTGAGATATTCGTATTCGATCGTGGCGAAACGCCAGCCATAACAATCCCAATGTTGAGATTCTTGAAGTAGCCAATCTGTGTTGCTATTCTCTGCAAAGAACAACGCATTGGGTGGCAGATTGCGATAGACTGCGCCATTCTCTAACAAGACATGACAACCCCATGCGCGACCGGGTGTTGAGGTTATGGCAAAGAATACAGCGGGCATTAGGCCGCGTGGTTCTTTATGTGTAAAGGCTGTATTGACATAGCAATACAGATGACGAGGTAGGTTTTGTGTGAACATATTGTTGGAGGTTAAGCGTCATCTCGCCATCCAACGAACGACGCATTGAAAGGGCGGCCGTCGTCTGTGAGGTTGAGATATTTGATAGTGGCCTTGCGTTGGAAGTGATAGTTGGGTGTGATATACTCTTCGCGCTCCTCATCCGTAAAGCCTGTGCCGACTTCGAATGTCACGCCTCTGTTGGTGATGAACTTCAACGCGCCTAGTTTTCCAGCGCATTTGCCCTCTTGGGATATAACCCTTCCAATGCACTCAAACTCTGCGTCGAGAAAGGCTTTGCGCTTCTGAAGGTTCATCGTCGTGCGCTCCTTCGGGCCTTGAGGAAGATAAGATCCGAAGACGCTCTTGAGCATTTGGCCTTCATAGCCTTGGTCGAGATAGTCGTGATAGCACATATCCAACTCGATCCGGGTCTTGCAAATAGACCAGTGAATTGGGCGTATATTAGCTGTCTTGCCTTTGCTATCGGCAAAGATCTTATCAAGCAAGAGCATTCTTGTTAAAGCATTATACTTAGGCTCAACAAGATCAAATGCTCGAAATTCGATAACTTCTGCATATGGTCCGGCTTCGATTCTGTTGACCCCAACGGCGGCATTGATCTTCTGCAGACTCATGCTGTGACAATACAACTCGCCATCAAGGATATAGTCTGTCGTGGGCGGGATGATATGTGCAAGGACGGCATCATTCCACCGCTTGCCGTCGCGTGAGAAGAAGCCCCTTTGAGGAATGTACATACACCTCAAGCCATTCAGCTTAGGCATCGAGACCACGTGGCCAAACTTTGACGCATCATAAATCCCAGCGCGCATAAAGGAGGCTGCGATTTGTGGGTCTTTTTCTTTTGTATCTTTCATAAAATTAATATTCCCAAATCCACTGTTGAAATCCTAACATACCTTTCAGCTTAACCATACGACGCATCTCGAAGATCACATCAATGGCCACGTTCTTTGGATGCTTGAGTTTTATTTTGTACAAAGCATCCCCGGCGACCGAGGGCGAGCCTTTGTCTGTTGTCTTCTCTGGTTTATATCTTAGTTGTTCGTGCAGATATTTGACAACTTGATCCGGGCTGCCGGGATTGAGGTCAAATCCGACCAGTATTCTCAAGACGCGGTTGAGTTGTTTATAGCGATCTTCACACTTCCTTACGATATAGCCCCGCTTGACGGGGTCGAAGTGCATTCCGTGGAGGGACATGAAGGCATAGTCTGCGAGCGATCGACTGGCTTGATCGACCGAGTCTTGAAGTCCACGGTCCCTTGAGATGAGGTCAATCTGACCATAGTAAATCTCTCGGAGGACAATAACGTCTTTAACATTGTAAGCGCGGAGCTGCTCAAATTGTGCTCGATTTCGAGGATCAAAGTTTCCTGCTTCATCTTTGTGAAAGGGTCGATTGGAAAAGAGAGTGGCTTGATGGGCAAGAGACTTCTCGGCCTCGGGATAGATCCTATGACCGGCGACCATGGTGTCATAGATATCATTGCCGAAGGGGATTTTGTAGAAGGCGGCGAGGAAGCAGAGATCGAAGAGGGCGTTGTGTATGACGACCCTGCGCTTCTTTAGTTCTCTTATGAAACGTGCAAAAAACACCACACCCACGTTAAGATTACCGCCCCAATCATAAATAGGGACAGAATAAACAGGGCTATCTCCGCACGCGATGGCGAGGCAGGTGAGGGTATTGGTCTTGGGATGGGTCTCAATGTCGAAGAAAATGGGTCCTTCGTGGTTAAATACTCTGAGGGCTTCTTCGCTTCGGGAGCAGACGACGGGTTGTATTTCAGGTTGAACTTTTTGGGAGTCATAAGTAAGGAGTTTCTTTATGTCTTGTGCGAACCAAAAGCTATAGTTAGATCGCTTCGTGGGCGAGGTACTCTTGCCATCATCCTTATCTAGGATATCGTCGCCGTCGCCTTCGCCTTCGAGCGCGTCTTCCATGCCCCAAGCGTCAACACAATCCTGAGGCCAATAGGTTACGATGTATTGGGTTTTGTTTGGTGAGGTGTAAACTACGCCGCGAAAAGCGTCGAGGCTTTTGTCTTTGGCGGCGGGGAGAAACTCTAGCGCCTTAGCTCCGGCGAAGATGATCTTCGTTATGCCGCTTGGCTTTGGATTAGAACCACGAAAGAAATCGTCGGCAAAGGTTATAAAAATATCAGATGGATTATCCAGGTCAAGATTATGATTAGCCAACACAGAACGAACAAAATCTCCGGCGGGTCCGAGAAGGATGCCGTTGTTTTCTTTATCAAATCGCGAGGGTCCATGGAGAACGAGGGCTATCATGTTGAGGGTTATTTATAGAGAAAAGAAAAGGCAGACTATTTCCGGTCTGCCAGCGGTGCGAGTGGGATGTATGTCTTGAGGAAAAACCTCTTAGAAAGTCTCGCGGTCTTTCTAAGAGGCGCATGTCTCTATGATGGCAACCACTCCATCAAGAGACTTAAAAGGCTGCGATGGGAGACGCCACGCCCTTGACTTGAGAGAAGTCAAACTGGGTGTTGTAGCGCTTGATGATAGCCTCGCCGTTCTCGTCGCGCTTGGCGAACTTCAGGTCGCGAGAGTTCGACGGGTCGTCGCTGACGTACTCAGGCTGCGACTGAACGAGCATGTTGAAGGCTTGACCTTCGAGGGTCTTGAGCGCGTCGGCCACGTCGATCTCGTTGTAGTCTTCGGGCAGGCCGTCATACAGGCCGACGGTTTGGAGCGCAGTGGCGAGAAGTTCGAGAGCGGAGTCAACGCCGTTCTTGTTCTCCAGCATGATGTACATGTTGCCCTTTGCACCGAGGGTCTTGTAGGTGGTGCCGGCGGCGACAGCGGTCTCGGGCGCGATGATCTCGCACTCACAGACAACCATCTTGAAACCCTTACCGCTCTGACGGGCCTCGGTCTTGTGGACGAGAACCTTATACACGTTGGCGGGGATGAATCCGAGCTTGACTTCAGTACCTTTTTTCATTTTATGTTTTGTTTGTTTGTTTGTTATTCTGCGACCGACAAATGGGAGGGAGCTTTTGGTGTGCCGTATTATCTAACTCTGCTTTTAAGAATATTATCAATCGTTACTTCGAGCATCGTATCTGTAGCATACTGAAAGTAGTGATCTCGGACTAGGTTAGTCACGTTCGGAATAAGACCTTCATAGTTATTGATGTCGAAGCTATAGACATAACCCGTAACACTGCCGTCAGAGTTCTGCTTGACTTTGAGAATCACTCGGATCTCGGCTTCTTGTTCGGGATATAGTTTGGGTTCAGTTTGTTCGCTCATAATTTTTAGGTTTAAGGTTTAGCAAGTTCTTGGGCGATTTTATTGAGGGCTTTCACCACACAATTCTCCATCGGATTCGGAAGACCCCAGAAGATAGGAGTCTTTGCGGTGGTCACGCCATCGGTCTGCGTGGCGAAGAAGTATTGGATGTTGTCGCTGCCTTTTTCTTTCTTCGCATACACGGACCAGACCGCGAGGCACTCTGACTCGATGCCTTTGTTTGCCCACTCTTTACCTTGCACGTAGAGACGGCGGCGCGTGGTCATGCTGCCGTCGAGACCTTGAATGGGGACAATTTCCTCTAACCCCGTGATGATGACAGTCTTGTCTAGGCTTTTGAGATTAGTGCAGAGAGTCTGGATGTCGTCATTGTAGTTCTTCCAGATATCAAAGCCCTTATAAATCTGCTCGCACTTGACCTGCAGTTGGTCGATGGCCGCGGTGATTGAGTCAATGACGACCAAGTCTTTCGTGGTGTCTTTCTTGATCTTATTCAGTTCAAGCGTCAGCTTATCATAGCTGTCAATCGGGACGACGAGCTTCTCATCGCGGACGCGGAAAGGCATACCCTTTCGCTCTGCGTCAAGGATGATCGTTCTGGTGGGATCTACATTGCGGAATGATGTAGACTTACCTGCGCCGCTCGGACCGACGAGAGCGATCAGAGTCTTGGGCCACTGTGGTTTTGTTGGGGATGTTTGTTGTGTTTCCATTTTATTTAAGCTTGGCTACATTACCAAGAAAGGGGTTCATACTTCACGATGTCGCACTCAGAGAGGAAGAGTTCGACTTGCGTGGAGTTATCTGCAAAGCATAGGCGTTTGAATGGGCAACTCGGGCAAGAGTTGGTTAGCTTGCCTGTGGGCGGAGGAAGCTTGTCGTGAGCCATAGCTTGATTGATATGCTTAGAGAAGAGTTCGATTCTTTGTTTTAACTCCACACCGAACTCCTCTAGTTGCTCTGCAGAGAAACTCCAATCGGGACCGGTGCGCCAAGCTGGAGAAGGCAAAGAGATCTGCACGACAAGAGTACGAATCACCATGCGACGGTACCACGCAGCGTTGGCGTAGTTGATGTCGTCTTTGAATATCTCATATGCAAAGCGCTGGAAGATATAGTAGTAGAAAGAGAACTGAGTGTCGCCTTCGTAGCCCGCGACCGCATCTTTGAATGCGTACTTGCGTGTGGTTTTATAGTCGGTGATCTGAAGGATTCCGGCTGGGGTTATGGAGAGAAGATCAACCGTTCCGACATAGGCAAAGGCGGGATGCTCTACGATGGGAAAGTTGAAGTGGAACTCAGCGCCGCGATTGTCGCCGAATTTCAAAGGCGTCGGGAGTTGCTGCAAGGGCGCAACGGTGAGAGCTTTCTTGATCTGATCTTGATCCTTGTTCGGCAGGTTCTTATCCTTTGCGGACTTGAACGCGTCGAGACAAGCCTCTTGCCACTTCTCTCCGCTGCGGTCGAAGGCAATGTTCTCTGCGAACTTGTGAATGATCTTGCCGACGGTGAGAACGGTGATGTCCTCTTTAGGCTTGAGGCCGAGGAAGACTGTAAGAAACCAACGGCGCGGACAGGCTGAGATCTTTAGGCCGCTGGCATTAATGGGAATGACTGCGGGAATACCTTCATGAGGGAGGTCTTTGTAGGTTAAGTTCATATTATTTATTAAGGGAAAAGAAAAGAAAGAAAAGAAAAGCTACCCAGCACGCCGTCCTAGGAGAACCGTAAAACTCCTATGCAAGAACAGCTTGCACGTGCTGGGTAGCTAAAGATTATTTTTTATATTTGAAAGTAAAGCCCCGGCACTTTTGGCCGCGATAGATTTGCTGAGACACGGCGGCAAGATTTACTTTGAGTTCTCTGGCCGCCGCTGTGGCTGAAGGATATTCTTTACCTGTCTCAAGACAGATCACTGGTATGCCGGGCCGACCTGTGCGTTTTTTCTTCAGAGCTTTCACTTCTTAAACTTAAAGTTTTGAGTTTGATTAATGATAGCTTGAACGTCTATGCCTTTAAGTAAGGGATCGTTAAGGAGGGAAGCGAGATCGGTGCCGCTTGGTCTCGTGTGTGGGAAGTGCTTGAGAAGAAAGCGTTCGAGTTCTTTGTCTGTCATCTCTTCGACGGGTTTTGGTAGGCCCAGTAAGAGATCGAGTTCGTTGAGGGAGGAATTGCTCATGATATTGTGATAGAACAGAGTTTGCGTGGGAAGCCAACGAGTGCTGCTTGTGCGTCTCGCTCTGCTTGCTCAGGGCTAGTGGCTAATCCTAGACTTGCCCAATCGCCACAGCCATCTCGGCTTTGTTTATAGACATAGAAGTAATATGTCTTGGATTCTGGCAGCGGATCTGGAAGAACACAGCCGAGTATAATTTTCATAGAACAACACAACAGAGTTTCGTACGGATGATTGCCTTATCGGTCATGCTCTCGGCGGCTTTCTCTGGCGTGTCATAGAGCATGGTCGAGAACCATGCGCCATGCATGCTGTATTTGTAGCAGTAGAAGTAATGTTCCTTTGGAGGATTGACTTCTTCTCTGGAGGATGCGTATGTTACTCCTGCGTTTTCTGATGTGCTGGCTTTCATATCATTGACTGTTTCTAAGTTCTGCATATAGGTTTGCAAATCTGTCCGCTCTTTGTTTGATACTAGGTGGGAGTCTATCAAAGTTGTAATCTCGTCGCGAGAAAGCTTCAAGTCCGAGATTCCATGCGGCGTAAACATCCCTTGGGTTTGGATCTTTTGTGTGTTTAATAAGGCAGAGTCTGAGTTCAAGCCAGCATAGATGCGCCTTAGCACAGCGCCGCGCCTCGGCTGGAATATGGCGGCTATCTTTTTCAGAAGGGAAGTGTTGCTTCCAGACTGCGCGCTTGAGTTGGTATCGAGAGATTTCACCGTGTCGTCCTTTCGCTTTGTCGTTGTCATTAGATTCGATCTGGCTGATCGCTCTGAGCTTGGCGTCGAAGTCTTGCTGCAGTGCGATCAGTGTTATCTCTGTTGTGAAGAATACCATAGAGAGCATAAGAGATTTCATATTAGGATGGCCAGAAATAGGGAAGGTTGTCTGGTATGTTTGGGAAGTGTGGCTTGTAGTAGTCAGCCTTCTTCCGGATTAGGTTGCTCTTGTGTGTGGTGTGGAGATAAGAGCCAAGCCAATGAGGCTGGATGATGTAAGGATATGTTAGGATCTCTCGTTCGAAATGAGGAAGAAGATTGTCAACATAGCCACGGCGGCGAGCTTCTTGGCAGATCTTGATGCTATATAAACAGAGCCATGCTTGATAAGGCTTGACCATCTTGACGGCAGGATGACTGCGCCAGCCCTGTGACTTACCTTGTAGGGTGTTGAGGATTTGAAGAGACTCGACGCGTTGTTTCATGAGGCGCTGGGTGTCTAGTACGCGAGCGCTTTGTTCGATGTCAGGATATGGGAGGAAGATTTGCATT
>Ga0247723_1000589_pt1 | contig 24199 bp, 21 predicted proteins | sample MSEWelMarce5H_FC_FD_189079 | JGI IMG/M metagenome (GOLD analysis project Ga0247723, IMG submission 189079) | Subsurface sediment microbial communities from gas well in West Virginia, United States - MSEEL Well Study Marcellus 5H_FC | ecosystem: Environmental > Terrestrial > Deep subsurface >... | reverse complement strand
CACGGTCAACCATATACACGCCTGTTTGATCATGATCGACGCTTCCTGTGTCAAAAGTTTGGGGTCTGCCTTTACAAACTGCATGATGGTGAAATGATAAGTCCTGTGTTTGATGGTGACACTTGCCTTATGAACATGACGGTTTACTGCGAATTCGAGGAATCTAGACAAACGGATTTTCTCCGGTATTATACCGTAATTCTCGGATTTTGGGATGGGTTCATTCATATTGAGATATCGCGATTCCTGTATTTGGATGGGCAGCGTGTGGACTTTTACTATTGCGTCTTTGCTTAAATTTATTAATGACGCAAAAAAGGCATTGGTCTGACTGCTGGAATGAGTTGCAGGGACCATTTTGCTTATTGTTTTGACGTCTTCGTAGGCAGATTCCATATATGTATTCGGGATAATTTATAGGAGTTTCCTAATTCTTGCGGGCGTAATATTCACACATCGGCGTTCAATCACATAGACCAAATCGTGCTCGGTCGGAAGAATGCCATGCTCTACCGCCACCAGAAATGTTTCTAAATTGTCCGTCTCAATAATGCCTCGCATAATTGTGGAAGAGCGTTTGTCACACAGGGTGAATGCGAGTCTAAGGCATTCGGCGTTGCCGCCGCGCGCTGCCTGCTCGCAAATGTTGATCGGGACGACGCATCCCTGGTCAATGGCGAATCGCATCTTCTCCAGATTCCCTGTTTTTGCTGCTTGCTCGAGTGTCGTGTATGACATGGTGAATCCGTGTTTCAATAGGAATTCGAGGGTTTCGACGGTGGTCGCCTCCTCGCACGCCCGCGTAGTTTTGGGGCACTCGACTTCTACCATCATTTGTAGCATTTCTGAATTACCTCTTCTTGCCACCTCGGCAACTGCGTGCATTGACATTGCAAACCCGTGTTTGAGACCAATGCGGAAACAGTCGACGCTGGAATTACACGCGGCATAATAGAGATCGCACACATCGGGCATGATGGAATTATTACGGGGAAAATGATCTTGGATTGCGTATTCCAACAATTCGGAATAGTTTTTTTTCATACAGGACATTACGATTCCGGAGCAGCGTTCGGAAAGTAGGACATGGACTTGCGCGGCGAAGAATGACCACTTGGGGTTGGGTCTGGTGATTGGATTCTCTGTAGTTAACCAGAATACGTTGATGTTGCGGAGAATGGCGATGCGGTCCTCGAACGAGAACCCGAAATAACAGTCGGCATCAATCAGTTTGTGTATGGATTCGGACGAGGATACGGCAAGTGATTCTGTGTAAACATCGGAGTTTACATAGAAATTGGGGTCTAAGTCAATGATGTCCGTGCATTGCGACATTTCCATAAAGGTGGTGTAATGCTGGGAGCGACGGATATGACCGGGAACAGCAACGTGGGGGATAGAGATTAGTGACATGGATGAACTTTGTTAATGGGTTTTATTTTTATGCCACATCCCACACAACAAACAAAACCAATCAATTTTCAAAGGGAACTCGTCTATGTTTTGCCAGAGGCAAAACAACGGTGCCACCAAAGGTGGCACTTATGCCCTTTGGATCCCATACTAAAAATAAATGATGTAACCTCAATGTCTAATATAAAAAAGCATGTAGTATGGGATCCAAAGGGCATAAGTGCCACCTTTGGTGGCACCGTTGTTTTGCCTCTGGCAAAACATAGACGAGTTCCCTTTAAAAACCTACAACAATGTTCATCAAATAAAGGAAGGTTCCAAAGGAAACCTTGGTTTCCTTTGAAAATTGATCTCTTTTTCTCCTTCAGTCTGAAAAAGCATAAAATAAAAAACCATTAACACACGCCCGAAAATGTCCAGAATTATCAGAAACAACAACAACTCCAAGCAATCCAACAAGCCCTTCTGCAAGGTCTGTTTCGATGCCGGAAAGACCGAGTCTGAATACACCTCTCACTATGTTCGCAAGACGCCCGATCCCAATAGTGAACTCTTGTGCCCTGTCTTGAAGGCAACCGAGTGCCGCTACTGCCACCAAATGGGTCATACCATCTCAAGATGTGCAGTCAGAGAACAGAACAACAACAGACGTAGACCAGATGTTGCTCCTGTTGCTCAACAACAGCAAGCACCAGTTGTACAACAGGTTGCGCCTCTTGTCAAGAAGTCGAACAACAAGTACGCTGCCTTTGAGGAAGACGACGAAGAGGAGGTAGTTCATGAGCAAGTGCAAGTAGTTGCGCCTCTTGCGAAGCAAGAGCAAGTTCAAGCACCCATCGACGATGCCGAGTTCCCTTCGCTTTTACGAACTTCATCTGTCGCAGCACCTGTCAAGCACGTGTCTTACGCGGCAGCGTTCGTGTCTACGGCAGCACCTCAAAAGTGGCAGTCTCGTGCAGATACTAGACGAGTGGTCGAACCGACTTACGAAGACGACGAATACGAGGAGGATGAAGTTGACGGCGCTGAGGCAATACTGAGTCGATTCAGACACGAGGCGGAAACCAAGGAAGTATATAATGACAATCCTCTGTTGAACAGAGCATACGCCTACGAGGACTGGTAAATGAATTACCAAGCGCCGACACCCACAAAGAGGACCAAATCAGGTAAGAATATACACATGTATTATCATCTATCATAACTTATTATTATAACCATTATTATAACCATTATTATATCATAACTTATTACTAACTATTTGAAAAGGGGGATTCAATCCCCTTTTTTTTAAAGGGAACTCGTCGTTCCCTTTGGATCCCATACTAAAACCGTGAATATAATGCAACTTAAAAAAGTATGTAGTATGGGATCCAAAGGGAACGACGAGTTCCCTTTGAAAATTGACGTTTCACCTTGCCTTTCCCTCTGTAAAACATAAAATAAAATGACCTTTGTAACTCATCTCGCCACGTTTGACTTAACCAACTACGCGACAATTGGCGCGTTGCAAAACACCATCGTCCAAACAATGGCAAGGTGGAAATACATAGACGACGCAACCGCGGTGTATTGGTCGCAGAATCAATTGCGCACACAGCACTTTAACTTTGAAATTTACAAAAACGAGAAAAATGGATTTCACATGTATGTGTATTCCAATGAAAGAATTGTCAAGGATACTTCTAGAGGCACATACGCCAATCTTACCATGAACTGTTTCAGAGTCCAACTGTTAAATCCTGAGGATGAGATTGAGGACGAGTATGACTGCTTCGAACACAAAGACTATTACGAAGATGAAAACAGAGAGTTTGGAGAGAAGGAAGAGGAAGAAGTATGGGCGAGACAACAATAAAGGGAACTCGTCGTTCCCTTTGGAACCCATACTACATGCTTTTTTTATATTACATTGAGGTTGTCCTCTTAATTATCATTTGGTTATCATTAAGTTAATACCTAGGTTCCTATATCTACTGTTTAGTATGGGATCCAAAGGGGTTGTCATCCCGCAAAGCGGGATGCGTCGCGCCTTCGGCGCTTAACGACGAGTTCCCTTTGAAAATTGATTCCTTTTTTTCTCCCTCTGTCAAAAGCATAAAATAAAAAACTATTAACACACTCGAAAATGTCTGCCTTAACTACTGCCTTCACCACAGAAGAGATCTGCTGCGCCATTTGCCTTGACGCCGTCGACGTCAGCATGAACGTCATCAAGACCGAGTGTAATCATTGCTTTCATTCCACCTGTTTCTTACAAAATGCCGCGCACAATGGGTTTAGTTGCCCCATGTGTCGCAATGAACTTGCCTCAGTTCCCACCGACGACGAAGACGATGACGAGAATACCGTGTATTCTGACGATGATGAAGATGTCGGTGAAGACTTTGCGCTCAGAGGTGTTCGCTGGTTAATGATGCGCGCCGAGGGCGAAGAAATCGAAGAAGATGATACTGACGACGAATCTACCGGTTCTGACTACGACGACGAGTTTGTCCGATTCGGCAACGACGAAAACACGAATCCCACGATTGCCGAGATTAGTCAACAGTTGATTGCTAGAGGAATCACCTACGAGCAAATCGTTGCCCTCTACATCTTGCCGCACCACGCGAATAGTGCCGACGTCCAAACCTACAGTCGCACCGTCATCAGAGACCTCGAGAACCAAGTGTACCAAATCCTGTCTGTGCCCCCTGCGCAATAATTCCCTGTATTATTACCCCCTTTGAAAAATACCTACATGTGTGTAGGTATTTTTTCATGCATTTGAAAAAATGCCTACGTTGTTCGGCATTTTTTTATGCAAGATACGTCGTTATTCGGATAAACGCAAAATAGAAAAGTCCAAACAAGGTACTTTTTAAAACCAATCCATAGAGGTTCAGATTTCCGTCCTCATTGTACAATTTCATAAACGCCAAATATTTATACATCAACGAATTTACGATGGGCATCTGAAACATGAAAAACATCAAACCGATTAAAATGGGAATTTGCATTTCGTCATACACCGATGTTATGAGGGATTCCTGGTGTTTTGCTTTTTGATGCGCGGCAGACAATTTGGTCAACTTATCCTCGTAGTCGCGCAAATAATCGGTCGTCAATTTCGGTTTGGGAATATGGTTTGCCACGATTTGCTCGTCCATCATGTGGTCGGCATATTCCTGGTGCCCGCCGCGATTCATCGTTGGCGGAGACTGCGCTGGAAACCCTTCGCCGCGGAATCCTTCAGACCCGCCACTGGACCGCGATGATTCCTTTACATTGATGGAGGGCAAATGTCGGTCAGTTGGTTCCGGAATTCCGTAGGGGTTCTGATGAATGTTGAGGGGTTGGTATTGGTCTGTTCCTCCTCCTATAGAGGTTCCTGAAGAACCAGGTCCATTTTCCGGCAACTCCGATATGCGTGTAATATCATTTCGCCTATTGTCCATTTATACTATTGTCCAATGTATAATAGTATAAATTTTTCCGCCTAAAATATTTCATCTTTGGTAATATCCTTGATATTGACCACTCTTTTTTTGGCGTCGCACTTTACGTGTTTTGTTTTGTATTCATAACACGTCTCACCGAATTTGTAGATTTTGCCGTCAATCTCGCTGATTACAGGACCATTGAATGTGATGCAATTCTTGCCGTGGCACACATGTCTAAACATCGAGGCAAGACCGAGACCCAATATTATTGACAATATGACTTGCCCCATCGGTGTATGTATCAATCGTTTAATGTTCATTCTGTATTACTATATCGTCACAAAAAAATTGATTCCGGTGTGCGCCCCTTTTCAAAAAGCATACAACAAAAATGTCTAGTCAAAACAGTAAGTACGGAAAGAAGTCGACCTTCTCACGCGAGAAGAGTTATGCAAACAGTGAATTCGATATTATGCGCAGCGATGAGAGGATGGACGAATATAAGAAATCGCGTTCTGCCGAGCGCAAACACAATATCAATGTTGCCAATGGACTGTCTGTTGACAAACAGGAGACAACTAGCAACAAATTGGAGACAAGGTCAGAACACGACTCTTCGTTACACGAATCTTCCTTCTATTATGAAAAGATGAATTTCATCGTCAACAATTTGCCCGCGTTTTACAATTTGGACTCGTTGGTGAACGAGTTCTCGACATACGGCAAAATCCAATACATCACATATTCATGCCACTACGAAGACGGCACAAATAGTGCTAAACTGGTCGTGGATAAATGGTATGATTGCGAAGAGGTGGCGTCAACTTTCATTCTCGACGTGCAAACTGCTATATTGAAGGACGGCAAATACAGGTGGACCAGCAACGACGTCGGAAGAGGCAAGATGACCATATCTCAAGACCCCGACCAATTGGAGTCCGAAATGGGTGACAAGGTGTGGTTATAGGTAAGGTAGTTAGGTAATACAGACAAAAGAATCCGTTTTTTCTTCAAAAATTGATTTTGAATGTGCGCCATTCCACCAGCAAGCAAAACAAAAGAATTTTGAAAATTGAATGCACGCAATTAAAAATAAACAAAACTGTTTAGAAATATTGACAGATACTATACATCCACCTAAAATGTCCTTCAACGAATTTATGCGCTCACACCGTGTCGGTAGCGATTTACAATCACCCATCACTCACACACGCATTGGTAGGTCATCGAATAATCCGGAAGAGGTCATTTACGGCGGCAAGTATCATATTCCAGACAATGAACGCAGCACCTTTATGAAACTATATTACGATCATGTCTTTGTGAAAGGCAACGAGGAATACTTGACGGAGAAACAAATGGAGACGGGACCTATCGCGGTCGACCTCGATTTACGCTATGCACCGAGCGTGAAAAAACGCGCACACGGCAGCGATCACATCATGTCGCTCATGACCATCTATTTAGGCGAACTGGAGAAGATGTACCGTTTCGACGAAACGCCCTTCTACATTTATGTAATGGAAAAACCCGATATTAATCCTGTGAAAAATGCCGACACAGGATTAGTGGAATTTGTGAAGGACGGGGTTCACATGATAATCGGAATCAACGCCGACCGAGGCACACAACAGATGTTGCGCGATGCCGTGATAGAGAAGATCAAACAGGATGAATTATGGTCGAAGTTGCCTATTACGAATGATTGGGACAAGGTGTTCGATTTGTCGATTAGCGCCGGACACGCCAACTGGCAACTGTATGGAAGTTGCAAACCGGGGAACCAGGCGTATCGCTTGACGGGTGTTCACAAAAACATATTCGACCCTGCCGATGGCGAGTTGAGTACGAGTCCTGTGTCGATGTCGGAATACTTTGATATGCGCGAGAAAATTGAAGAGATCTCGGTAAGAACCGACAAGGGGCAAAAATATTTTATGACTAGTGAATTTCTAAGAAAGTATCAAGATAACTCGGGTATAGCGTCAGCAAGCAGCAGTGCTAGTGGCGGTGCAGCAAAAAAGAGTGTGTCTACATTGTCCGCAGGACACGCCGTGGCACCAGTTCCTTACGCCGGGTTTGTGCCCGTTGAAGCAATCCTCAATATCAAGAACCGCGACGATTTGGAGACCGTGTTGGCGCAAACGTTGGCGCAATTAGAAATGCGCGACTACGAACTGTTGGAAACCTACAAATACACGATGACGTTGCCGGAGTCGTATTACGGCGACGGCAGTTACGACAAGTGGATTCGCGTCGGATGGGCGCTTTCGAATACGTGCCCGTCAATGATGTTCGTTGTGTGGGTAGCGTTCAGCGCACAAAGTAAGAAATTCAGTTTCCGCGACATTCCCGATATGTATGACCGCTGGCAACGATTCGACAGTAAGAGCGACACCTGTTTGACACGCCGCTCGATTATGCATTGGTCGAAACAGGATGCGCCGGCAAAATTCAAGGACGTCCAGGACCACAGTGTAGATTATTTCATAGAGAAGTCGATTGACGGCAACGATTTCGATTTGGGCGACTCGAAGAGTATGCGCAAGGACACCAGCGACCACGACATTGCGTGTGCGTTGAAACAGTTGTATTCCGAACAATACGTCTGTGTGAATATCAAACAGAATATTTGGTATAGGTTTATGAATCACCGATGGATCGAGAACGACTCGGGCACTACTTTGCGAAAGTCGATGTCGGACGATTTGCGCAAGATTTACAGGAAGAAGAGCAAGGATTTGGACGCCATCATTGACCAGATTATGGACCAGGACGAGGCAGACCCGCGCATCAAGCGTTTCAAGAAGCGCCAGGGGCGCATTTGCGAGATTATCAATCGCCTGGGCGACGCTTCGGACAAGGACCATATTATGAAGGAGGCGAAGGAACTGTTTTGGGACCAGTCGCTCATTGAGAAATTGGACACCAATCCTTATTTACTCTGTTTCAACAATGGCGTAATTGATTTCAAGGAAAAAGTATTCCGCCGCGGATATCCGGAGGATTATGTGTCCAAGACCACCAACATCGACTATATTCCTCTGAACGATGCGCGCGACTCGAAAATCATTGGTGAAATCAACGAGTTTATGGAGAAACTGTTTCCGCGCGAGGAGTTGCGCACATATATGTGGGAGCATTTGGCGTCAGTGTTGCTCGGCACCCACGACAAACAGACGTTTCACATGTACATCGGCGAGGGACGTAACGGCAAGTCGGTCTTAACCACTCTGTTGGATGAAATCTTGGGCGAATACAAGGGCATCGTGCCTCTGTCGGCAATTACTCAGGACCGTCAGAAGATCGGCGGCACTTCTGCCGAATTGGTTGTATTAAAGGGTGTGCGATATGCTGTGATTATGGAACCGTCAAAGAAGGACGTGATTCTGGAGGGTCCGCTCAAACAGTTGACCAGTGGTTTAGATCCGATTCAGTGTCGTGCGCCATACATTGCGAAACCGATTGAATTCTACCCGCAGTTCAAGTTGGTGTGTTGCAGTAACGTGCGAATGGAGATTAAGACACAGGATTTTGGAACGTGGCGCCGAGTGCGCGAGGTGCCGTTCGAGGCGCTATTCACAGAAAACCCGGTTAAAGATGATCCGGAGAAACCGTTTCAATACCTCGTTGACCCGTCGATTGTGGATAAATTCCCACAGTGGAAATATGTGTTTATGGCGATGCTTGCCAAGATCGCGTTCAAGACGGGTGGTGCAGTGAGTGAGTGCTCAATTGTTACGGCAGCGTCGAAGGCGTACCAGGAGAGTCAGGATTTCATTGCGGAGTTTATTCGCGACAAGATTGCGACAGTTGCCGGGGGCAAGATTAAGAAACAGGAGTTGAATAGCGAGTTCACGATTTGGTATATGAACACCTATGGAAAGGGGGCGCCGAATCCGAAGGAAGTGCACGCATATATGGACAAGAAGTTTGGTAAGTTTGAGAAGAATGGCGCGTGGTTGGGGGCGCGAATCAAATATGAGCGCGACGAATCGAATCTGAATGCGGCAGTGTTTAGCAGTGCGACCAACTCGGAGTCGGGGTCCGTGAGAGGTGACGGCGAAGGCGAGGAGGAGAATTTCGATGACAACATTGAGATCTAACTGGGGAACCCATGGTTAAGCGCCGAAGGCGCGACGCATCCCTAAGCACCCGCAGGGTGCGACACATTACCTCCCAAAGGGAGGTAATGATAAAAGCGGGATGACAACCCCCAGGACCCCTCCTTTAAATCAGGGAACATAAAGATAAAATTTATTTTTTATTAAAAATTAATAAAAAATATTCCATTCAAAGGGAAAGGTCCAAGGACACAAGTGGCGCCAGAGGCGCCACCGCCGTTCCACCTTCGGTGGAACTTACCGTAGGTTTTCCTTAAAGGGCATAGAAATATTCACACAGATAAATATATACTAACATCACCTGTATGACTTGTGAAATAAAAAATCACACAATATGTGAAAAATGGAAAGTTCCCTTAATCGTCGTAGGCGCTGGAATATCCGGGTTAACGGTTGCTGCATCTTTAGAGTGCGATTTTTTAGTGCTTGAAGCGCGCGACCGCATCGGCGGCAGAGTATGGTCACGAGACCATGGTTCATACACACTCGACATGGGCGCCGCGTGGATTCACGGAACCACCGATAATCCTCTTAACCAATATTTAAATTATGACGAAATGATCCCTGTGTCCGAAAGCAACCCGTGGATTCATACAGGAAATGCGCGAATCTTGTATCAAGGCGTCTCCGACGAAGACCGACAACAAATGGTGATGTCATGGAATCGCGCGGCAAAGGAAATCGCGGAAATGGATTGCGAGACCATTGCCGAGGCGATAAAACATGTGAAAGACTCGAGCACAAGTAATATACAAACGTTCCTGTATTTGCTCGAAGTGTGGTGCGGCACCTGTGTGTCTTCTATGCCACCCTCTTTTTTACGAAACATAGAATGCGATGATTCTCTGTTTGGTGATTATGCGGGGTCCCATTGTTTATTCAAAAAGGGGACAAAATCATTATTAACCTCTATCGTCGAACATTCGAAACAGAATTTGGATGACCGAATTTTATTCGAACAAGTGGTCACAGACATCCTGTATGATAGGGATGACGGACTCATTGAGATTCGAACGGCGAAGGGTGAATCCTATTTGTGTGAAAAATTGGTAATAACCACTCCGCCAGGACCCCTCCAAAATATCAATTTTGTGCCGCCTCTATCGGCGTCGAGGAAATGTGCATTGTCAAAAGTGAAAATGGGTTCTTACAAAAAAGTGCAGGTCGAATTTGAACGTGTGTTTTGGGATATTGATGCGGCAATGATTCTTACCAACAAAAACATGGATGTTTGTAAAAAGGGATATTCTGAGTGCAAGAATGATGGTGAAACCGAAGGTTTTGGGTGTGAAACTTTCAGTTTCATTCAAGGGTGTAACCCCGCAAGCGGGGATAAAACCTTCGGTTTTAGGTGTGAAACTTCCAGTTTCATTCCCCACATATTGTGGAACAATTACGCATGTTTGAAAGGCGCGCCCATATTGGAAGCAGTATGCCCCGCGAATGTCGGGTGGCAATTGACCGGTAAATCCGACGAAGAAATCGCGGATGCTGTGTTGGAACATTTACGCGGCATGTATCCATGGATGCCCGACCCTATCTCTTGACACGTATCACGTTGGGAAGAGGACGTCTTTAGTCAAGGGGCGTATTCGTTTCACACGGAGGCAGATATAGATGTGAATTATGATTTGTATAACCCGATAGAGGGACGCATCTTTTTTGCAGGGGAATATACAGATCCGATATATTATGGATCCTTGCACGCGGCGTACAATAGTGGATTAAGGGTGTTGAATGAAATAAAATAAGGAAACTATGTTTCCTTATGATCCTTCTTTTAAGGGGAACTACGTTCCCCTTGGACCCCTCCTTTGTTGTGATGGATTCTTCTTTTGATATGATGGACCCCTCCTTTGTTGTGATGGATTCTTCTTTTGATATGATGGACCCCTCCTTTGTTATAATAAACCTTTTTTATTAAAGCAAATTTATATTCTTCATTCTTAATACATTCATATAAACAAATGAATGTATTACAATAAAACATGTCCGAGACAAATATTGCCATTGTTTACACTTCCAAAATTCCATTCTTCAAAGAACATTTCACGTCATTTTTATCAACTGGCGTGACAGAACACAACACCGACTGTTTTTTAGTCCTGGGCAATGAATACAATGAAGATTTTGAAGGTTTCAAAAACAACAGCATATTCAATTCAACAACCATAGTTATCGAAAATCAGCAATCTCATACAAAAATTGCAGCAGAACTCTTAATAAAAAAATATGATCTCGTCATTTATTCACAAACACACATCATCTTTGAATCCAATTTAAAATGGAATTGGGATTTATTAAACACCCACATAAATGAAACACAAACTATTTACTCAAATGATGACAACGAGTTTGTCATCGGAACACAATCCGAAATGATCAAATATTTATCACAATCAACCCCAAATATGATTTCAATTAAAGACATTGAGTTCAAATATTCCATTAAACCCATCACCATTGAAAAATACAATACCTTGTTTGGTTTCCGCGGTTTATCCGAGGTTTGCGATTCTTATAAATATAGTTCGGAACAAGATGCCACCGGCAAATATTCAATTGACTTGACGCAAATCCAACCCCGCGACACTATTTATTTCACAAATTTAGGTTTATCGCAACTTCACAAGCAAATCATATTAATTGACAAACCTTTTATCCTGGTTTCCGGGGGAGGCGACTGCGAATGTCCCAACCAAATATTTGAAACCGACGACGAATTTCAAACATTCATTAATTCCACCAATATTATTCACTGGTTCTGCCAAAATACACTCATCAAACACCCAAAAATTACACCCATTCCCATAGGTCTTGATTATGAAACCATCATGTATTACAATCACATTCGCAATGATCGCGGACCCAAAATGACGCCTCTTGAACAAGAACAACAGATAATGGATATCCGGAGAAATGCCCGCCCTTTTTGGGAAAGAATTCCCATTTGTTATGGGAATTTTCAATATCTCTTAACCACGAAATATGGCAGCGACCGCATAGACGCAATCAATAAAATACCCACAAAACTCATATATTATGACTCTAAAAATTTGCGCCAAACCACGTTTCGAAATCAAACAGAATTTGCTTTTGTTGTATCGCCGTTTGGGCAAGATTATGAGTGCATTCGCACATGGGAAGCACTTAGTCTTGGGTGTATAGTAATTATAAAAACTTCGCCGATTGATGACATTTATTCGGATTTGCCAGTGTTGATCATAAATGATTGGAGTGAAATAACGCAACCGTTTCTTGACTCCGCGATAGAGACGTTTAAACTGAAACACGAAAAATGTGAATTTAATTATGACAAATTGACAAAAAAATATTGGTCTCTATTGATTCGAGGGGGCGTTGCCCCCTCGGCACCCCCACCCCAACGCTCGCCCTTTGGGCGAGACAACCATGGGCAACTAAAGTTGCCCCACGTGTAACTTCCTTCGGAAGTTATACCCTCGGCACCCCCACCCCCCAAAAAAGTATAGGAGGGATCATAAGGGCATTAAAAATAAAGGAGGGGTCCAAGGGGTGAGCACCTACGGTATAACTGCCGAAGGCAGTTACACGTGGGGCAACTTTGTTGCCCTATGCTCCACTACTCGATGCCACGCAGTGGCATCTTGGAACCTTGGAACCTTGGTTCCCCTTAGAGGAGGGATCATAAGGGAACCTGGGTTCCCTTAATCACACACAAGGTCCCCAACACTTTCGGCAAAGTCAGCAATTCGTTGTTAAAAACGATGCCATAAACATAAGACATAATGATGCCAAAATAAGACAAAATGGCAAATATGCTTGCTTCTAAATTGTAAGAGGCGTAGAAACGCAGGAAATACCCAACCGACCCAATGAATCCGTTGAGCACCGTGGCGACACCGACGCGCGACTGGTTAAGAGTTTCTGCAACTTTTGCCACATTAAATCCATCTACATAAAAGACGTAGGCGGACATGGCAACGGCGCCCAAGAAATAGGAAATAAACACGTGGTTCCAATGATTCTCTGTTTTAACCCGGCGCACGAGGAAATAGATGAGCGCCTCGGTGAATGCCGCGAGCAAAATCATTGCGAGACCATAGAGGAAATGGGGGTTTTCTACTTTGCCTTCGTCATTGCCGTCGTCCTTACTTTTGTCTTCGCTAGAAAAGGGTTCCTTCTTCTCTTCGGTGAAATTTCCATAGATGAAGAACCCTAAACCTGCCAACACGAGCAAATACTTACTGTAGTCGGATTTTGCCAAGGTTCCAAAGGAACTCGCCATTAAAATAATCATAATGGGATATGTGTTGAAAATGGCGAAGGAGACCCCCGAATCCAAATGTCTAAATCCCTCATATGAAAAAAAGATGTGTGTGAGATTTACAATTGCGAGCAATAGAGAATCGATGGAGAAGATTGCCGATTTTAGGAAAGACCAATCCACGAAGATTGACGCAATGAGGACATACGCAATTGTGCGCGTCCACATTTGGAGAGTCAAAGAGATGCCGATTTTCTTCACGAATATGGGGTAGAGACTGAGCAATGATTCCGATGTGAGTTTGGCAGCAATTGGTATTAACATGATATTCGGAATATATATTTTGGTTTATATATTTCGAGTTGATTAAGCGTCCGAAGGAATAACTGCCTCCCTTCGGGTGGCAGTTACACGTGGAGCACCTTCGGTAGAACAACCTATGGTTGTTCCACGTGTATTCGGAGAGCATCTTCGATGCTCCATGCGTAACCGCCAAAGGCGGTTATTCCGACGGGCGAATATTTGCTCTTCGCGACGCTCACCCCCTCCTTTTATTTGGGAAAATGGTTACGCAATATCGCCTTTTCTGGTTTTGTGGCGTTTTTGTTTACGAGTTTTTGCACCTCCGCTTAGTTTTATTAAACCGTAATTTTCCATTAGTCGAATAAGTGGTTGTCGTAACATTCTTGAAAACCCGGTAATTTGGTCTTTTTTCGCTTTGCCCTCGTTATATTTTTTTACAATTGATTTTAACTCATCCAAAGTGTATCTTTTGGCGTCTGGGGATTTTTGAGTGTTTTTGAGATTTTTTGTGGGTTTTTGAGATTTTTTTGTGTTTTTTTGAGATTTTTTTTGGGTTTTTTGAGAATTTTTGGGGTTTTTTGATTTTAGTGAACTAGATTGGGTCTCAATTGGTTGTTCGCCGGCATCTTTTATGTCTTCAATTGACCTGTTTGATTCCATAAATTTGAGACAGTTTATCGTGATGTTTATATTTCTATTAAATGGGTCTGCTGGATCCAATTCAGAAAACAAATGTCTAATTTCTGCTGAACATTGTTTGTGTATTTCAGACACTCCTTCAACAATACTGCTAACAGCAATGCATGTTGACTTTACCGGCATCGGATTGCCTGTTACATCAGTCAAAATATGCACATTCGTTTTATATTTTTCAAGAAATTCAGTTGATGACAAATAATCCCTATCATTCAATGTTTCTAAAACCCTATACATGAAGGGTTGTGTGATTGGATTTTTTAGTATAGAAAACATTGCGCGTGACGCAAGTGGTGTAATTTTTTGAACGATTTGTTTAATGTTTTGGAAATCATCTATTTCTTCTACCTCAGGACCAATTATGTCAAAAAATATTTTACAACACGTTGTTGTAAATAACATAAGTTCCTTGAAACTGCCTTGTGAGATTACATCGGAATTAAGTGACGTCAACACAGCATTGTGTTTCTTGACCTCCTGTAAAGTGCAATACAATTTTCTAATTTCGGGGTAAATTTCCACAAGTTTTGGGTATGTTGCTTTTTTTTTTTCAAATAAGGCATCCAATGCCGAAATATGATCATCCGGTATCATTTGTGCAAACCACTTTATTTCATGAAAATAATAATTTGCCAATTTCATTATTTCGGAAGGGTTTTCAATGCTTCCGCACCGTGTTTCATAATATTCGCCATTTTCAAAAATGGGTGTTTTCAATCGTATTAATGGAAATTCAATTGGACCTTCGCATTCAGGAAGGTCTCCTCCGCCTTGAGACGCAGACAATAAATTAAGTGAATGTTCCATGATTGGACCATATTGCTCCTTTTCTTTTTTTGTCATTTTTATAATTATCGTCAAATCGGTGTCGCTTGGTTTATCACACAAAAAATCTAAGTTTGGCACGGTGACAGCAAATTCACCCAGATCACTAATTTGTTCCGGAGACAACCCAGTAAATACATCACACGTCTCGTCTGGTGCTTCATTCGGCACACCCTTGGCAACATTTCGCGCCCACCGCAGTGCTAAAAAAAATGCGCGCAATACATTTCCTCCAACGGCGCACACTTTTATATGTGCGTCATCTGCCGTTGCTGAGAGCATATCGTAAATTATGTCAAATGACTGAATTGCCAATGGGTGTTGAAGACAAAATAACAATGCGTCAAACCGAAATTGCCGCGTGCTGCCTTTCGCAGAAGCACCTTGTTCTAACATCCATTCCAACTCTTTTATTGAATAATATATTTTGTTTGTTTGCCCAATTATAGGAATTCCATTAGCACTGGCAAATTTCAATATTCCAAATCGGTTATTTTCTTTGAATATTTCTTCCACCGACGTGGATTTATAAAAACATTTTGTTACTGTTATATCGACTCCTTCAGGTGCAACTTTTTTTTTAGATAAAACAGATGTTACAATTTGGTCGATTACTTCTGGTTTTATTAATTCACTCAAAACTGTCAAAGCACTTTGTGTTGATGCTGAATTTTGTGTTTGTGCAGTGTCTTGCGATAGAGATGGAACATCAATTGTGTTGTTGGCAATTGCAGAAATTTCAGTTTTATATTCTTCGGTAGCAACGTAAATCTTAAATCGAGTTCCTTCCTTAATGGTTTTTGTGAATCCAGTAGATATTTCTGTGGCACTATCATCTTCATTGCCTGCAACATCAATGATGTCTTGTGTTTTATGTTGTAATGACACAATTGAATTGTTCGTATATTGAGCAAATGGTGATGCGACCGAATCTACTTCAAATTGACCAAGAGAAACTTTTCCAGATATAACTTGTCTATTTGATGACAGTGTCACACTGTCATTATCTTCAAATAAAAAAACAGGAATATCACTAGGTGCATAACTCGGATTGACATATTCTGGATTTAGTTCGCCTTTCTTATTAAAATAGGGTTGTGAAAATCCCACAGATGATCCTGTGGAATTATTAGATGATTGACTTAATGGCAGATTTCCTCCTCCACCTCCTGCTGCACTAGTAGAACCATATCCTTGACTCATTATAATCTAACTATATTATTAACCCACAAATAAACCATCTACAAACATTTCTCTATTGTCCCGATAGAGAAATGTCAAAAACCATCATCAGTTTTGATATTGGCATCAAAAATCTTGCTTACTGCATCTTTGTTGTGGGCGAGAAAACGTCCGTCCTAAAGTGGAATATTGTCAATCTCATTCAACCTGAAAAAAACACAGTTTCTTCGAATTGCACCTGTATGAAAGCAGGGAAGAAAAAGGCGCCCGAAACCGTGTGTGGCAAAAAAGGTGCTTATGCTGACGCTTCTGGTACTTCTATCTTCTGTGCTGTCCATGCCAAAAGTTCTGGTAAAATCATTCCCTGTAAAGAAATGTCCATGTCAACCATCAAATCCTTAAAGTTGGATGACCTAAAGACCTTCTGTAAGACCCATTCAATTGCCTTTGCCGATTCCGATAAAAAACCGGATATTTTCGCCAAAGCAGAAGCAGCAATTAAGGCAAGAACTTTGGTTCCCATTAAGGTTGTCAAACAGAATGCGAATCATGTTCATTTGGTGGAAATCGGTAAACAAATCCGGATGCAGTTGGATGAAGTCTTAAAAGGAATAAAAGTGGACATTGTCATCTTGGAAAATCAAATATCACCAATTGCGGGGCGTATGAATACCATACAGGGCATGTTGGCGCAGTATTTCATCATGAGAGACGTCATTTCCTTGGTTCCTAAAATCGAATTCATTTCGTCGTCGGGCAAATTGAAGGACTATAAGGGTTCCTCTGATGGAACTTCTAAGGGTCTAAAGGGTGGAAGTGAGGTTCAAGAAAAAACTTCATACAAAGACCACAAACGCGACGGCATTGCTTTTTGCCGGGATTTCATGACCAAGAACGAGGGTCTTCGAGCACATCAAGAAGTCTTCGATTCATCCACCAAAAAGGACGATCTTGCCGATTGTTTTTTACAAGGCATTTACTATTTGAAAAGGGAAAAACTAATAACTTATTCGGAGGACTTAGAAATAAAGGTTGTTTGAATATAATATTATGGACGAGTTCAACCTTAACATTGACAACTTAGAGCACACCTCTCTCAACATTTCGGAAATGGACAATTCTAATAGTAATTTTGGAAGCGGAATCGAACTGTTGATGAATACCAAAAAGGTCGGTGGCGGAGGTGGAGGGTCCATCAATTTAGGAGATTTGGAAAGTTTGGAGAATGAATTGAATGATTTGGCGGGGTCTTCTACTCCTTCTGCGCAACCTTCTGCACCCAAAAACGGCGATTCCAAATTCATGTCTGGCATTTCGAACCTATTTGGGTTCGGGTCTGATAAAGGTGTTGAACCGGTTGCAGCAGCATCCAATTTAGGAAAAGCAACCAAGGAGGGCGGCGAGGGCGTCACTAAAAGTTGGGACGGATTTATGAAATTTTCCGATGTGCCTTCCAGTGCATCGCAACCCGTGAATTCCAGAATGACCGATAGAGAAAAGTTCCGAAAGAAGAAGATGATGATTAGCAGATTGGAGGAATGGCGCGACAAGGGAATCATCAGCAGTAGCAGTCATTTTTCGCAGGATATGCCCTACGAGGAAGTAGAGGACGAATATGAGACGGCGCTCGAGGATAAGAAGAAGAAGGAGGCGAAGAAGTTGTACAGTTGGTGGTTTATGACGGCAGTCAATACACTGGAGTACGCCAATGCGGCGTTCAATCCTTTTGACATCAATTTGGACGGGTGGGGCGAGGCGGTCAATGACGACATGGACAGTTATGACGAGGTCTTTGGCAAACTGTATGACAAGTACAAGGGCGGCGAGATGTCGCCCGAATTGACCTTGGTGATGCGACTGGGATTCAGTGCTGCAGTGACCAGTTTTACTAACAAGGCGTTGTCGAGTGCTACACCGGGATTCAATGATGTTATTCGCCAGAGTCCGGAACTGATGAAGATGTTTTCGAATGCTACTGTGAACTCGATGGCGCAGCAGAGTCCGGGGTTTGCATTTGCCAACAATTTGGTGAACCCAGAACCGAATAGTAAGGGCATGGGACCGCCGCCTGCTGCTGTAGACCCAAAGAAGGATATGGGCGGAAACACAAATCAGTTTTCCAGACCGGATTTAAATATGAGTCGAGGCACCATGTTCAGAGAGTCGGGGGTTGATATTAAGAACAACCAAACGCCTGTTCAAAGACCCGAGATGTCGGGACCGCGAAATACCAATGTCAATAGCATTTTGTCTGGATTAAAGACCAAGACGGTTGATTTAAATCAAAGACGTGACGAGGATTCGGTGATGAGTGTGTCGTCGTTGAAGGATTTGCAGGATGCCACGATGCCGCGGTCGGGCAAGGGGCGCAAGGGGTCAAATAAGAACATTGTTTCGCTTGACATCTAACAGGGGAACCCATGGTTCCCCTGGACCCCTCCTTTTTATTTTTAAATGAAAATCATCATTGTGTTGAATGATGATTTTATAAAGTGGTCATCACAACACAAAGGAGGGGTCCAAGGGGTGAACACCTTCGGTGTTCCACTACTCGATGCCACTACGTGGCATCTTGGAACGTAGTTCCCCTTAAAGGGAAAGGATTAAGGAAAACCGTAGGTTTGCCTTAGAGAAGGATCATAAGGAAACCTACGGTTTCCTTATTTTCATATTAATATATATATTAATATGTCTGAGACACAACACACAGTTGGAACTTATAATATGAGTTTTATGAGTGATTTAACTACTGAAATTGGACCCAAAATGGCATGGGCAAGTGAGGGCGCGTTTTTAGCGCGATTGCAAGGAAAAACAGAAGAACGTCGCTCTTACTGGAACAACGCCAAGGAACTGTTAAAACAATTTATAACAGACCACCAACCAAGTGTGGTTGGATTGCAAGAAATGAATGTTACTGATCCTGGTTCAGGAACCGGCACAGACGCAATTAACCAAATGTTGAAAGAGGTTGATGCCACTGGAACAAAGTATTTGCAAAAATGTGGAAAAGTTGATGTTAACAATGCTGGTGTTAGCATTATTTATGATACTACAAAAATTGGCGCAGAAGTTGCATTCAAAATTGTTGATAATAAAAATCCAATTACTAAAAATAACTTGGGTCAACCTGTTTCGGGACCAGGAGGAAGACCGATATTAATGTTATTAACTGATTTGAATGGAAAAAAATACTTATCTGTCTCTATGCACGGTGCGCAAGACCCCAAATTGCGATTAGACAAAGACAAATTTAATGAATATATGGTTGAAAATAACAAAAAATTCTTAGAAGAAACTATTGTTGCGTTTTTGAAAGAAAATGAAATCACGACAGCAAGTCAAATGTCCGGTGTTTTCATAACAGGTGATTTTAATGATCGTTATGATGCCATTACAGAAATCAACATTTTTGATACAGTGAAAGCAACATATTCAGGCAAAGCACCCAAAGCGTGTTGCTATAACTGGGATAGTAGTTGTCCAGATACAGATGTTGCAGACGTTGAAATGGATTTTGGTGATAATTATAAAACGTGTAAAGAACCACCAATGGATTATACAACAGAAGGACAACTATCAATTAAAGATGCCAATAAAGCCAAGTTGTCTTTGCCAGAAGAGCGTGGTAATACTAAAAATTATAGATATGCTGGCGACAAGGTATTTGTGTTAGGTCCCAATGCAGAATTAAAAATATTTCGTACTCATGAGTTTGATGGCGTTTCTACTGAAAGTGACCATGAATTTGTTTATTATGAACCATCATCATCATCACCATCAGTTAAAGGCGGTCGAAAGTCCAGACGTGTTTCTAGAAAGAACCGAAAGGGCAAACGAGGTAAATCAAGACGACGAAATCACAAAGGTAGACGATAAATAAAATATAAAATCACCATTGCATAAATGGCGATTTTATTATGTAAGCAAATCCTAATACAGGGTTTATTTAATCTATATATTATAACTATGACATCCGATCCAAATACCGGTATTTTTATATTTCGTCGCGATTTGCGGATCCAAGACAACATCGGTCTCCACGAGATGTCCAAAATATGCAAACGAATCATCCCCATCTTCATATTCACTCCCGAGCAAGTGACCGAAAAAAACAAGTTCCGTTCGAGAAATGCCATCCAGTTCATGATAGAGTCTCTCGATGATTTAGCAGGAAATCTGAGTATTCACAAATCCGGTCTCTATTGTTTTATGGGGGAAAATAATGATGTGATCCAGTCCCTCCTTAAAAAAACCGGCGCAAAACACGTTGGATTCAATCGCGATTACACGCCTTACGCCATAAAGCGCGATAGAGAAATCGGGGATTTGTGCGCCAAATTAGACATCCAATGCCACCTGTTTGACGATTATTACCTGTTTCCGCCGGGCACCTTGACCAAAAATGGGTTTAGAGAAAGCAAAGAACAAACCGAAGGTGTTTCATACGACGATTATTACAGGAAATTCACACCCTTTTATGGGAAGGCGCTCACCAATGTCAACAAAATGCGCAAATCCGTCGTTTTAAATCCCAAATCTCTATCGAAACTGGCGTCAACTACTGGACTTGGTTTAATCCATTTGACCGACATGTATATTCGCTACGCCTCCATGAATCCGAATGTGTCGTGTCGCGGGGGCAGACGATATGCGCTCGACGCCTTGGCAGATGCGCGGAAAAATCAGCGCAAATACCAGGATACAAGGGATCAATTGATTGTTCCTACAAGTCGAATGTCTGCATATATCAAATTTGGTTGTGTCTCTATCGGCGAGGTTGCAGAAGCATTCAAAAACATCAAGGAATTGTTTCGACAACTCATTTGGCGTGAGTTCTACGCACACATCCTGTTTGTATTCCCCGAAGTGTTGACGCAATATTCGTGGTCCAATAACCATGGAGATTCACTCAAAAAAGATGCCGTGTTTAGGGCGTGGAAAGAGGGGGAAACAGGTGTACCCATTGTAGATGCGTGCATGCGCGAACTGAATCAGACGGGATATATGCACAATCGGGGGCGACTGATTGCGGCGTCATATTTGGCAAAAACGATGGACGTCGATTGGCGGTTGGGCGAGCGCTATTTCGCGCAGCAGTTGGTGGATTACGACGTGGCGAGCAACAATGGCAATTGGCGGTGGATTGCGAGTGCTGCCGAATTAAAGGTAAACGAAACCACGATCCATTTAGACACACAACCGCCGTTTCGCACCTTTAGTCCGTGGTTGCAGGCGAAGAAATGCGACCCGGACGCAGAGTATATCAAAAAATGGGTGCCGGAATTGCGCACGGTGCAACCCAAGGACATACATAAGTGGAAAGAAGTTTCTGACAAATATCCGAATGTTAAATATGCCAAATAAAAAGGGGTCCAAACACATAATTGCACAACCATTTCCCCAAATAAAAAGGGGTCCAAACACATAATTGCACAACCATTTCCCCAAATAAAAAGGAGGGGTCCAAGGGGTGAACACCGAAGGTGTTCCACTACTCGATGCCACGTAGTGGCATCTTGGAACCTTGGTTAAGCGTCCTACGGACGCGACGCTCGCCCTTTGGGCGAGTCATTCCCCTTAAAGGATATAGAAATAAACAATAATTTATATACATCCTCTATCGCCCAATGTTTGAACCCCTTGTCACATTCATTTTTCAAATTTGGTCTTCTTTCAAAACAGCATCAAACCATGTTTTTGACAATGTGAAATATGCCGGAACTGAATTGGCGAAAAAATACCCCAATCAAGCGTTCAAGGTTTTTTGGATGTACAATTATTACTTTGTTTTAATCAGTGATTTTATAAAACGCAACAAATTATTTATTGGAACGTGTAGTATCATGCCGATGCCGACAAGGGAGACCTATTTTGCCCGGTTTTTTTGCTACGAATCAATTGACCATAAAAAACACCTGTATTTTGAATCGAGTCCATACAAATTTGACTATAAATCAGGCGACATGCACATGTATAAAACACCGGAATATATCTTGTGTGGTCCATCATGGCCTTTGTCGATAGAGGTGCCTGTAAAAAGTCGCGCCAAATTCATCAACATCATATTTAGCAATGAATCCACGCCGGAACCCTTAACCCTTAAATTGGACCAGTCATATTATCAGGTGGGCAACGAGGTTCTTACTGCGGCGCACGTCCTGCTCTTGCTCAGCACCACATATGAATCCAACAAATACGTGTTTGATGACGATTATCAAATAAAAATAATGGATAGTGCGATCAATTTGACGACACTGAAATCGACCGAGTGGATAAAATTCGATGACACAGCAAAAGGGTACATAAAAAAAGGGATCCAAGGTTAAGCACCAAAGTGGCGAGTCAACCCCATTGAATCCCTCCTTTAATATTAAAATGACTTTATAAAATTATAACTTAAATAAAGGGAAAGGTCCAAGGAAAACCGTAGGTTTTCTTTGAAAATTGATTTTGCCTCCTCCTCATCCTCTGTTTTGTATAAACTAATAAATTCGTAAATATATTTAGACACAATATGGCAACTAATAGCATAGAAGTGGCGATGGAACAACAACCACTCCACCCTTTGAATTGTAAATGGGATTTGTATTACCATTTACAAACCGACAAGAGTTGGACACTCAGCAGTTATAAAATCATCATGACCGAGGTTGACTCGATGGAAAAGGTGGTGGCAATCAACTTTGCGTTGCCCGATTTTGCTCTCTATAACTGCATGTTCTTCTGTATGAAACAGGGTGTCACACCTATGTGGGAAGATCCGCGGAACCGCACCGGTGGGTGCTTCTCATATAGAGTGTTGAACAAAAACGTGCCGAATGTGTGGCGCAAATTGATGAACGCAATGTGCGGTAACATTTTGTGCGCCAACAAGAAGCACGAGCAACATATCAACGGCATCACTGTATCGCCCAAGAAGAATTTCTGCGTGATCAAGATTTGGTTGGATACGTGCAAGTTACAGGACCCGGGCATGATCATCGACGTGCCCGATTTGCCGAGGGACGGGTGTTTGTTTAAGAACCATGCGCCCGAATTCTAAGGAAAACCTACGGTAAGTTCCGCCCTTTGGGCGGAACGGCGGTGGCACCAAAGGTGCCACTTGTGTCCTTGGACCTTTCCCTTCTTCCTTGATCTGTTTGATAAACAGTGAATTGGTTTTTATTTCACTTTTGTGGAATAAAAAATAAAACCCCCAACTTTTAAACACAAAATATCCTTCTCACAACATTCCAAAACCGCGCAATAATTGAAGTTGTTGGGGCATCTTGTTCGTCTGTTTTTTTGTTTGTGTGTATGACATCTGTTTCCTTAGAAACCTCTACAACCTTGGGTGTCTCTTCTTCAGCAATCTTCGGAACCTCTGTCTCCACAACTTTGTACGCCTCTTTTTCTTCTGTCTCCACGACCTTGTGCGCCTCTTTTTCTTCTTCTTCGTCTGGGACTGGAGTCATAGTGCATTTTATCACATCCATCCCCCTTTTGATAGTATCATTGATTCGGTCAACTCCCTTTTTGATAATCTTGTTAAATTGCTCTTCTTCGTTTCCGCTAACTTTATTAACAACGCGCATTTCATTCTCTATGATTTTTTGGATGGTTTCTTGTTTGTCTTTAAGAATATTTTCTATGGTCTCTATTTTGTATTTAATAATTCCGTCCAAGGTCTCTATTATGCAATCACTATTGGTGGCATTAATTTTTTCCATCTTGTATTTGGCAATATTATTGATTTCACTCATTATGGTCTCAACTATATTGTTGGTGTTTGACATACTACTCTCAATAATTGTAAAGACGTGATTGGCGTCAATGCTCATTTTATATATAAATTAACGTGTTTTATTTTTCTTTTCACAAAAAGAAAAAACTTGCCACCATTCATCGGCAAATTTTTTCCAAGGTTCTTTATACGAAGGCGTGAGTCAATCTAAGAATATATGTCTTCGTCAATGTTGAATGCATCGTCGTCTAATACCATC
>Ga0247723_1000587_pt1 | contig 24257 bp, 30 predicted proteins | sample MSEWelMarce5H_FC_FD_189079 | JGI IMG/M metagenome (GOLD analysis project Ga0247723, IMG submission 189079) | Subsurface sediment microbial communities from gas well in West Virginia, United States - MSEEL Well Study Marcellus 5H_FC | ecosystem: Environmental > Terrestrial > Deep subsurface >... | reverse complement strand
CTGGGACCCAAGGTGGTGGATATCTTGTATCTTTAATTTCAAGTTTGATTTTTAATATTTCAAGCATTTGAAGCACTTGTTCTTCAGTTACAGTGATATTATGGTTTTTACCATATACATCAATAACAGACAGATCATAAAAATTTTTATTTGTATTTGTTAAAGTCATAAATACATTATAAAATAATTATAAGTGAGAATCTATATCATCATCATAAATATCATAAGTAAAATGATGATCATAAACATCTTTGTTTTTCTTATAAAATTCATCTACATCACTAATATATAAATTTCCAAGGCTATCATAAACATGATCGCCCTCTATGTAAATATAATAGTCTTCAGACCAAAACTTTTGTCTAACTTTTATACCTTTTTTCATTAAGCTGAATGCTTTACTAAAATTAATCATTTTTTAATTTGAAAAAGCTCCTTCATTTTCTTTCCAACTCATTCAAGCGGGCAGTCAGGGATTCGAACCCTGGGTGGCGTTTAAAAACCACACTCACTTAGCAGGCGAGCGCTTTAGACCTCTCAGCCAACTGCCCAAACTATTTAGGATTTAGCCGCCTTATAGAGTGCATCAACCTTATTCCAATTGATAGCATCCCAAATTCCAGCTAAGTAGTCTGCTCGCTTATTTTGATGCTTCAAATAATAAGCATGTTCCCAGACATCAATGCCAATTAAAGGAATGCCCTCACAACCAGCTACTTCTTTACCCATAAGAGGACTGTCTTGATTTGCGGTTGAACAAACTTCAAGGCCATTGTTCCATACTAGCCAAGTCCAACCAGAACCAAAACGCTTCATACCAGAATCGTTCATGATAGAAATCATTTGCTTCAAGCCTCCGAATGTGTCTTTGATATCAGAAAGCAGTTCATTGCCTGGTGAAATCTTGCCACCTGGAGTTAAAATACTCCAGTAAAGCTCATGGTTGCATGCACCACCGCCATTATTCTTAAATGGAGCACGGGCAGACTCAGGAAGAGTCTTGATTTTTGGAAGTAAATCAACAAGCTTAATATCTTCTAGCTTGCCAGAATCTTCAATTGCTTTGTTTAAACCAGCTACATAGGCAGCATAGTGCTTACTAAAATGAATTTCCATTGTCTCCTTATCAATAATAGGCTCTAAATCCTTATAATTGTAAGAGAGATCAACCATCTTATGTGTCATATTTAATCCTCGATAAGTATATAATTAATTATCTACTTTTTAAGAATAAAAATATATTTTTTATGGAGTATAAAGTGGATTTTCTTGAAGATATTGTTCTCTAGCTCTTTGATTCCATGTTTTAGTAGAGCCATCTGGTCTCACATGAAATGCCTTTAGATCGACGCCAGGATGAGAACCTTGTATGTTTAAAAATGCATCAAGATTTTTTGTACTATCATCATAAAAATGAACTGATTTAAAATTATGACCAGGAGTAAGATATTTACTTTGTAAAATAAAATTTTTCTTTTCAGCAGGGGACTCTCTGCCTGGAATATTACCAGCTCTATGTAAATGAATTCCTTCATCAATGGGAATGCCGTGGTCTCTGAAGAACTTAATTACAGTATCTTTATTATCAAAGTCTGATCTGGCCGTAGAAAGAATAACCTTTGAGTCTGTACCCTGTGTTGCGTTTTTGTTTTGAACATTTTGATAGATTTTTCTTACTTTTGAAAGCATGGAATCCATAGGGTTGCTTTCTGTAGCAAACTTTGAAGCATCTTTAAATTGATCAAAATTATAAGCATATCCTTCAGGCAAGGTATGGTTATTGTATTCTTGATTTGTTAATGACTGGACAGCATTACCCATTGGGTCTAAAACATCTATTTTTGCATTTGTATGAAAAAGAGTATCGTCAATATCAAAAATATGAAGTGAATCTTTAGGCTGTTCTTGAGAAAATCTGTACCACATATTTAAATATTTCTAAAAAATAAAAGTTAAGCCTTGTGATTAAATAGCTTTTTTAAGTAATAAAGGGGTATTCTATTTCTAAACTCTCTTAATTCGCCCCAATTTACTCCCTTACGAGTCATCATGTTATTCATGTATTTCCTTGCATTGGCAGAGTGATATAATGCAAGATTTCGAGCCTTTTTGATTACTTTGTTTAATGGTTGATGAATTTTAATTTCACTTATTCTATTTTTCCAAAATAATGGTAAATCTTCAACTAAACATTTGTAATCTACACCCTCTACATCTACTGAATAATAATCTTTGATACATGGATTAATCCATACACGATCTTCATATCTTTGATCTGAATAAAAATCTATTTTAATATCTCTATCCCAGAAGCCTTTTGGAATCTCCAGAGCTGTAATATCTCTGTTTTCATAAGAATAAGCTCCAAAGTTATGACCATCAAAATGTCTACATAATTCCTTTACAGGAAGATAAATTCTACAAAAAGGAGACTGACAACTTACATCTACCCAATCAACCCTGGGAATAAATGCGCCATTGTATTCATAATCAAACCACCAAGCTTTAAATAAATTTTTATTCAATATCATTATGGCTTCGGCGCGAGACACATAATAACTTGAAACACCATCCCCTTCATATTTCCAATCAAATATTGATTCGTGCATAATTGTTGTGCAAATATCTGGATGATGGCTATAAATTGCTCCTTTATAAAATTCCTCAGAATCTTCTAATTTTTTAATTAAATTATTTAATTGATTGTGGTTTGGAGCAATATAAGGGTGGTCATGATTACCTGCATACCATATTAATTCATCTGGCAAGCTTTCAATAGCTTCTTGCCATTGATTTTGATATGCGTTTCTCATTTTAAATAGTTTTGATTGAGGAAAAATATTTAAAATTTTATTATAGTAATTTTCTTTGTCTGGAAAATCTTCAGAAACTTCACAATAAATGATTACATCTGACCATTCAATTGTTTTATAGCTTTCAAGTGTGTATAAAAACACTTCATCTTTGCCAAATTCAGATAAATTCATTCTGTTATAAGGCATTTGTAAGGGACTTGAGCCATTATAATCTAAATATACATTTATAAATAATATCATAAGAAAAAACTAGGGCGAGTGGGCTTTTACCCACGGCGTTTAATGAGTACCACTCAGAAACTATTTGACCTGCTTCTTTATGTCGCCCTAACCCTTCCCTTGTACAAGGAAGTCTTCCGAAGATCAACCTCGTACAAATACTTATACATAATTTCAACGCAATAAATACTAGATTAATTGGTCAAGTTTTCCAGTAGAATCTCCAATATTTTCTTGTGGAACTCCAAGTTTGTCTGCCATAGATAAAAACAAATTAGACATCGGAGTTCCATTAGTAAATTTCAAATGCTTTCCGCTTGAAATCTTTCCACCAGCTTTACCAGCCAAAAGCAAAGGTAAATCATCGTGATTGTGCCTATCACCATCACATATTCCAGCCCCATAAAGAACCATTGAGTTTTCCAAAAGAGTTTTATCGCCCTCTCTCACTGAATGCATTTTGTTTAAAATGTAAGCAAGCTGAGTTGTGTGAAAAGTATTGATTTTTCTTAAGGCTTCTAACTTTTCTGGATTTCTTTGATGGTGTGACATTTCATGATGACCATCAGATACACCAATAGACTTATAAGATCTATTTGAGCCTTCATTTGCAAACATAAATGTACTTATTCTAGTTGTGTCTGTTTGAAAAGCCAAAACCATTAAATCACCCATGAGTCTGATATGATCACCATAATCTGATGGTATATCAATATTAGAAAATTGCTGAATATTATTTGATTTAGATTGATTCTCTACAAAAGATATCCTTCTTTCAATTTCCCTAATACCTGTCATATATTCGTCAAGTTTCATTCTGTCGGTTGTACCAAGTTTTTTATTTAATAACTTAGCATCTTCTAGAACAAAATCAAGAATTGATTTATTTTCAGCTAATCTTTCAGCGCGAGATTGTGATGTTTCATTGATGTCTTCAGACTGAAATAATCTTTCAAATACCAATCTTGGATTAACTTCCTTTGCTACAGGGGTTGATTCTGTTCGCCAAGATACAGAGTTTGAATAAGCGCATGAATATCCAGAATCACAATCGCCTGCTAACCCACCCCTCTCACAACCTAGCTCCAATGAGCCGAATTTAGTTTTATCACCAAACTCTTTAGCTAATATTTGATCTATCGAAATACCAGCTTTAATATTGGCACCAGATGTTTTTCTAGGATGACAACCTGTTAACCAAGCAGAAGCACTTCTGGCGTGATCTCCAGCACCATCTCCAAGAGCAAATGCGTTTTTCTGAGTCAAGCCAGACATGACATTAATATAATTTTTTAACGATTCAAGGGGCTTTAATGTAGAAGGATATTCAGTACCAGTGGGAACCCAATGTTCCATATTCACGCCATTTGGGACAAAAATAAATGCTGTTCTAATTGGAATTTTTGGAACAGAAGCAGCAAAAACACCAGAAGGCATCATTGTTTCTAGAAAAGGCAGGGCTAAGGTCGCGCCAAAGCCTTTTAATACTGTGCGGCGATCAATATACATAAAAACCTCTTTGTTTTAATTAAATAGTTCATTAAATTTATCTTTTGGAACAATCATTAATAATCCATTTGCAAAACAGATATAATCTCCAAAATTAATGTCAATCATATATGGAGAATTCACAAGCTGCCTTGATTTCCCATAATACTTTACAACTGTTACAGAATTGTTATTTTTATATATGCCATGATTCATCTCTGATCTGACAAACTCAAAGTTAAATTTAGAAATATCCTCAAGAATAACTTCCATATATGTAGTTTTTTCTAGTGACCTATTACTTAAATAGAAAGAATCCAGGGGTGTATGATCACTATCAAATTTTTGTGTTAATCTATACTCACAATTATCTTTGTATTTCTTTCCAAATTTAATCGCCACTGGCCCAAAAAACTCATACATTTTACTATATGAAATTGGGCTTTTGTCAAACATAACTTTTAAATGCAATTTTATTTTTTCCAATTTAATCCAAACCTCTAAAATTTAAAATTTATAACCAAGTTTAGCTTCAGCTCTATAATCTTGTCTAGCATTAGGATTGGCCCTATTGTCAACATATGTGCCAGACAAAGTAAATGTAGTATTTGCTCTTGTGTGATTTAAGCCAAGAGAAAATGTTTCAGAACCTTTTGCAACTCCACCTTTAAAAAATTGTTCTCTGTACTCACTAGTGAAAGATGTGTTTGCACCAGCTCTCCAGCCTATTTTAAGCCCTGTTTCACCATAATAGTAATATCCGCCAGCCTTGGTTAAAATATCTGCAGGTGTGCCTCTTAAATGCTCTGTATCAGCATAGGAACCAGTGACTTCGAAAGAACCCGCTCTGTGAGTAAGAGCATATTGTCTTCTCTCTACTGGTATAAACGTACCAACCTTTAGTGGGTCATCAGGATTCAATAAATAATTACCACTAAGAACAATATTTTTAACAGGATTAATATTTACAGTGGCATTTGCAGAATCTGTATTCAGAAGAGCATTGGTATCTGTAGCATTTCGAACTTTTAAAAGTCCATCAACTTTAAATAATGTTTTATCACTACCAACCATAGCCCTATAATCATATATTTCATTCTTCTTTGCTCCATCTGTAGCTTCTAAAAATGATGTTTGGACAATTGTATTTGGAACAGGCGAATAATTTAAAGAATATTTTTGTCCAGTTATTGATCTAGTCTGAATATTAGAATTAAAAATAGAACTCTCTTGTTGCTCAGTAGATAAAGTTAAACCTCTAGATGGTGTAATATTGATACCCAAACCATTTTTATCTTCAGAAATAGCACCATTAACCACATTATAGTTATTAATAGTAACGCCAACTGCTGTACCTCGGCCCCAAATAGGAGTAGACAAGCTCAAAGAATTATCTTTAGCAACACCCAACGGGGTATTATTATTTTTATCTGTGGTTACTTGACCAGCTGAGGCAGTTACATTAGCAGAGCCAAATTTACTGTTAAATTTTAATTTGTCAGAAACAATATTGGTTACAGCATTCAATTCTTCTGAGTTAGCATCTGCCCTTTCAAGCTCTACACCAGGCATATTTTTCTTTGAAGGAAGTTTAATTGAGTATAAATCTGTATTTGTGAACACCCTTCTTTTATCAGGCGTGGAAACATCTGCAATTAAATTTTTTACACTCCATTGCATCCAAGGTGTATTTGATGTTAAAGCATATGTGTCGTTTACTGTTCCTAATCTGAGTCCAGTAACATCTTGGCCGACATTACCACCCCTGTTGAATGAAAAATTTAAGTTTCTTGATGTATTATAATTTATCCCAATAGTTTGTCTGTCTGCAAAGCCAACTTTGTTATTTGAATAAGCAGAATCTGATTTAAATAAATTTGTAGATAAACTCAATGGCCCAACTTTTGTGCCATAAGATATTTCATTTGCAACTGTGTCGGTTTGTAACCCTGGCACAATCAAAGAAGTATCAGCCCTTTGTAATTTAAAACCCGAGAATCCTTTTGCATCCCCTGGCAAATTATAAGTGTATTTTTTTTGCTCTACTAAAGTGTTGGAATTATTTACAAGTGAATTAGTGTTTAATAATTCTGCATTGAATAATCCAGTACCAGCCTTAAAAGTTAATGTACCAAGATTAGAATCTACAGAAGTAAATTTACCATCAGGAGTATAAGTGTCAACTTTAGTTGATTTAAAATTTAAATCTGACCCAGATAATTTAGCTTTGACATCAGTAGAGTCGTTTGCAGAGCCAACTAATACACCTTTCGCATCTCTTTTGACATCGTCATTTCTGGTAAATTTTGCAACTGGTAATACTTTTGAATTAGGCAAGCTAAAAAGTATATTTTCTTGGTCTTGGTCCAGCCTTGATTTGCCATTGACATTTGTATCAACTTTATTGAAGCTTAAATTAAATGTAGTTTTTGCAAAAACACCACCAATGCTGCCTCTGTTATTTACAGTATTACTGATATTTGAAGGATCTGTTTTATCATCTTCAATTCTGCCAAAGACTAAACCAGAAAAGCCTTTTTTATTGCCATTAAAGCCTAAATTAATTGACCTTTGATCAATTTGTTGAATTTTATTATCTGGCAGTGTTATATTTTTCTGTAGTGAATTAAAAGATAAATTACCACCGGCAAGGCTCGTAGCCAAGGAAGCTCTATCTGTAGTTGTTAATGTAGTTGCTGAACCAGCCTGCACTGAATCATTAGTCCTATTAAAGGAAAAGCCAGGCGTTCTAGTTTTGGCATTTGGAGCCACGCCAAGGTTCATAGAATTTTGATCAATAAGTGTCCTAGATTTACCAATAGTTGTATCGGTCTTATTTGTTTTGTAGGCCAAATCCAACGCGCCAAATTGTTGGGTCAAGTTGCCATTTTCTACAGACGTGGAATTAAATACACCCTTTGGGTCTAATCCTTCTTGCTCATTTGATGAATAACTAATCAACGGCTGATTTCTACCACCGCCAAGTTTCAATAATGAATTCTGGCTTAATCCACCTTGATTATTTGATAAATTCCTAGTATCTTTTCTAGAGAATGACATAGCACTTGTTTGTGATGTGAGATTCCCATTTAGATTAAGAGTCTGAAGCGAATCATTAATTCCAAATGCTTTGCCATAAGCTGGTGCAAATCCCTTGCCGTTTCTTGAAAAGTCTAAATTTAAACCATTTTGGGTGTTGCCGGTGTTATATCCTAACTTCAATGCGCTTTGATCTACAGCATTTGTTTGACCTGGGGCAAAATAAAAATTACTGGTAAGGCCATTACCTTTACCATTGAAACCAAGAACAAAACTTGGATCTTGGGCAGCATTATTATTAAATGTGGTAATATTTAAATTATTTAAACCAAGAGCTGCCAACTTAAAAGTAAGGGGTGCCACCATTGCTGGGTTTGCGTTTTTTGAAGCAAGCTCAGGGTAATAACCATAAGATATTCTCACAACCTGTGTTCTTTTGATCAAAGAAGCAAAAGTAATTTCACCCTTAGCAACATCCAGAGTATAGGACGCGGATGGAAAAACTTGATTATCCACAGATACCCAAACAGGATTGCCAGGGCTATAATTAAAATTTTTCCATGAGAGAGCATATGGGCCTTTTTTATCTTGGCCCAAGAAACTATCTAAATATTGATTAGGCGGAGTAAGATTTGAGTAATCTTTTGGAGCCCTTGAAGCTTGTTGGAATATAGAAGTTTGTTGTGCAAAAGCACCAACACTAACAATGGAAGAAAGTATTGTTACCAAAGAAAAATTTATAAATAAAAATTTTATATTTTGGTTCATTTTCATTGCTCTATACATTAATTATTATCGTACAAAAGGAACAAGCCCTGTATTTACTACTATACAGGGCTTGTGTTTTATTTTAAGAAGAATTATACTTCTTCTACAACTTCAGCATCTACGACATCATCTTCAGTTGTTGTTTCTGCCTGTTGAGTTTGCTCATAAATCTTCTGTGAAAGCGAGAAAGCAGTGCTTTGGAGATCTTGGAAAGCATTGTCGAATGCTTCTGTGTCTTCACCATCAATAACTTCTCTGAGAGCCTTGATTTTCTCTTCGATCTCTGCTTTTTCAGTCTCTTCAACCTTGTCTTCAAGATCATTCATAGATTTCTCTACGTTGTAAATAAGACTGTCTGCGGAATTCCGCTTTTCAACCTTCTCGCGCTGCTTTTTATCTTCTTCAGCATACATAGCAGCTTCTTGAACCATGCGCTCAACGTCAGACTTGTCAAGGTTGGAAGAACCAGTAACAGTAATCTTCTGTTCCTTGCCGGTGCCTTCGTCTTTAGCTGATACAGAAAGGATACCATTAGCATCAATATCAAATGTTACCTTAATCTTAGGTACTCCCCTTGGAGCTGGTGGAAGACCTGAAAGTTCGAAGTCACCAAGTTGCTTGTTGTGCGATGCGATTTCACGCTCGCCCTGGCAGACCTTAACATAAACAGTAGTCTGTCCATCTGCTGCTGTAGAGAAGGTTTCTTCTTTGCGAGTCGGAATGGTTGTATTGCGCTCAATAAGCTTAGTCATCACACCACCCATGGTTTCTATACCAAGAGAAAGAGGAGTGACATCAAGCAATACTACATCCTTGACTTCACCGCCAAGAATTCCACCCTGAACTGCAGCACCAATTGCCACAACTTCATCTGGGTTTACTGAACGATTTGGCTCCTTGCCAGTAAGGCTCTTGACAAGTTCCTGTACTGCTGGGATTCTTGTAGATCCACCAACAAGAATAATTTCGTCAATTTCAGATGCATTAAGCTTCGCGTCCTTAAGTGCCTGATTGACAGCAACCTTTGTCTTTACTACCAGAGCTGATGTAAGATCATCAAACTTAGCACGGGACAAATTTACATCCAAGTGCTTTGGGCCGTCTGCATCGGCAGTGATAAAAGGAAGATTGACATTAGTTGTCAAACTGCTTGAAAGCTCAATCTTTGCCTTTTCAGAGGCCTCTCGAAGGCGCTGCATAGCTTGCTTGTCCTTACGAAGATTAATTCCACTATCTTTCTGGAACTCATCTGCCAAATAATTAAGAACAGCTTGATCAAAATCATCGCCACCAAGATTAGTATCACCAGAGGTAGACTTAACTTCAAATACACCATCCCCAACTTCAAGGATGCTCACATCAAAGGTGCCACCACCAAGGTCATAAACAAGAATAGTTTCATTAGTCTTTTTATCCATACCATATGCAAGAGCTGCTGCTGTTGGTTCATTAATGATTCTAAGAACCTCTAGGCCCGCAATTTCTCCAGCATTCTTAGTAGCTGTTCGCTGAGCATCGTTAAAATAAGCAGGAACAGTAATAACTGCCTTTGTTACTGATTCTCCCAAATAAGCTTCAGCGTCTGACTTTAGCTTTTGAAGAACCATAGCAGAAATTTGCTCAGGAGTGTATGACACTCCATCAATTTCAGTACGATAGTCAGTACCCATGTGACGCTTAATAGAAGTGTAAGTTCGATCTGGATTCAATACTCCCTGGCGCTTGGCTGGAGCTCCGACTAACCGCTCACCAGACTTAGTGAACGCTACAATAGAAGGAGTAGTGCGAGCACCTTCAGCATTAGCAATAACTGTAGACTCTCCAGCTTCCAAAACACTCACTACAGAGTTTGTTGTACCAAGATCAATACCAACTGTTTTAGGCATTTTTTATTCTCCTTAAAAATATATATTTATATAATTATTATGTTATATAATTGACAAAATTTATACAAAAAAGTTCAGAAATTTTCGTAACTTTCAAACAAGATTAAAGGGGAATTTCTTCCCCTTTAAATTACTTAGATGATGGAGGTCCACCAGGGCGATTGCCACGCCCACCACCTTGACCCATCCGAGGTGCTGGATACTTTTCTACAACCTTCTTCTGATCTGCAGTAAGAACAGAAGCTACCTTATTTACAATTTGGCCACGCAATTCCATAGCTCCCTCACGGTCGCCATTTTGCATCAACTCACGAACCTTAGCCTGTGAAGTCTTTGCAAGCTCTACGAGGGCCTTCTTTTGATCTACTGTGAGTTTAAGCTCTGTAACAGCTTCAAGGGGAAGATTTACGCTCTGAAGAACCTTAAGGTCGGCAACAAGAGACTCGAACTTAGCAGCGTCAAGTGGTAAATTAGCCTTAACTACACTCTCAGGAATTAAAAGTGCTTGAACACCACGACCCTGACCAACACCCTGTCCACGGCCTTCACCAACTTGCGCAAAAGAAGCACTGCAAAACATTGCTGCAACAGCAATAGTAAAAACTTTATTCATCATTTTTCTCCAATTTATTTTTTTAGCGGGATACTATTATTATTGACTGAGTGTGTTGAAAAATGTTCAATATTATTTTTTAAATTTTAAAATCAAATGGCAAGAGGCTCCATGTTTAGCTTGGTTTTCAAGCAAGGGTTTATCGTAATCAAAATTCTCATCATCAACTTCAAAGCAGAATCTTTGATAGCCTAATTCTTCAGCAAGTTTTGTGAGATCTTCTGTGTGCCAATGGTTTGGTCTATTTGTTTCTGGCCTAGAAACTTCATTAGAGAAACTTATCTTGTGATCGATCATATATATTGATGGCCAAATATATTTTTCATAAAGTTTAAAGTCAGGCACTTTGGCGAACACATATCCACCTGGCCTTATAGCCTTGAAAGACTTTTTAAAAATATCTTCTAAAGAATCTAATTTTTGAATGATATCATCTAAATAAATATAATCATAAAGATTATCAAAACAAGTAAATTTATCATAATCTTTGAAATCACACATTATCACATGTGTTGTATCACTAACTGTTTTTTCTGGTGATTCACCAACGTATAAGCCGGAACCTTGAAACGGAATCATTTTTGCTCTTTCGTAAAGGGTATTGTATTTTTTGATTGTACAATTTATATAGTGGCGATAAAATATGGAAAATATAGAACAATTATTTATTTTATATTCGGATGAATACCAGGCAGAACTGGAAGATAATTTTTACCAAAGTGAATTAAACACTCATGAATACTTTGATCCAGAAAGTTTCAAAGAAATTGTTCAGGTGGCTTATCTTAATCTGTTGGTTAGTGAATATTACATGGAGTATTCTTATAAATATTTAAATGAATATTTTAAAATAAATAACTCATTGAGAATTTTGGGAACAATTGAAAATGATCCGCAAATCAAAACATGCGTAGAGATCATTAAAGATATATTCATGCGAATTAAAGATTATAAAGTTGATATGATTGTCTTATTAAATCAAGTGTTCCCTGGGCAAAAAATGCACATGACCCCATCAAATGAAACCATGCTCTATACTATAAATTTTAGCAATAAATACAAAAAACCACAAACCGCCACCAATATGATTGAGTTTACCACAAGAGCTTTGGTTAGAGCCGAAGGATCATTAGGCACATTAGATCATATAACATCATTCTATTTTGATAAGCATATGGATATTTTAGAAAAGTTTGACCTTGAAGATGTGGATATTCATAACTTTGAAGATAAATCAGAATGGATCCTTAATGCTTTTCTTGATTTAAAATTAAATCATTTTATTAAATTAAAGATATAATTTATTTTTGAAATGTATATTTGCTTCATTGAATTCTGGGTCATTTGAACTAACTGATACAACTTCAAAATTATTCATTTTTAAAAATTCAATACATTCTATAACAGTATTTTGGTTTTTGTAAAGAATGTCTTGTTTTTCGGCAGCTTCAATAGTGCCTTCTTTAATTATTGATATCTTTTCGCCAAACCCATAGAGTACATCCAAGTCTGACCCTTGCGTATCGCAATGAAAATAATCAATTACATCAATATTATTTTCAATAATAAAGTTATCTAATCTTATTACATCAACTTGAATTTGCTTAGTAACTACAAAGTCAGTGCGGCCTGGCCATTCGGTTTTGGATTTATCTGAAAACTCGAGCAGGCTACTACATCCCCAATCACATAGCCCAGATACGTTAAAAGTTGCCGTGCCTTCATAATCACTTACAGCTTTGCCTACAACATTGTAATTTTTTAAATAAAAAGTTTGAGTTTTTAAATGAAGAATTAGTTCTGGTGTAGGCTCAAAAGCGTAAACAATTGTTTCTGGATCTGATTTGGCTTTATGTATTGATGAAGTCCCAAAATTGGCACCAACATCAAAAAATATTTTTTTCAACTACTTAAGGAGAAGTAAATATTTTGTTTTATTTAAAAGGCCAAGCATCTCATCACGAATATTCAAAAGATCTGTATCTGTTTTTTCAAGTTCTTCTGGAAGATCATTTTGCAAAAATTCAATAAATACATCAATCATTTCTGAAGGATTATTGTCAAGATTTTCTAATTTGATTTTAAAACCATCATTAGGCTTAACGATTCCATTTTTGCCTTGATAAACTTCAACAAATTCATCAATAAGTTCGTCTAAGCTTTCATATGCACCACCAAAAGCAACATGCTGTGCATGAGATTCTGTTTGCCAGTGAAATACTCTAAACTGATTTTGCATTGCCATTAAAGCGCCAATCATAATTATATCCATACCTTTTATAGTTTAATCTATACGATTATTAATATAATTGATTATACTAAACTTTATATCCTTCAAAGGCTAAAATAAGGCAATTTAAGAATAAACAATTAGGAAACATATGCTTATGAGAAGCCCCGGTGAAGCCATAAAAAGCATACTTGATTATAGAAATATTTCAATAAAACAACTCGCAATAGACCTTGAAATAAGCTATCAAAGAATGCTCAAAATTATTGAAAATCTAGAACCACTAGATGAAGATATTTGTAGATCTTTAGAAATGGTTCTGGGATTTCGTGCCGAATATTGGAGAACCTTACAGCAGGTATGGTATCATGATAAGTGAAATTCATTCAAGCTACCACTTTTCAATCTTGAAAGAAAATGACAAAGTTGTCAAAATAGCCAAGACTGAGATGGGTATATATAGATTGAACCAAGTTAAAGAAAAAATTAAAAATTTTTATCATCCCAATATTGATATTCCAGTTGTAGAAAATGACGAATCAACTAGTGATTACTATGAAAAGTCGCTTGCTGATACAGAATTTGAAGCACAAGAATTGATAAATATTTTTATTGAATTATGTGATGCCGTGGAGCATTTACATAAATATAATATAATTGGAATTGATCTTAAGCCTGAGCACATTAGATTTCATAATGACAAAGTTAAATTAATAGATTGCTTTGAACCAAGTACAATTTGCCCTAAATGGAATGCGCCAGAGTCTATTCTTAATAGAAGTATATCTATTGAAAGCGATATTTATTGTATTGGAAATATTATATATTATTCAATATATAAAAAATTACCATTCGATGATAAAGATGCTCTAAGATACCTTAGCAACCTTATTAACAATAAGCCAAAAATTGATGATTCTATTTTTAAAAATATTATTTTAAAATGCTTAGAGAAGAAACCAGAGGATAGATATTCTACAGTTGGTCAACTAAGAGTAGACATTGCCAATTTGAAATAAACAAATATAATTGAATTGGGTAAACAAAATGATAAATTTATTAAGATTAAAATTAAATAAAAAATATTATCGCAAAGATGAAGTTGATGCTCTGTTTAAAGAGCTTAATAACAAAATTGATAATTTAAATATTCTATCAAAAGAAGAAATTCAAGATATGATAGATAGAAAAACAAAAATAATAGATCCTCCACCATTTGGAGTGACAAAATCAGAAATAATTTATTTGATCAAATCTATAATTGATTCAGAGGCAATGCTGAAGATTGATTATGATTTTATGACAGATAAAAAAATAAATGCTGCGATTGATGCACTGGCTAATAGAATCAAAACGAAATAGAAGATTTTTAATCATTTTTTTTCATAAATGATATATCTTGATAGAGGAACTCATCAGGATCAACTTCAAAAGTCTTTAATGTTTCATTATCAAACATTTCATATGTCATACGATAATCATCATGGATAAAAAGCATTGTATCATCTTTATCAATGGTTTCACATGCAAATTCTAGGGCTGATTTTAAAGCCTTTTTATTCATGGCCGATATGACAAGTGTTATATGTGTATTCATATATACATAGAATATAAAATTTTATTTTTAAGATACAATTTATTTTATAATTTATTTATTAATTTATTTAAGGAAGAATTTAAAATGGTTAAAACATTAAACCTTACTAATTTTCAAGAAAGTGTTGCTGAAACTGAAGTTGCACTTGTAAAGTTCTGGGCTCCTTGGTGTGGACCTTGCAATACCTATGCGCCTACATTTGATAAGTTTGCTGAAGACAATCAAGACGTGGTTTGTTTCTCTGTTGATTGTGAAGAATTTCCAGAGCTTGCACAGGAATTTGATGTTATGTCAATCCCAGCAACTTTACTTTTCAAGAATGGTGAATATACCAAAACAAGATCTGGCAAACTCACAGCTGAACAACTAGAAACCTTATCTGCAAGCTAAATAAAAAGCCCGCTTTTGGCGGGCTTTTTATTATTTGATTCTTCTTACTTTAATTTTGTGTTTCTTCTTCTTAGGCTGGAACTTAAATTCTTCTGATTTTGGCATGTCACTAAAAGGATTACCATGATCTTCTGGAAAATGAGCTTTAGGCATATCTACTGGCATTACTCTTGGAAGATCTTCGTCTTCCACAGGCATATCAAATTCTGGTCTTTCAACATCGCTGCCTTCTGATCCAAAAGGAGGTGTGTACATTTTTGTGAAAATGCTATCGGCCATTTGAGCTTCAGCGATTTTGCCTTTGTTTTCTAATTGAACAATTACATTGTTCAATGCTGACAATACTTCTTTCATAATTTTAACCTTTCAACAAACTTGAAACTGATGGAGTGCTCCAGAATTTGCAGCTCCAATACTTTGCTGTTGTTCTGTCTTTGGCTCTTGGATCTGTATCACAATTGTGGCGAGCTCTAAAGTTTTTTCTTCTTTTCGGATCATCGCGCTTAATACTCAAATTTTGATCACCGAATGTTACTTTTACAATATTGCCTTTTTTATTTTTGACATATACTGCAAATTTTTTGGCAGCACCAGGTGTGCGGAATGGTTTATTAAGTCTTACATTGCCGGGCTTTTTTGAAGCAAATACTGAATGATCATGATCTTCCATGGTGTCATCTTCATGATCGTATTCATCTTCCTCTGCCATTTCTTCATGTAAATTACCATGCATGTAATTTTTTACACTTTGAAGATAATCAGAAGCCAATGTAAGATAAGATTGAGTCCAAGCCATTAGGTCGCCTTCTTCTTTATCACCCATAGCTGCAAGGATTTCTTCAATAGCGCCCTTTGCAGCTAAAAGCTGTCTTCTGGCCATAGAGAATTCATGATCGCCTTTATATGAGGCAGTTCTAATGTTGTCAGAATCGCCAAGTAAGCCATTGAGAATCATGTCTTTTACATGAGTCTTACATTTGCATTTGCCATTTACACAAACACACTGCATACCCTTCAATTCCATTTTATCTTCGCATTCTGGACAATCTACTTCTCCAGCACTGATATTATCAAGAAAGTTTTCTACTTCATCTTTCATATCAATGGTGCAATCACAATCATCATCTCCACAGTTGCAAAGGCCATAATTTTCAGTATCAGGCTCAAATTCCATTTCCCCATCACATTCAGGGCATTTGACACCTTCTTTTTCAAATAAAGACAATATCTTATCAGCAATAGATTTTTCGTTATTTTTCTTTGCAAGAGCCACTAATATAGAAGTTACTCTATCAGCATCTCTATGGTTGCCTTTAGCGTCTAATGTGTTAGCTATTTCTGCCAATTTTGTAAACATGTTGAATTCTCCAGAGAATAAACCTTAATTTAATTTTTATTCTATTAGAGGTTTAAACCTTCTTTAATAGAATCAATAAAGCTTCCAGAATTAAATAAAATATTTTTATATCTCATAATTATTTCCAATTGCAATTTTTTATTATCACCAAGGAAAATATAAGGGTGCAATGATTTAATATTTTTAATTATAGCATTATTTTTAGATTTTTCAATATCCAAATTTGAATCAATTTCTATTTGTGAAATCTTTTTTCTCCAAAACAACGGTATATCATCCAAGGTCCAAAATGCATCTGCGCCTAAAATGTCTACACACGAATGGTTAGTTAAATTAGGATTAATATAAAAGTATCCTTCTTTGCGTTCACCACCAAATTTAATCTTGATATCATTAATGAAAAAACCTGGAGGTATAACTTGTGGAGGATCGTGATTTATTGGGTATCCTGTGTAAATTGCACCACCATCAAAGTGTTCACAAAAAACTCTATGCGGTGAATATATATCCCATTCTATATTTTGTTCACTAGCATTATGCCAATCACTTCTAGGAATGAATTTATCACCAGCATCAAATGAATTCCAAAATTCCCAAAATGATCTACACCTAAGGCAATTCATCGCATCAAAATTTTTATATTTTCCATAATTGAAATTGTTATCAAAATTATCATTTAAATTATGCATAAATGATCTATGTGAATACATAACAGCACTAAATAAATTATCAATACTAAGAAGATGTGCCTCTGATGTATTTAATATATTCAAATTAGGTGACATTAAAATATGATCATGATTTCCACAATAAAAAAGAATTTTATCCTCATACTTCAGGAGATACTCTGATATTCTTTGCCAATCTTTTTGACTTTTACATCTTTCATTTGAAAATTTAAATTTTATATTTTTAAATTCTTCTTCAACATAATCTTTTATATTATTTTCAAATATTTTATAAAATTTTGATAGTTCAATATTGATTATAGCTTCTTCCCAAGGAACACAAGCCAAGCTAGACAAACTATATTTAAGAATATCTATTTTATCAAAATTAGGCAGCAAACCGCGATTATATTTTAACTTGAAACTACTAACCTCTGGAGTGATGCATACATTATATAAAAGTATCATGATTTTCTCCAAATAAAATTATTTTCATTTTATTTTTAAAATCTTCATCAAATCTTTTGAATGATAAATAAAATAAATAATTTAAATATTTATTATTTTTAATCTTGTTATCATAATTTTTATCATATATAACTTTAGTAAGTTTATCTTTCCAAAATAATGGAATATCTTCTTCGCTCCAATATGAATCTGTACCATCTTCTTGGAAACAACTATGCTGTTTGAAGCAATTTATATAAAAATATCCACTCTTTCGCATACCACCAAACTGAATTTTAATATTATTATTAAAAAATCCTGGTGGTATAATTAATGGCTGGAAGTAAGAAATAGGAACCCTGTGAGAATATCCATCAAAATGCTCACAACATTTAGTGTGCGGAGAAAATACATCCCAATCTATATGGCTAATAAATTTATCTTTGTCTTTATCTAATATATACCACTCAGTTCTTGGCATAAAATAATCACCAATATCAAAAGAAGACCAGAAATCATTAAAGCTTTTAACCCTAAGGCAACACATTGCATGTAATTGGGGCAATTTTAAAAAAGAAAAATAATTATCATGAATATGTGTATCATGAAACTCAGATTGATGAGAATAAATCACATAAGTATGTTCGGGAGAGTTAATTAATTTATTTTCAATCATATGAAATACATCTAAATTAGGAGACATAAAAATATGATCATGATTTCCACAGTACCAGAGTAAGGGGTCTGATTTAGTAGATAATAAATTATTTAATTTTTGCCAATCTTTTTGATTTTTGGCTCTTATATTAGAAAATATAAATTTTATATTTTTAAATTGATTATTTACATAGTTACATATTTCTTTTTCAAATATTTTATAGTAACTTTGAAGTTCAATATTAATTATAGCTTCTGACCAAGGTATAACAGACAAGCTTGACAAACAATATTTTAAAATATGAATTTTGTCAAAATTAGGCAATAGCCCTCTGTCGTAATTAATTTTGCAAGAACTGGAAGATGGTGTTATGCAAACATTGAACAAAAGAATCATGATATAATTTTATCAATTAAATTATCCGCTTCTTTATTAATTTTATTCCAGAGTTTTTCTTTCTCTTCACCATCAGATAATCTTTTTGGATATATTTTTAATTCTTCAGATTTAGCTTCCCAAGCTTCTTTGAGCGTTGTTTCCATGGCTTTTTTAATTCTTCCACTTGTTTCTGGGCTTAAATGATTTTCTTTTTCACCAATATTCATATTCTCTAAGATATATTGTTTATCTATGTATTCTGGTGAATTGTCCATCCATATATGAATTGGATATCCAGCATTTTTAGCTGCTTGCTTCTTCCACTCTGAGCCTGCAAATACAACAGGAATGGATTCTAAATTATATTTTGTTTGTAAATATTCAAGAGTTTGATATACTTCTGTTTCCCAATTTCCAATTTTGCTTCTGCCTGTAACCACTATAACATTATGGCCAGATTCTTGCATCGTTTTGAAAATTTTACCAAAACAATCAATATCTTCTGTAATTGTATCGTCGTAATCAATTCCAAAATTAAGCTTCATGTGTTTATCCTAAAATATTTTTGTACAATTTAAATATTCTTTTTTAAATTAGGTCAATCATTTATGATTAAAAAATATGGCACAGCCTGTGGTGTTTGGGGAGATATTATAGTTGGTTTAGGATATTTTAAAAACATCATAGGCCAAGGTGAAATTTTATATTTGGGCAACAATAAACAAGTTGTTGATTATTTAAAATGTCAGCCTTTTATCACAGATGTTAGACAACTAGCAGTATCTGAAGAAGAATGGAAAAAATATTGGATTTACACCGTATTTAAATATACCATTGAGCACGATCCAGATTACAAAGCTGAACCAAAAGATCCATTCTTATCAGCTGGCTATAAGGAGAATATGTTTGAAATTACACATTTGAATTATGATTTAGCACGGCCTGATCAATCCATATTTCAGTGGGAAGGCGATAATTTACCTGAATATGTAGAAGAATGGGCATCTGAATTTAGAAAAACATTACCAGAAAATTTTTATCTTTTCCAACCCTATAGTTTCAATAGCAATAAACCTTCAGACCACTGGCCGTATTGGGATGCTCTTGCAGCACATATAAATAACTACACAAATAAAAATTTAGTATTAATTGGTCATGAGTGGCTAGAAGGAATTCAAAAATATTCAAGAAATATGAACAATGCTAAAATTATTAATTTATATAATCAAATACCAAGCATGCTTCATATTTTTGCTTTAGCTAAATATGCAACTGGTGTAATAACAACAAGTAATAGCTTGGGTCATTGGTGCCAGATAGCAAATATACCTTGTGTAATTATATGTAACACAAAAAGTAGTAGACCACACTATATCTATAGAAGAGTTTTAGAATGGCCTACAATTACTTGTGTGCATCATGATAAGAGCTTAAATGAAGCTTTTAATGCAATAGGAGAAACCTTATTTAGCCGCGAGTCTTGGATTTAAGACTCTTATTCAAAGTTGCGCTTTTGTGGTCAGCTTGATGAAAAATTTCTGCTTCTGCAGTTTTAATATCTACAGCATTGCCCCATTCTTGTCTTCCATGATGAGATAAAAGAATATGTAACAAAGCTTCTGCATCTTCTTTTGGAAATTCAGGAACCAATTGAATAGCATGATAAGCCCACATTGCTCCTAGGCATAAATGACCAATAAGTTCACCAGTTTGTGTATATTTAACAGCACCTTGATTATAATCTAATTCTTCTGTTTTAGCTAAATCATGAATTAAAGCTGCTGTTCTGAGTGCATCCCAATTAATATTTGGCCTAGAACATTCATCAAAAGCTAATGTTGCATTTTGATCTGATTCTACAAACTTGTATACTTCCAAAGAGTGTTCTAAAAGACCATGTCTGTAAGCATGATGCATTGATTTGGCTGCTGGCCAGACCTCATATTTAGTTCTGTATTTACCATTTTCGCCAATCAAATTATTCACAAGTTGATTGAAATGTGGTGATTCAATATTACTAATTGCTTTATCTAATCTTGATTTAAGATCTACAATTGGAATACCAGAACATCTCTCATAGTAGGACATATCTTCTGGTTCATCTATAAATTCAATTTCGGTAGCCTTGGCATTGATATTGCCTTTAAATTCTTCTACATTACCACAGACATGAATAAATTTATTTTCATCTAACATAGATGCCAATTCATCAAGTTTGTCTTTTGCTAGGTCAAATACTTTTATAGCAATCTCACCTGAAGAATCTTTACAGGTCATTGCTAAGAAATAGTTGTTCTTAACTCTCTCACTAAATTTTACTTCAAATGAGTTCACCATCACATTGAGATTCATTTGATCACCAGGCTTCAAATCTGCTAACATATATAAGCTCCAAATAATTATTTTGCAATTAGTTTTAAATTATTATGGCTTATATATTTATCAATCAGTACACCATCAAGGTGATTTATTTCATGTTGCACTATTCTGGCTGCCAAATACTCGAAGCGCTCTTCAAATTCATTACCATCTTCATCTTGGGCGTGGACATCTACCCAAAGAGGGCGAAAAATCTTTACCATTTGACCAGGTAAAGAAAGGCAACCCTCCCAGTCTTCTATATAATTTTTTGAGTAATCATAGATGACAGGATTAATTAGAACTCTGGGAGGCATAGGGTAATCTGTATTATGGACAAGAGGCATGAAAACAATTACCCTCAGGGATTCTCCAACTTGCGGCGCTGCAATGCCAACCCCCTGAAAATCAAACATCAGGTGAATCATATCTTCAATTAAATTTGATAATTCAATATCAAACTCCGTTACAGGCTTCGCCACTCTTAATAAAATTGAATCTGGGGCTGTTACGATATGTCTCATAAGAATATTTTAATATAATTGTAAGAATATACCTATCTAGACAAAAGATAATTCTCCACTATTCACACCTTTTAAAATGACCTTTTCAGCGCTCTTACACACCGATGATACATTCTGGTGCGAGCACCCCATAACATTGGCTATTTCAGCCACTGTGAGGCCTTCTAGATACTTTAATTTAATCACTTCTCTTTGCTTCTGTGTCAAAGGATTTAAAAGCTGATTAAATATTTCATTAAAAATTATATATTTGGTAAAATCTGTATTTGTATCGGCAATATCAAAGCTTTCAATATCTACCATTACATCTTTAATTTCTTGTTTTATATATGGTGGTATATAAATTAAATTAGATTCTTTAAGAACAAGCTTTCTAACATTTGACAATATCATATTAAAAACATGAGTTGATAATGAAGCTTTTTGTGGATTATATGTTCTGACCGCTTCAATGATTCCAATTTTTGCAACCTGATAAAGATCTTCAAATTCATTTTTACCTGAATATTGCTTGGCAATTTTCATAGCCATTTTATCAAATTTTACCAGAGCTTGTTTTTCATTAATTTTATTCACTTTCAGAAACCTCTTTATTTTTTCTTGCATAAGATTTCCAAACTTCTAAATCGAACTCAGCTGTATTCTTTTTGTTTTCTGTACACCAGAATAAAAATTTATCTTCCCAAAGTTTATAAGTATTTGAATTTGTAGGTGTTGCTTTTGGCGCGCGATTGTCAATATTTTCTCTTATGAACTTTAAAATATGAGTATCTAAAATTGCAATATTATCTTTGAAAGTGTCATCAGAATGCAAGAGGAAAAATCTACTTGTTTTCATCCCTACACCTGGAATGTGTTCTAATTCGACAGGAGTGGTAAAATTTAAATTAATATTATGTTCTATGATATAGATAAATGCAGAATATATTTTTTTATATTGACCAAGTTTTGCCTTATGGATTTCTTCCATCAAAATACCATGATCATTAGCGCTTTTTAAACTTTGAAAGGGTGAAAATCTATCTGCCATCATTAGTCTTGTATTTATTGATTTTAAAAACTGATCTAATTTTTGAGCTTGAATGTAAGCTGTTTTGCCAGCTACTACAATTGTAAACAATAGAAATTCTTCTAGTTCAGACTGTGTTCTATTATAATTTGTTATATCATACGGATTAATCATAAATAAATATTCTCCCTTTAATTCACTATAATTTATCGTACATCAATATAGGAAATAATATACAATCTTAGGTATATTGATATTAAGAACAATTTAAAAATATAATATCTGACAGGGATTTGAATAATGGAAAAAACTTCTAAATGGTCACAAGAATACAAAGACTCTATAAATTGCGACGACCCAAAAGGATTTAGTCAACGGGCGCATTGTCAGGGACTAAAAAAGAAAAAAGAAAAAAGCGCAGAAGACACACTTCATGAACTACATACTGCCGCTATCGAGTTAGAAGAGCTTGGTTTCATTAAAGAAGCTTCTGTCATCCATGAAGAATTTATTAAATTGGCTAAAAATCATGGTGGGTTGGATGATTGGTTTAAGAAAGAAAAATGGGTTGATCTTCGAAGACCTAAAAAGGGTGGTGGCTATGAACAATGTGGAAGATCAAAGACAGAAGATGGCAAAAAACCAGTATGCACCCCTGCCAATAAAGCTAAAAATTTAGATAAAAAAGAACGATCACAAAGATTAAAAGAAAAAGCTAAAAAAGAAAAAGAACCAAATCCAGACAAGAAACCAAATGTAACAAAATATTCACCTGGTGCTGGTGGGAAATCAAATATATCATAATAATAAAAGAGGGCTGTAAGCCCTCTTTTTTATATCAAAAATTCACTTTCTGAATCATCCGATAAAGAATCAAAAAATAAATCTATAGCATCTGCACCATCTGCTAAAATAGTAGGTTGATAATGTGGTAAAGCTTTAAGTGCCCATTCTTTATTTGTATTGTGCTGGGCTATAAATGTTTCAGCCCATAGCTTATTATTGAAAAATCTCATAGAGTTGCCTTGATAAAAAGCACTTATTGAAATATTAGTACTGCCATCTACACAAATAGGAGCTTTTCTTTTATCTAATCCAACCTTGACAAGCCCCTTCCAATGCCAATATGATGTTGTTTTCTTACTTTTATTACCAGCTGAGGTCAGAATTACTGTGCAATTTTTTGTCTTTGATAATAACTCTTTTATTTTAGGTTTTGCGTATTGGCCGGATGCCTGAGTGTAATCAAGTAGTAAAGATTGCTTATATCCTTTAGTGTCATTAGTAGCTATAGCATCAAAAGCTTCTTGTAAAGTAAACCCAAAACAACTTATAAATACATCTCCAGGCATAGCCAGTGTATCTAAAAATCTTTTTCTTGCAATATCGCCATCATCTGGCAAAAAATAACAATCTTCTATTTTGTTTGTGATTGTAATCATATTAGTTCCAAGATGCTATCAAAGAGAAAGGCTCAACACCAGGCAAAATTGTTAAAACTTCCTCACTCAAGGTAATGACACCGCTTAAGTCCTCGTTACCAATAAGGCCTTGAGCTTGTCTCACGATTGCTTTAGCTTCTCCAGCAAAATCTTCTATTGTGCTTTTTGCAAGCGTTGTAAAGTTACCTCTCATTTGTGTTTGTAGGTCACTCTCATCCATTGTATCATCAATATTTTGGAAATACATTGATGTTGGGTATGTCTCTATATACTCTGTTGTAAGGTCTGCAGCAGCGCTATAAAGTGTATATGTGATAGCTATTTGGCTTTCGTCAACAGAAAGCTCAGAAGATGTAATTGTGTAGGTAAT
>Ga0247723_1000586_pt1 | contig 24305 bp, 26 predicted proteins | sample MSEWelMarce5H_FC_FD_189079 | JGI IMG/M metagenome (GOLD analysis project Ga0247723, IMG submission 189079) | Subsurface sediment microbial communities from gas well in West Virginia, United States - MSEEL Well Study Marcellus 5H_FC | ecosystem: Environmental > Terrestrial > Deep subsurface >... | reverse complement strand
GCATGATTGATCATTATCTCAGTGAGCATGGTGGTGGGTTTTTGATGAAAGTGAAAATTGGCGAGAGTCCTTGGCCGGGTTGGAAGTATTTGCAGGACAAAGGGGTTGAGTTGGAGGACTTCCGGTGCGGTGAGTGCCTTCAGGCTGTGAGGGTGAATCCGGCTGATATTCAGGCACACATGAAGCCCCACCTTGCTGGGAAGAGGATGAAGATTAGTGAGACATTTTTGCTGACCATTAGCCAAAAGAACCGGATGACATTCAAGAACTTTGAAGACGAAGACTAATAATGAAATCAATCACAAAAATTCCACGCGCAGAAGTCTATGCTGCTATTGACAGTGAACGAGCCTACCAAGATACACTAGTTCGAAATGATGTACTAGATCAGTCTCCGATGGAACAATTGGCTTTGATTGAATATATTTGTGCTCAAATGAAAGCGGATTGGTACAATAATCCCGGTTATCCTAAGTTGGATTATGTGCGTAAAATTGCTGGTATTGCAGTGAGGTGCATGGAGATGCATGGGGCACCACAGCGTTAATGCAAGAGCCACTAATCACAACAAGCTACGGTGGAGTTGGGGTGTACTGCACTGTAGCTATGCCCTTGGGACCAAAGGTTGTAGGAGTTAAGTCTACAGTGGGCGGTACTTTGCACTATCTTGTTCAAGCTGATGGCAGTGAGTTTAGCTGTGATCCGCAGACTGCCGATTGGTGGCGAGAAAACCTAGGCAAAGATAAACTTCCTTGGGAATGAAACGTCGAACTATTTTGTGTGCACCTGTAATGCTAGCTCAACCAATAGACGAGCTAGCATTAAGGTTTGAGGAGTTTGCAAAAACCTACAATAGCTTTATTGAAAAACAAAACAAAGGATTGAACTGTATTCTTGATTACGCAAAAGACCTATCCAAAAAGTGGCGAGCAGTTGAACGAAGTGAAGGATATCCTAAAGCCGTTATTCCAAAAGGATAATAAAATGACGAAGCTTGTAGAGTTTATTAAGCGAGGGCCGGGTAGCCCAATTAATGGGACTGCCGATCAGTGGGTATCATATCGTAAGCAGCGGTGGATTGATAAATCAATAATCAGAATTAACAAATGTTTGAGGCCTTATTAATGTCTACCCAACCCCAACTCTTCGTTCCGCTTTGGATTCGCTATGAGATTGCTCCATTCCTCCATGGTAAAGGTGCGTGCTATGGCACACAAGGTACGCCAATTTGCAATCCTGCTGCGAAGTCCAAAGAGTTCTTCACCATCTACGCAGACAACGATAGGGTGTTGTCGAATGCTGTGATTGACAACCAAGAGAGTTTCTTCCGGTTGTTTGCCAAGCAAACATTGGATCATGTTGTGCTGGGGCCAAAAGCAACAAAGGATCTGGCTAGTATCAAGCTAGCCAAGGACCGCCTCAGGCCGGGTGGCGTGTTGATTATGTTTGATGATCGGCAGTTTGCTGGTAGTCAGATGGTTTGTGAAGGTTGGCACCTGATGTGCAACCACCCAGACTTCAACCCAGTGCTGCCAAAAAACTCTGTGGCAGTTATTCGCTATGGTGCATTTGGCGATCTCACCATGATCACCCCTCTGTTGGTCCAATGTAAGATGTCAGGTGAGCATGTAACATTGTATACGCAGCCCTATGCCAAGGCAGTTCTCGATAACAACCCCCACATTGATAGGATCTTGCTACAGGAAAAAGACTGCATTGCCTTGCAAGAACTCGATAAGTATTTTGCCTACATCAAAACAAAATACAATCGCTTTATTGATCTTTGCGAATCTATCGAAGGCAGTATGTTGAAGATTGAATCGAGGCGTGAATTCTACATGCCCAAAGAATGGAGAGACAAAACATGCAGCGAAAACTATTATCGCAAAACCCTACGCTTGGGTGGGTTCCCCGATGTCGCTGAAGCCCCTATCATTCGTGGGGCTTTCTATCTATCCTCGTCTGAGAAAGCTTGGGCTGAGAATGAGTTTAACAAGCTATCTGACAACGGTCGCAATTGGGTTTGGGGTTGGGCTTTGCATGGCACTTCTCATCACAAGTGCTATCCTCTTAGTCAACCATTATTGTACAGCTACCTTGCAGATCATCCTGATGAGCGGGTTGTGCTTCTTGGTGATGCTGGGCATGTGGGGATGCAATTTGATCATCCGCAAGTTATCAGCCGAGCCGGAGTATATAGCATACGCCAACTCATTGCCATCCTTGCTAGAGTTGATGGTGTTGTATCCCCGGAAAGTTTCATTGCTAACGCTGCAGCAGCATGGGACAAACCAACAATAACATTGCTCAGCCATAGCAGCAGGGAGAACCTTTGCTCGACATGGAAATATGATTATAGTCTTGAACCAGACCAAGTGATTGCACCTTGTTTCCCATGTCATCAACTGCACTATACCCCCCAGAGTTGCCCTCAGCGTGAGATAATTGATACAGACACAAATGAAGTAGTTGTTGCTGGAGCAGCCTGTACAATTGGGGCGATCTCAATGGAGGCTCTGGCAGCACGAATGACCGAGGTAAGAAATGCTTTCCGACCAAAGAACCCGAGCAACATTGAGGCTGCAAGTACGGCGTGAACTGAAGGATGCCAATGAGCATCTGGCTAGCCCCCGTCGATGGTGGACTGACACAGAACTCAACCAATACCTAGACGAATGGATGCAAGATGTAGCAAGACAATTCAATCTATTGTCCACTGCTACATCTTCTAGTGTTGGTAGTGCCACAGCAACCATAACAACACCCAGTACAATGTTGAGGATTGGGTATACGATTTGGGATGGGCAAAGGTTGCTTCCCACTACAGTGTTGGATATGGACACCCAGCATCCTAATTGGCGGAACGAACCAGCCCAACCAAATGCGAAGCCACGTCAAATCATTGAGGTTGACAATGCTACCCAATTGCTCTATCCAATCCCCGGTGTAGCAGGAACCCTCCAAATTATTGGCCCTCGCAACCTAGCTTTCTCTAGTGATAGTGATGTTTGTCCGTTGCCACCTTGGATGTATTTTAGTTGCCGTCTCTATTGTGCAGCTATGGCTTACATGAGGGCTGGCCCCAATCAAGATGCACGAAAATCTGCACGATACAAGGCTCGTTACCAGCGGTTGCTGAAGTCTTATCGGATGATTTTGGATGCAAGATTTGCCAGTTATGGTCCGCGCCTTAAGCCAGCCAGTGGGTATGAGGGCGCTATAATGGTTGGAGGAGGTCGGTAAATGGCAAAACTAAATGAGGTTCTAGAGAATGGATGGTTGAGATTGCTGTTTTATTTTCTCACACCTGCGTCTGCGGTACTTGGGTTGGGTATTTCTGCTCCTAACGTTAACCTTCCAGTGCTCATCACCCAATCTATCATCGCTGGAATTACTACTGTTGGAGCACTCTTTACTAAGGTGCCCGAACTGCAAAACTCTAATGACAAGTAAACAAGAATTTTTCGCCACCATCACGCCTCTAGCTAAAGCAGCAGAGGCGCGGTTTGGTGTGCCAGCACGCCTAACAATTGCTCAAGCTGCACTGGAGTCTCAGTGGGGCAAGAAGCCAATTGGCAACAATTATTTCGGCATCAAGCAAGCTGCTCGTCATAAGAACTCTAAGGTGGTGCTGACATCTGAACAAGAGAAGACAGGGGCAATCTACAAAGCGCGCTTGGCATTTGCTGACTATCCTTCTATTGAAGCTGGGGTGATGGACTATGCTTGGTTGATCAGTCAAGGTGCACCTTACCGGGAGCCTTGGCAACGATACCAAACCAACAAAAACATCCTAGAGTTGGGATCAGGGATTGCCAAGATCTACGCAACCTCCCTTAGCTACGCTCAGCTATTGCTGACGCTGTTGAATCAGTCTGACATTATCGAGGCTGCCGGTGACACTACTTAATCAAGTTCGACTAATCATTGACGAACCTAATGGGCCGAAGTTCTGGCCCAACACCCAACTTTATGATGCCATCAACGAAGCCAGCATTGAAGTGCTGGGTAGTGGGCAGTTCGATGTTAGCACAGCAACTATCACCGCCACAGCTAGTGCTGTGTATGTGGCGTTACCAACCACCATCATGATCCCTAAGATGCTGTTGAGCACTGATAACATTGAGTTACCCAAAACAACCTATGCAGCCCTAGAGCGAGACAGTGTTGGGTGGGGAACTGCTACTGGTACTAGCCATGTTGCGTGTGTAGAGTTTGATTGTCAAACATTGCAGTTGTATCCCATTGTCAGCACAGCAGTGGTCTATAAGGTTGTAGGAATACCCTATCCTGTTGAGATCACCACAGGGGTTGAGGATATTGTAGCTAATGACATGGTTAGTGATGCGGTGAGGTTCTGGGCTGGCAGTGTGCTGTTTGATGCAACCCGACCAGACATTAGTGATACCCTGAGGATGGAGGGGCAAGAACATCTACAGGTTGCAATGCGCCATAAACGCAACACCCAAAGCCATAAGATCTATCACCTCTCTCCAGCCAGCGCTATTAATGCTCGACGTAGCGGTGAAATAAGTGTATTGAGGAACTTTCGATAATGCCAGAACAAGTACAAGCAACCTTTGAAGGTGCAGTTAATATCCAATTGAGTCCGTCCAAAGTGGCGGACAGTGAGGTTGTTAGTGCGCTGAATGTGGACTTTGGTCTGGAGGATGGGGCTGTGGTTGCACGCCGGGGGTGTAGTCATGAAGGGTATGTGAATTCGTTGCTGGGGAGTAGCGGCACAACTCGATTCCTCGTGCGGGTTCCTCAGGCTGTGATTGGCAACTCGCCGTATTATGCCTCAGCTGAGAATGTAATGTACCAGAAGTCTGGTGGGTTTGGATATAGTGCCATTGCAACCTTTACAGGGAGCAATGATCTGAGTGCGTTGGGGGCCTACGGCAGCCATGCGTACTTCGCCATGAACGCTTCTAGCCAGAGCTTCAAGCAAAACATTGATAGCTTTGTGACTAGTGAGTGGATCAAGCAAGCACCATTGAGTGCGCCAATCCTAACCATCAACACCCTAGGGCCGTTGGTGTTGGGTACTGCATGGTCTATCACTGAAGGCACAGCAGGTGGTACTGCTGGCACAGCTACTGGCACAACAGACGCAACCACAAATAGGGTTGAGTTTGGATTGACATTGCTGAGCACTAACCTCAACACCAACGGTGGGGAGGCGATCAATGGGTATGGTACTGACTTTCTGGATATTGCGTTTGACGATCCGAGCAAAGTCCTACGCATCAGCCGTGACTACAGCATCGGCGATACCACATTCACCAACTACTATCACACTGAGTATGATCTTGGTGAGGCAGAAACTACCACCACAACCCAAGAAACAAACACCATTGTTGATGAGCAAGCAACGGTGGGTACGTCTACAGACACGGCCATCAGCATTAGTGAGCGCAGCAGGTTGATCGCTGAGATCTATCGCTACAGTGCTGGTATTACAACCACAATCAGTGCTGCTGCCAACACCTTCAACACTTGGGCAGTGGCTCGCCAGAAATTCCAACTAATCACCAAAGACCCAGCAATCGGTGGGTGGGATAACATTGGGGCAGTTAGGGTAGTGGTTGAAGCCATCAGCCCGGTAGTGGCGCAGGTTCGCAATTGGGAAGTGCGTGGCAGCGAAGTCTACCCTATCAGTGCTCCTGTAGTTGGGGTGAAGTATTTTGAGAAGTTTGTCACCCTCGATAGTGATGGCAATGTGCTGGGAGAATCTGCGGAGAGTCCAGTCAGCACAGCACTTAAGTGTCAGAACGCTCGGGTGGTTGTTGTGAGTACTGCTACAGCCACTGGTAGCGCTGCCCTTCACGGTATTACCCATCGCGTTTGGTATCGCACTGGTGGTGCCTTGCCGGGGCCAATGGCCGTAGCTACAACAGGCATCAGCACAGCCACATTCACAGACACCGCTAGCGACATTGAGGTGCTGTCCAACAACTACCGTATGGTGGGTGGGTTGATTCGCCGGGATGAATTCCCCGGCAATGTTGTGGACATCTCAGACCCTCACTACGACAGTTTGTTTGTATTCTACATCAACAACTTCATGGTGAGCCAGCCCGGAACCCCGGATGCGTTTGCAGCCAAGGACCAATACAGCATCTCTAATGTTGGGGATGAGGTGCAGAAGTCGATTGTGTGGGCACCTAATCTGGTTGTTGTCAACCGAGACAGTGTGTACGAAATCCAAGGCAATGTGTTTGTGGGGCCAAACAAAAACCTCGCCATTGTCCGGACTGCCAGCAAAGGCAGCAAAGCACGCAAGGTTGTTATCAAAACTCCAATGGGTATCCCTATGTTGGATTATGATGGGTTATATTTCTATCAACCCGGAGCTGGACAAGCGCAAGAGATTGCTTGGCTGAAGGCGAAGTTGATGGACTTCTGGCGTGGTACCTCTACCACCGACATCCCTTACCTGAAAGGCAATCGCATTAGCCCCCTGAACAAAGCTCACATTGACAAGTGCAGTGCAGCTTATGCAGAAGGCCGTCTGTATCTTGCCTACCCAGCAGACAGTGACACAGCCTGCAAGAACATGCTGGTTGTGGATATGCTGAAGCAACGGGTGTGGTCGTATAGTTATCCATTTGAGATTCACTCTCTGTGGTGGGACTTTGATGACAATCGGTTGCTGGCTGGGACTAACTATGCTGCTGTGGCGCGGTTGGAGAATGGCACAACCGATTACACCCCAGCTACCTTGAGCAATGTTGCTCGGGCTTGGACAATCCGAACTCGGCAGTGGACCACCCCAACCGATCTACGGTTGGAGAACTTTGCAATCGAACACAGCAACAGTACTGCTACAGTCAAGGCGATCTTGGATGGCACCACCACCAGCACGCTTGGCACGCTGACTGCCTCTACCAAACGGTGGGAGCAGCCGGGCTTGTTGGGGGTGGTGGCTAATAGTGTTGAGTATGAACTCAATGGTACTGTTGCTGCTCTCAGCACTGTCCTACCTGCTGTCTACAATCTGTCTTGGGATGCAGAGCCAGAGCCAAAGTGCAACCGCTACTTCCGCTCCAAGCCCAACATCAACAACTACGATGGTGACAAGCTGTGGGATTTGAAGCTGATGTCGATCGAAGCTCGCGGGACGGGCACGATCACTAGTGTGGATTTTGTTGACGGCACTGCTGTCATGACCAACACAATCGTAATTGGCACCAACACAAATCAAGATATCTATCGGTTTAGTTTCCCAGCTGAGACCTATGGGGATGTTGCGTTTACCACAGCAACCTCGGCTCAGTCCACTTTGTGTTTCAAAGTTTGGTCCAACACTTTTGGTGCTCGCAACCAACCACCTCGGATCAACTATTGGAAGACTGAGGTTGAGGGCTTGGAGGAGCAGATCTGTGATGGCTGGGACACCGACATCAACCCAAATGGCACAGCCACTGGAGTTTGTTATGTTGACAACATCGCTGTTGCTACTGCTACCTACACTGGCACAAAGCAGCAAAGCTTCACATGGCCAATTCCGGTTGACACTTATGGCCGCACAATCTATGTTGTCTACACTGGCAGTGGGTTTCAGCACTACAAAACTTGGTACCACCTGCGTCCGGAACCTGATCGTTGGCAGAATTATAAATTCGGCCCGGTTGCTTTCCCAGCAAACCAGTTCCTCAAAACTTGGCTGCCAGAACTCAACCCTCTGGGCACTGTCATTGGCACTATGTCTGCTGATGGTACTGCTGTGATGACAGCAACATTCATTGGCACTCGGCATCAAATCTTCAACGAAGGTATTGATGTGGATGTGGCATTTGCGTTGCGCTCTGCAAAAGATATCTCAATTGAATACAATGGCTATCCCGGTGGGCAACGGTTCAAGCACTACAAAACTGACCTAGAACTCACCACCAAACCATTTGGTAAAAAGACTTGGGCTGTCACCTACCGCAAGCAAGGTGGTGCAACTCAGCTTGATGATCCTCGATTCTATGCCTACGACATCGAAGCAACCAGTGGGACTGCAACGATCACCGCTATCTTTGATGTGGATGGGGTTGCTTATGAGACTGCCACTTGGACTGTGGCTGATCGAGCTTGGGTGGATCGGCAATCTTTCTACCCCGGTATGCGAGGGCAGCTGTTTCAGCATCGTCTAAAATCTGCCCAAGATTTCTACGTCTGGTCTATGAGTGTGGATGCCGAGCGTACTGGGGTCAAGGGCCTCAGTCGGGTTGGCTATCGTGGCACACCAGAGGTGCGATAATGGCTATCGAACCAATCTCCCTGATCGCCACTGACGACATCAATGTGCTGAGGAAAAGTGTTGAGGAAGCATTGACTCGGCTGGCCATCAGAGTTGACGATGGCAGGATGAGCAAAGATCTTGACCTAACTGATCATCGTATCAAGAATGTCTCCTACCCAGTTGATGACCATGATGCGGTGAATGTGGCATATCTTCGAGATCAAACCTCAGGCGGAAATTCTCTGAGTCGTCGCCAGCAGTGGCGGTTGCAGGTCAATGCTTCTGGCGGCGGCACTAGTACTGCTACCTCTCCACCTGAATGGGTGAAGGTTGAAACCACAATGACCACCGGAACAACCACAGTGGGTAGTTTGTTCAGCCCCAGTGCTGGCAAGTATTATGCTATTGTTCTTTATCAGGATGGCACTGGTAATCGCCTTGTTGATTGGGGAACAGCCAATGCCTTCAAGGGGATGAATGGTTGGCAACCAGAAACAACCGCCAACACCTTCAGTAGCTTTTTGTTCTACTGCAAGGCAAGTAATAATTTTCAACTACTGGCACCACCAGTAACAGGAGTGAGTTAATGATTAAGTATCTGTTGGGTTTGATATTGGCTGTGAATTTGTTTGGCCAGTTCGATGTGACGGTCCGTAAGCTCACAGCTACCAGCACAGTACAGGTGGAGAACAGTGGGTTCAAGACCGGGTTCACATTTCCAACCACACCCCCAAGTGGGGACTTGATCTGGAAGCTCCCTAATGCTGATGCGGTGGGTTGTTTGCAGAGTGATGGTAGTTTTCAACTGAGTATTATTGCTTGCAGTGGCGGTAGCACATTGCCTGTTATTGACACAACCAAGATTGTGAAGGGTAGTGTGGATGCAACCAAAGAGTTGCGATTTGAGATTGATGGATTTACAACTGGTACAACAAATGTTCTGACTGTGCAGGATGCTAGCTATGTTATTGCTGGCACGAACATCACTAACACATTCAGTGCTAGCCAGATTACGCAAGATCTTGTACCGAGCAGTGCTGGATTTTGGAATGTTGGCACCCTCAGTGATCCTTATTCAACAATGATTGCCACAACCTTTTACACTAGATTGGTGGGATTGTCGTGTAATTATAATTCATCCACAGCTACAGCACTGGGTGGTGGTGTATTTACGGTGCAAGATAGTGCCTGTGCTACGCAGGCTAAAATGTCAAGCACTGGGTTTGACACGGTGGGAGCTTCGGGTAGTTATAAAATACAAGGTACAGAAGTCATCACTGCGGCTAGAAATCTTCGCAACATTGTAGACATTAGTACCAGTTTGATCCCAACTGTAACAAACACCTACAGTCTTGGGGCAAATACTGGTACTGGTTATTTTGCTTTTAGCTACATCACCAATGGTACGTTTGACGTTATTAGCCCAAAAACCAGTTCTTCTGGTATTGGGGCGGCTGGTGCTGGTAATGGTTTTGCTACAATTTATGGTGATGCTATTGCTGCCCGAACTACATTTCGCTTGGGTACTTCTGCCACTGCTGGTTATGTTCTCACAGCTGACGCTAGTGGTTTTGGTACGTGGCAAGCTGCCTCCAGCGGTACAGCGTTGCCTGTGAGTGATAGTACTAACCTTGTAAGGGGCAGTATTGATGCAACTAAGCAGTTAAGATTTGAAGTTGATAGTCTAACCTCTGGGGCCAATCGAGTGCTGACTGTACAGGACGCAAGTTACACATTGGCTGGTATTGATATTGGCAACACCTTCAGTGCCACTAATAGCTTCTTGGCTACCCAGATCACCCAAACTGTCCGCCCCAACATCGACAACACCTATGATCTTGGTGATCCTAGTTATCGCTTTCGGCAGCTCTATGGTATGTCTGCATCACTAGCCAGTAGCGCTTCAGGCATCACAGCAGTGCTGAGCTTACCAAATACAACATCTAGTTTTGCTATCTACGTGCCTAATGGGGGTATTGCCTCAGCGACAATGTTGGCCAACTCTGCTGCTTTCAGCACCAGTCTCACTAGCACCAACGGTCTCAATGTTGGAGGTAGTGCGATTAATGTTATTGATAGTAGCGGTAACCTCTATCCAGTTAGCAACTTCGGCTCCACCCAAGGTACTTCGTCTTTGAGGTACAATGTACACTTTGGGCGCTTTTTGAATCTCCGCACTAATGGTAGTAACCTTGCAGCAATTGCGGCTTACGATAACTCCAACAATCAAGTTTTCTATATTGGTGATGGTGGTGGAATTGGTGGGGAATTCGCTGTGCGGAATAGTGCGCTTAGTGAATTCTTTGGGGCGGTTAATGGGCAGGTGCGGTACAACGGGGCTAATGGGTTGACCAGTAGTTTCACCTGTCCAGCTGGCGAGGCTGTGATCCAGATGGGCATTCAACAGGGCGGAGTGATTGCTGCGACTTGTGGCGTGCCATAGACAATGGTATAATGGGGCTATGAATAAACTCGTTGCTAACTGGCGAATCCTTGTCAGTATTTTTGGTTTGGCTCTAATGCTTGGTACAATTTCCCATAGCGTTAACCAATCTGTGCACGCGAACCCAACTACCATGAGCCAGCCTAGACAGTTTGCCACCAACTTCTCTGCTGACCTGTTTGGCCCCCTTGACACTCGCCCCGATACTTGGGGACATGCTGACTACCATGTTTGGACAATTGAAATGAAGAACGTACCACCTCTGCATAGAGTTCGGGTGTTGCGTGTGTTTGGTGATGTGGTGAGTTATGTTCGGCAGCCATCTGACAAAACAGCAGGAACGCTATTTGGCCTCGCTACCACTGCACCAGATGGCAACATCGGTATGGATGGTGTGCAGCGCTGTGACTATTGCGCTCTCAATACTATGCTGTATGTGCAGGATTATGTTGGCCCAACTGGAGGCGGCGGGAAGCGGCCATTCGACTACACTGTGGCTGATGCTGGGTTGCTGGAGCGCGACCACAAATTGCTAGTTAAAGTGGCTGCTTGGCTGAATGAAACCAACCAACCAGTCCACATTGAACCTACCTTCAATGTTGTATATCGTTACGAAAGAGAACAATAATGAAAACACTAATCGCTAGCTTGCTGCTAGTGGTAATGCTTGGGTTTGGTAATGACAAACCAATTGAGATGAAGTTGGAAGATCGTGTGGCGGTACTTGAACAGTACATCAAAGTGATTGAGTTGCAGCGCAACATTATCTCGGCTAAAGCTCAGATCGCCAATGAAGACAACCGGCTGTTGGGTATGGCAAAGGCTCTTGAGGATAAGATGGTGGCAATCAAAAAGTCTCTCAAGCTTGATGACGACTACGAATTGAATGACAAATTGCAGTTCGTCAAGAAAGCCAAACCCACTAAGGACAAGAACTAATGCGCGTCATTGAAGGCACCCACGTTGATTTGATTAGCCCCTATCCAGTCTCAGAACTGGAACGGGCAGTCCAGTGGTTTTTCCAATACAGTTCCTACACTGGCGATGACAATAGCCCCAGAACGCCAGATGCTATCAGGGAATTGCTGACTCAGCTCTTGCAGGTCAACACAACCTACGGCATCATCGACCGCAACAATGTAGCGAAGTACAAACATGAAGCCCCACTAGTGGGGATTATCAGTTTTGCACCTCAATCAGCTTGGAATGGCTACCTCCACATTGCTATGGGGCGGCGTGCTTGGGGCATCAAGAATGGCATCAGTCTTGCCGAAGAAGGTGCGAAGCTGGCAATCAATGATGTGTGGCAGGAATACCCAGAATTACTTCGCCAGAGTTGCTTGTTGAGTGAGAAAAACTACCCTGCTAGGCGGCTGGCTTTGAGGTGTGGCTTCAAAATTGACGGTGTAATGCAAGATTTTTTTCGCATTAACGGTAAGCCCACTGACTCTGTGCATCTTGGTATACTAAAGAACAAGGAGTCTAAGGACAATGGCAGGATTAATGACGAGTCTGATATCGGGAGTCGGGGGGAGTCTACTTAGCGGACTCGGCGGCAAGTCCAGCCAGACTGCCAACAACAACTCTAGTGGTACGAAAAATTCCACCAGTACCTCTAGCACAAACCAACTAAATCAAGCAATTGAAGATCCGGCTTTTGCCCAATTTCGTCAAGCGCTTTTGCCTATGATTATGGGTTTGGTTGACAAGGCCCAGCAACCAATCTACACAGACAGCAAAATTGCCAGCACCCTAGCTGGGATCAACCAACAATTCAACAAACAAGACATCAATCCAGCATTGGCTGGGCGAGGGTTGCTCAACAGCGGGCTTGCCAGAACAATGCGAGCTGATGTGGATAATCAACGGTCTAGTGCTGCTAGCCAGTTCTTCAGCCAAATCCCAGCCCTAGAACAGCAAGCTCAGTTCCAAAACCTATCCAGTGCTTTGGGTCTTGGTGCACAGTTTGCTGGCCGTGCTCCTATCAGTCAGCAACTGACTGGCACCCAGAATCAAACTTCCAACGAACAGTTCAACCAAACAGGGCAATCCACTCAATCTGGGGGTCAGGGCTTTGGTGGGGCATTCGCTAATAATCTCGGTGGGTGGTTAGGTGCCACTGGTGGTGATTTCTTAAAGAATTTGAATAATCGTGATGTTAAGCCTAGTAGCCCTGGGTATTGGGGAGGGTAGTTATGCCAGATAGTGGATTTTTACAAGGTTTATTTTTACACGAACAATTAAAAGCATCACGTAAAAACCAAGAAGCCCAAATAGCAGCTAGCCGTGAAGCACAACAATCATCTCAAGACTTTAATCGTGAGCAGTCTGCTGTGCAGCAAAACCAGTTCATGCAGCAGATGGGGATGAGGCAGCGAGAACTGATGATGGAACAGCAACGCAATGAGTTCGGCCAGCAACTCCAGATGGCTGGATTGTTTGGACAGGATGTTATACGCCGTCCTGATGCTAGTGGTGTGTCTCAGTTTCTAAATATTGGTTTACCTCCTCAGCAATCTGAGATGACAGCAACTGAAAATGCTGATCCAAACCTCCCACCAGTTCTTGGGCAGACAGCGCCTAAATTCGACAGCACATTCGCAACTGCCCAAATGCCAGCACCAGAAGGTACACTAATGCAAATTGGTGGGCAACAAGTGTTGATCCCATCCAAGGGTCAGCGCCAGCAAGAAGAACTAGCGTTCAAAGAACAAGAAGCTGGGGCGACCCGTAAGCGCATGATCGACAACACGGAAGCGCTGTTGGCTGCTATGCCTGATCTGACTGAGCAAGAAAAGATTGATTTGCAGCAATCAGCTTACTTCCCCCACGCTTCCAGCAAGGTGGTGACAACCTATGAAAATGCAGGTGCGAGAATCACCAGCAAGTATCTGTCGGCTATGGCTAAAGGTAACAAAGAAGAAGCTGCTCGCTTGTATCCGGGGGTTATGGCTGCGAATAAATTGGCTTTTGATTTCCGCCGCCTCAATGCCGAAGGGCGAATGTTGAGCAATCCTCTGCCTCAGTTGGAGGTGCGGGGGCGAACTATTGCTGGACAAATCTTTCAGCAAGCTGCCAAAGCGAAACCGGGGGGTAGTGCTGCTGACATTCGTAACACTGCGTTGCAGATGTTCCGATCTCCAGAATTCAATAGTAAAATTGATCCAGTACTAATTAAAACAGTAGAAGCAGCGCTGCAAGATGCTACATTTAATCCTACCCAAAGCGGCAGTGTTATTGATAACACTAATGTAATCACTGGGGCCGATCAGAATGTTATCGACCTAAGTACCCTAGAAGCTGCCGCTGCAAAATGGCGTGCTGCACAAAATCCCCTGAAACCAAAACCTTAATCCCCTATGCCAGAACCAGTCGACCCTAAATTCCTAGCAGCCTCTGTCAAATCCAAAGGCACCCTTGAAGGCAGTCTGTTGAAGGATGCTGCTTGGGCAGTTTACAACAAACCTATGGCTGTGGCCAAAGGTCTTGCAATGCTGCCTGTAAAGGCGCTGGAGGGTCTGGGTGGTGGGGTGCTGAATCTTGCGCAAGCTGGTATCAACATCCCTGCTATCCTAACTGGCAACACAATCAAACTCCCCGGCTCAACCCATGAAGCCCCAGCTAGTATGGCTGAGAACAGCGACAACATCATTCGAGTGTTGACACTTGGGGCTAAGGATGTTGGGGATGCTTACAAAGCAAAGCAGCAAGAGAAGTTTGGTCTTCACAAAGCCCCCGATGGTACGTTCAAAAATTTCACTGACCGTGCTGCTCTTGATTGGAACGCGGCTATAGAAGGTCTGAAAGAAGTCAGCGGTATCAGCCCACTACAACGTGCGTTGGCTGGTGACTACCCAAACCTATCTGTTGATGAAGCTATTGAGCAACGCATTCAGGATGGGTTGTTTGGGGTGACAGGACTAGCTGGAACAATCACCGCAGTTAAGGGTATTGTTGGTGGTGTGCCCGGTAAATCTATGATGACCAAGCAAATGGGAGAATTGCGCCAAGGGGCAACCAAAGTCAAGACCGCCAACGATCTAGCTAAAGGTATGGGGTTGGAGGGTGGGGATATTTTGATGGAGGCAGGAGCTACTGGCAAGAGCCTCAAAGAAGTTCAGCAAAGTCGGGCAGCTAATGTTGCCGCTACTAAGATGGAGCCATTGGTTGAGAATCTTCAGAACGGCAAGATCACCACAGCTGATGTAGCGCTGGATGGGTTGTCAAAAGAACTGCGCCGTGGTAAAGTCATTGACAACAAAGCAACCTATGCTGAGGGCGTGGCGTTCAAAACTCTCGATGGTAAAGAATTGTATGTTGACAAAGTAGACACTAACTCTCCAATCGCACAACGCTTCCAAGAAGCCATCACTGACCCCATGCTAATGGGGGATGACTACATTCGCAACATAGTCCAAGAAGCCCAATTCACCGATGCGTTTGCAAAGCTAATCAAAGCAAACCCAGAAGCACCAAACAATATGTTGGTGGCTGGGGCAATTGCACATGGGGCATTGGATGCACAGTTTGTGCTGCCCTTGGCAAAAGAACTTGGACTAACAGCTTCTGTCGCAACTCAAACTCTGGTTGATCACTTCATTCACAGTGCCTCTGGGTATGGTAAAGGGCTGGGGGCGTTTAGTTTTGGCAGAGCCGAACGTGCGATGTTTGACACCATGCGAGAGTTGTTCAGCCCAGAAACCATCACCAAGATCAAAACTTCCATCATGGCAAATGGTCGCGGGGAGTTGCTGACGGAGCAAAAAAACCTAGATGGTATGCTATCTGAAGCGGCAGCTAGTATTGTAGCTGCTGAGAAACCATTGAAGCTTCCCAAGAGCCTTGGTGCTTCTGCTCCTGCTTCGATCTCCAATGCCTTTGGTGTGGTGCAAAACATCTCTAAGCTTGGCACACAAGCCATGCTGAGTTATGTTGGCACTCCTGCGCGTAACTTTGCAAACTCGCACCTACTGAATGATTTGGGGGTGTTTGAAGATGTGTTGGTTGATACGGCAAGACAGGCTGGAGGGAAATTCACTGGGGCAGCAGGATTAACATCTGACTTTGCTTCACGTCGTGGGGCTGTCGCTAATGCTGCTGTTGATATGACAAAGCTGTTGATTAAAAATACCGAACACTACAATGCTTTGGTCACAGCTATTGATGCTATTCCAACGACTTCAAAATTCCTCAAAGGCAAAGCTTCTCAATTGTTTGGTGGATTGGCAGAGATGCAAGCAACAGGGGCTAATTGGAGTGATGCGACCTTCCAAGGCGCTTCTAATTTTCTCTCGGCAATTGGCACAATTGGGGAGCTGCCAATGCGCAGAGCTATCTGGGGGAGCAGAGCTATCAAGAACTTTGACTACATTCCAGAGTTCCAAAAGATTGCCAAGCAATTCCCAGAGCTAGCAGACCCACTGAAGCGGTTGGAGATGGTGGAGGATTGGGCTACTGACCCAACGCGTATCAAAAACAAATACCAACTCTCTGATGCAGAGCTGACCAGCTTTGATAAGAACATGCGGCTGTCAATCAGTGACTCCCATATCCATACATTGAAGACTCAGCTCAGCTACCAGACCGAGCATGTCAAAGGATTTTTGGATATGTATCACAAGATCCCCTTTGCCGATGCAGTGTTGCCAGCTTTTCCCAAAATGCTGTTCAACACCTATCGCTGGGTGACTGAGCACAATCCAGTTAACATGTTGGCGGTGCTTGATCCGGAAGTTCGTGGGATGATGATGAAGGGTGCAGAGGGTGGGTTTGAAACTGCTGCTGCCCAGCGCATGTACGCGAAGTATGTGTCGGGTGCAACTATGATGACGTTGATGTATGGGATTAAGTCAGGACAATTTAAGGATCTTGGGCTTGGGCCGGGGGCAAGACCATACGAAATCCAAGTCGGTGAGAAGACGGTGGATATGAGGGCTATGTCGCCATTCGACAAGTCAACCTATCTTGCTGATTTGATTTTCAAGATTGGCGAACAAGGTAAAAGTTTGTCTCAGGCTTTGGGCGAGTGGTCACCAGCAGAGTTTACCGATCTTGTTTTTTCTCAGCGCCGTATGGGGGATATTCCGATTTTTGGCCTAGAAAAACTAGTTCAAGATTGGACTAGCGGTGACCCAGAACTAACCTCGAAGAGAGCTGTTGATTTGGTGGGAGAATACATTGGGCGGTTTGCAACACCATTCAAGAACGTGAAGCTGGTGACTGATATGGTTATGCCTACTGATCAGGTAACTCGTGATCAGACGGTTGATCCATTGTTTGGACCAGCGCGTTCCAAGATTACTTTGAATAGTTTGCCTGAGAAAATCAACCCCACCACAGGTGAGGCAGACCCAGTGCAATCACCAATCATGGGGCCAATTTTGAATTTGTTTGGCGCACGTATTGAAAAAACTCCAAAGCTGTTACAGGCTCTCAAAGAAATCAACTACCCTGTATATCGGTTGGTGGGGAACAATGGTGATCCATTGCTGGATCGGGAGGTGGCAAAAAATGTAGGTAAATTGTTGCAGCAACCAGTAGCTGGTGAAGGGTCACCGCCATTTGGTGAGATGATCGCCAGTGAGTTGTTGGATATTGTAGCAGAGAGCTACAACAAAAACAATGTCCCAGATCCTGTGTTAACGAATGAGGCTAAGGAAAAAATTCTCAATGAACACTTCGCCAAACTCCGCACAATAGCATTGAAGCAAGCTTATGGCAATCCAGAATTTCAACTGAACTATCTAGAAGCTCAAATCAATTCCTACAAGCAACTTGATTCAGCTCAAAAGAAATCGCTTCTTGATGAGCTGTACAAGCAGCGGAAGATTCGTGCGCTCGGCAACACAACTGAACCCAAACAAAACAACAAGACCGAAACAACTCCAATCAAACAATGAACTAAGCATTCTGTAATTGTACCATATGACTCCTTAGAAATAAAACGGCAACCTCATAACCAAATAGGTTATACTGAAAGAACTACACGCATCAACTATGCTACATCTATTTGACTCAAACGAAAAACGATTCCTCAACATCACTGACATCACCATCAACCCCACAGCAAAGTGGGTCATTGGTGCTCTGTTCAGTGCCACCATCAGTTGGGCTGGCTGGACCACTAGTGAGTTGATTCTTGCCAAACAAGCTGTCAGTGATGTGAGTCAGGCAATCGCTCGATTGGATCATCGGTTTGCCAGCATCGACCAAAAACTCGAACGCATCGAAACAATGCTAATGCAGCGAGGAGTGGATAACGACAATGCCCGACGCCGCTAATTGGTTTGGTCTGAAGGATGTTTACAACAAAGTATTCGACCCTCGCACAGCAGTGACCCAACAGCTTGAGGCTATGCCCGCACCAGCACAGAATTTTCAACAGTCTGTGTCCGCTGGAGCACAGCGAGAACAACTACAGCGGTATTTGACTAGTCAAGCGTTAGTTGCTGACCACCAGGGCCTGGTACCAACTCTTGGACCTCTTGGGGCTAGTCGTGCTGTTGGGGAGATGGGCTTTGGTATTGCGGCAGGACCGTTAGCTGTTGGGGTTGGACAAGACTTAGGTGTAGCAGCACGCGATGCGGTGAGATTTAGTGATCCTAAAACACTAGGAATAGCTTTAGGATCATTGCCATTCTTGCTAGGAATGGCAGCTTCTGGCAGCAAAGTCCGCAGCCCTCTTACTGCTGAAGCTGCACAGGTTATTCAGACGCGCATGATGGAAAACCCAAAAGCGCTCAAACTTATCCAAGATATGGACCCGGCGCTAGGTTATGAAGATTTGCTGCGGTCACTCACCAACGTATCTGTAGACGACATGCCAGCAGCTATCAACCAGTTCATCAAGCTGCGTACTATTGACATGAAACGTGCAGAGGGTGGTAGGTCTGTCAGTGGCCCTCGAACTTTCGCCAGCATGTCTGACGAAACCAAAGGCACTCAACACATCGCAGCAAAAGAAGCTGCTGATGAAGTTGCTATGTTTGAAGGCAGCATTACTGACCCAAACAAGTGGGCAAAGTTTGATCTAACAAAAACCGACCAAACACCAACTAAGTTTCGTAAGTACATCAACACAACATTGGCTGGTGCAACTCAACGCCCAGCTGAAAAACTCAAAGCCATCAATCGCGAGGTGGCACAAGAAATTATGGAGAAAGGCGTGCAATCATACAACAAGTGGGCTAAGGCTGAAGCTGAGCGCATCAAAAAAGAAGGTCTCGACGAAACCCCACCCACTACAATGACAGCTAACTTTCGTCTGCGAGACCGCTACCAAACATTATTGGATCAATACTTCTCTGCTGGCAATGAACCAAGTCGAATGCGGAATGATGTTGTGTCTCCAAAGAATCAAACAGACTTCAAACCAACTAATCCAAAAATGAATGCGGCAATTCAAGATCTTATTAAGCAAGGTGTTCAGCCTTACAAAACAACCTTCATGCGCAACAGTGCTATCAAGAAATTCTTTACTGGAGCTGGTCAAGAGATGTCTAACGAAGAATTCATGGCACTACTTGACATGGGTGTGCAAAGTAGTGCCGAGAAAATTCTGAAATTAGCTGACGCTAAATCAAAAAAGCGTTAGTTGACGCGCTGTTCGCAGTGAACTAGTCGCTGGCATTAGCGTTGTTGTTGGTTGGAATTTGTATTTTGCAAACATCTCTGACCAAGGCTCATATCCGACTGGATCTGGGTTAGCCCACTGGTTATTCCAAACCCGATCCACCCAAGGTAATTGTTTGCCAACATAATGACAATCATCAAAATGCCCAATGCAATTGATAGACTCAAGAAATGTAACGCGGTCTTCTTGGTAGAGGTTAACCACCAACCAATCATAGTAGATATCATTATCAATCAACCACTTCTCGGTGATGGACCGATCTCGCATTGAGCGTGCTGTGACAATGCCAATGTCAGCATAGGCAGACAAGGACCTAATGAAGCTGGGTAGGTTTTTGTTGGCCAACTGCAACCCACGATAGAACTCCATCTCTCCATTGTAGTCGTTCATTAGCTGTTGCCAATGATCTTGTGGCATCTCAGGGACACTGCATAGTGTCCCGTCAATATCAAAGGTGAAAATGTCTTTAGGTGTTTTGCGGAACGTTCGCATCAGGTCTCCTTATGCGGGGGTCTTGGAATAGGTCAGGATAGAGTTGTAAGTAGTAGCTAACAAACATAGCATTGCAAGATAGATTGAAGATGTGTTTCTCACTGACATCTCCATCTTTCAGCAACAACAAATGATCAAAGAGATGATTGACTGCATCAACAGCAGCGTCTCGATCTCCCTTACGCCAGTTGTTAGCGCCATATTTGATGCAGCCTTCTGTCATGACACCAGCTACACCTCTGAGCCAATCACTGTCGATCAAATCGAATCGGGGTTTGCGACTAGAGCGGCGCATACCAGAAGCGTATTCGACCATGGGTTGTGGCGGGTGATGGGGTAAAGGAATAACGTTTTGTCCGGGTCTATAAAACGGTGTGAGTTGTTGTTTGTCCATCTTATCCTTTATACTCCTTGCCATTCGGCGCAATGAATACCCCGTTAAAAATGGGGCTAATGAAGTAGCTGAACATTCCGTTAGGTCGTACATAAAATGTTGTGACTGCTTGTTGCCATTTGTCAGGGTCGCCCTTTTTGTAGTCGAGATCGTACCTGCACATACACCCGAGAGATTGTCCAATACGAGTCTCTCCGTCGCCCTCCCAAACCTTGCTGTAGCTTTGGATATCGTGGCAATGACCATAAAAAATATTTTTACCATATCTATCCACATGCTTTTTGGCGTGAAATTCATTGACATACTTTCCATGATTGAAATGGGCTTTGCCAAGCTTGGCTAGATCCCCTTCAGACCAAGACTTGATGTAGGTAATACCTCTCTCAGCAAACCTCAGTGTGTTCTCAATCTCTATTGTGCCTTCTAATTGTGGATGCTCATTGATAACGTCTTCAGGTCGCTTGTCGTGATTTCCTTCGAGCTGGATATAGCTCCCATACTGAAGTGCGGATTGTCTATCATCCAATACACGGTTGGCGGCAGCATTCGATTTGGAAAGAGTCTTTCCGCTAATAGTCCTAATAGCCTTTCCAACGTGCCGACTAATTTCGTAATACTCCATAAGGTCGCCGAGATCAAGCCAATAATCAGGCGACACATCAGCGACGTACGAACAAACTGCGCGATGCGCTCTTGGGCAATGGACTGGGACGTGTGTGTCTGTGGTGACAACAGCGCAAGTAAGTCGATCTTTATTGAGGGGTAAGTCATATATTTTTGCCAATGTTAGGCTCCTTGGGGAATGGTTTCAAACATAACTATAGCTTCCAGCTGTAGTTCGTCTAAGTTTATTGTGATGGTTTGGTGCACGTTTATGGCCTTGGGAAATGCTTTGTCGATCTTGGCCTGCAGTGCTCTAGCTGCATCGACAAAAGGTACACTTGCAGCATGGGGTGTGCGGTAATCTTGCCATAGTTCTATTGGGACAGTGAATACTTCTTGGAATGTTTTGGGCATTACCGATTATCTCCAGACCCTGCAATTACATTGCGTGCGCGGCGGTCCGCCAACTTAGCGATGTTGATTTGCATTACTTCTTCAAGGCTTGAACCAAAATCAACCGCCAACGAATTCACATACCAAAGTACATCACCGAGTTCTTTCAGCAACTCAATGCGATCTTCATCACTAATCATACCATCCTTGTCTCGGATGATCTTGCCAAGCTTTTCAGTAACTTCACCTGCTTCACCAGCCAACTTCAAAGCTGGATAGATCCAAGGAACTTGCAGGTAGTCTTTAGTACCAAGAGGCTTCTCTAGCCAGATGTTATAGCGGTAGGTTTTTGTCTTCAGTGCTTCAACTGCATATTCATTTACTGTCATTAGTTTCTCTTTTCTGCTACTTCCCACATACAAGAGGCCTTGCCGTAGTGGATGTCTTCTGCTGCTACCAACGATTGCATAGCTTCGTCGATGATTTTTTTGTTGTACTTAAACCGCAGCTCAGCATAGATGCGATTGTTTTTGCAGGGCAACAAATCTAGTATATCATTGATGCACTTGTTTTCGGGTGTGGGTGTGTGAGCGATGCCATCAATTCTGTTTGCGATGGCTTTGAGGAAGTTGCTGGCGAATGCCAGATCCACTACCTCGATGTAGTTGTGCGCTCGACTGACTGCACATAGCATAGCAATTCGTAACATCTGGTCGCGGCTGCGGTTGGCGTAGTCACGAACGCTGGCTGGGAAGTACTCGAACCTATGCTCATACCAATAGGTATAGTAGTCGATAGCATCTGGTAGCGGGACGATCTCACCAGCTTTGCTGAACATTCTGGTTGCGCCTTCATAGCATTCGAGAAACAGATCTCGCTTTTCCTTAGCCTCTCGAACGTCTTCGGGGCTGTTATTGTAACGGGGCATAGCAACCATTCTGGCAGCAGCCTCCTCAACAACCACCAACAATCGAGGTATGAACCCACCCTCCAAACTACCCTTTGGCATAGCCTCATGAAGCCATTTGATGGTGCTTCCCGCAACCATTGTGACCGTGGGATGAGGAATAATCCTGTGGGACTTTGTTTCTTTGAAGGTTGATTTGGTGCTGACATCGACATAATCTCCAGTTGATAGCAGGTCTGTGAGTTCTTGGACCATTGATTTTTGGTAGTCTTTACCACCCAAAAATGCTGTCAGCTCAGGGGCATAAATTACCCCAGCAGCTGGATCACTCTTACCCAACAGATCCTCATGCACCATCTCCATGGTTTTGCCAGCACAAATCAACTGAGGATAGAACTGCCTGATTAGCTTTCGAGTTGCTGCGATTGCTGTGTCTTTGCCGATGCCTGAAGGCCCCACCAGCAGCACAGACAGGTTGGGATAGACCTTCCATTCACCTTGATCAATCCAGCAGCCACGCTTCAGCGGGACGCCAAGACTAGACAATGCTGTTGCTAGGCTGTAGCTTTCTGGGGTTTCGGTGAGCTGCTGACTGTCGAGATGGTAATGCAACATCGAGTCGCGGGGTAGGCCGAAGCGCTTCACTAGTCCTCCAGTTCTTCTACAAAATCATCAATGTCTTCATTGAGAACTTCTTCGATTCGCTCTAGAGTTTCGGGTGTGATGATCCTTCCATTTTCATCTGCTTCTTCTAATACTGTTTGCAGTAGTTGTCTCATGATTACGATTTGGGTTTCTTGTTCAAAAACAAGATAGTTATTTGCCACAGAGATTAGTTCCTTGTTGTATGTCTACCATGTTAGGTCTTCTCCAATTGTATATTTTTTGATGTTGCCCCAGCTAACCGCACTAGCTTGCATGTCAATGTTGAAAGCAAAATCATCTAATGCTTTCCAAGGCTGCGTCATTACAGCTGCAACCAAACGGGCTGCTTCGGGTAGGGACTTCTTGGGGCCATGAAAGCACAGTTCATCATGAACTTGAATGCGTAGTTCCCAACCCTCCGGCAAATCTCCACACACAGCAAGATTGAGGGCAGCTATTTCGCGTTGAAATTGAGATGCATAACAGCACATCATCATCCGGATAACGCAATCAGCTAGTGTCGAGGCTGGGCCGAACGCCATAGCCTTGGGTGCAAACCGATTGTCTTGGAACCAACGCTTACGCCCAAATGGATTGCAACAAAAATTGTTTGCTTCTACAAACGCAATCACATCTTTTTGCCATGCAGTCAACTGAGGCCGCCCAAGACTCAACCTCACCAGCATCTCCTTCACTGCTGCTATTGTGAATGGAAATCCTTCCAGTGTCAAGGCTTCTTGCACCTTTTTTGCACCAGCACCATAGTTGGTCATGTGGTTGATTTTCTTACCGATCTGCCGAAGGGGTTTCCCTTCAGCATCGTAAGTTTTCTTATCAACCTCAAACCCCAGCGCAATGCTGGCTGTCTCGCTGTGCTCGTCATAGTCAAGACTTCTGAGCAATTGCATTCGACGAATGTCCTTGCTGAGCAAAGCTGTGAGTTCATTCTCACCCTGCGAGATGTCAACACTCAAAAAGCAATCATCTTTGCTGTCTGGGACGAACAGCTTTCTGATTTCTTTTGGTTGGTTCTGAATGTTGGGGTCAAGCCCTTTGCGTTGGCCGCTGCTTGCAAACCGCCCTTCAGCTGTACCATGGGGCAAAATGTTATAGTACACTCTGTTGATGGTGGTGAAGCCTTGCTTGGCAAAGCTCTGACGGTTAGTGCTGAGGCGTTTGAGTTCACCAACAATACCCAGCGCATTTGCCATGGCCAGATCTAGTTTGCTGAATTGCTGCTGCCAGATCTGACGCGCTGACTTGTCTGCTGTTGGGCGCTTGGATTTTTGGTGCAAGACCTTCTTCCCACCAGCAGCCATCACCCAGTCCATAACAATCTGATCACTGTTATAGGGGCGGATTCGGGTTGTGCTGGGCGTTTTGATGATCTTCATCAACGTCATCTTACCAGCTTCCAATACCTTGCCATCACCTGTTGTGATGGTTTGGCCGGGGCGAGTGAAGATGTAGTTGAGACCTTTGTACTTTTTGATCTTCTCCTTGTAGGTATTGGGTGGTGCTGGGCTGTTCACCATGACTGGTTTGTCATAGGGGGCTAGCTCA
>Ga0247723_1000585_pt1 | contig 24308 bp, 20 predicted proteins | sample MSEWelMarce5H_FC_FD_189079 | JGI IMG/M metagenome (GOLD analysis project Ga0247723, IMG submission 189079) | Subsurface sediment microbial communities from gas well in West Virginia, United States - MSEEL Well Study Marcellus 5H_FC | ecosystem: Environmental > Terrestrial > Deep subsurface >... | reverse complement strand
ATATTAACGCGTATATGACTATATTTTGTTTTATTAAAAATTGAAATGAAACTTCTTTAATTTTAATGTAAAGTATTATTATATCATCGCAATTATGAACATGGAGTTATTTAACGATATCTCTCAGTTTATATTAGAAACGTCAATTAAGTACAAGATTGATGAAACACACAATATATCACATAGTATGAATGTCTTGCATTTAGCCCATGCTATTTATGAGATGGAATTGCAGACAAATCCATCTATCCAGTCGCATAAAAAAATAATTTATTTAGCAGCAGCATTACACGACATGTGCGACAAAAAATATATGAACGAAGCCGAAGGCCTTGCCGAAATAAACGCGTTTTTGAAGTATAAAATTACCGACGCCGAAAATACCGCGATTACTTCTATTATTACTACCATGTCGTATTCCAAGGTAAAAAAAGACGGATTTCCTGATTTAGGTATTTATCAACGCGCATATCATGTTGTTAGAGAAGCCGATTTGCTAACGGCATATGATTTTGATAGATGCATGATATATCATATGAAAGTAAATCATGGAAACTTCAAGGATTCGTTTTATAAAGCAGAAGAATTATTTGAACATCGAGTATTTAGACACGCCGACGACAACTTATTTAGAACTGAGTATGCTTTAAGACAATATCCAGGCCTTCACACTCAAGCAAGGGAGAGAATAAAAACATGGAAAGCTATATTGCATATTTGATAAACAACTAAATAACTAAACAATCGCTCAATAATGCATACCAAGATCTTCTTCATCGTTATCGTCATCATCGTCATCAGAGTCGTCATCATCATCATCATCATCTGTATTGTACGCATCAACTGATAAATGCGACTTTTCAAATGTAGATTCGTCTTCGTTGCGTAAGCTATATATTATATGTATCTCGTTAAAGCTAATCGCCGATGGTTGACTTATCCACATAGAATCAAGACTATGTGTTGCTTTGGTTTTCTGTCCAAATTTTGGATTGAACTTTTTAAATTCCCTCATCTTTTTACATAATAATAAATGGTTTTTTTTATTCAATGCCCTAACACCTGAATATTTGCTCTTATAATACAACATTAAATACGGGCGCATTATATCAACTAGCTTATTTACAGGAAAATCAGTATGTATCTTCAATCTCGGTCTATTTATGTTATGTTCATACAACATGTCTGTTATACTTGAATATAAATAAGTAGGAGGACTATTATTTACGTAAGCCTCAATTGAATTTTCGTGAATAAGGCGTTTATTTTCAAACAGGAAACGACGCAAACTAAAGTTGCACAAAAAATAATTTTGAATAATTACAGGGACCTGTACTTTATTCCGTAAAATAAAAAAATAGATGTTATACAAATTTGCTTTTGAAAACGGGAGGTTTGTATAGGGATTCTTGCATGAAACTGGTGAGGGAATAAAATAAGCAGAATTGCACAAAGACGAATAAAATATATTTACCAAATCAGTTAGTGAAAACAAATACTTGCTATTTGAATCAAAAATAGTAAGCACGTTTTTGTCTGTGGGCTTCAAATCATTCAATAGAAGGTCTGTTGCAACTTGTACTTTCGCGCGTTTGAATTTGTATATAAATGCCAGCCTACACATGCACCTATATACTTTTTGTAATTTATAAAATGTCTGTATATGCGCATTTCTTATGAGATCATTATAAAATACATTCTCAAGCCCGTCTCGCAATAATTTAAATTTACAGCAGACGAATTTATCTGAGTCATATGTAGCAAACATCATAAATTGATAATAATTATATATTGCTATGCTTTGACTATACGGCAATGAATCATTCTGACAAATTTTAGAACTAATCGCCATTTTTTCATTGAAAGTTAAATAGCGTTTCAAGGGTAATTCAAGATTATGTTCTTTGGTTATAAAATATTTTTGCATAATAAATAAAAACGCGGACGCCATTCGTATAATAGTCTAATTATATTTAAATCCTTTCAATGATTATACGGATAATTATGATTGCAGTTGCAGGGATAGTTGCAGTTGCAGTCATAGTTGTAGTTGCAGTTATAAGGATAGCTGCAGCTAGATTCGTCTAAATCAGTCATCCATGAAACATACCCGCACGCCATCGGATTACCAACACAATGCTTTTCTTGGTCGCTTATTATGCAGTTGCGAATAATTGGCCCTAGTTTACATTCAATATGTTCTTGCGGATAAAACATGTTTATGTACAAGAATACATTTCCAGTATAGTTATAATCTAGTTTGAACGTTAACCTTAACGGCAACTTTGTATTTATATAATATGACCACAATGAAGGATTTATTGGCATGCAGTTATGCTCTTGTATGGTGTAAGTATAATAATCTTTATTAGCAAATGGACAAACTTGACCATAAAAATAATTACATGTTGGATTACCATAATAATCATGACACGGGTATGGTGTAATACTTTCTATTTTCATCAAGCTATTACAATCATTAAAAATAATCGGCTTACCACATTCATCAACAAACGCCAATATAAATCCTTGAATGGGTAAATAATCAGGATTTATAGTAACATTAAATTCTTTTTCTTTGATATTACAATAAGTTATAATCTCATACAAGGGTTTTATACATGTTTCACAAGGCTTCGGTGGGCATTTTACGAACCATGCTCCACAAGTATCCTTATTGCATGGTTTAGTACATGTTGTACAATGATGTTGTTTCTCCATATATATTAAATGACTATAAAAATAAAATAAAATATTTATATTATATTATTTTTGTTTTACGTATTTTTGTATTTTTATTCTGAACGCATCTACCAAACAAACAATTAAAATCCTGGGTTATAGTCATTGTCGCCTCCCAGTTCACTCGTTTTAATACTTACCACGTTATTTTGAATAACTAGATGATTCGTGCTGCACGGCGCATCTATGCTCTCAACACCGCCAAACGCCTTATCAATTGACTCGTTCACCGCCTCAACATCTTCTGGGTTCTCGTACCGAACCATCTCGTCTAGCTTGGACATTTCTTCCAAGTCCAACACAACCTGGAACGCACCTGTTCCGAAATATCCCTCTTGACCACACATTACATTTGCAGAGACGCCGCGGAAAGTATCCAGTTCGCCATGCTTAGCAGCCTTCAAGAACATTTCAGGTGTCTCTTCAAATGACGCCTTGGCAATAGGTCCAATATTGTCATTGTTGATTCCATGCCTAAATATCGATATCATTTTATTTGTGAAGGTCATTCTGTCGCAAAGAATGCTGAAATGATGATAATTAATATACGTGCCATCAAACTCAATGACATCAACCAATTCATTATAAATTGCCTGACGTGCTGCTTCGATACCCAACACGTTATATATCTCAACGATATCATTGCTAAATGACCTAGACGCGTCAATGTACTCCAACGCCAACACGTCCATCATATTCGTACCTACTGTGTCCAGCACCCACATATCGCGCTTCTTGTATGTTCCGTTGTCCTCAACAACATTGTCCTTAATCTTGCGCAAAATGACCTTGTTTAGCCTCTTGACACCTCGCAAAACAACATTGTTGAGTAGCTGGTCTTGGAAGTTCTTCAGGAGGTAAATCTGGTCAGATTGATCCAATGGATTCAGATTCTTCTTACCTGCATTTCGTGTACCAGATTGCTTCATGATGTTATTCATACGAATGCGGAATACCAACTTATCTGCATTATAATCCGAATACACGCACGAGACATCGTCGCCATAGCAATTTGTAAGTGTGAAATTCACATCATCCATCGTAATGTTCTTTTCCAACATGGTGGTTGCATCCATCTCCATGCGAAGTATCCATTTTGATTTTTGATTGGCTGCATCTTCCTCACTAGTCGCCTCAATATTCGCGCATTCATCCATCATATTTTCAAAGACACGATATTGTTCCAAAGTAGACTGGTCGGTCTGAATCAGCGTAGTTAGATTGTCGGGATCGAAACAAATCTCAACTGATCCAACGATTTCTATCAGCTTGGTGTGTTCTAACATGTTCATGATTACCTGCGCCTTCTCGCGGTCGGTTTCATCCTCCTTCTTCAAATAAATGGTCATTGACGGATTCTTTGGTTCGCTAGACAATGACAGGATTTCTTCAATTCTTGGCACACCACGGGTAACATTTGATTTGGCCGCAACACCTGCAAAATGGAATGTATTGAGGGTCATCTGTGTGCTGGTCTCACCAATAGATTGACCTGAAATCATACCAACCATTTCACCTGGCGAAACAACTGATCGCTTGTATGTAAGAACAAGAGTATCCAACAATACTACTAGCGCGGTCTGATTAAAACGCTTTACAAACAACAAATCTTTCGGCGATAAGTAGTAGAAGAACAGCGTCTTGAACAACTCAGTCGGTTTCACATAGTGGTTCTTTTCCAAGAGTTCGTACGTCTTTTCAATCATAGCGAAGGCTTCCAATGGGGTAATATCCACCATCGAGTTGCTACTGATGCCCTGTTGCCCTTGAATATTGCTAATAATATATGCAAAGGCGACCGGGCAATTCACAACGCTATCCCCCTTGTTCTTAAACACATACTTGATGATATTTGCACGGATATTAATCATGTAGTCTGTATAATACTTGCACTTTTCAAGCATTGCGTCCTTTTGTTTCTTATAACGCGTCATGGTCGGCTTTAGAAACATTTGAGATAGTTCCTTTGATTTTGCAGTCTCCTCCGGCAACGCATAATGAGCGTAGATATCCTGAATGCTCATAGTCACAATTGGCAACATTTGGTTTTCTACCTTGATGGTATCAATAGAATCTTCGCCATAGCTGAACTGCACTATCTTATTTTTATTGGTTCGAATGGTCATGTCATAACCAACCATGAGGTCTTCAAGACCCTTAATTAATCTGCGCTGGATATATCCAGTGGTGGATGTCTTAACTGCCGTATCAATCAAACCAACACGACCACCCATTGCATGAAAGAACAACTCTTGAGGCGTGAGTCCGTTGATGTAGGAATTCTCTACAAACCCACGCGCGCCAGGCGAGTCGTCATACTTTGCAAAATGTGGCAAGGTACGTTGGTCAAACCCGTACGGAATACGCTTTCCATCCACGTTCTGTTGTCCCAAACACGAAATCATTTGGGAGATGTTGAGGTCGCTTCCCTTGGACCCCGCATTTACCATCACAACAAATCGGTTATCCTTGTCCAAGCTCTCAAGTCCTATCTTACCGGCCTCAGAGGATGCCTTGTTCAAGATATTATTAACCTGTGTCTCAAACTCCTCTACATTGGTCTTGCCAGTATTATTCTCAAATATACCCAATTGAGTTTGGTCAATCAGGTTTTTCACGTCCGTCTTTTTTTTGGTAATAACCTCAACGATTGCATTGTTCGTTTTCGCGTCGGAAATCAAATCGCTGATTCCAACGCTGAACGAGCTTGACTTCATGTATTCCGTCACAATATTCTGCAAATCGTCAATAAATTGCGATGCATGCATGTTGCCGAAATCATTGCACGTGCGTTGGATTAAGCCCTTCGTGCCACCTCCTAGCACCCCCTTGTCTAGTTGGCCACGAATGTATTGTCCGTTCTTTATTTCCAACACGCGATTGGACTTGCCAATGTCGTCCTTTCCGTCTATGAATGCCTTTGTTTTGTATTTTAGCGACAACGGAGGCATGATTTGGGATAGCAAGTCAAAACTGGATATGACGCCACCCTTTGATAATAACTCCGCGTCATTTACACGATTAAACATCATGAGTATGTTCATGGCTTCTCGTGGTGTAAAGTTTACGTTTTCTCTTGTAAACCGATAGCAACCAAGCATTGAGTCCTGGAAGATACCAATGATTGGGGAATTATTGGCTGGACTAATTATTTGATATGGAACCGCTGCCAAATTTCGCAGCTCCGATTCCGCCTCCGCATCTTGCGGCATATGCAAATTCATCTCATCGCCATCAAAATCAGCATTGTATGGTTTGGTGTCCGCAACGTTCATTCTAAACGTGTCGCCACGCTTCATAATGCGCGCAATATGACACATCATACTCATTCTGTGCAACGTGGGCTGACGATTGAAGAGGACAGGGTCGCCGTCCATCATATGACGATGAACGATGTCGCCCTCTTCCAAAACAAGCGATTCTCTGTCAACATATCGCAAGGTAATGGACTCGCCATTCTTCTTCTCAAGAATCTTTGCTCCAGGGTGGACAAGAGGACCATTCAGAACAAGTTTGGTCAAGAATGCTTTGTTGATTTTATTAACAACGACTGGTTTGGTGATATTTTTGGCGATTTTCATTGGAATGCCCAACTCGCGAATGGATATGTTGGGGTCGGCAGTAATAACAGAACGGGCACTAAAGTCCACGCGTTTTGCCATAAGATTGCCTCTCATTCGCCCGCCCTTGCCATTCAATCTATCCTTGATTGACTTGAGTGGTCTGCCAGAACGCGTGCAGCACTCGCCACCAGGAATCTTGTTGTCCACAATGCACGCGACATAGTATTGCAGAAGCGTCGTCCAATCGTCGATTACGGGCGCATTGCTTTGGATTTTTTCTTGAAGTGTTTTGTTTGTTTTGATAATATTAACCAAGATGTGGCTCAAATCGTCCTCACTGCGTTGCTGCGCGTCGTGCTTGACCGAAGGTCTGACTGCGGGTGGGGGAACCGCCATGACCTGACAAACCATCCAATCTGGACGCGACCACAATGGGCTGAATCCCATAAAGGTCACATCCTCATCCGAGATGCGCTTGAAAATCTTCAACACGATTTCGGGAGTCAGCTTAATAACAATATTTTGTTTGTCCTCGCCTTCGCCAGTATTTTCCCACTCGGCGATAATGCTTGCGAGCCCTTCTTTGCGAATCTTTCCAGGCTGTAGGCAACCGCATCCATCTTCAGTATCTTCGCCACAGCGCTTCACCTTGCTTGCTAAAGGAAACACATACTTCCATCGCGCATCACCAACCAACTTTAAAGCTTGTTTATATTTTTCCTTACTGATGAGCAACTTACTGCATTTAAAACATACGCAACGCAAAATTTTTTGTATGGTGCTTAAATATTGTATGTAAAAGACGGGCCTAGCCAACTCAATATGTCCAAAATATCCGGGGGTTTGCATATAATCTAACCCGTCCGTTGGACAAATGAGCCCGGGCTCAAGCACACCCATGCGTGGGTCAAAGAGTCCACCTATGACTGGCTTGTTGTTAATATATGTATCGCGACTCGTAATTTCTGCAACGGAACCTTTACGAATCTCATCTGGCGATAATATACTAAACTGGATGCCAATAATCTTTGAACTAGTATGTTGCGTTTCCATCTTGGACATCTCCTTATAATACATTAATATATTTAGATTCTTTCCGATCAATTTTTATTTTTAATTATTTGGTTAATATATAAAAGGATGGACCGAGATCATAAAAAAAGGGCTACAAAAAGCGCAAAACCTACTAAAAACAAAAGCAAATCTAGAAAAATAATATATGGCGTACAAAGAAATGCAGGCGACGACAGCCTTAGTCGAGTAGGATGGAGTAAAAGAACTCTCAGCGCTAGAGCTGCAGGAGGAGTACAAAAAAATATGTGGACCACATCAGATAATGGTGCAGTTCAGCGAGCATTGAACGCAGGATTAATTACTCGGGATGAAGTTAAAAAGTATAAAGATTCTTTGGATACTATGTCAAGTGATATGTTTGATGCCCTGGATGAAATTGATTCAACTAATGGAGTTGCTGAGGAATATAATAGTGAGGATTCTTTAGATTCAAACGAGATAGATTTTAAAAATTTAAATTTGGGTGGTGCACGCCGACGTAAAACATCCCGCAAATCTCGCAGACCCAAAAAATCGCGCAAGTCGCGTAAATCACGCAGATCCCGCAAATAATTTATAGATATACTATAAATGGGACTAATACAACATACTGCAGGGATCTCCTTGTTTGTACAAATAATTACTGGCTTAGTTGACTACTATGCGCTATCTTTACCCACAATAACACCAGATCTTAAATTGTTGCACGATATACTTTTAGTTGAATTTATAGTCCAACTAGTAGAGGGTGCTTTCTATGTGTGGCTCGTATTCGCTATATCTAGCACCACAAATATAACACTTAATCGTTATTGGGACTGGTTCATTACGACACCGACTATGTTAATTACATTTTCGACCTTTTTGATTTATTTAAGGTTCAAAGCAGATGGTATAACAGACATGCCGTCATTTACAAGCATTATAAGCGACAACCTGAAGACATATTGGACCATAGTTTTATTGAATGCTGCAATGTTGATATTTGGATATTTAGGGGAACTCAAGAAAATATCCTTGTTTACATCCGTATTTGGAGGATTTATCCCCTTTTTCATGATGTTCTATATAATTTATGAAAATTTTGCAAAATATACTGATTTGGGCACAACGATGTTTTGGTATTTTATTGTTGTTTGGGCTTTATACGGAGTCGCTGCATGTTTATCCTACAAATTAAAGAATATATCCTATAATATTTTAGACTTGTTCGCAAAGAACTTTTTCGGATTGTTCTTAGCTTATGTATTGTATTCAAGTTATACAAAATAATTGTGGGTCTTTTACAAAAAAAAATGATTTAGAATTATGATTATTATTTGTATATATAGATAATAATCATGGCGAGAGAGATTCAAATCAAGCGTACTAAGAAGGTAAAGGAGCCTGCCCAAAAGAAAAAGAAGGTGGAAAGTTCGGACAGCGAGGGTGATAACGGATCCAATGACGACGATGACGAGGACGAGATGGATGAGACTGAATACAGAAAGTTTTTAAGTAAGATATTTCCATCCAAGCATCTCGACAAGAAGATTGCTGCTGGAACCAGATTGAAGAAAAAGATTCAGGAGTTGGAAGAGGGCGAGGAGGATGAGGAGGAGGCTGACGAGGAGGAAGAGGAGGAGGTAGAGGTGAAGCGCCCACGTAAAAAGGATTCCAAGAAAAAGAAGGTAAGTAAAAAGAAGCAGGTAGTTGAGAGCGAGTCTGACGAAGAGGAGGATGATGCAGATGACGAGGAGGAGGAGGAAGATGATGAAGATGATGAGGTATCTCCCACTTCCAAGAGTGCAAAGAACTTTAACATCATCTTTACTATTGGTAATGGTGGTGGTGAATACGAAGATGATGAGGAAGGCGAGTGGGAAGATTATGATGAGGATGAAGATGATTCTGATTATATGGAAGAAACCGAAGACGAAGATGAAGATGTCTCCGATTCCGATACTGAAGACGAAGATGAGGAGGAAGAAGAGGAAGAGGAAGAAAATATCGTTATTAAAAACAAAAAGACCGCAAAAAAGAGTAAGAAAGCTGACGGAGTTCATAAGGAAGCCTCTGTGGTGGAGCCTGTTGTAGCTAAGAAGGAGCCCGAGCCTTCAAATAATAGCACTGAATTCATGAATCAGATGAAGGAGCTTTATGAAAAGAACAAAAGCAACGCCATGGCAAAGGAATGTCTCAAGATATGCGAACAAAACATCAAGAAGATTGAAAAGAAGGAAGAGAAAAAGAACGTGAAGCGCCAAGCTAAAAACACGCGAATCTTCCGCAAGATCGTAAAGGACAAGAATACGATGAACGATTTTGAATTCTTTAACAAGTTGCAAGTTGAAGAACAAAAAAAGATTATCAAGGAGCTTCGCGAAATCAACAAGATTACGCGCATTGAGAAGCCATATCGTCTTACGTTGCTTGAATCAGACATGCCAGTATTATTTAAAGGCGCCGCTATGAAAAAGATTAATTCGTTGCGATACATGGAGCCTGGTTCCGGCGAATACTACAAAATCAAGAATTGGGTTGATACGTTCATGCGCATTCCATTTGGAAAGTATCAGACGTTGCCAGTTAACATTGACAATGGTGTTGAGCAATGCCACGATTTCATGGAGAATGCCAAGAAGACGCTTGATGCTGCAGTATATGGTCTTAACGATGCAAAGATGCAAATCATGCAAATGATGGGCCAACTGATTACAAACCCATCGAGTATCGGAACAGCCATCGCGATTCAAGGGCCAATGGGTACTGGTAAGACAACACTTGTCAAGGAGGGTATTAGTAAAATCCTCAACCGACCCTTTGCGTTTATCGCGCTCGGTGGCGCAACAGATAGTAGTTTCTTGGAGGGACACTCGTATACTTATGAGGGTAGTACTTGGGGCAAGATAGTGCAAATTCTTGTGGACAGCAAGTGCATGAACCCAGTCATCTATTTCGACGAGCTTGATAAAATCAGCGATACACCAAAGGGCGAGGAGATTGCGGGCATTCTTACCCACTTGACCGACACGTCGCAGAATAGCCAATACCACGACAAATATTTCGCGGAGGTCGATTTTGATTTGAGCAAGTGCTTGTTCATCTTCAGTTATAATGACGAGTCAAAAGTGAATCCCATCTTGCGCGACAGAATGTATAGAATTCATACCAAGGGATATGACAAGAAGCAGAAGACTATTATTTCCAACAACCATCTCCTACCGAAGATTCGTGAGCAGGTGAAGTTTAACGAGAGCGAAATTATTATTCCAGATGAAACACTTCACTACATTATGGAAAATCATTGCAACAAGGAGGACGGCGTTAGAAATATGAAGAGATGTCTAGAAATTATATATACCAAGTTGAACCTTTACAGATTAATGAAACCTGGCACCAATTTGTTTGAAGAGAGTATGACGCTCAAGGTGGAGTTTCCGTTCAAGGTAACAACGGACATAGTAGACAAGTTGATAACAAAGGAAAAGGAGGATAATCCATCGTTTCGCGGAATGTATGTTTAAGCACATCGCGTATCAAATTATTCAAAAAATAATCAACCAAAAATAAAAATAATTGTATTATTCTATTATATAATGGCAGCAATGGATTTTAGTCGTTTTTGCACACCCGCGCAATTGTATTTGATTTTAGCAGGAATCAGTTTACTAACTGCTTTTTTCAACAATTTCCAAGTAATTACTTTGATTGTTAATGGTATCTTCGTTTTGATTTGGGGATGGATTTTGAACTGGTTGTGTTCAAAGGGACTTAAGGCTATTTCTTGGATATTAGTCTTGCTCCCTTTTATTCTCTTCATCTTCACTTTTTTCTTTGCAAAGGACATAATGTCTAACGCCGTTCACGCAGAGGGATTTTGCACTGCAGATGATGTTGCAAAAATTGACACCGCGTTTAGCACCTTAAAGAGTTCGTTGCAAAATAAACCTCAGCAGTCCCAGATCGATAGTTCATTAATGACGTTTAAATCTACTTTGGATGCTATTACCACTGAAACTAAAATGGCTGCAGCGGATGCATCGGGAATGCCTGCGACAGATATGACGACGACTATGTAAATTGTTTTCTACACATAACATCATTACAAATATATAATATCAAAAATTAAATGATATTATATTTCATTCAACGACACCACAATAATTTAGTATTCAGAGTAAGGAACATTGTTTCCACCACGAGAAATCAAGTAGTTATATTGATTGGTAGTCATGCAGGCGCATCCACTGCTGTTGGAATATGCGTTCGGGCAGCACTCAGGTTTAAACGGCGTGTTTGCAAACATTGCCAATTGTCCCTCAGGCAAAGGGATTTGTTGAGGAGCGCGGTTCAATATATTCGCGACACCAGGACTCAATGGCTGACCAGGGGTAACAACCAAATTGGGAGTAAACCAGTTGTTAGTATTTACTGGATTATTCTTGTCTAAGCTATACATGGCTGATTCACCATTATTCGAACTTGCACCAAAGAATCCTTCTACATTAGAATATCCTAAACTGGATGCCATTTGACCAGATATACTATTAGAGCAAGACATACACGTATGTCCAAACATTAAAAATAATATTATACCTATCGCAATAATGATTTCTAACCTAAATTTTATTCCTCCTACAGATATCTCCATGTTATACATATTTAATAGATAATAATTTTAATCGAGATAGTTCTAAATACGCGAATCGACATAATCGTTATAATCATTCACCTTCTTTCCGCGAACATAAAAATAACCTTTATTTGTCAATAAATGATATACCACATCTGTGTTTTTTGCTAAATTATTCGGTTTGTATATATTTGCCGTATTTTTAATTCGTGTTTTATCTATTTTAACTATACCGCGCACAACGACTCCGTCCGGGAGTCTAAGGCAAACTGGTATTTTATGAATTGGCATTGTGTCGCCCGATTCCAAGAGAATTTCAACATCCTCCTCAAACCCACCATCATAGTATTCGTGAATATAATCCAATGACTCTGGAACCACCCCATAATCCTTTTCATATGTCTTGTCTAAAACAGCCTTCACATCATCATATATTTCATCCCAGTCAACAAATATAGTATTCTTTATCGTGAATTGTTTTGTCGTGGTATTCATACAATAAATATATGGTTCATTATAGCGCTCTAATAGCTTTGCTTCAGGATGGTCGCACACAAAGACCCATTTGTCGTTATGCTTTACGGCGTGTCTTGCACTTACTATAACCCCGTTCAAGTTGTACATTTTCACACCTCTCGCGTCCAATATTAATGTAGCCGTTACTATGCCGCCATCGCTTAACACATCTCCGATAGATACCTCGCAAAATGGTTTGGTTGTCTTGTTAAGCAATACTACAGGCGTATCTTTATCAAAACACATACGTGGTACATCAGGTAAGCCAGGGATTACGCCAACTTGTTGAATCCCTAAATTAATTTGCAAAAAGGAAATTATAAACAATAATAGACCAACTATTGTAAGATAAAAAGATGTATATGTTCCTACAAGCGCAGCGACATAGAAAAATAAGGGTGGCCAGAAAAAGAAAACTACAACCATGATAATAATCAACGCAATCATTACTGCAACTAATATAAGTAATACCTGTATTGCGCTAGTAACTATTACTCCTAAAACCGACTTCATGGCAAGTATAGAACCAAGAGCCGTATTTATACTAGCTTGCATAACACCAACAACTTTTGCCATCGTATCCTTGAATGCAATTATTATTTGTTGAAGTGGAACCAAAAAGTTTATCAACCGACCCATGATATCTTTTAGAATTACCGCAAACTTCTCTCTGATCGAGTTTGTCAACTCTCTTATTTGTTTAACCGCTGCTAAAATTACTTCAAACACTTTTAGGAATGAGCTGGTCATATAATCAAACGGACTTACTGCTCGTTTTGTAATAGGTTTGAGCATATCCTGAACACATTGGGTGAAATTGTCTTGTGTAAATTGAGTAGCTGTTTTATCATCCGGTTTATTAATAAGTCCGGCAAATGGTATTACTTTTGGGTTGCATCTATATTTAAGCCAATTATCTTTTATTGGTTGAACATTTGTCATAATGGTATAATAGCCATGAATCCAAAATAAAATGGTTAACAATATAATACATATTATTATTGATGTTCCATATTGATCAAAATATGATAAATTCTTATATAAATGTTTTATTTTTCGTGCACTTTCTAGAATAGGTTTATCCATATAATATGTTAATAATAAAAGAACCACTCATTAAACTATAAATATCAAATAACGCTCATTTGATATTTACGCCTTTAGATATTTATGGAGAGGATTCACGACTTCCTAAATATGATAATATTTGTTTTTAACGAATCTTTCTAACCCTATGTCGGCGTGAATATGACCTTTTAGTTCGCTTTCTTCGCATAGAACGTGAACGTGCCTTACGTGTTCGCTTCTTGCCGCCCCTGAAACGTCTATCGTGAAATCCCCAAGCATCATCGTCGTCTTTTATATCGGTTGCTAATGACCTTTTGTAGTCCATATATGTTGTAGGAGAACCTCTGTATGTTTTTGTTGAAGGTTCAATGGGCGCCAGCCTCTGTGCAATTGGTTTAAACACATTATTAGAAGCACGCCCAAAACCCAAACTAGTATTCACTTCAATCGGACTAAAGGGACGGCCTAAATCATGGTCGTATGTTACTATGGGCGACGTGCCTCTTATTCCATACATAGCAGTCATAGTGGAAGGAGACGCGTTCGCCTTTCTAGATTGTACAAGTAGTGGCGGCTTGCCTATATTTTTGGGTTGTTCAACTGCAATGGGTGAAAATCTGATAGTATTCGCCTTGGGTTTTTTTGAACCTAATGGCACAAAATTCTTATTCTCTTTTTTCAATCCTTCTTCATATTCATCGCTATTCATATAGTCAAAATTATAAACATCCGCCATATTATAGGTAAAGAAAATCTATAATATGTTAAAATAAATCATACCACAAAATAAAAGGGATCGCCCTTAAAATTTATTTTTGTAATGTTCGTCGTCCTCCCAATCCCAAAACATCATATCGCCAATCTTCATTTTATGGTCATCCGTAATTAAACAACTAAACCACTTCACCTTTTTATTTTTAGCAATTACTGCATCCGGATGGTTCTTCACTTGAATAAATTTGCCGTCAGCATCTTCTACCAAGTGTGATCCAGTGACATAAATAGTTTCGCCGTCTACACCTTTCTTCGGGAACTTATAATATACTTCATTTGCATAATTGCCAATCTTCATGACAGAGTGAACAACGCTGCCATTTTCCAATATATCGCCTAAACCCAAGTCCTTCATTTTTTTAATAGTCCCATCTTGTAATTTTAATTTGGTAGTAGGAAGGAAACAAACCGCGCGAACCAAGATACCCGGAGGCCCAGCCCACATGCTTCTAACAGTCATCATGGACCCTTCAACCATATGCATCAGCGCTATGGTTATACCCATTATTTTGCCAACCACATCTTTTATCCCCAAGATTATACGTTGAAATTCAATAATTATATTTGTAAATACACCAAACACACCTCCAACTATACTTGAAATTTGGTCTCGTATATAATTGAACATGTTGCGAATATTAGAAATATCGCCTACAAGGTTGCCGGAAATACTAGATAAACCAGATATTATGTAGTTGATCGGCTGCAATAGATATGACATAAAATTGGTTTGCATATTTTGCACACAATATATAAAATCGCTTGAAATGTCATCTGACAGCGGCATATACATGGGATTACACCTATACTTCGGCCAGTTATCCTTAATTTCTTTTATTTTTGTAAAATAGTACATGGCAAATATTTGTAATACAAATGCAAGATTAATATATATAAAATTTATCCATGCGCTTCCTTTCGGCATACTTTATATTATTATTATATATTTCTTGAAAAAAAATACATAATTTGACGTGTTTACCTTCTTCTTGTCCTTCTTGACTTTTTTCCTTTCATCATTTTTCTATATTTCTTGCTTCTTGTGCTTCTGCTTCTTCTGCTGGTTCGCTTCTTTGATAAACGACGGGTACGGCGACGCCTCTTACCTCCAGCTTGTCCAACCTTGCCATCATTTGATGACGCAACTACTGCATTTGCAAATAATTTAGCAGCCGCAATGTTATTTGCTTGAGCATTGGCCGTATCCGCACCAAGAGGTAGAGGAGCAACTACTATAGTTGTAGGGTCTCCAGGTATAGTTTCAGCCCCCACTCCCCCAACTCCACCTTTATAAGACCGACGACTCTTTCGGCGTCTTCTGCGACGGCCGCCAGTGGTTGTTGCATTTATCAAATTTACTTGTGCCTTGGTTGCATCATTTATTTGTGCAACAGAATCTTGAGAACTTTGAGGAATAGTTGGGTCAATAGTAAAATCTACGGCTGCCCCGAGAGATAAATTTTGCGCAGGTTGCATCATTAATCTATATTTAGAATTTAAATTAGAATTTGCAAAATAACAGATATAAAAATAACATACTTATTTAATAAATATGGAACCAGTACACATGGATGATAAGACGCGTCTACAATTGCAAAATATGATTAAGGCGAACAATGCCGAGGACCAGACCAGTCTTATTCGTGAGCTAAAGCATAGCGAAATCTTCAAAAAGGATATTGCAACCCTTTTAAACTTGAAGAAACAATATGCCAATGATCAAGACAAATTGCATATGGAGTGTATGATTGAGTGCAGTTTCTTGTTCAATTATTACACGGATTTGTATAATAAAATACGCAAGGATGAAATTGACTTGGAGATTTTATATCAATTTTTAGATGTGCTAAAGAAAATTGAGGATGGTATGGTTGATCAACATGAAGGATCTTTTATGGTAGGAACGCTCTTAAAGAAAATTTACGTGGATAGTGCTCTTAAGAAGGCGGAAAAGTTGGACAAGGAATACGCTGCTGCGAATGCAGAGACAAATACTCCGGCAATAGTTAGAGAAGACCCGGTCGAAATTTCTTGGAAACAATTCAAGCGCATGAAAAAAGCTTAAACATATATCATAAGTATTATTAAATATTATATATGGTAAATAAACGTATCGCTGCACCAACTACTACGTTGGTTATAGTTGAATCGCCGTCTAAATGCAAAAAAATAGAAGAATATTTGGGACCAGGATACAAGTGTGTCGCAAGTTTTGGCCATTTACGCGAATTGCCTTCTCTCAACAATATCGACTTTACAAATAATTTTAAGCCAACATATACTATTTCTGAGAGCAAAGTGAAGCAGGTTTCTCTCCTCAAAAAGGAAATTGCATTGGCAGGGGAAGTAGTATTGGCGACGGATGATGACCGCGAAGGCGAGGCAATTGCCTGGCATATATGTATGATATTTGACCTAAACCCCGCATTAACAAAACGTATTATATTTCACGAAATTACTGAAACGGCTCTGCAAAATGCTATACGAAACCCGACACGCATTAATATGAATATCGTCTACGCTCAACAGGCGCGACAAATTTTAGACCTACTTGTGGGGTTCAAGATATCGCCACTTTTATGGAAACACATCTCACATCAGTCTCTCTCTGCAGGCCGTTGCCAGTCCCCTGCTTTGAAATTAATTTACGACAATCAACAAGAAATAGAACGCAGTCCAGGAAAGAAGATATACAACACATCGGGCTTTTTTCAATTTGCAAAAGCAATTTCATTTGATTTGAATAAGCATCATGAAACCGAAGACGACATGATTGAATTCTTGGACGCGTGCGCTTCTTTCTCTCACACATTCACTTGCACACAACCTTCCAAGGTATATAAACAACCGCCAAACCCGTTAAACACCTCTAGGTTGCAACAGGCTTCCAGTAATGAATTGCATATCTCTCCCAAGGAATCCATGAAGCTATGTCAAGCGTTGTATGAGGCGGGATATATTACCTATATGCGAACAGAAAGCCAAACCTATTGCGCAGACTTTTTGAATCAAGCACAAAAATATATTATTGCGCATTATGATGAGTCGCATATTCTCAAGAGAGAAAAACCGCCTTCGGCGGAGGGTGTCGCAGCTGAAAAGCCCCACGAGGCAATTCGGCCCACAGACATTTCTCTCGTCAAACTACCTGACAAATTCAGTTCAAAGGAACAACGAATGTATAAGCTGATTTGGGAAACCACGTTGGAATCTTGCATGTCTCCCGCTGAATTCTATTCCATCAAGGCGACAATTCAGGCTCCCATGAAGTCTCAATATACGCATACGAGCGAGAAGCTATCTTTTTTGGGTTGGATGGCGGTAAATAACCGACCGCAGTCTCGCGAAGAGGAAGAGAGAAATTATAACGTTCTCTCTAATCATCAAAATCCAAGTGTAAAATATGCAAAGATTCAGTCCAAGCTAACCATGAAGGATACCAAGCAACACTATACAGAAGCCAAGCTAGTGCTCTTGTTGGAAGAAAAGGGTATTGGGCGCCCGTCTACGTTTTCTATGCTTGTAGAAAAGATTCAAGAACGCGAATACGTAAAAAAGCAAAACGTAGCAGGCAAGTCGGTCGTCTGCAAGGACTTTGAATTAGAAGGCGACGAGATTTTTGAAATAGAGACTACGAGAGAATTTGGCAATGAACATGGCAAACTTGTCATCCAACCGCTGGGGGTCATTGTCATTGATTTCCTGGAAAAATACTTTGCCCCCTTATTTGACTATAATTATACCAAAAAAATGGAGGATGCGTTGGATACGATTGCAGGTGGTTCAAATGTGGTCTGGCAAAATATATGCAAAGATTGTTTGGGTCAGATAGAGGATCTAACCTATCAACTGGCTACGCCAACCGGAAAGGGAACTGGGAGCGAAACCGGGTCGGTAGTTGGCAAGGTTGAATACAAAATTGACGACCAACATAGTTATATTATCGGCAAGAATGGACCCGTTATTAAGTGCACAAATAAGGCTACGAATGAAACGACATTTAAATCAGTAAAGGACAATATTGACGTACACAAGTTGGAACGCGGAGAATATAGCTTGGAAGATATTCTCTCTACACCGACGACAAATGCAAGTACAGGCGCAAACGACTTCAATTTGGGTAATTATGACGGACATGATATATTTTTGAAAAGAGGCAAATTCGGAATTTATGCTGCATGGGGGACCGAAACGCACTCGCTTAAGTGCTTTGGTAATCGCCCAATAGAAAATATTAATTATGACGACGTTGTAGAAGTATTGCAAAAATCGGGAAATGTCATACGCAAAATAAACGACGAGATGTCAATACGAACAGGTAAACGCGGCAATTATTTGTTTTACAAGACGACAAAGATGCGAAAACCACAATTTTTAACGCTCAAAGATTGCGCGCTGGATTATGCTGAATGTGAGATATCCCTCATACGACAATGGATTCACGATACATATAACATATGATTAACGGATATAAATTTAAAATTGAAACGGAATTACAACTAATTATTAATAGTATAATATATACCAAGGATGTGTCCGAAAATGTTAAAGGATGAAGATGTCTACTACACAAAAGAGAACGTTTCTCTTTGTGAGTATAAAATACATAAATATGTGTATAATTTAGACATAGTAAAAGTGCCAAAAATAAAAAGTTATAATAAAAAAACCAAGCAAATGAAAATGGTAAGAGTAGGCGCGATGAGTGTATCGGATTATTATGGAGAAAGCGCAGAACATATTAGCGACGAGTTATTCGCTAGAATACGAACCATCATCCAAACCTTGTATGACCATGATATATTGTATATCGACATTACTGGATACAATTTCATAGAAAACAACAACAAGTTGTGGATAATCGATTTTGAACACGCGACATATAATTATCCAAAAAAAACAGATGAATTCGTAAAAAAGTTTTTAGAGGGCCACAATGGTTGGAATCCAGAATTTGTGTAAAACCATTTTAAAAAAGTAGAGGGTATGGGCCTTCTACTTTTTTATTGCATTTTATAATATATATCTATTTATATATATAGACGATGAATTTACTGGATAATCTTAATAATATTATTAATACAAAAGAAATACGTCCAACGATTATTAACGAATCCAGTCGGTTTGTCATTGTAACATATTGGTGGGGCAGTGGTCGACAGAATCAAAATACAAGTAGACCATGTATTTCTTTTTTTGAGAAAATTATAACGCAAGTTCAGAAATTATGTATTAAGACACTTGGGTCTTCGTCCAATATAAATAATGTACCAAAGATATACAATAATCTAGAAAGGGCTGTAACGGGTTTAGATGATTTTAAACGTATCATAAATAACACGGCCGAATCCTATAATAATATGATTTACGAACATTTAGGTATGTTGCCAAATGCCGCAAATAAGGATAGGGATGCTGCAATGCAATTAGAAAAATTAAGACAACGAAATAAAGTACCTGCTGATTTTGAATACAAAAATAAAGAATACGCCGAAAAAATGTTTCAGATTATAATGATTGAAGTTATTTCTATTATTAAACAAAATTGTGCATCTATTTTTGAGGCAAATCGTCAAGTTGGTCCGTTAAAAGCAGATGTTGTCTCTAAGTCTAAGCAAATTGCACCAGCCGAAAAGGAACGTTATTTGGAACAAATAAGACAATTAAATAATACTATCCAAACCCAAAATGCGGCCATTAAGACTCAATTAAATACGAGACGAAATTATACAAATCCACAATTAATGGAATTTAATGGCATGTCCATATATGAAATTTTGCATAAAGAATTCAGATTCTTAAATCCTATAACTTTTAATGAAATGATTGCCAAATGGGAAGGTGAATGCACAAAGTTTGGATGCAACTACATGGCCGTCGAGTATCCCCAATTTGCAATGCCTAACGGATACCAATTGGCGATCAACGCCAAACCATTATTTATTAGGAAAGCGCTTGCAGCAGTTGGTGATAGATCGGTATTGTATATTGACGGCGACATGTATATTAGAAAATATCCAGAAATATTTGATTTACCAGATGTTGATTTTATGGCTCGTGGCTGGTGGATTGACCCGCGCGCCAGTTATCAAATGGAATATAGTATTACATATGATCCATATACATTTGAAACATCTGGTGGAACCATGATGTTTTCCCAATCGGTTGAATCAAAACAACTTATTAGTAAATGGATAGAACAGGCAGCTAAGCCATATCAACTTGGAAAGGCAGACGATCGTATCCTTTCTCTCGTGTTCAATACGTATAAATTGCTTTGTTCGATGAAAATAATTCAATTACCGATTGAATATTTATGGCTTAGCTTAGATTACGACGAGAGAATGCTAGAAGAGGTGTACGACTATGATAGATATAAAATGACAGAGAGCATAATTATAGAGCACCCAGAATGTTTGACTTCGGAAGATACTGCAACTGGTGGTGGTGCAGCAAGCAGTCGTACGCCGAAATTCTACGAGTTCTTGGAGGAAAATATTGAACCTGTATCAGAGCAATTTCATGAATATATGATGTTTCCAACAAAGGATATGGTAAAGACATTCCAGTCTTATTTAAATTATATGTCAAGTGCTCAGTATATGAATGATGAAAATGATATTTTGGTTAGAAAAGGACTTGTTAATTTGACTAATCCTGCAGACAATGAACAACCGCTTTATATAACGAAATATGACAACAAATTTGGTAATTTCAAGTATGCACAAGATCCTGATTTAACGTATAACGATGTCGCTGAAATTAATATGCAACGCGCATCAAAAATGAGTCTGGATGGTTTAGGTTTGGTGCCGATGGATAATAACATAATAGAAATTAACGATTTTTCAAATTTAATGAAAGAAGATGATCCCAAAAAGTATAATCATGCGAAAATAATATCTTTGATTATTAGATTATTGAATGACGGAAAACAAGTAATATATAATCCTAGGTCTATGCCTGGGTACAATCAGATATATTATGCTTTATTATTACAAGATAGCGCTGAAAAGCTACAATCAATGGAGCTCATATTTGTTCCGAGATTTACGGACGGAGCTACTGCATCTTCGAATTATTTTTTTAAACCGCGAATGGAAACAAATCAAGCTATGATGTTTAGACCAAGCGAGATCTTAATCAAATTCTTGATGATGTTTCTCTCACTAGATGATATGTCTAGTTATTTGAATAACGGATCATATGAGATGATGTCGCGTGTTAGGGTTGGCTATTTGATTAATAAACAAAAAAGAGGAGTATCTGCGGGTGCTGAAATCAAGGGCGGTGGCGGTGATACTAATACTGATATTGATCTCTATAATGAAGGTATTGATATGTTATATAAAGGTGGCAGAAGACATAGAAGACCATTGCGTGTGAAAAGGCGTAGTTTTAAGAAGATGACGCGTAAAATACAAAAAAGGGTTCGCAAGAGTATGCAAAAAATGCGACGAGGAAACAAACAATTTAAATCAAAAAAATATATGAAACGTGGTAGTAAAAAAACGCACAAGAAATAAACACCATTGAAAAGTGAGACCACAAAAATAATAAAATATAAATTTATTATTTTTACAATACGATGTCCTGATGCAACACTTATATAGCATTCTGAATTGATTCGGGAGTATACATGTTATATGTTTTGAGGTTCTGAGGGCGGAACAACGTAAGTTCTAGCGCAAATGTATAGTTTGCATTTTGAAAATCTACAAAAGAGCCGTCATGATTGCGCAATTTAATACTCAATTTACGAAAACGCTCCATCGGTGGGTTATAAATTTTGTAATATGCAGTAGATGATACTTGCGTATCAACACTATAATATTGACTATCATATGGAATTTTTGCAAAGGCAGATTTCACAATACCATTAGTTTGATTCGTTTGCTGCGTAAAGGTGCTATAATTATACGGCGACGTTTCATCCCAAAAATTCAAAAACTTGATTTCCATATAGAAATATGCGGGCGGTTCAAGATTTGCTTGTAGAGGCGCTTCTATATAATATGCAGTTGCGTCAGGCAATAATGGATTCGCAACTAGCCAATAACCATCCGCTACAGGTTCAACATAATAAAATCGCGCATCATTCTTGTTAACCATCTGTACTGATTCTTGATTGCACCGAGTAAATCCTAAATTCCCAGGCAATCCCCAATTGCTAAAATCCGGAACTATGTTTGCAGCCGTGCATCTAAAATTGTCTTCCTCATATCTAGCAATATTTGTGTTGGTTAATACAAATCCCGAACTTTTATTTCCAAACCATATCTTTCTAGAGACCTCATTGTAAACTATTACAAATTCGCTATATCCTCCAGCTGCTTCATACGTCGCCTTTTCTGGATCAGTCAAATAAGAAGTACTACCCAACAACACATCAGTAACCGCTTGATTGAACCTATTTGTCAATTCAGTTACCATTTGCTGTTCAGTATAAAATCCATCTTCTATAACAATCGTATAGTTGTCAATGTAATTAAACAACGTTTCATAAATGTGGGTTTGTAAGATGTCAACCCCACCATGCTCATCTGGGTTATATACCTCTGTAATTTTAAACGACATGGTATTATTTTTTTTTGCAGCAGAAAAGTTGTATATTGTAAATGGGAAATATCCAGACGCGAGTCTAGCCCCTTGTACATTAAGATAGTCTTGTGGCATTTCAATCTCAAATTCGCTTGCATTTGGATATTTCAAAATATTTCTATCTTCTGAATGAATTGATACATATTGTTGTTCAAACATATATTGTTGAGCATTTGGAATTAACGGGTGTGTAGAATTTGTATTAAACCGACTCATAATATAATAAATAAACATTTTATTTTTAAGTGTAGAATTTTTTACATCTTTAATATATAGATGCCAATAAATTACCCAACAACTACTCGCGCGGTCGACTTTATACAATACTTTGTTTGGATACTCTTATTTGCTAGCTTTATTATGCTCATTTTCATATTTTTCCAGCTATTTTCACCGGCCCCATCAAAAAGCCTTTATATTACAGGATTTACTCTTTTACTAGTTGCATTAAGTACTATGATTGGGGGAATGTGGAGTGCTCAAAGAGTTGTTGGCGATGGATTCTTTGAAATGACACCCTTCCGTAAATTTACATCTGTAATACCATTCTTACTTATTATGGTCGCTTTAGCGTATTCTATATATTTATTTACGCATTACACGGACGCAATTATTTCGGGGCATACATCTAAAGAATACTTCACTTATAGTAAAATATCCGTCGGTATACTCCTCGTGCAAGTAGGTAGTATATTGTATTGGCTACAACAAAATGTTAAAATTAAGCCTAGCAGTCAAGCTAGTGGACGCGTATGGGGAATAACTCCGTCCAACTGGTTTACAGGAAGCATGACTTTGCTTGGAACGTCCAATATAATCTTTGTAATCTTAATGGCCGTCAAATTAGCTACTTCAACAACCGATGGATTTCAGACGTGTATGTAAGATGCGCGAGGACCCACAACCTCAAGAAATAACCGAAAATTTATAGGTTACTCCATATTGCGTCTCGGTTTCCCAAATTCCAGATATTTTCAATAAAAACGTGGTTGTAGTGCTTGTTGCCGGTATATTGTCTGAAACGATTTTAATATGCGAATTTTTAAATTGTTCTTGAATCTTGTATTGCGGTGTTTTATTTTTAATAATACTACTTGCTTTTTGTAGTAAATTAAATTCCATTTCACATATCTTGCTCGTTATTTTCGTATTTGTATTACCATTAAATATACACTTATATTTCTGGTAATATTTTTCAAAGGTTATATCATTTAACGGAACCATTAAATATACACCATTCATGGTGAATATATCCGACGAATATAATATTCGCGTAAAACTGCCATTTACGATTACGTTATTTTTTATTGGTTCGCAAAAATATATACTATTCATACTACATTGGTCTATCGTTTTTATTATATTCATTGTTTTCC
>Ga0247723_1000584_pt1 | contig 24314 bp, 26 predicted proteins | sample MSEWelMarce5H_FC_FD_189079 | JGI IMG/M metagenome (GOLD analysis project Ga0247723, IMG submission 189079) | Subsurface sediment microbial communities from gas well in West Virginia, United States - MSEEL Well Study Marcellus 5H_FC | ecosystem: Environmental > Terrestrial > Deep subsurface >... | reverse complement strand
TTTCTGTCATTTTTTATTTCACCTCCAGTTTCTCTTAATGATATAGGTCAGCGGAATTTAGGAAACGTCCACCCCACATAGACCCTTTTTGTATTTTTGTTCCCTGAACGATCCCGCCAAGATCGCCAGACTTACGGACAGCGGTATCGTCTTCTAGACCATCTACACGCTTTCCAAACTCTTCAAGACTGCCTCTTACTCCAGCAACTTCTTCTGCTACTGTGGCGTGACCCTTTTTAAGGTCTGCAATCTCTTCATTTAGTGACTTAATTGTTGAAACAAGTTCACTCACTGCCTCTGTTACTGAAACCTTAATTTCGTCAACAGCTTTTACAAGCTCAGAATCAGTTGCACTAGCTTCAGCAACAGACTTTTCAACTTCAACGTCATCGGAAGCATCTTCGTCTGCAACATCTTCTGCAGGTGCTTCTTCTGGATCAGCAGACTTAACTACTGTTTCCTCAACAGCGTCAACTGCGTCAACTGACTTTTCTACGGTTTCTTCGGCAGGAGCTTCAGCAGCAACTTCTTCAGCTGCAACTTCTTCAACGGTCTCATCTACTACTGTATTTTCTTCTGACACGTTGTTCTCCTCCTCTATATTGTTTTCTACAATTGACGCATTATTGTCAATCGCTGTTTCAGACGTTTCGCCTGAAGTCTCTGGGGTTTCGGAAACGTCATCAGATTTAGCTAGGTCTGTAACACCAATAAACTTATTTAAAAGTGACTTAACTGTCATAGCCTTCTCTGTATCCTTTGTCTCTACGAAACCAATATTCTTCATGCTAACTTCACATGAAGGGCAACTTGAATCTTCAACTTCTGAAAGTCTGACGAGACCGTCATTCTCACACCAGTAGACATTTTCAAGATCTGCTTTTGCAATTATACCATCAATTTGAGCATCTTTATCAATCTTCTGAATAGACACAACATTTGCAAATTGATTTGCAGGATTGTCTACTAAAGATAGCTCTTGAAGTTCATAATCTTTTACAATTCTAATTGTCTTTTCAACATTCTCATCCCAAGAATTTTCTGCTTCTTTAATTACTCCGCCAATTGAAAATCCTGTTAAAGTTCCATCAAGAACTTTTTCCCAAGTATCTTGAGCACCCTTAGAAATGTAAGCATCTACATAAACACCATTATATATTCTATCTGTGCTCTTGTCAAAAAACTTTTCTTGTCTAAAATTAACTACCTTGCCAACAGCGATTGGCTGGTGCATTTCTCTTAAATTTCCACGGAACATTTCAAAAGCTTTGATGCTAACATCTGTAGGAACAATGTCAGATTGCTTGTCAATATTATCGAGCGTGGCAAATCCAGAAACGGTTCTACGCTCTTCATCTATTTTGGCGATTGGCATAGATAACTTGATATCATCGTTATCTGAAGTCCAATGAGCCTTGTTTAAAGCAGACATCTTATTCCTATTATATATGTATTTTTTATATGTTTATAATATTGTTATATTATAACACTGATCTTCCTTCTCCACCAGGATTTCTTCCTGTTGTGGTAGAAGTTGAATCAGATGCTTCATTAGTTCTTTGTTGATCTCTTTGTCTTGTTCCAGCCATCTGAGCGTTTTGCTCTGCACGTTGTTGAGGGGTCATAACTACTGGAGTATCTCCTTGCGGAATTACTGGCAATCCTAATCTTGGTCTAATGTCATTTGGAACTACAACCTGTGCTCTTAGATATCTTTCATCAATTTGACTTTGAGTATTTTCATCTGTAAGAGTTAGTTCGTTAAACTTTAACAAAAGAATATCCGTCTTTTCTTTAATAAGCTTATTGATTGTTTTTTCTAAATTCTTTTGAGAAGGTCTTGCAACCTGTTCTTTAAAAGTTCTATCTGAAACAAGTGCAGATGCAATTGAACTTCCAGGATCCGATCCTACCTTAGAGATAGGAACTTGATGTGCCATAAGAATGTCATGAACATTTGAAGTTCTATACTTATCAAATGATCCTTCTTGAATACCATTTTCAACTGGCTCCATCTTAAACTCAACCTTGTTGTCTGCAGCATCTCCAGGGAGTGGGATGTAAAGTGTTCTATGATTCTGTCCACGAAGACCAGACTGCAGGAATCTAAATAACTTATCTTCTGCATCAGAGGAAAGCTTTGCACCCTTTAAGGTAACAATATATCTTGGGACAGCCTTATTTTCAAAATAATCAATATTATATCTTGCAGCAAGTTGATCTCCAACAACAGAAGTTGCTGCAGAAACTACATCTGGAACACCATAGTATGTATTTTTTGGACTGTACTTTTTAATATGAATTAGTTCATTTGGTCTTTGATCTGTAGTAACAGGATTTACTGTTTTCTTATCCTGAAAGTTTTTAAAGTAAACTACTCTTTGATTGACAATTTGAACATAACCATCACGAAGTCTTCTTACACGAACAGTTGTTGCTGGAATATGACCAATATAGCCAATCTCTCCAGTGTTCTTTCTACCAATTTCAATGTAACCGTTTCCAGTTGCTTCATAATCTGTCATAGCTTTTTCAAGAACGTGGGTAAAAGTATCTTCGTCATTTAATTCTTCTAGCCAGTTAGTAAGCTCAGACTTTGCTCTTTCAACTTTTCTTTGTGCTCTAACTCTTTGGTTTACATCTTCAATTTCTTCAATTCTTGCCTTTACAATATCAGACATAATGAAGTTGTATCCAAGACCTACTGTGTTCGCAACCTTTGCATTAATTGCAGCATGGTTTGCAAAAGAATTATCAAAGAAGAATGCAAGTTCATCAAGATTGTATGGTGGGAGAACTACATCAAAAAGACCATAGGCTGTAGTGATGTCTTGTTCTGGAAAAAGTTGCTTAGACTTAGCACCATCTTGACCTGTGTAAGCCTTACTCATTCTTGTTATTCTTCTTTTAAAGTTTGCGTCAATTCCATCAAAGTTTTTTACCATATCTGCTTCAAGTAAGAAGTCATCACTTTTATTTGCAGAAGGCTTGTTCTTATCTAAATTGTCTAGTCTTGCAATAGTCTCAGTCATCTCCATGCTTTTTCAGCCCCTTTGCAGCATCCATAAAAGCACCAGTATCAAATTCGTCTGGAATATACCCTTGTGCCATTCTATCAACTTGAACAGAATGTTCTTCCTCTGTTACTCTTGTTACTCCTGGCATAAAAACTGCTTTTCCAGCACCAGCACCATAGTGTGCTGCAGCCTGAGTAATTCTATTAATTGCACTAATATCGTACTTTCTGGCAGGAATGTTCATAAAACTTCCATCGCCATCTCCGAATATTCTTCCATTTTCCATTTTCCAAACATATAAACCGTGTTCAGAAGTATTTTCTACTACCTTTACTTTTGGCTTGTTTGGCATTTTTTGTAAGCCTTCTATATAATCCATGACAACATTGTACCATAAATTATAGCTTAGACCAAATAAGTGTCCCAATCTGCGTCATTTAATATAACAACAGAGTCAAAAGTAACATCAATTATGCTATTATCATTTCCAATTCCTGAAGAAAGACCAGCATATGTATTAAATACAGTCTCTCCATTTAAAGAAAGGATTGTAACTCCAACAGGGTTTTCGTCTAGGGCTATTGCCCAACTAGCAGATGCCCAAGTTCCCCAAGAGTAGTCATCAATATTGTTCCAACTATCATAAGAAACCAATTGCTGTTTAACTGGATCTAACTTTACAAAACTTGCAACATTGTCAACTTTTACTCCTGAATATATCTCTATTTCACCAATAATTCCATCTAGATAGATTGGATACTCAGTCTCATTTGGCTCTATTTCAAAAGATATTGCTATGTAGTTCCATAGCAGTGGCTCTATTACTACTCTACTAACAAGCTTTCCATTTAAAAAGAATTTAGTATTTTTAAGTTCTTCACCAGTATCCGTTTTAAAAATATTAAAGAAAGCTCTCTTTCCATCTTCTTCAGGGATTAAAACAATGTCAAAAGAAGTATTAGAAGTGAATACTTTTCCAATCTTTTTTCTTTCAGAAAAGGTGTCTGACTCGTTATACATTAAAAACATTTGAATTCCAACAACCGACTGATCGCTCTTTAAAGTTTCATTTATTGGGATAGATATGCCTTTTACTAAATTTTCATCAACTTCTGGCAAAACTTCTATTCCAGAATCTCCAGATAAGTACAAGTATGGGGAAGATTCTGTGTCAATTACCACTGGAACTTTTCTTTTATAAACATACTGGTCTTCATTTTTAACCACAGGATAAAACTTTCCTGCAGCAGGTGTATTAATTGAATAGAACTCTCCCTCATCAAAAGATAGTGAAGAAAGTCCCATATTTTTTATCTTTATATTTTCTGTACTAACTCCCCTTGAAGAAATTTCAATATGCAATGTTATGTAGTAGTTTGTAAATCCAGAAATGTCTTTTGGTGGATAAATAACAGTGCCATCGTTAATTTTATATTTTGTATCTTCTGAAGAAGTTATAGCCTCTCCTAAGTCTAATACTCTGTTCATTCCAATAAGATCTGTATTTGTAAATTGAGTATAAACTGTTTTTCCAATTTCAAGAATATTCTGTAAAGTTACATAAACTTTTGCTGATAGAGATTCTTGATAGGCTGAAGACTCTGCGTTATATTTTGAAAATATTGAACTTGGAGTATCAATATTAAATTGAATCATATCTAGGTCATATTTTAAATCTCCATTAGCTTGGGTTATATATTTACCAAAATATGAAAGTGGAATAGAGTTTTCCCAATATCCAGAAGCTCCAATATCTAGGGTCATCTCAGTATTGGTTGCTTTAGGAAGAAGCGTATATGAACCAATATACTCATAAAGATCAGTATTGAAGTTTTTAATTGCCAGCCCAGAAGAATTAAATATTTGACTACCGTCTTTATCTGTAAAGAAGTCATTGTTTATTGTTAAAGAAAATATTTTTCCTAAAAATACATCTTCTTGATTTCCTGCAAAGCTTAAGGAAAGTGTATCTGGTCTTGAAAAGAATGATCCTACAGTGGAGTAATATGTTTGCTCAATTTTATTAAAATCAATACCAACAGCAAAGCTAGAACTGGCTGAAATTGCTGTTGAGTTTAAAACAGTATCGTTATATAAATACTGAAGGCTTCCAGAATTAATTGCTACTTCAAAAACATTAGTCTCTGCGTTGTTTGATATATAAAGTAAAGACTGTCTAGTTGAAACATCGTTTGACGACTTTAATATAGAATGAATAGATCTTGTTTGATAATTTGTTTTATTTAATTTTGAAAAATAAATCTTTCCATAAGATCCATTACTTATGTATAAATCGTTTGGATCCATTACAATAAATGGATAATCTTCATCTTGAATTGTATAATTTTCTTCATAAAATCCTGAAGTTATTGCAGACTTTTGAGCACCAGACAAAGCGGTATTATTTGTAAATACTATTTCTGGAAGTTCGTACTCTGGTAAAGAAATACCTTGATTATTTGCAACTATATTGTTATAAAATCCATCTTCCCATTTTGTTCTATCTGGATATCTAATTGTAGAGCTGTATCCAGAAAATGGAAAGTCTACATAGGACAAGTTTCCATTAAGTGCTCCAATAATATTTTCCTGTTCTTGAACTCCCTGTCCAAATACATATCTTTTCTTTGCAACCTGTTCTGCAACAATATATGGAAATATTGAAAAAGAATCTATTTCATGCAAATAAATTTTATCATCTGTGTAAAATCCTAAAAAGTCTTCTTCTGCTGGTGGAAAAGTGCTAATGCTTAAAGATTCTATTGGAATTGATATTACCTTTTCTCCATTAATCATTAAGAAAATTTCATTTGGGCTCTGGCAAAAATGTACAAGCATTGGTCTATACCATTTACCAATAAAATAAGACTTTGTATACTTACCAACATTTACTTTTATAAAATCTTTATCAATATATATTCCATCATTAGATTTTAGTGGTCCAAAAATTCTTGATTGCGTAGTTTTTTCTGGACTAACTCTTAGCCAAAACTCTGTGGTCAGAGTTTTATTATATCCAAACTGATTTAAGAATCCTTTTCCTGGAAAAACTAGAGATGGAAAATTATTATACTGACTTGTTGTTAAATATATTGAAGAATCTCCTCCATCAATAAATTCTGCATAAGTTGATGATGCAGACCCAGCTTCAATAATAATTTCTTCTGCAGAAGATCCGTCTAGGAATGAGTCAATAATTTGAAAGGGACTTTTATTGAGTCTTATATTTCCACTTGATCCATAAACCATTGGAGTTCCAGCTAGTTCTGCAAGTAAAGAATTATTTAAAGAAAGAACATATCCGTTATCAGAATCATTATAGCCATAAGCATCTAGAACTCTGCATTGAATACCTCCTTCAAAATCTATTAAAGATGCAACACTTGCTGATAAAGAATTTGTAAAAACTCCAGTATCTACTGAATTATAAGGTTCTGACCATTGTCCAACAGAGACTCCATTAAAGTACAAAGAACTATCTGCTTCATTTGCATCCACAGTTGGATCAAAGACTATTCTTATAAAAGGGACAAAGCTATTAACCGAAGTTGTATTTGTGTGTGAAATCTTTTCCCATATATTAACATTTAAATAAGAATGCCTAGTATAAAATTCTTGTCCACCAACAATAAATCCTATGTCTGCATACAATATAGAAGTTTCTTCTGGAATATAAACATAGTTGGAAACACAAACGCTTCCCTTATTTGGATCAAACTCTAAATAAGATATTGAAGAAGATAAAGAAACCATGTATTCAACGGGAGATCCTGATGCTGAGGCTAAGTATATTTTATTAACTTCTAAATCATCAAAAGGGTATCCTGATAAGGTAAAGGCTGCAGAAGAACTTACAGCATTAATAAAATCCCAGTCAGATTCTGTAATTTCTTTTTCTTCTTGAGACAATAAGGAAACAAAGTAGTTTGGCTCATCCATTGACCACAAAGCCACTGGATGTTCTGCATAGACTCTGGAAGCATAAAGATTTGAACGTGTGTAGGACATAGATTACCTCTAGTCTATTTTATCATAGAGGCTACTTGGTAATATCTACAATCTCACATGCTCCAGCAACGCAGGATAGCTCTTGACTTCCAGTTGTTCCATCGGTTGTCTCATACAAAGAAAGCATGTCCCAACGAATTGAATCAGGCATCTTGCTTAACCAAGATTCATACTCTTCTTTAGATACTTCTTGATATGGTGCTTGTTTATATGAGTGCTCTACTGCTGGCAAAAAAGATACTCCACCAATTGAGTCAAAGTTATCAAACACCCAAGCTCCTACACGCATCCACTCGTCCTCTTCAACATTAACAGTTACACTTGGATTATGCTCTGTCCAATGAGTTCTATAAGTCTTCCACATTTCAAGATGATCAATCGCAGTCAAGTCTTTTGTAAGAATTGCATTTTTTGGAGCCTTAATTGGAAAATAGAATACTGTAGTTGCTTCAGGCTTCATAACATCTGGTTCAAATGGAATTCCAGAATCTTTTAAGAATTGTGTTAGTGGATCTTTATTATCTGCTCTAACACTTCTAATGTAATATTCTGAGTACCATGGGTGAATACCAGAGGATACTCCTGTAAGCTGTGAGACAGTTCCTGAAGGCTTTACACAGGTAATTGATACTGAAGGATTAATGTTTAAAGACTTAGCCTCTTTATCATTTACTGAAACAGATAGATCTCTCATCTCATCAAGAAGTGCTTCAAGGGCTTTTCCATTTGTAGCAGTAATCTTATTTCCATAAATTCCTGTTAAAGATACGCCAAGTAGTCTTTCTTCTTCACAATTATCTCTCCAAGTTTTTCTAATATACTTAAAGTTTGTCAAGGTTGATTGCCAAGTTCCAAGAATGGTAGCAAGGCGAACCTTTTCAAGCAAAGTTTCCTTTGTGTCAGATGCTTCAATTACAACTTCTGTAAGATTACAAAATTCATTTGGACGAAGTAAAATTTCTCCACAAGGATTTGTCCCACCAACTAGACTTGAATCTCTACGACCAAACTTATCAATATGCTTTCTAACAGAATCTATATTGTAGATACCACGCTCTCCAGACTTTGACTCATATAGGTTACGCCATTCACGAAGAAATTGTGCAGTATTTGGCTTAGAGTTGTATACAGCAGAGTTATTTGCTAGTGCTCTTTGTCCATTTCCTTCCCACCACTGACCACTCTTAGCCTTAGCCATCTCAAAGTCATCAAGATTTGAAAGTGAAATTAAAGCACTTCTGCGAACTCCACCAACAACAACAACTTCTCCAACCTTACACATAAGGTCGTGTGCTTCAATAGACTTTAATCGTCTTCCTGCAGCAAGTTTAAAAGTTTCAATAGTGAAATTAAATAAATCAACAAGTGGGTCTGGTCCAGATGCTCTTCCTCCAAATACTTTTAGTCTTGCTCCTGCTGGACGAACCTTTGAAACATCCCAGTTTGGAATTTGACCTTGATAAAGAAGTGCAATCAATTCTTTAAAAGCTTTTGCCCAACCAAGTTTTGAATCATCAACAACAATAGTTGTGTTTGTTTGGAAGAATGACTCAGCAATTACTGGGAGTTGATTAATATACTTTTGCTCAACGCTAAATCCAACACCAGTTCCATTCATCAAAATATACATTGCTTCATCAAAGGCTCTAGGGCTATCTACAGCGATGAAAGAACAGTTGTATGCTGCGATATGATCTCTCTCTAAAGCAGGTCCTGCTGTCATCAGTGCCCTCATAGAAGGCATTATGTGATGCTTTAAGATTGCTTCTCTGACTTCATCAAAGATCTTTGCATTTGGACTATAGCCATAGTTTAATACTAAATGGTCCTTCATAAAATTGCAGTACCTATCAACAGTTTCCTGCCAAGTCTCTCTGCGGTTTTCGCTTTCAATCCAGCGAGCATACCTTGAAATATGAATAAAATTGCGATAAGGATCTGTAATAGATCCATTGGAGTCAATAAATGACATTTAGTAACACGTCCTTCTGATAAAATGTAATAGATATATTCTACACGACTATTCAAGGAGAAGCAAATGGAGTTAACTATCCAAGAGGTAAATTACTATAACGAATTGGTAAAAAATAATAAAGCAACAAAAATAGAATGTAAGTTTGATACAGATGATACTGTTGTTTCTAGAGTTGACAGTAATGACAACGTATTTTTTTATTGCTTAGGATGCCATTCATCTTTTTATCCAGGAATTAATTTAATAGAAAAAATTAAAGGATATATTTCTTTAGCTACTTCTTAAAAAGCATTCTTGTATTGTTAGTTGGCTCTTGAATATATTTTCTATTAACAAAACTTTTATCCCCTGGCTTTTTAATTTTATCTTTTACAGAAAAAGTATCAAACACAGTTCCAGGGTTTAGATAAGAAACAATTCCTTGACCAATAACAAGTGCATACACCTCTTCGTCAATTTCTTTTGAATCATTTGTTAAATTAATAACTAAAGTTGGACATTTAAAGAATACCTCATATTCTTCTCTTGGGATAGATTGTTTAGAGACTGGTCTAGTTTTGATATCTGCCTTTGAACATTGATAATTAATTTTATTTGCAAGATCTTCCATCCCTTCAACATTGTTAAAAAAATGAGTGTTTAATCTTTCTTCTGCTGGATATTCAGGAGTTTTCAAACTAATACATATGTCAGCATTTTGTTCATGAACTGCTAAATTATAAGGAGTATTTTGTCTAATATATTTTTTTAAAAAAGTTTTAACTGGTTCCGAATATTCATCACTTTTAATAAATAGTTTAGCCATACATATATTATAGTGCAAGAATTTTTCTGCAAACCTCGTCCCAATCATATCCTCTTTGCTTCATAGAAAATTGTTCAGATATAATTTCACGATTCTTTGTTCTTTCTTCAAGCCTTGTTTTTGGATTTAAAAGTTCTGTCATATGACCAATCCATTCATCTGGAGTATTTGCAATTCTTCCAACCCCAGAGTCAGCAAATAGCTGATATTCTGGAAGTCCTCCAGAAGCGATAAATGGAATTCCTGCTGCTGCATTTTCTAGTCCTTTAAGATAAGACTTTGCATGATTAAATGGGACATCTCTTAGTGGAACAATTCCAACGTCCATTTTTCTATAAAGTTCTGGAACGCCTAACATTGTTTTCATGGGCTCTGTTGTACAAAGATGTTTTTCAATACCAATTTGATCAGATGCTGTTGGAGCATTAATAATATGTCCTGCATGGTGAAACTTTAAATGTTTTTTCTTTAAAAATTCTCCAAAGAATGGGTTAAGAGTTTCTAAATCTCCAGATCTCCATGGAGTTGCACCAACCCATCCAAAAGTAGGAAGCCATCCTTTATGATCTTTTCTCATATTCCATCGCTCAAGATCAATGCCATTTCTTACAATAAATATTGGCTTTTCTGGATATTTTGCTTTATAAAAATCATGCAAAAATGGAGTAGATGTAATTAAAGCATCTGCTTGATCCATAATTGCAACATAGTGGTCTCTATTATTATTTGGATTTGATTCTGGACTTGTTGTTTTATAAGCAAGATTTGTTTCTTCAAGACCTTCCATATGGTCATCAATATCAACAACAATTTTTTGACCAAGCTCTCTTGCTCTTTTAACATGGTCAACAAATCTTTCAAGCATAATCAGTTTTAATACAATAATGTCCCAACCATGAATTGCTTTCTCTTCTGGCAATAAAATTCCAAAAGCATGTTCTTCGCTAAACCCTGGGAGACCAATTCCACTTTCCCAGCCATGCTCCTTCAATTGCTTCATTGGCAAGTAACATCTATACCAACCACAGCCATTTGGTTGCAATGGTTTTACACCAAATGACCAGTCATAAGTTAGAAAAGCAATTGTTGGAGTTGGCATAGGTATTACTTCTTTGTAACTTTCTTAGCTGCCTTAACAACTTCTGTTGCAACTTCTTCTGGAGTTGAGTTTCCAGAAATCTTTCCAAATGCAATATCATTCTTGTTAAAATAACGAATTGCAACTGGAGCAAACGCAGCTACCAAAGCATAGACATATGTATATGGATCAGTATTTCCTGACATATACAATGCAAGTGCTGCACCTAAAAATGAGCGACCATAAGATTGCAGCATTTCTTTTTGTGATTTTGTTAAACTTAGTACCATGTTAATTCTCCTGTCTATAGTACTTTGTAAAAGTATATACTAAAAAAATAATATTGTCAAACAATTTTTAAATACCATGTTTCCACTCAGTTCCATTCCACATTCTTGCCTGTGCTTCTGTCCAAGTAGATCCATTCCAAACTTTTGGCAAAACTGTTACATAAGAAGATCCATTCCATACTTTAGCTACACCACCCATTGTTTTTGCAGTTAAGGATGATGCAGAGCTTTCTCCAGCCACATTAGCAGCAGTTACAGTGTAAGAATAATCTGTATATGGAGATAGTCCTGTATGAGTATAAGATGTAGAACCATTATTTTGAAGCACTGTTGATCCATTACGAAGCACATAGCTAGTTACGGCAGAACCACCATTACTAGATGGTGCAGACCAGGATAATGTTATTTGACCAAATGTAGAAGTGTCAGCACTGAATGACTGAGGTGCACTTGGAACTGTTCTAGGGGTGCTAGATGTGCTTACTGAAGGACCAGCAAGACCATCAGAGTTTACTGCACGAACATAGACAGTAAGTGATACACCATTAGTGCCACTAACATTAAATGGATTAGACGGAGTAGTATACCAGGTAGCATCGTCTGTTGAATATTGATAGTAAGAAATTGCTGAACCACCGTCATAAGATGGTGCTCCATAAGTTACAGTAATACCTCCATCATATGGGGATGAAGATGCTGTTGGTGCATAAGGTGCAACAGCTGGAATTCTTGCAGACTCTGAATATGAAACTGTGGCAGTATTTCCAAATGAAAAAAGACCACTTATTGAAGAAGAAACTGTTGCAGTCTTAGTTTCACCAGGACTTCCATATACTCTATATAAATGTCCACTTGCTACTGCTTCAGACCATAGTACTTCAGTTCCACCGCCAGAGGGAATGCTTACAGACGTTGAACTAGCAGCACGAGACCAGTTTCCAGAAATAGACCAGCTATTACTACTATCACTAATTGCATAATCTGAATTTAAATCTATACCTAAATAAAAATCAATACGGTCTGAATATACATATGGAACAATAGTTGCACCAAGTTTTATATATTTTTTAGTAGTACCCGTTGTATAATTATGTACTGAAGTTCCCCAGACATCAACCATTTTATAACCCCGTTACTTGGAACCAGATATCTCCAACGGCAAGTGCTGTAGGTTGTGCAGCCTGAACAAATACTGTTCTACCTGCAGAAGAACTTGCAACTTTAAGTAGTTTAGAAGTATCTGTAATGCCATGAATACTTGTAGTATCTGCCTCATGTGATGAAAGTGCGGATGTTCCAGCATTTATCTGAGTTTGTATAGAAGAAGTGACTCCGTCAAGATATCCAATTTCTGTTGACGTTAAGGTTCCAGGAATTCCATCTAGAACATTTAGTTCTGTAGAATCTACAGTTAATGCCGAACCACCATTAATTGTTCCACCAGTAACTACTGGACTTGATAAAGTTTTATTAGTTAAAGTTTGTGAGTTTGTTGTACCAACAATAGCACCAGTTGCACCATGTATATTTGATGTAGCTGCATCATGCCCAGTAAATAGTGTATCGTTTGCATCAATTCTTGTGTCAAAATCTACAAGGGTTGCATGAAGACTTACATCTCCAGTTGTATTTCCAATGCTTGAATCTCCATAGTAAAATAATTCAAAAGCATTTTGAATATCTGCATTATCATCTAGTCCTGGAACATATGTATCAAAAGTAGTATCATCAAAATCTTTAGTTACGCTAATTTTTTGTTTTGCCATTTTAACCTGCTCCTGCCGTTATATAAAAGTTTATAGGAATTGCAGAAGAAGAAAGTAGAGATACTGATCCAGAGGATAGTTCTGCACCCTTTAATTCTACAATAAAAGTTTTAACACTAGAAACTTCAGTAATTGATTTATTTGCTATAGATATAAAAGCTGGATTATTTAATTCTGCTGTTGCCTGAACTAAAATAGTATCTGCATCCAAACTTTCTGGAGCACTAGAGTAAAAATCTGCAAGTGGAATTGATATAGATCCACTTCCTGAAGTAAAATTTACTAATTCTTGAATGCTATGAGATATTGGTTGAAATTTTAAAATTGATTGCCAAGAACTACCACCAGGAACTGCATTAAGTTTGTAAACAACTCCGTAGTTTCCACCAAGGAGTCTATTTATATAAAGGTCATTTACTTTTGCATCTACAAGAATTGAGGCGTTTTGTGCAGGAGTTCCAACTCCAGAATAGAACTGTGACCCTCTTTCTCCTTGTGGACCAATGTCAACACTTACAGATACTGAGGCAGGTGGTCCAACTACAACTAATTCATCATTAGATATAATAGTATCTATTGCCATACTAAGTTACCGCCACATCTTGTGTAACACTTATTGTTCCAGTTAATAGCGTAAATACTTTTCCATAAGATGAAGAAGATGCACTTGTGTTTTCAATTTGTAGATCATAAAAGTATGTTGGTGCAGTTAGTTTTCTACCACCATCTGGTTTAATCGTGCAGGAAACATGGTCTCCATCTTCAACCGTTGCTAAAGCTTCTGTAACGTCTAAAGAATCTATTACGGATGCAGATGCACCTCTAGATGTAGCAACTAAAAATAAAGGTTCGTAAGATGAAAGGTCGTCAAATACCCCACCAGTTGAATTTTTAGGGTATACAAAAAACTCAAAAGTGTCACCAGCATAGTAGTTAAAATTATATGTACCTGGAAATGCCATAGTTAATCACCTTAAATTATTATACCACGTTTAGTAAATTTTGCATAAATATACACCCTTTACCATTTCGTTATAAACTTGTCTTCGTGTTCTGTAAAAACTTGATGTGGATAAAAATCATAAGCCATCTTATTTTCTAGCTTTATTTGTGCTATCCAAAACTCAGCATCTTGTCTATAGTTGTTTGCACAAGGGCTCAAAGTTCTCATTGCTTCAACTGTTGTCCACCAAAAGTTTCCTAAAAAGAATCCATCATATTTTTTAATATTTTCCCACCTTGTTTCCCCTGGAATATCCATTTCATTTCCATACGCATCTTTAACTAAATGCATCTGACAATAATGAGTACCAGCCAAGACATATCCTTCATTTAATTTTTCTACACAATCTTTCCAATTTACAACATTAAAATATGTCATAGATCTTCTATGCTTTGCCCCAAAAATATTATGATTGTTAGAGGATTTTGTGTGAGCGTAAAAAATATATCCATCATTTTTTAAAGAGAATTCGTACATTGGATTAATTGTTACTTGCTCCCACCCACTATCAGCTTCTGCAACAATGTTAAAATTGTCAAGTTCCTTGTGCAGATAGTCTTTTACATCTTTTCTATTATCACTTAGTCCAATGATTCCAAAATTTATGCTATCTAATTTTTCTAAAAGACCATACCTTCTTAAAGCGTGAATATGCTCAGACAAAGGCTGAAGCCATTTTCCAGAAGATCCTATGTGATAGAAATGGTGTAACTCTTTTCCTTTATACACTAAAAATCTCCATAATTAACTTGTAGACATGTTAATCCTAAACTTCTCCACATATCAACAACTGATTGCCTATCATCTAAAACACAAAGAACGTTAAATTTTTCTTTAATATAATTTTCATAAATTTCTTTTTTAACTTCATGATCTTTTCTAGCATCACCAGTTTTACGCATATATAGCTTAGAAAATGGAGGGCAGTTGTCTACCAACCACTTATAAGTTTCTTCGTAGCAAGAATCTTCACGACCAGTTATAAAAATCAATGTCTTGCTATTTTTCCAAAGTGACTCAGCTATTTCTATAATGTTTTTATCTGGAATATCTGATCCAACTTTGCTAAACTCATAGATACCTCTATCACATCTATGAGCTACTGTTCCATCAATATCTACTAAAACTACTTCATTTATAGACATAATTTCTACTTAGAGCATTTACATTGTTTGCACTTGCAGTTTGGATTCTTTTTACTAGTTTCTTTTGGCTTACTAATAAACTTTGAGATTGTTTCTAAGCATAAGTTACATGCACTTACAACTGAAAATCTTTTACTAATCATAGTTCCTCCTAATCAAAAAAGCTTTCTATTTCTTTTCCAGAATACCAGTCTTTATTATTTTTACTATTATATGAAAAATTGTTAATTTTATTATCATTATGTAAAATAAAGAATTCTCCAACATCTTCTACCGTGCCAAGTTCCAAGCTAGATAAAATATCTTCATCAAGCTTTTCTCCAGCCCTGGTTCCAGTTATATCTATTTGCGATTCAGATACAAAAGACTTAGCAATATCATAAATATTGGCACTCTTCATTTTAGGAACAAATAGTTCTCCACCAATCATTTCCTTAATGAATTTAACAGACCACATAGCAGCTTCAGAACTTCTAATAAAAAATCTTGTCATATCTTTATGAGTTACAGTAATTCTTTCATCACTGTTTTTTATAATTTTCCATTTTTGAAAAATTGATCCATTGCTTCCAATTAAGTTACCAAACCTTACTACAGAAAATTTTGTATCAGAAAGTCCATTAGAAAGTATTACATTCTTTTCAGACAAAAGTTTACTTACCCCATATATACTTGTTGGAATACAAGCCTTGTCTGTTGATACGAGCAGTACTTTCTTTACTCCATTTTGAATTGCTGCATTTACAACATTACTTGTTCCTAAAACATTTATTTTAATAGTTTCATCTGGAGACTTTTCTGCCAAATCTATGTGCTTTAAAGCTGCAGCATGAAAAACATAGTCTACACCTTTCATTATGGTAAATAGGGAGTCATAGTTTTTTATGTCTCCAACTACATACCTAACTCTATCATCATTAATAGACATAGAAGATTCAAACTGCTTAGTTTCATTTCTAGAAAACATAATAATCTCTTTAGTATCACAAAGGTTCAAAAGTGTCTTGCAAATTTCTGTTCCCAATGAACCTGGACCACCTGTTATAAGATATTTTGACATTATTTTTCTTCTTTCTTAAACCCTGGAAGGCTTAGTTTTTTAGTGTGATTAAGTATATCAAACTCTTTGTCATACAGTCTTCCTTTTAAGTATGCTCCAGCATCCTTAGTTTCTTTTCCAGAATGCTGGTACTCTCTTAGTTCTGCATACTTTAAATAGTCTTCATAAAACTCTTTATCTTTATAAATAAGAGTTTCTCTTGTTTCAAAACTTTCTATGTATCCTCTTTCTATTGGAAAAAAGGTAAAAAGTGGCTGATCCTTTTTTATAGTAAGTCTTCCAGGTTTTACAAATTTATAATTAAATGTAAAAGTAAAAGGAAGCCAATCAGTTTCTACGATTCCATCAAATGGTTGTAGACCTATAGCTATTTGATTTGGAATACCTCTAACATAAAGTGAAACATTTTTTGATGTTCTTATAATAAAATCTGGAACAACAGAGAGTATTCCATGACCAAATTCAGAGGCTGCAAATTGAAAAGGAGAATCTTTTTCAAGATCTACTGTAAGAGAATGCTTTGAATCTCCTCCATCCCAGGTTGCAGTAAATTCACCTGGAGATAAAACTGTCCAGCCATAAGAGTTAACCATGTTCATTGGAACGCATTTATAAGCATTTCCATCTGTTTTATCCATCCATTTTCTTTTTACCTTATTTGGAACAACTTCAAAAACATCTTCATCTGATATTCTGCTTATCTCTATATATTTTTTATTAAACATTTTCTTGCATAGCCTTTACTACTTCTAATCTTTTTTTAGCCACATCGGTTTGTTCTTGAGAAATATCAACACTTATAGCATTTCTATTCATAGTATATGCTGCATAAGCAACTGTTCCACTTCCACCAAATGGGTCTAGCACTAAAGCTTTTTCTTTGGTATACATTTCTATAAATCTTTCTGGAATATCTTTGATAACAGTATAGTTAACAATTTTAGGATAATTAAGTCTCAACGTTTTGTCAACTATATCTTCTCTATTAGTGTTATTTAAATACCAAATTGGGTCTCTAAATTTTTTTACCTTAAAAGGATTTGAGTAAAATGCCTTGTCATCTTTAACAAGATGAAACCACAAAAACCAATCTTTGTAAATAGCTTCATCTATATTTGACTTATTTTCATCATCTAAAATTTTATGAATAATTGTATCAGGATGCTTAAGATTTGTTTTTTTTAAAACCTCAGTAATATAGCTATGCATCAAATTATCTTCTGGAGAAATCTCAATCCAAATACTCCCAGTTGGCTTTAAAACTCTTTCCATCTCTTTTGTGCTTTTAATAAGAAGCTTTAACATTTTTTTAGAATTAAAGTTTATTTGTTTTCTTGGATCTCCGCCATAGTCAGTAGGATTTCTATTTATAAAAGGGGGTGCTGCAATAATTAAATCTACTGAATTACTTTCAATAAAAGATAAGTTTGTTGCATCTCCCGTTACAAACTTTACGTCAACCATCGTTTATTCCTTCTTGTAGTCAAATTGATCTACATCTATATTTACATTGTTCCATTTTCCTAATGGGCATTCTGCATCAAAAAGCTTAGTCTTTGCATCCATAAAGCATCCACATTCTTTACATTGTCTTGTTGCTTTTATTAATCTAGGACATTCTAAACATATAGACATTCTTTCTTTTTGAACACTGTCAACTACCTTTTCAATATTTTTATTAAATATGTCCCAAGGTCTTACAGGTCTTTTTGTTTTTTTTAAAGCATCTTCATCTATTTTTGGATAGATTAAGTCTGGAACATCTGGCAAATCACTCATGTCAATCCTTAACAATAAAATCTTTTGGTATGTAACCATTTAAAAGAGGTCCACGCCTACAATCCATTTTAGCATATTTTTCATATTTTGCAACTAGCCTTTTATTGTCTGGATTTGATATAAAGTTTAAATAGTTAGATATTGCCTTATCTGCAACTTCCTCTTGTTTTCTTACACTTAACAAATCTCCAAAATAAGTTCTTTCGCCACCAAATTCATTTATATCATCCCCATATAAATGTGCTATTGGAAAATCTTTTATATTTAAAAATACTAGGGCAAAGTCATTTCCAACTAGATTAATGGTTTGAATTAATTCTTCATCATAAAATATTGCATCTTTAAAAACTCCAGTATTATTAATAAAATTTTTATCCCCAAAGGCGAATGCTCCATTAAATTTTACACATGGTATAAACTTGTCTAAATTAGCATTTTCTGGAATTGGGGTATCATCCCACTTTGGCAAATATCTTAAGAAAAAGTCATCAACAATTAAATGAGGATATCTTGGTAGACAAAATTCTCCAGTATGCCTAGATCTTTCTGGCTGGTATGAATAGTATGGAATATATGAAGTTAAAACAAACTTTTCTATGCCACTTTGATCTTTGAATTCTTTAAATAATTTTATTAAGTAAGAATCCCAATTTTTATCAAAATAGGTATGAGAGTCTACCTGAAGCATATAGTCTTGTCCAGAATAAAGTTGATGGGATCTAAATCTACCATCTCCAGTACCATATTCAGATACTTTTCTTCTTTTTAACTTTATAAATTCAGCAGATATATTTGGATACTTTTCTGCTAACTTTAAAACTTTATTGTACTCTTTTTTATTTAAGTCTTTAAAAGAAACACCAACAAATATTCGTTCTGGATATTCAGCAGCTTCAATAGCATTTTTTATAGTGGCAGCTGTTTCAGTATCAACCATTGATGGTATAGCAATATAAATACTTTCCATTAAGAGTACGTCTTTCTAGTCCACCATCTTCTTTTATACCAATTAAATGGAGGATTTTCCACCTCATGAGCTTCTGGATGTTCTTTAAATGGTTTGTCATCAACTACATCCATAGACCAGTTATCTCTTTTAAATGGAATAATTTGAATTATTGGAGTTCCTGCTGGAATTACCCCAGAAAAATCTTTTTTCATAACAAAAGGGAAATTAATTACAATTGGATGCTTATCTGTGTCAACAATTCCAGTAAAGGATTTAAAAGGTAGGTCTGCCCTATTTAAAGGATGAATAAATAAGCAACTGTATCCTTTTGGAGTTTCGATTAGCCATTGATTAATCCATTTATGTGGCTGTTCATGAAATTCAGGTCCAACATCAACACCCTGAGTTTGTGATAAATAGTGATTAGAATTAATTTCAAACGGCGAGTCATACCAAAAAGATCTTTCTTCTCCATTAAAATGAACATCCACTGGCAGAGTAATCATATATCCAGAAGTTAGTGCATCTAAAACTGGAACACATTTTTTAACTGTTTCTATTTTATCTGCAGCACCTGGCAACTTTCTATACCATTCTGGAACCAGTCTACTTGCTGGAGAAGGATGTGGTATATCTATTTGTGGAACGCAAGATGTAAATTTAATTTTTTTATTGACCATATTCAAAAAATTCTTCTTCTTTGTAAGCCCATCCTACATTTGGCTTAACTTCTTCAGGGTCAAATTCTACAATTAGTGGCTGACTTAAAAGCAAAGCAGCTAATCTGTTTTGTGCTCTCATAATTTCCTGAACTTCTCCATCTAAAATAATTGCTAAATAGTTAATTTTAGATTCTGGTGGTGCTGGAGGAACGGCATTTGAATCTAAAGAAATTTTACTTCGATACTTTCTTCTTCTAGTAAAAAAGTCTCTAATAACTTCTCTAGTAGTTAAAACTCTTATATTCTCACTATGATCGTGGCTATGAGACATTAAAAATATTCCTTTCTATGCCAATATTTTTTCTTATAAGTTCCTTCTTTTTTTCTAACATCATGCCCTTGTCTTTGAATGGTATCTTTCAAAGCAGGGTTATGAATCATTTTCCATCTTTTTCTTTTAATTGGAATAATTTGAGCAAAAGGTGTTCCCTTTTCTATAACTCCTACAAAATCTTCTTTAATAAAAAATGGGATATTGCCATTTCCAAAGAACTTATCACTATCCATTATTGCAGAAGATGTTGTAAAAGGCAAGTCTTGTCTATTTAAAGGGTGTGTTACTAATACGCTATAGCCTCTTGGAACTTTAATCCCCCATCTACCTGACCAAACCATATGATTGGGTGCATGTCCTGCTGGTCTTGGCATTGTAGATCCAGACTGCTTTGGTCTTTCTTCAACAAAATTATCCCAACCTTGTGGAGCATTCCACTTTATATCAAGATCTCCATCTTCAGTTTTTCCAACGTATATATCAAATGGTACTACTAATGCATATCCAGATATCATTGCATCTAGAAATGGAACACATGTTTTTAGTCCAGCACTTGTTTTTTGAGTTCCTTCTTCAATTGCTAAATCTTCTTCTGAAGAAAAATGTGTTTCTGCTTTTTTATACCATTCAGGAATGAATTTTTTAATTAGATCTGGTTTACCAATTTCCATTGATTCTGAGCATACAAAATGTATTAATTTCAAGATGAGCCCCTATTAGAATCCTTCTAGCTGAGATTCACCTGGATAAGAAAATTTACCGTCAATATATTTCCAACCAATTTTAGCAAGATCTCCAGGAAGGACTCTTACAAATTTTGGTTGAGATAAAAACTGTGCAGCCTGTTGACCATCAACGTTCATTATTTGAAAAATAGTGTCATCAATAATTAAAGCAATGTCGTATGGAAACGCAGTAACATCATGCTTAGGTGCAACTAAATCTGGAACACCTGGTAGCTCATTTTGCTCTGTCATAAAGATTCTCCTAGTTGGTCTCTATAGTTATTTCATCAATTGTTGTTCCTTGAGAATAACTTGAAGGTTTAATCATTATACCATATTTTGCATTAATTGCAACTCCTGTTGGAGTGTAGGTTAGATCTGATCCAATTTGTGTAGATAGGTCTGTATCTGAATATGGCTTAATTGTTGCTGTTGCAGAAGTTTTTGCTGGATTTATTGAAGATATTATAACTCTAAAAGACTGTATGACACTTGCTATAGTCCAACTTGTTAAAGTTGAAACTGTATTTGCAACGGACTGTATAAATCTAATATATTGTGGGTAGCAAGTTTGACAATTGCACTGATAAAAGGTAGCTGCATTAAAAGAAGCACATGGGTATGAGGCTGAGTTACAATTAAAAGCCCAAGTATTGCAGGTCCATGCATATGCATTACACACGCTTGAATAAACATTACATGAAAACATTGAGTTTGATCCATTACAGTTTCCAGTATTATATCCACCATTACATACTCTAGACCATCTTGTACATGGGCTAAATGGAGTACTCATTGCATTACATGGACTAGTATATGATCTGCAAAATCTATTTCCAACAACATCACAGAAATAAGATCCGCCATTACAAGGATAACTAGCTGCATTACAAGCATAGTTTGCTACAGTACATGGATAATCTCCTGCATTGCACACATAGTTTGTTGTGGCACAGTTTCCAGGAGTTGTACATGTTTGACAATTACAACTTATAGTTTCTTGATCAATTCCTACTGCAAACCAGTTTCCACTATCCGTAACCCATAGTGCTGCAGTAGAACCTTGTGTAACGCCCTTTAAACTAATGGTGACTTCTTCTTTTGGCATATCAACTGAAGCTAATGGATAATTTGATGGAGTTTGACCATCTGCTTTATCAGAAGTAATATTGAAAGATCCTCTAATTATATTCCACGTTGATCCATCAGAGGATGTTCCAATACCAGTTTGGTTAGCTCTATTAAAGGTGTCTCTAAATATTTTTCTTGTTGACTGTGCAACAGATCCTATAAGTCTTAGTCTCATAATTTTATTATACCGTAAGGTCTCCCATCAATAACCAAGTATTTGCTGCAGTTTTAACAATTGCTGCCGAAGACCATTGTGCTCTAAGCTTTTTACCAGGTGTGGCATTTATTGTTGTTGTTGCTGGAGTTACTGCACCTACTGTAATTAATCCAGTGCCTTGCTGAACAACGTTTATCTGTGTTCCAATTGGAAAATTAAAAGTGGCATCTGTTGGAATTAAAAGATTTCCAACTGTTGTAGAATTATCTAGCATTAAAAGTTTTCCATCATCAGTAGATGTAATGGTATATGAATTTGTAACAAATGTAGGTGTTGAAATATCAACATGTGAAATAACATTTCCAGTTGTAGTCAAAGAAGTTCCAGTTGCTGCTCCAATATTTGGAGTAGTAAGAGTTGGTGAATTAGAAAATACTACAGATCCGCTTCCAGTTTCATCTGATAGCAGTGCTGCTAGTTCTGAAGAGTTGGTAAATGATGATCCGCCACCAGTCATTTCTACCCATTCAAGACCGTCAACTGTTGCATTTACTGCAAGAACATAGCCAGCACTACCTAAAGAAGTAAGACCAGTTCCACCATATGCATATCCAATTGTTGAGCCATTCCATGTTCCAGCTGTAATAGTTCCAAGAGTTGTAATGCTGTCATCACCCGTATATGTCCCACCTGCTACTGCTGCCAAAGTTGCGTTATAAGCTTGAACATCTGTTCCAATTGTAAGACCAAGATTTGTACGAGTTGTTGAAGCGTCTGTAACTTCAAGAGCACCAATCTTTAATGTATCAAAAGTAGCACCTGTAAAATCAATAACATTGCTTGTTGGATCTAAAAGATTTGAAGCTAACTTCCATTTTCCAGAATCTGATGCATCTCTAATTAGTCCAGTATGGTAATATGCAGAAGAACCATGATTTAGTGCAGCAAATATACCAACATCAACCGAGTCATTGGGATTACCTTCTGCAAGGTAAATTAAAGGATCTGTTACAACTAAATCAGTAACATTTACATAAGTTAAAGATCCACTAATAGATCCTGTTATATTTATATCTCCATCAACGTGGATATCACCAGCTACATGTAAATGATCACCAATTCCAACACCACCTGTTACAACTAATGCACCAGTTGTAGTTGAAGTTGAAGTTGTTGAATTTGTAATATTTACTTGGTCAGAAATTGTAGATGTTAAGTATGATCCAATAGGCTGGTAAGTAGTAGAAGCTGAAATTTCTGTTAGATACCCAGTAAAGTCAACATTTTGCCAAGATACACTTGCTCCATTTGTTTGTAAAAATTTTCCATTGTTACCAGTTTGATCTGGATAAGAAGATCCTGAAGCTATTGTTTCATTTACCCATTTTGAAGTAGACGTGTCCCAAACAATTGCCTGTCCATCTGTTGGAGTTCCAGTAATTACAACATTTGAAAGACTATCTAATGTATGATTATGACCTATTACAGAATATGTGGCAGATGCACTAGACTCTGTTAAATAATCTTGAAATTGTACCCATTCTTGTGTGGCTACATGTTCATCATATATTTTTACAAATTCATCTGGTTGTAAAACAATGCTTCCATTAGCAGAAACTAGATTTAGATTGTTATATCCAGTAATTGTAAAATTATTTGATCCCGAAGAAATTGTATGTTCATAATCAATATCGTTAAAAGTCATATCACCACTAACAAAAGCAGCACTCATTGTTTTATTTGATAAAGTTTCAACTCCACTAATTGTTGCATAGTTTCCAGCTGTTTGATAAAGTGTTGAAGCATCATAAGTTGTTAAATAGGTATTGCTATCTATTACCCAATCATCAAAAATATTTTTCTTTAAAAACCCTGAAGATCCAGATAGTGCTGCAATTGCAGTTAAATCTCCATCTAATGGTTGATATAAAGAATTTGCAGAAGCAGGTGTTAAGTATGAATTTTCTGCATCTAGTTGTGTTAAATAAATATCAGATGCATCTACCTGAGTCAAATAAGTTGAAGATGCAGTAAAGGTTGGCAAAAATTCTGTTGGATCTAAACTCCATCCAAGACCCCCATCTGAACGTAATATTCCAGGAGCACCCTCTAGGGCTGTTAGGTTAAATAATCTTACACTAAAAGGTTGATACAAAATAGCTGCTGAACTAGTTGTTAAATATTCTGATAAATCTTCTGTTGTTGCAATTCCAGCTTCATTTGCTGTTTTATTTATCCATAAACCATTTGATAAGTCATAAGATAGTAGTTCATTATTTTGAATAGATCCAGAAATTAAAACACCATGAAGTTCATTTAGTTCATACCCATTTTGAATATTTATAAAAATTTCACCAGAAGATGCATGGGCTTTAACAACATACCCAATAAATACTGAGTGTGCTGGTTCTGCAGGAATAGTAGTTGTAT
>Ga0247723_1000582_pt1 | contig 24363 bp, 39 predicted proteins | sample MSEWelMarce5H_FC_FD_189079 | JGI IMG/M metagenome (GOLD analysis project Ga0247723, IMG submission 189079) | Subsurface sediment microbial communities from gas well in West Virginia, United States - MSEEL Well Study Marcellus 5H_FC | ecosystem: Environmental > Terrestrial > Deep subsurface >... | reverse complement strand
TTTTAAATTTTGACATTTTACTTACATCTCTTAAAAAGAATCCATCAGCATTGTATTCCTTTACATCCCATCTAATATCACCAATTATATCACGGCGTATAAGAACATTACCGGTATCAACAACCTTGGGACCAATATGTCCACCAAACAACCGAAGACTCCCATCCTTAAATGCCTGATTAAAAACTATAACATCATGACTATAACCACTTACGGTATTCCAAAAATCAGAATGCATTATCGTGTCATCATCCAAAAAATATACATAATCATCTGATATTAATTCCAACGCAAGATTTCTTTGCGAATTACCCGCCAAACTATTAGCATCACGGTATGGAACATATGTAATATTATCATTTGTAGGTAGACCCTTAGGGATGAAATCCATGTCCAATACAATATACCAATGGTGATTTTCTAATGGGATACAAATAGACTCATAAATTTTTTCTATATTATTAGGCCGTGAACATGGAGTGACAATGTTAATAAACATAATTTTTTTAATACAATATAAATAAAAACAAAAAATAAACCAAGATTAAAATCCCGGTTCCGGAGTACGAGCATAAAAAAACCCTCAGTTAAGAGGGTTTAGTATTTATTCTTCTTCGCCCCCACCGATGGAGTATTTCACACCATCAATCTCAAACTTTATCTCGACCACCTCATCAAACTCACATTCACAATCCCCAATCTCCGAATCCCAATATAAATCCATACTGCTGAATTCGTTCTCATCCATCTCCTCCTCAGTAGGCTCATCACCATCCCACTCAATATTACCCACATCCGTGCTACCATCATTCGCCTCACCCAAGTACTTACTACCAAAATCGACATCCGTCATATCTTCAAGGTTCTTTTCAACCAATAGATTATAAAAGTCCTCAGTGTCCGTTTCAACTTCAACCTCAGCAAATCTCCAAGCTGTGGTGGATGTACAGGTGAAATCATGACCATTCCACGTGCCATAATGGTCGCACGATTCTGTTACCGATTTTCTGCCGGTAACAAGCGTTAATTGTAGAAAGTCCGCAGCTTCCTTCAAAGGTTCCAATAATTCAATTGCTTCTTGCTTTGTCATATGATATGTTTTTTTTATCAGTATAAATAAAAAAAATAAATAAGTCAAGCTCCCTACTTAAGAATAACAGGCACAGAATCAAAATGTAATAGATTCAATAAATTGGCACGATGATTGCCATCCTTTAAATGATACGTCTCGTCCGGTAACTGTATAACACTTATAGGGTCACGCTTAACATAACTCATTATAGTATCTTTAATCTCGGGTTGTTCACGAATAGTATATATCAAATCCTTGAGAGAATCATACTCCGGCAAATTCAATTCATATACATCCGATATATGTCTTACCAAATTAATAATAGACTCCGGTGTAAATCCTTGATGTCCCACAGAACCGTTGGGTCTCCTTATATTATCCATAGGTAACATAGTATACCCCATATCATTCTCGGATATAATACCCATAACCTGTTTAATCCTATGTATATTCTCTTGTAAGTTCATATTAGTTATTCCCCTCACTATTCTTTAATTCCTCAACATACCCATCCATTAATCCATTCTCTCTGGCAAGTCGAAACCAAAAATTAAATGGTTTATCTGATGACTTCAAACCTTTTAATAGTGTATAAGTCCTATCAATCCACATTATTGCACCACCAAACTCATTAAACCCACCAAAATTATTCAATGTGTCAACATATATCTGTTTTAACTTGTCAATATAACTACCATCTAAGTTAAACTTATCCATTATCGGTTGAAGAGCTTCCTTTGTCGATATAACCAATAAGGTCTCAACCTTTTGCAAATAAGGAATATGCCGCGAATCATGATATGGCTTACCCGAATTAATAAAACTTAATTTAATATACGGCATACCACGTATAGCCGCCGGTAATCCCAACTTATTGCCCGCCCTCGGATACTTTGCGTATGCTACAACATGAAAATGTGAATTACGATTTGGTGGATAAAAATATTTCTTGGGCTTAGCGTTGGGATATGTATATACAATATCCTCACGATTACCATTATATAATTCCGTTATATAATCTTTTATCTTTTCATCTAAGGTCTTCTTTTCTTCCTTCTCTTTGATGAGCCTATACTGCGATTCTGTAATTATAATCTTCATAGTATATAAATATACCGGAAAATTTCTTATTATATTTACCAAAAATTATAAATTATTTTTTTACGGATATTTATTAATATGGGAAAAGAAAGAAAATGTTTAATATGTGGTGAGGTTAATGAAGCTAAGTTTTATACTAAAACAAAAAGTAAATGTAAATTATGTTATTCTATTGAGTATAAAAATAGACCTGATAAAAAAGATTACATTGATAAACAAAAGAAATGGGTTAGTAATAATTTAATAAAGTTTAGAGTATTGTCCGCAAAACACCGGGCCATTAAAGATGATATTGATTTTGAATTAACTGACAATGTAATATTAGATAAATTAAATCAACAAGACAATAAATGTTATATATCTAAATTACCTATATCACTTGAAAGTAAAAATCCTTATTCATTGTCATTAGATAGATTAGATTCGGGTCAAGGTTATACAATAGAAAATACTATAATAGTGACTAAGTTTGTAAATAACTGTAAGAACGATTTACATATTGATGAATTCATTAAATTAATCAAAGAGGTCTGTATTAATCTCTAATTTTTAGAAAAATTTCTGCCGGATTTTTTTTTACATTTTAGACCTTTTTTCCTTTTTAGGGATTTTTTTACCGGAAATTTTCATCGAGCTATTGTGCCCCCTATTAGACCCCCCCAAAAAGCCTTATATAAGGGGGGATACGGGGAGGGGGGAGCCCCCCACCTATGGGTATAGGGGTATGGCACCCCGGTCAACTATTCCGCTGCGATAGGACGTCCTATTTCCCAACACCTTAAAAATAATTAAATCTTTTTTGATATAATGTTTGCGAATGTAATAGCTATTCCGTAATTTAGTGGTGTAGATAATGATGTCTACTTTTAACCCCCTAATGCCATGAGCGAAAAAGAGTATCTCGAAATGAAAAAGAAAGTAAATCAGTATGAGTACAATCAGCACCGCAAGGAGATGAAGCGTATTCAAAAGCTTAAACCTTCGATTAACGATTTGGATATATCGGTTAGGCTTTACAACATCCTTAAAGAAAACCAAGTGTTCACAATAGATGAACTGCTTAGCAAGTCAGTTTCCGATTTCCTACGGATGAAAAAGTTTGGTCGCAAATGCGCCCAAGAGATTGAGATTCTCTACCAAGACAAAGGTTGGGAATTTGCAACCAAGTAAAAAGAGACCTCCACGAAAGTGGGGGTTTTTTTATGCCCAAAGAATTTGCTGTGCCGCGACGGTGATAGATAAGTTCACCGGGGTTATTAATATATAAAACCCGGTCAAGTTTTATTACAGTTTAGGACGTCCTATTCTCAAGTTCTTATTTAGAATCATTATAAATTTCTCCAACCCCTTGCATATCCAACTTAATCCGTTATATTTGCAATGTACTAAATGATTAATGAAATGAGAAATCAAAAAAAGAGAGATGTCTCTCACGACTTGTCCCTTGATGCCGTTGGTGTAGCTATCATGGGAATGATTGTATGTATGTTTTTATCCATAATCCTTTAATGTCATGAAAAACTCTGTATTCCTTACCTACTTTGGTTTTTTTATTTTCTCTTTGCTTGGAATGTTTATCCACATCCGCCTTATGATTGAAACGGATAGACCTATTCACTTATTTTGCGTTTTGCTTTGGATGGTTATCTGCATTTGTCTCGCAACGATTATGAGACGTGGTGTAATGAAATAGTATTGGTTTTAGGTTTAGCTTTATGAATCCCTCGGTCTTATAGGTCGGGGGATTTTTGTTTGCTGATGAGTCTGAAGCGTGACGGTGAAATAGAAGTTCACCGGGGTAATGTAAACCCGGTCAACTAAATTTATTTAACGGTACCTTCCTGACGGGTAACCGCAACCTTCCGCTTTCACTATCGGAACCTTCCGTAAATAACCCGGTCAAATTATAGAAACGCAACCTTGCGTTTTTTTGTTTTCATCCTCAACTTCAAGAAACCCCGGTCAACTATTACCATCCAGGCCAACCAGTCTTGGTCGTCTGTGACCTGCCGTTAGATAAATCTAACTTGACCGGGGTTGGATTTACAACCTGTGGACTTTCAGAAAAACAAAGATAATTTTTTTTTATTACTTTTGCAAATTTATTTGTTGACCGGGGTAAATAAATTTGCTTAGGGGTATTGCGTATTAAAGTATAATTTGTTATATTTGTATAGAGCTTTAAAGTAAGCTTTTGTCTGATGCGGAAATGGTTCCGCGTTTTCACCCCTTAATGTCTAATGCTATGCAGTACACGAAAGAGTACATCCAAGCGAAGTTGTCGAATGACGTTCGTTGGATTGAGAGAGCAGTCCTTGTTTTGTTCAGCCGTCAAACCGCCGATGAGCAAACGCAACAAACTACACGTTGGGAGAACGGTCGTGGTTTCAATAGTTCAGATAGTCGCTATCTGACTTATGTGTCTAACTACCTATTGGGTGGTCGGCACTTATCGGGTAGGCACCTTGAAAAGGTGTCAGCCAAGATGCCAAAGTATTGGCGTCAGATTTTGGAGGAAATCCAAATGAAACAAGAGGTCGCTTAGACCTCTTTTTTTTGTGCGTGATAATAAAAGTTTACCGGGGTAATGTCATTGTATAAGCAAAGCAATTATCGTGGCTTAAAACGAAAGAAAACCCCGGTGAACTTTATGAAGCGCCGGCTACTGCGGGTTCGTATTACTCATCAGGCATTGGTGTGTAGAAACCCCGGTCAAGTAATACCTGAACCACAGTGCGATGCAAAATAAAATATCATAATTTTCTTGTTTTATAAATTCCGGTGGCTTACCTTTGTTCTTCAACAAATGATAAATGAAATGGAAACACCAAAAATTTTGGTAGAGTTTTTTAAACTCTTTACTAAACCCCGAGAGGTTGTAATTGTATCACAACTACCTACGAGAAAAAGAATAAGGTTTTTAACCCGACACATTCTTCTTCTTGAACAAGAAAAAAAATGGTATCTTGAACATGACGAGAATGATATAGATTATCTTAACTATTTGGATATTCATATTAACAAAATGATTGTTGAAAGAAATAACAAGTACAATCTTCACATACACCAAATAATCAAATACAAGACAAATCCCGACGTGGAGCTGAGAGTTTCATAACTTTACCGGGGCTATTTAAACAAACACAAACAATAAATTTATAAACTTATGTATATTACCTTAACGAATTCGAAGTCAAAGAGAAAAACTATCATTAATTGGGAGCAAGTTCATTCTTGTTATGAGTTGTTAGATAGAGATAGTAAGAGTAGAGTAACCAAAATTAATTTTAGTAAGGATAGCTATATTATAGTATCAGAGAAGTTGGAGGACATTCACAAACTTTTGAGTAAAGTTTCGTTTGGTCTTGTTCAAGAAGTTGAGTGGGATGGCGAGCCGAGTTTCGATGAAGTCATTGAAGACGAATACAACACGAACCGAAAAAATTACCGGGAACGGGATTACAATAGATATTAACTTTGTACATAACTTTATTATTTATTATTTATTATTAAAAACCCTCAATCTTTTAGGTTGGGGGTTTTTTGTTGTCCTATGGAAAAAGGGTGTATTACTTGTAGGGGTGCCGTATTACACTTTGGGGTATATTACCCCGGTGAAGTTATTGAAGCAAATAGGACGTCCTATTTTAAAAACTTTTTTCTCATAAGGTGTTGCATATTAAAGTTAATGTGTTATATTTGCGTAAACTTAAATGATAAATGAAATGAAAAATACTTTTGCAAAAACTTACTATGTGGGTAATCTAAACATTAGCGTTAGAATAGATAGAGAAGCTTTCTGTTGGGGAGGTTGTCGATTGACTATTAAGGACAGGAATAAAAGAGGTGTATTGGGGTTTGACCGACTTGTGTACACTATGTTCCCTAATGACAAGAAACTTTTTACTCGTTATCAAAATCTAATGAAGAAAGTAAATGTACCAAACATGGATATTAAAGAAATCGTTGAGGATATAAAGGTAAACCTAATGTTCGAAAAAGTTGTTATGTATAAACCGATAAGCACTAAGATGGATTGGTTGTAGTTTACCGGGGAAATTTTCCCCATAAGACCAAACCCCGGTGAACTTATGAGTCGGAAAAAAAAACATTGGTCTTCCAAAAAATAATTAATTTTTTTTCATAAGCTATTGTATATTAGTTTATTATCATTTATATTTGTTCACACAAAACAAAACAATGATATGGAACAAGTACAAGTAATCAAAACAAGTTACACGAATCTCACGAATGGGATGAGAGGAACATTCAAATTATCTGACGGCACACAAACCAAATTCGAGGTTTTCGAGGATGGTGTAGTGAAGCAAACGGGTACGACCGAATCTAATATATCGGCAACCTTCCCACATTTAATTGATTTAGTTCACTTTTTTACTAACGCATAAGTATGAAAACTTTACCGGGGTGGATAATTGAGTTCGTGGAATTCGTGGTTATCCTATGTATTTTTATCGCATATAGTTTCAAAACACTATTCAATGGAAAAGACGCAACTAATAGGTAAGAGAATCCGTATCAACTATATGGAAGACCCATATCCCGTACCGCAAGGAACGGAGGGAACAATATCGGGTATAGATGGTATTGGGCAGATACAAGTTAAATGGGATAACGGAAGTACCTTATCCGTAATAGAAGAAATTGATAACTTTGATATATTAGACTAATGAACGAGGAATTTATAAAATACATCATAGACAAATTGGAAACTTATCCACAACACAGACAAGAGATAAGAGATTTGTTCAGACTATGTAAGGATGAAATAAGAGAGGGCGGTTCTCCTCAACACGAAATGGATTTATGTCGCAACGACATTGAGGAGCTGATAAAGAATTAAGAAGTTTACCGGGGAAACGAGTGTATTACACTTTCCCCTATATAAAGAAACCCCGGTCAAGTTTAGCAACACACGCTGTCCCATCATCAGCAAAAACCCCGGTGAAGTTTTATAGACGCTTTTGCTGTCGGTGTTCCGCCTTATTTAGAATGATTATAAATTTCTATTTTATATAAAAAGTTTTTAGGTTATAGTAGGATATGCGAAACTAATTAGCGACCTTTGTTAAGTCGATATGACGCAACACCCTTAAAAGTTTTAAAATGGAAACTTTACTGATTGAAAATGGCATTGTAGTCAATGCAAATGATTTGGTCTTAATCACAAGACCGCAAATGAAAAATCTCTTTATGAGTGTAACCAAGCCCGAAATGATTAACTTGGTTACTGAAACCATCCCCAAAATGAATAAGACGGGTAATCCTTATTTTGAGGCGATTGTTAAAAAGTCAAAGTGTAACTATTTGCTTTGTACTGATTATGGTAAGCGTGTGAATAACAATCGTGTGAAGGAGGAGAAGGAGAATGACTTTGTTCCACAAGCACCAAAAGGAAAGAAGCATTTATCTCCTTGTGTTTTGACCGATGAGAAAACGGAAACCAAACTTTATCTTTTTGTGGAGAGGTTTGATGAGATTAAGCCAAAGGTTCAGTTTTTCTTTAACGATGAGCCGATTGAGAAGGCAATGTTTCAAGAGTTTTTGCCGAAGCCGTCTGAAAGTAATACACAAGAGTTGGATAGAGAGGTAAAGCCATTGACCTACTTGTTTGAGTCCATTGTCGGATTCTCTTTTAGAGGTCGCAAGTTTAGTGTGATAGAGTAACGGGGTTTTTTTCATAGTTTGGTGGTTAAAAGGGTAGGACAATGTTCTACCTTTTTTTATGCCGACCATGCTGATGTTCCATTATGGAACAAGTTGACCGGGGTTTTAAAGTAATACGCCGCGGGACGAGCCTGAGATGGTAAAGTTAACCGGGTTATAATAATAAAAGCCCGGTCAAGTTAAGCAACACACGCAGCGGGACGCATTAAAAAAAAAAATAAATCTTTTTTGATATAATGTTTGTAATTGTAATACCTATTTTGTAATTTAGATGCATCAAATAAACAACAATGATATGAATGTTAAAACGATTGCAAAAGTTTGGGCGGTGGTAGAGCCGAAATTCCAAAGAGAGTTTAATTTATCTGAAACCTATCAAGTTCTTACCCACAACAAAGTTGTATGGTGGTCTTGGGGTGTGAATCCAAGTACAATTAAAAACTTGGATGGCAAGTGTATGATTTTCAAACCGAACGGAAGATATTTCAAAGGTTTTGTCTGCATCACACTTGGGTGGGAAGATTTGTATCAAGTTCATTTTGTGTCGAATGACTACAAGTTGAAGAAGTCAATCGAAGGATTGTATTTTGATATGTTGGTTGATACGATTGACGCGGAAGTAGAAACTAAATAAATTTACCGGGGATGGACAATGTATTCAAAAAGCTGATAGTCTATAAGGAGATAATAGATGTCAATCAAGATATTTTGAAAGGAGATTTTAGTAATTTCTATATTTCAAGTAGTACCAAGCAGAATGGCGACGCGTACGTTAAAATATGTAAACGTATTACATATAAAAGCGAAGTAATTTTTAATATCAACTTATCTTTGGGCAACGTCAAAAAGGTGGATATTAATAATCCGTCTGAGGAGGTATTAGAAAAATTAGAAAAAAAATGGTTTAAATGGAGATACAAAAACAATGTTGACATCCGTTTAATAAAAAGCATCTTAAAAAATGTTGGCCTGATTCTTGAACCTTATAGTTTACCGGGGAATTAAAATCCCCGCGTATTACCAAAACCCGGTCAACTTTTGTACCAGCTGCGAACCAGCTGTGGTCAATCAAACCCCGGTCAAGTATTACCTGTCGCACTGTGGGCCCGTGTCAAAAAAAAAATTAAATCTTTTTTAGTATAAGTGTAGGATATGTAATACCTATTCCGTAATTTAGCGGTGTAGATAATGGTATCTACAATAATCCCTTTTAGTGCTATGAGTACACAAAATGAGTTGTGGTTCAAAGAACCCGTTGCAATTTTTCATTCAGATGGTAGCGAATCAGAAGGTTTGCTAATGTGTTTTATCCGTGATTTGGGAGAACACGAGAATTTGGAGAACCTTGATTTGGCCGAAGAGTTTGCCTATTTGGTTGAAGGAACAATTTGTGCGAATTTATTCCGAGTTTCAAATTTACCCGATGGTTCGGTTATCTATACCGAAGTGGTGGATTATGAAGATTTTGATGCAACCGCAGAAGTTGAGTTTTTTATTCAACCCAAAGACGAGAAGGTTGAGATATATGTGTAACAAGTTAACCGGGGGAGAAATCCCCCGCTAACTCACTGTCGATGGTAAAAGTTTACCGGGGAAAATAAATTTTGTAAAATGAAATCAATGTTATATCTTTGTAACCTAAACAATTAATGCAATGACTATTAAAGAAAAACAATTTGGCGACTACATTATGAGAATCTTCTATGATGATTGTCCTACCGACCCAAGAGAAGATTTTAATCTTACCAAGATGGTGTGTTTCCACAAGAGATACAATTTGGGAGATGAACACGATTTGAAGCACGATGACTTTGACAGTTGGGATGAGATGGAGAAGTATTTGACCGGGGTTGAGAAACCAATTGTTATCAAGCCATTGTATATGTACGACCACAGTAGAATTACTATTAGGACAAGACCTTTTAGTGATGGATGGGATAGTGGTCAAATTGGATTTGTCTTTATCCGTAAACAAGATGTTCGGGATAGTTTCTCAATCAAGAGATGTGGTCAGAACATGGTAGAGAGATGTGATGTATTACTTGAAGGGGAGGTTGAGGTGTATGACAAATATCTTACAGGTCAGGTATATGGGTATGAGATTGTCAAAGTAACCGATGGTGTAGAGGAAGGTATGGAGAGATGTGGAGATTATTTTGATAGGGGACATTGCTTCAATGATGCGAAAGTTTCAATCCAATGGTTTTTAGAAAATGATAAGGTTGTGGTTTAGATTTTCCTTGTGAATGAGTAAAAGGGTAGGGTGATGCTCTACCTTTTTTTTTGAGGTGTATTACGCTACGCGGCCCGCAGCATGTAGGAAAGTTGACCGGGGTAATGAAAACCCGGTCAATATATCACAGCTCAGGCCGCAGGACGCTTCAGGTTATAAAACCCCGGTCAACTATTACCTGAACCCACAGCAGGCCCCGCTTCAGCTTATTTAGAATGATTATAAATTTCTATGTGGTAGTAGGATATTAAATTTCTATCAGTTATATTTGCTAAACAATTTAAACAATTAATGATATGTCAGTTACAAAAGCAGAAACACTTACGAAGTGGGAAAAAATCGCAAAGGACACTTTGCAAGGTAGAACAATTGTTGAAGTTCGTTATTTAACGGATGAGGAAATGGAGGATATTGGTTGGTATAGCAGACCGATTTGCTTCATCCTTGACAATGGAACTTATTGTACTCTTTCAGCCGATGATGAGGGTAACGATGGTGGAGTTTTATTCTATAACGAAAATGGAGTGTTACCAACCCTTTAAATTTTAATGAGATGCTAATTACACGAATCAGTCAGATTTCCAAAACCCATAACTCAATGGAGTTGGATATTACCTACGAGCAATTGGATAGAGTGAACAACCGACACTTGTCCAAAGAACTTATCCAAGACATAGTGCCAAACTTGTCAAAGGAGGAACGCGAGTTTTTGATTACGGGGATTACCCCAAAAGAATGGAATGAATTGTTTAACCCAATTGATTTTTAAGATGAAAGTGGTATCAGCCCGTATTACGGAACAACCAAAGTCGTTGTTCGATGAAATGCCAAGAGTGTTTGTAACCACCGAAGATGGTGTGGAGCATTTCCTTTATATGTATTACCCCGATGAGATTAGTTTCACGGAGAGTGAGTTCATAGGATTAACATTGCAAGAGTGCGGTGCACTCTTCACAAAGAAAGATTTAGCTTATTTGAGGTCATAGTTTTTTGGTTTTAGGTTGTTTAATAAAAGGGTGGGACAATGTTCCACCTTTTTTTTTGCCCAAGAATTCTGAAGCCCGACCGTAATAAAAGTTTACCGGGTTTTGTGTATTACCCCGGTCAACTTATGAACCAGGTGAAAACCAGACAAAAACGCAATATTTTACCCCGGTCAACTATTACTGTCGACAGTGCGACGGTGTCAGGAAAAAATAATTAGTTTTTTTTGTTACGAGGTGTTGCTTATATCAAAAATTAAACTATCTTTGTGCTGTGGATAATGGTGTCCACAATTAATCTATTTCATACAATGAGTACAGAAATCATTTTAACTGACCGTATTACGCAATTATTAGACCAAACCAACCTTAATTGGACGGTTAAGGAGTCACCAATCTTCACCAACTTTCAGGACTCTGTAATTCCTATTGCAGACAAGAAAGCATTAATCCGTGAGGACAATCACGCGATACTTGGGCTTCACTCCGATGGGTATGTTCCATTCCAAAATTATGAGATGCTTGAACTTCTTGACAAGGTATCTCAACAGACGGGCTTACCTATTCACAGAGGTGGTCTATTCGGCAACGGCAAGAAAGTCTTTATCCAATTGCAGTCGCACGAATTCCGCATACAGAACGTAGGTGGTATTTGGGATACTATCAGCGGGTATGTTACAGGTGTCAATTCATTTGACGGCTCAACTTCATTATCATTCGGCCCGAGCACAAAAACTATCTCTTGCCAAAATACTTTCTTTGGTGCTTACAAGGAGATGGGTACAAAGATTCGCCATACCAAAAATATGGGTGTTAAGATTGACGAGGTGTGTCGTCGTATCGAAGGTGTCTTGGTGGAGGAGCGTAACAACTTCGACAATATCAAGAAGATGTCTGAAACTCAATTTGAGATGAACACGTTGGACTCTGTAATACGAACTATGTTTGACATTGACCGCGATGTTGATTTGAAGGACACAGATAAGATGTCAGGTGTGACACGCAATAAGCTATCACGCTTCTACATTGACCTTAACGGCGAGCTTCGTGAGAAGGGTAACAATGTTTGGGGCTTGATGTCAGGTGTGACAAAGTACACCACGCACTCCGTGATTAAGGGTGACAACTCCGAGAAGAAGATGTTCGGTAGCACGGGCAATCGGGAACGTAAGATATTCTCTGACCTTGTGGAGTACACCAACCACTTGGAACTCGTTTAAGATTTATTGTCGGCAGGTTTCGATACCTCTATAACTCACCGATGTCTTGGAGAGTGATGAATGGGGATAAGTATTACAGGGTGCCCTGCCGACAATTGGTAATAGAACATGTTTCACCTTGTCATACTGAATGTGGTGGTATCGTTAGTCATAAGCTACATCCCTATTAAAGACACTAAATCCTCATCGAGAAATCGGTGGGGATTTTTTATGCGTCTGTATGAAAACTTTACCGGGGTTTTATAATAGAAACCCGGTCAACTTATAACAGCGCCGGCAGCAGGACCTGGTCTAAAATACTCCGGTCAACTTATGTACCAGGCCCACGCCGCACGGGCTTCAAAAAATAATTAAATTATTTTCGGTGTAGTAGTAGGATATTAAATTACTATCGGTTATATTTGCTCATCGTTTCACTTAAACCATAATGATATGAAAAGCGGTAACATAGTAGATTTAAGCAACCTCGACACACGGGACTTGTTCGAGGAATTACAAAACAGGGGTTATATGACCTCACTCTTATTTTGTCGAGAGGATGTCGACCTACAACTTGAAAGCGTGAATGACGGCTACAAAGGTCTTAACCTCACAATGACTGATGAGCAAAAGGATGAAATCCTTGAAGGGGACTTACCTATTGATTGGACTTGCGAGAGAATTAATGAAAGCATCTATGATGGGATTATGAATCTATTCAGCGAGGAGATTAGTGCTTGGGAAGAAAATGACTACGGAAACAAAATGCGAGCAGGCTTTGGCAAATAATATGGAAAGATTCGATTTTTACTTGGACACAAAGGTAACGACATGGTATCGCACACCTTTTGAAATTGAAGCTAACTCTTTGGAGGAAGCTAAACTGAAAGCGATTGAGTTTATCGAGAATGATGGACACGCAGACATTCCGTGGGAGCATATTGACGGAAGCATTGAACCTATGATGGTCAAAGAGAATGATGGCTTTAATACGAATGAGTTGTTTTGTCAAGACGATGTTAATTTAATTTGGGGCAATGGGGCGGAATAGTGTTATCAAAAAGCTCAGGGATGGTGAAGTATTACAACTTTACCGGGGTGGACTATTCACCACAATCCAACTTAACAAACGGCACAACAAAATTTGTTGGGAGCGATGGGTATCCAAAGACAGAAGGTCTTGGATGAATTGGAATCTTTACTTATCTTTGCGAGAAGTATTACAAATCTATAATAACAATGAAGAAAGAAAAATTGATTAAAAAAATCCAACAACTGTTGGATGACTTGGGTACAAGGGAACTACAAGTTACCGAATTGGATACAGGCTCTCAGATTATTATGGGAGTCTTAGCTCACGGCGATGTTTTTGAGAGTGTTGAAACTCTACGCTACGATGACGCGTCCACCACAGTTTACCACAACGGTAACGAGATAGAGTGGAGCGATATACTTTACCGGGGTTTACCTCTTGAAACATTAGAGGAAATCGTGGAAGCTTTACAATACTATAAAATAGGAGTTGACAAAACATTAGACGTAATACGAGATGAAGACTATTGACCAAATTATTTCAGAGAGTGTTGAGGAGCATGTAGCTCTATGTATTGACCGGGTTAAAAACGGTTTCAAAGTTGTGGAGGTTGAGACTCCATTGGAACATTCATCCAAAGTGTTCACCTTACTAAACGATGAGATTATTCACGGAGGTAGAATGAGTGGTTGGCAGTTTGGTGTATTCACACAAGGAGAGTTCGAAGGTAGAATGGCACAGACATTCACGGTGGACAACAGAGTGTTTAAAAGATATTTTTTAAAATACACTTTATAATGTGAAGCGGTTGTAGTATATTTTGATTACAAATTATTTGTGTTCATATTTTGTGTTTGGGAAAAGGGTTAGTCGAGAGGCTAACCTTTTTTTGTTGTATTACCCGTGCCGCAGCCGGTATAAGAAGTTGACCGGGGTTTAGTGTATTACCCCGGTAAAGTTTTGACCAGAGACGCAGCTGGTTAAACTGGTAAAAATACCCCGGTGAACTTATGCACTAGGCCACGCCGCACCTGCGAAAAAAAAAAATAAAAAATAATTAACTTTTTTTTGCACCACCTATTGCGATTTAATAAAATAGTATTATCTTTGCATAAGTAATAACTCTTAACAATTTAAACTTTTTAATGCTATGGGATTAGACATGTATCTTTCCAAGAAGACCTATGTTAAACAATGGTCGCACCAAACACCCGAAGAAACTTTCGAGGTAAATGTAACAAAGGGCGGTAAGCCTTATGAAGGAATCCAATCGGACAGAGTTTCCTATGTAACGGAATCTTTAATGTATTGGAGAAAAGCAAATCAGATTCACGGATGGTTTTGTAATCACACAAGCCAAATCACGGAGGAGGTTTTGTATAGCGTAACTACGGAAGACCTACGCAACTTACTTGAAACTTGCCACAAAGTTTTGGGCATCCTTGAAAAAGCGGGTAAGGCATCTATGTCGGTCAGCACAGGTTGGTCGAATGGCGAGAAGATTATGGAGGATATTGAGGTTTACGATTGTATGGAAGAAATCGAGGACTTGCTTCCACCGACACGAGGATTCTTCTACGGCTCGGATGACTTGGGCGAATGGTACAAAGAATCTATCTTGGAAACTGTTGAGTTTTTAGAGAGGGAGCTTCCAAAGTGTACCGAGTACGATGAGTTCGAGTATTACGCATCTTGGTAGTATAAAATGATAATCGGGATATCATTAGGAATAATGGTATCCCCTTTATATCTTTGCAAAACATTTAAACAATATCTGATATGCCAAATTGGTGCAACAACTTCATAATGATTTCAGGAGAGGAATCTAATATGAAACCTATCTACGACCTATTCAATAGTCCTCGTAACCCTGATGAGGAAATTTTGGTGATGACCACCCTTGTACCCGAGAACGAAGAGTTTGAGGCAATCAAAGCGAGTGGTAATTTCTTACTATCTCCGTACGTCGAGTATTGGGGTACAAAGTGGGACTTCCCATTACACGAGTGTGATATGGCTAAGCTCGAGCCCGACGATGTTTCCTTTGCAAATGTCACGGCCTGGTCTCCGCCTGAACCATTCTGCCAAAAGCTATCAGAGAAGTACGGAGTTGATGTCACAATTCAATATAGCGAAGGCGGTTGTGACTTTGCAGGCACGACTACCTATTCAAACGGCGAGGAAACTGAAAACGAATGTTATTCCTACCGCGAGGGGACGTATTACTTAGAGCCTGATTATTTTTGGGAGTGCGTTGATACTGATTTGGAATGGATGTTTTGCGAGAACCCAAGTATTACAATTGATGAGGTGTTAGGACAGATGTATCCTTTCATCACCAAAGAAGAAGATAAAATAACAATTGCAGAAATTTATAACGCAAATAAAGTAGATGATACAACAGAAGAATAATTTGCGAGTGAAGTATAGTAACTTTCAAACCAAGATGAATTTCAATGAGTGGGCACAAACCTTTAAGGTGTCCACTCTTGTCCCCGAACAATTTGGTAAATGGGACAGTAGATTAGATAAGTGCGACGAGCACACAAAACGTGTAATGATTACCTCGATGTATGACAACGATGTAGCAGTGCCAATCAGCAAAAGAATATTAAGTAGTATAAAACAATTAATAAACAAACAGAGATGTCAAGAGAAAACAGATTAACAGGTGGAGTATTTACCGGGATTGTAGGTACTTCAGAGAAAATTAGTTCATACGATAAGTTCCTAAACCAAACGGTCGACATGAATCAGCCGCACAGTGAAGAACTTGTAAAGCACTGCAACCGCTACAAAGACTTCATCGGAATGATGAAGACCAACTTTGAGAAGCTTGCTAAGCTCGAGGGTGTTATCATGCAGATGAGAGCCAAAGAACTTATCTCCGAAGAGGTGAAGCTATCATTGGTTCGCAATGAGTATATCTACGCTCGAACGTTATTCTATCGTGAAGACCGTGAGACCAAAGATATCCGTATCATTGTTGGCAAGACAGAATTCTACGGCAGTGACTTAGAACAACTTTACCGGGATGAAACATTCATGGCAATTGCTAAAGATAAGTTAGCTAAAGCTATAGATAAGGAGATTAAAAGAAACTTGAACGATTTAGAAAAATTCATGTAATATGGCAACTAAGATTCATTCAAACCATTTCAGTCGTATCGAAGACCTACGGACTGAGTTCATTACAAAGATTGAGAAGTTCTTTGTAGATAACAAGTTAGAAACTATTAACTTCTGCAGGATGTTTACCGTCTATCTTACGGCGCCAAATCAAGGTGAACTCACGGTAATGGAACCACATGTCATTAGGTCACTTGAGTATGGTAAGGTTCTATTTGGTCAGGACTTTATTGGTGATGATATTGAAATCAATGTCAAGTATCTTGAGCAGATTGGTGAGTTAGCATATATCTTGGATGTCCTTGAGGATGGAGATTACACAATAGATTAATCAAGCAGTTTATATAAGTAAAAGGGTGGGCAGCAATGTTCACCTTTTTTTTGTCCTCATGTATTACCCGTGCCGCAGCCGGTATAAGAAGTTGACCGGGTTTCCCTGTCTGATACGCCGCAGGGTTCAGGAGAACTTTACCGGGGATAATAATAAAACCCCGGTCAACTATTACCATCTCGTGCAGCAGGTGAGTCTCTGGTTTAATTACCCCGGTCAACTTTTGACCCAGACCAGTGCAGCTCCGGTGCACAGCAAAATAACCCCGGTAAACTTCTCAAGCTCAGCGGGCCGCACAGTAAAAAAATATTTTTGTGCAGCGATTGCAATATTGAAATTTCTATATACCTTTAAGAAACAATTTAAACATTTAATAAAATGAAGACTATTAAGCTATCTGACACGGTAATGGTATCAGACCCTTGCTACACCACTGATGTCTGGTGTAATCGCATCTTGACCGGTGTTCTACCCGGAGAGTACTTAACGACCGTAATGAAATCCGATGAAAAGTATTGGGGTGAACGCGTTGGACTACTGGTCGCGGTCCACAATAACTATGTTAACGACACCCTAACCTGGAGAACATTTCCGTGCGACATTGGTGTCGACTCTGGTCAGTGCGGCATCTTCAGCATGGAAGGGTACCGCAATGATAACTTATTTACCGGGGAAGCTGAATGCGGCTTCAAGAAATATGAGGATGGTGACAATTGGTATAACCATATGTGCGACATGACTCTATCCAAAGAACAGTGGGGCGCGTATGACACAGGCGTGGTATCGTCGTCAGGTTATGGTGATGGTTCCTACCGCTTGCTCGTGGCAAAAGCTCACGGTGATATCGTTGGAATCGGCGTGGACTTCTTGGGATATAAGAACCGAGCGTTCAATCTCGCGATGGAGCTCGCAGCAGAATAATCAAACTTTACCGGGGTTTTGTTCAGGGTGTATTACGCATCCTGAATATCCCCATGTCCAAAAGTCTATAACAATTTAATCTATTATATTATGAAAAGATTACAAATTGAGATGGAGTACCTATGGGATTACTACTTCATTTTTTTCCTTTTCAAATCGGACAAGCTCCTTCAGTATCATCGTTGGATGAAGAAGAAATGGGGCGACCGCTACTGCACTCAGGAGGAGTATGACAAATACGTCAGTGAGCTGTAAGTAGTTTACCGGGGTTCACCTTCATCAGGGTCCCATGTAAGACAAGTTGACCGGGGTTTATAACCTCAGGCGGCACCGTCATGTTCAAACTTTACCGGGGTTAACGCTCAGCAAGCATGTATAAAAATATTTTACCGGGGATTTCGTAATGTCAATTATTTTATCTATATTGTATATGTACATAAAATAATATTCATATGAAAGTAAAAGACATTATCAACCAAACATTAGAGGAGCGTAATACACAGACTGTATACGTACCTGTAGCAGACAACATCTATCACACCGGTTACTCATACCGCGTACGTGTAAGACAAAAGAATAAACTTGTAAGTAGAAACTTCAAGAACAAGAAACAAGCAATCCAATTTCGTAATGGAATGATTCAGTAAAATAGTTTAAATTGTTGTTCGGAAACCCTGAGACCTTTGGTCTTGGGGTTTTTTGTTATGTACCGGCGTATTACTTTTTGTACTATTCCGGTGTATGACAAAAAATTCCCCTAGGGTTTTTCAAAAAACCATAGGATTATTCTAAGAACCGGTGTATTACCGGTGCTCCGTGTATGACAAGTTGACCGGGGTCGGGCATGTATTACTTAATAACCCCGGTAAACTTTGTATTACGTATAGACTATTATAGCTCATATGCGTGTGTGGCGTATAAAAGTATTAGTGTATTACATATATACACCGGTGTTTCACGTGGAACGTATAATAGTATAACCTTATTACCGGCCTCCCTTCGGTCGGCCGTTCATCCCGTATATAGTATAGTGTATAATAGTACATATGTAATACGTCTTATATAGGTTGTGGGGCGCCGGGATGAAGGTCCGAGACGGAGGCGAGGACCGTAATTAATGCCGGATATTACAAATATTTTTTTATATAGGTCTTTACTTCGCACACGGGACAATCCGGCGAGTATAGCACCGGTAAATCAACTCAATTAAATTTCCGGTATTCCACATATTGTACGTGGATTTTTAGAGAAAAAAAGATAATTTAGGATACAAAATAACACTACGATAAAAGTGTGCTAAAAAAGTACGGTTCCGGTACCTAAAAACGGGGATTAATTAGGGGTAAAAAAATAGGGTTCAGACGTATGCCGAAACCCTATAAAAATGTGTGTACTGGAACGGTCGGGAATCTGTCGATTCCCTCCCTTCAGGTGTTAATATAATATATACTTTCTTAAGGTTTGACTTGTCTCATTTAGATACTCGGTCAATAAACCATTCTTAATATCATCACTATAGAAGCCTGTGTTTTCTAAGGAAATTGAAAGAGAAACAAACAGCTTAATAATAAAACCCATATTACTTTCATCCTGATTAACTAAGAACTCAGACCAAAATGGATGATTTTCATTCAGCTCAATTACGTATAAACCATTTTCTTTCTGTGGTCTAAAGATTTCACCTGTATCTAATTTAACAACTCTATAATTTGTGTATTCATCTTTACGAGGTCTCGGACTAAACTTATTTTTTCTACCGGTTGGTTCGGGTTTTTCTTTTGGATTAAGGTCTATATGGTTTTTACCTTTAGTCTTTTCAACCTTAACAAAGGGATTCTTATTTATACCTTCGAAGATATTATCTAATGATTTTTTCTTATCATCAGTAAGTGTTTTACCCTGTCTTTCTTTTTTTTCTTGATTCTTTATTTGAAGGATATATGGACCGAATAAAGATGAGCATTTATCTTTAAATCCCTGGTCAATCTCACTTGAATCTTTTTCATGTACCATCTTTGTAAGAGACGAACCAAATAGTTCATCAGATTCTCCTGAAACAAATAATTCTATCCTTACACCATTTGAATATCCATCACCTAACTTACCAACCATACCTAAGTCTAAACCATATCCAACTAATCTATAGTTACGGTATAAAAATATACCCGCGTTTCTTTGGTTTCTTGGAAAATCTAATGTTTTATTAAAACTATCATCAATCCTACCTATGTTAAACACGTTGAATCTAAACTTAAGACCATCATATTCAAATTCTTCATTATTAGTTAATTGTTTTGACCACGTTTCTTCTCTATACATTGGGTCAATTGCTTTAACTTCTTTTGTATTTACTTTAATACTAACTCCATTATCTATGTAGTATTTAAAAGTTTTACCCAACGCTTTACGGATACTGTCAGCATATTGACTGGAGTTACCATCTGAGATATTATCTAACTTACTTATTCTAATAATAGTACCGGTGTCACTACCAATAATTGATTTGAATTCATTAAATTCATCGTCATTACCAATTCTCACCGGCGTTCTAAAACTATTGTTTGAAACCTTCTCATCGATGTCATAGGTGGCAATCCAAAATTGGTCATTAAAACTTTTAGTTAATACCTCAAATCTTAAACCCATAGATGACGCTGCGGATTTTAAACCGGTACCATAACAACCTAAGTTATCACGATTTTTACCGGTCAATGAACCAAGTTTAGTGGCCTGCTCAAGTGTTTTTAAATCCATACCGGAGCCATTATCACAAATATCGATATTTTGATATTCACCTTTAGATTGTTTAATGTTTACTTGAATTTCCATGGCTTTAACATTATCCTCTAAGGAGTTGTCAATAATGTCCGAAATTGCGGATGAGTTTACATAACCCAAACTTCTTAACGAATATAAGAATGACGGATTCGGATTAGAATCCAAAAAATTTGTTGCATTTGTTTTGGATGTGGCAACTTCACCCATTTGTAATGTTTTCATGATATATTTTTTTTTAACCCTCTAAATCGTCGTGACTCAAAGGACATTACAAATATAGATGAATTATTTTAAATAAAAAAATCCCCACAAAAAATGTGGGGAAATAATTAATGTTTTTCACACATGATTTTCCAACCCTTTTTATATTCTTCAATATTTTGTTCTGTAATCAAAATATTAAGTCTTATTTCAAGGTATTGGCCCAATTCGTACTCGGAGTTATTTTTTAACATGTGTTGGTAATCTGACTTACCTAAATTAAAAGATTCTATCTTTTTCATAAAATTAAAGGGATTTATTGTTCCCTACATATATAGATATAAAAAAGTGTAAATCGATTTATGAAATTATTGCTTCGGTGTTTTGTTATTGTATTTATTACATGATTTATTCCCACAGGACTTTAGTCTACCTTCATTTAGTTTATCCATTCTACCTTCTATTATGATTCCGCATTCACACTGTAATTGGAATATCCTTCTATCTCTTCCGTCGGGTCTAATGATGGGTGCTAATTCTTTTACTACGGTTAGTTTTCCATATACATCACCGGTGGAGATGGTTGCTGATACGGTACGATTCATGGATTGTTCCTTGTTGGTTGCCCATCTGCAGTTATCTTTCTCATATATCCCATTGACATCTATTCTATCTATGGAATGTTTGTCGGTTGGTCTATAACCCATATCATTGATAAAGTTATTATAGCCATTTGTTCCGAGCCATGATTCTGTAATGGTTATACCTCTTCCACCGTAGTTGGGGTATTTCTTATGATTTGGATTGTAGCATCTCTGTTTCATTTGATAATGCACATCCTTATGTTTTCTTTCTATATCTTCCATATTAATATTAGTTATATCACCGGCGATTTGATGCTCTGGAACCGGTATGGTCTTATGCTGTTGTTAAAGCTTCTTTTTGTTTTTTACCTTTTTCCATCCTACCTTGCTTGCTTCTACCTTTAACCTCGCTTGACTCAGTATATGTGATATTATATGCGGCAACGATGTCGGCATCTTTTAATTTATCAAAGTCCTTACACTCATTGTTTATACAGGTGAATTTGGTTTTATCCTTATCGTTTCTATTTAACGGGTCTGAGGTTTTGCAGGTTGGACATGTATTAGATGTGTTCTTTGGGTTAACCCATTCTATTCTTATACCAATCTCTTTTGCTTTGTACTCAATCATTGTTTGTAATTGGTAATAAGCCCACGACTTTAAGAAGTAGTCATTTGAAGTGGTGGTAATTCCTGTAAGGTCTTCCATCTTAATAAAACCCACATTATATTGTTGAGCCACATTAATTACTTCTCTTGAGATGTTATTATTAATTCTTTTTGACCATTCTCTTTCCTTGTTCAATTGATGTTCAAGACCTTTCATCTTCTTGTTTATTCCGTGACCACCAGTGGAATACTTAAGAGTTTGCTGAATACTATTTCTTGTCTTATAGTGTTTCATTCTCTCGTGTTGAATCTTCTCGCCAATCTGAATCTGCTGTGGTTGGTGTTTCTCACCCGAGATGAAATAAGATACCGGTCTATTAATACCGAGGTCAATACCCATAACCTTGCCGTAGTCGATATCGTTTGATGTACTAACCGGTTGGTCATAGGTCATCATTAAGTATAAATCGTTATCAATAATCTTAAAGTTACTATCACATAACTTATATGTGCCATCCATAATCCGGTCAACGATAATCCGATTATTGCTTCTATCTTTGCCGAAGTATAGATTCATTTTAATCTCCCCGTGGTTTTTCTTTTCCTCAATAGTCATTGGAAAACCTATAAGATATTTGTTATCGTCGGTTTTTGTGAATACCTTAGTAATCTTGGTTTCAGCATCGTTTTTTGCTGAGAATGGTATTGATAAATTGGTCTTTCTAAAAGATGGGATGCTCATCTTACCATTTAATATATCGTAGAAGTTTTCTGATATGGTCTTGTATATGGTTGAATTAAAACATGACTTTATTGTTGATGGTATGTGAATAAATTTGGCCATTTGTTGATATCCGCTGTTTCTAATGGATGTGCCAAGACTATCCGTTAGAATCTTTGTTGCTTCACCTTTGCTTACGGTTTTACCATTTGTTAACCGGTCAATCTCATATTGATTTCCAACATGTAGACGAATAACTTCATTACCTACTCTTGACAAATCATCAGCGATTCTTCTAATATAGGCATAATGAGACGAACGTTCCTTTGTGGTCTCCCCCACAGGAATTAATTTAATCTTTCTAGTTTTAATAGACATTACGTTTGGGTTTATGCATCGGAAAACTGGTATCGTTTGATGAGATTATGCAATAGTGACTTGCAATTATTTGGATATAATTGTATGTACCTTTTAAATTATTGGTATTAATGTCTACTTTTATAAAACACTTTTTTCTTCGGTGTATGTACCTTTAAATACTGGCACTCTTTATGGTGTATGTACCTATTATTTACTTTCCAAAAAACTTAGGTGTATGTACCTTTCAAATTGCGGGTATTAACACCGTCGATGTGAACATCTTTGCAAAGACCAATGGTGTATGTACTTTTCAAATTATAGGTATTAACACCTAAAATTTTACAGCATTATTTTCGTCCAAGGTGTATGTACCCTTCAAATTACAGGTATTAACACCACATGTTAATATAAGGTACTGAGTGAGTGGTCGTTAGACCCGAGATAATCTCACCCTGTTTATTCAGGGTTCACTATATGCCGTACAACCGGCACTTGAATGGATTTTTGTCCCATTCAAAAAATATCTTTGTTTTCCAATACGTCAATGAACTAACTGATGCAAATGTAAATACATTTTTTTACACTGCCAAATATTTTTTTTAATATTTTTTTTAAACTCGGGCACCGGTATGGTCTAATCCTCTTTATTGTTTACCTTCCACTGTGCAAGTAAAATGGTGGGAACCATTACCACGTAGTATTCCCATTTATACCATTGTGCGTCGAATAGAAGACTTAAGGTAAATCCTAAGTACATTGCGTAGGAATAGTTGATTAGAAACTTTTTCATATTAGAACTTAAAACCTAAACCTAAATTAAGTGTTGTAATTCCTACACCACCGGTAATAACTTCACCTCTTATGATATATGCATCTTTGATTACATAGTTTGTTCCGACACTAAAACAAGGGTATGTAGAGTTATCATCTATGGATTCTAATTTTTGTATACCGGCGCCTACGAATATATTTTTATAATAGTAGTTGGCAAGTACGTTTGTAAAATTGGTGGTGGATGGAAATAGGTCTTCCTGTGCTGTACCTCTGACATGTTCTATACCAAAGTTACCAATGGATACCCATCCACCGTAGCTGTGTCCGTATAATGCACCACCCATAATACCGGCGGTCATCTTATTTTGTGCGTTTAATACAATCGATGATAATACTAATGCTGTGGTAATTAATAATTTCTTCATATTATTGTTTTATTTAATTTTACTTTAGCCAATTTAGTTTTTAATTTTTCAACTTCATCTTCTAATTCTGTACGATATTTTTTTAATTTTATACTATTGTCTTTCATTTTTAATATCTCATCTCTTAAACTTAGAATCTCACATTCCAAATCAATTACCTTACACTTATTGTCCAACATAGAATCTTCTAAATTTGAATACTCTACTCCCGTTTTTCCACT
>Ga0247723_1000581_pt1 | contig 24364 bp, 54 predicted proteins | sample MSEWelMarce5H_FC_FD_189079 | JGI IMG/M metagenome (GOLD analysis project Ga0247723, IMG submission 189079) | Subsurface sediment microbial communities from gas well in West Virginia, United States - MSEEL Well Study Marcellus 5H_FC | ecosystem: Environmental > Terrestrial > Deep subsurface >... | reverse complement strand
AAACCATTAACAATTGTTAAAAGACTAGCATCAGATTTAGTACCAGTAGCCCAAAACATAGGTCTACCGTTACCAACAACACCATATCCATGATTATATGTGTCAGAGAATATAACGTATTGAGAATCTGGATCTGGGGCGTTAAACCACGTCTTACCACCAATACCAATACCAAAATTAGCTGTTGTGTTTGCAACTTCTAAATGGCTACCAGATTTAGCACCATACGCTGTTGCTGTACCACTATTATATGCTATTGGTTTTTTCATTTATTTAAATCTTTTTGTAAATCAGCTTTTAATTTCTTAACCATATTAATAACCTTGCTATTATCAATTTTTTCAATAACAACAGCCTTTGGTTTTTCTTTTGGCATCATCTGCATTTTTGCAACACCATCCATTTCACCCTCTGGTAACTGAATCACTTCAACCTCTTTAACTTGAATGGTTTTTTTGTGGGTTTTTTTAACCTCAGATTCTATCATGGATACAACATCAAGAATTTCTCTTTCACGTAGAACCATTTGATTCGTACATTCCATTTGGTTATCAATAACTTGCTTGTTTAAAACTGTAACTCTTTGGCTAAGTTCCAATAACTCAACTCTTTGTCTTTGAACCTTTAATGTTAGTTCCTCATTATCATATGTGAAACTGTTTACAATTTTTGGTAATATGATAATTATGGTTATTGCAAATAACAGTATACCCAAAGCAAGTACTCTTTGCTTTGCGCTTATCTTGGATAATATGTCAGCAATATATTTAAACATGTATTATGCTTTTTTAATATCGTTAATATCACTAAAACCAACACCGTATTTACCGATTGATTTCATTCCGTTACCAGTGTCAAATTTAACAACAACAAGAAAATCTTTTTTGTTTGGTGCAACCAAAACATCATAAACAGTACCAGTTTGACCCAGGTGCTGATGCTTTACTGTATCACCGTCTTTATAACCAGATTGATTTTGTGATGTTGATGTATACCCTTCAATATCATCGTAATACCCTTCTTTCATCATTTCTTCATAAACACCGTCACCACCTTCAGCTTTCTTTTGGAAATCAGGTTCACCCAATTCACCTTCCATTTTTAAGCTCATATCCATTTTCATATTTTCTGAAACACCAGATTTCCAGTTCTCAGAATTAAAAGGATCTATACCTTGCTTAGTCATAAAACCCTTTGTTGCGATTTTATAATCAGATGGTTTTAAATCCATATCTTTTAAATCAGATTTGCAATATTCACCAATTGATTCTTTATCAGTTTCAGCGTCATATTCCCAACCATTAACAATTTTACCATCAGATTTGCTTACTGCGAAGTGTGTGTAAGTAGGATCAACTTCCCAACTTTCTGACACGGCTTCTTCGTTCATCCCAGAACCACACCATTTATCGTACATCATATCAATGTCAGCACCACTCATTTCTTTTTTACCATCACCCAAAGCCATAACCAACGACTTAACGAAATTGATCTTACCACTCATTTTATCTCCACCACCATTTGCTTGAAGGTCAGATAATTGAGACATGATAACCATTTGAAGATCATGCATATCATCACCTTCAGGTTCTCCAGTATTATCTTTAGGCATCTCAACACCCTCACCAGAATTAATATCCTCAACCACAGGTTCAAAATTTTCTTTCAATCCCATCATCTTACGAATCTGGCTAATCTCGTTGTTTACATTGTTTTTCATATGATATAATTTATCTAATCATAAATAGTTTGAAATTTTAATAAGTATTGCGTATATTTATATAAAAATATATCAACATGACCAACGAAGAAATTATGGAAGAAATTTATCACGAAGCCCATTATCTTGGGTTTATTGATGAATTACATCTTACCGTAAAAACATTGCATTACGAATATCCAAGACTAACACAATGTGAAAAGGTTGATATAGCATATAATAGATTAAAAAAGGAAAACAAAACAAACCCAAAAAATGAATCTTAACGAACAACTAGATAAAATTAAATCCATCATGGATTTAAATGAGGGTGAGAAAAAAGCTGATCGTTGTCTTAGGATAGCCAGAAGGAAATACGATAAACCATCAGCATACAGATCTGGTGCAATTGTGCAATGTAGAAGGGGAAAGATTTGGAAAGGTCTGAGTGAAGCGGATATCAATGAAGCTCCTGAAGATATAAAAGATTTAATTTACAAAGCTCACAGTGCAATTACCAGAACAAAGGGTAATGATTATGCACCAGACGTTCACGAATTGCAAGCATGGATTGATGATCATTTGGAAAAAGAATCCGAAGGAATGGATGAAGCCAAGAAAACAGATTTCTCAAAGGAAAAGAAAAGTGGTTTACACGGATGGTTTTCCAGAAGAGGTGGTGGCGGTAGCAAAGGTTGGGTAGACTGCAATACATGCAGAAAAGTTGACGGAAAAAAGAAATGCAAAGCATGTGGAAGACAAGCTGGTGAAAAAAGAGCCAAGTACCCATCATGCAGACCAACTCCAGCATCTTGCGGAACGCCAGGTAAAGGAAAAAAATGGGGCGTAACAAAAGAATCGCAAACACCTTTAAATGAAAATGAGACACCCAAAAAAGAGGTGGCTTTATTAATGGTTGTTAAGGACAACAAGATATTGCTTTTTAAAAGAAGTGAGACTGATGAATCAAACCCAGGAAAGTGGGCTATGATCGGTGGTGGTGTTGACGCAGGTGAGACACCAGAAAAAGCATTAACCAGAGAGGTAAAAGAAGAAGCTGGTGTATTCCTTCAGAACTTCACCAACCTAAAGAAATACGGATATGGTAACGTAATACTAAATGTATTCTACACAAATACATTTGATGATGAAAACATTAAATTAAACAAAGAACATTCAGAATACAAATACTTCACCATGGAAGAACTGGAGAATGAAAAGAACACAATAGCAACAAACATTCAATTTGTAAAAGATTATAATGTTGTTGCTGATAAGAATGAAAAATTAAACGAGCAACTCAATAAAATGAGGGGCTTACTGTAAGGGTGCGTAGCACCCTTTGGGTTGCATAAGTGATATGAAAAAGAATCTTAAAGAAGAAATTGCCAGAATGAAAACCATGATGAACATGATGGGAGAAATTGTGACGGACACAAAAGTTTTTTGTGACAACTGCACACATAGCTGGGATATTGCAAAAGGTGGTGACAAACCATACCTATGTCACAAATGCCGTCATGACAACACACCAGGAATGGTTGAGTTCACCGACATAAAACAGAACCTGTCAGCTTTGCAAGTGGTAAAAGCAATCGGTGGTCTGAATGAGGACACGTTCTCAGGAAACATGGTGTGGAATCATATCAAGACAATTACACCAGACGAAGATGATATCCCATGGGGCTTTAAGGAAAAGATAATGAACGCAGATTTTGCGAACGTGGAAAACTTTAACCTTGAGTCATTGTTACAAAGCGACCCAGATTTTAAGGAGTACTACGAAAGCGGTGACGAAAGATACGACCAGGATGAAATGGATCCGAATGATATGCATCAGGATATTGTTGTTGTCAACGGTGAACTATTGGATGGTTATTCAAGAGCAGCGAATTTATTAAGAGCTGGGGAAAAAACAACCAGCGCATTTTTGGGTAAGGTAAGCGGATATGAGAAAGAATCGATTGATGAGGTTATCAAACACATGGAAAACGGAAAATGGAGGGTAATGTCACATAAGGGAAAAAACCTTGGAACATACACATCAAAAGAAGATGCCAATAAAAGATTGCAACAGGTACACTATTTCAAGAGCCTAGGATAACACATGAAAAAACTAAACGAGGAACTGAACAGAATCAAAGAGGTAATGGGAATTCAGCCAGAACCATTGAATGAGAAATTAACCAACATTGATGATGATGTTAATTTGATATACGATGAGTACTTCAGGGAAGGCGTTGAAGAGTTTGAGGAAACCAAAAGGATGACCAGAAATTTATTCACACCTGGTGAAGGTGATACAAGCATGTTGAAAGATCCAGAATCAATTGAGGCAAATGCGATAAACCCCTGTACAATATACGTTAATAAAATGGTTAACCATTACGACCCAAATGCTAAAATTGTATCTGTGAGCGCAAATATACAAGCAATTGACTTTTTAATTGAAGCGGCTGATGGTTATTTGGTAAGAGCCCAAAAAAAATTGCCATATGACCAAGCTGATTCATTGGCAAAAGAATTTACAGAGGAAAGAATAAAAGGTTCCATACACCATGAGCTGGCTCATTGGATTGATGATACCATGCATAACCAACACATTAAAAAATTTGTTGATAGAAATATTGAAAAGCATAAAGCTGGGGAACCCATACCGTATAATAAAACAACGGTAAATGCGATCCCAATGGAAAGACAAGCTCAGATACACAACATTAAGCAATTGCATAATAAGTATAAGGATATCTGGGACACATTGACATTTAGTGATATGATGGCATTATCCAATGCATTGACAGCAACCATGACATCCTTGCCAGCTCCGTTAAGAGCACAATGGATCAAAGACACAAAGATGCGCATGTATAGAGAAGGTCTCCTAGGTGTTAAGATGATTAACTAAACCCACAAAATGTATGACATATCATTCATTAACCCCCATAATGGAAAATAATGTATGATATATCAGTCATAATGGAAAATATTCGCACCTTACTCGGAAATATTCCGATTTAGTGGAAAATATTTGACAATAACTGGATTTGTATCATAGCAAACCAAATTTACCTTATCATTGTTTAAAGGGTCAAGACCCAACTCATTTACCATCCTGGTGAAATAAGGAACTCTTATTTCGTATGTATGGGTGGCAACATGTGATATGAGTTGATCCAGATGACCGAAGGTTGGGTTCACCATTCCCATGATGCTCCAATAATCATTGGCTTGCATGAAATGGGGTTCGTGAATAAGTTTAATGTTCATGGTATTCATCATGGTATGCAACCCAGATTGCTCCCAGTAGTTTCCGATATTATATTCTGGCGTATTAACATTATACCAATCAATGATATCCTGTCTTGTTTTGTCATTAACCTTGGCAACAAAAAATCCAGAACAAGGTTTATCCTCAGGGGCTTCAACTCTAATATCAGGAGAATTATCCATAAATAGAAAATCATGATCACCCATATACTTCTCAATGAAATGCTCAATGGTGTAATCGGTTGATTTAAACACAGCGTCAGTATCAATGTATACAATGTAATCATATTCCATTTCCATGGCTAAAAGGGTGGAAAGAAGTTTAGACCAAGCAGCATGTCTTAATTCATTATTATGATCCACACAATTTGTATGCTGATTTAAATCAATTTCATTATAATATGGTTGGTAATAAATAAAATCATAGTTATTAACCAAACAGTAGTTATTATTGATGCAAACCGATAAGGAATTGTAATTTAAACCATCCAATGGTCTATTATCTGACATCATAACTAATACTCTCATGTAAATAAATATTTGACAATTATGAATTAATTAATTACTATTGTAATTATGAAAATAGCTATAATAGATATAGAAACGACAGGGTTCATTGTAACCACTGATGCCATAGTAGAAATTGGTATTGTATTGGTTGATACCGATACAAAAGAAATAACAAAAATATTCGATAAGGTGGTTAAGGATAGGAACTTTAACCCTAGGGTACATGGCAAATCTTGGATATTCGAAAACTCAGATTTGAAAATGGATGATGTTATGAATGCAAAGTCTTTGGAATCTTACAGGGCGGAATTGCAAAGCATTTTTAGCAAATACCTTATCACAGCTTTTAATAAATCATTTGACTTACGTTTTTTAAGATCCAGGGGTTTTGTGCTTAATGATGTTAAATGCATAATGCAAACCACCAAATCACACCGTATTGTTTTATATGAGGATGGCTCGATTAAACCGCCTTCGGTTGAGGAAGCGTATGCTGCCCTTTTCCCAGATGAACATTACGTTGAGGAACATAGAGGTGGTGATGATGCCATGCATGAGGCTAAAATCCTTTTAAAGTTATGTGATATTAAAGCTGGTTTGATTAAGGTTAAACCCATTGTTATATCAGAGGTTGATAGAAACAAAAAGAAGCTTATTAAGCGAGCTAAAAACATTGGGTTCATGGAATCATACAGAGAGAAAATGGAAGCCATTAGACTCGAAAATCAGTAAGTAATTATGATACTTGAAAACACAAACACAGAGGATAAACTAGCATATTGTAAAGAAGCCTCAGATACACAAGAACCTTTGTTCGTTGAGTTCCTTAATAACCTGGATCGTTGCAATTTTAAAGCAGAGATAAATCCAGAGAAGGATACAAACCCTTATACACACGATCTTATTGTAAACGGATATAGTTCTGATTTGAAGACTCAGGATACCCCATTCTTTAAAGCGAATAAATTATATAACATTGATCCACAATGGGCTATTACGTATAACCATAAGGATTATATTAATTACAAGAAGAAATATACAAACAATAATAAGCAGCTCCTTATCTTCTTTGATGTCACCAGGAAGAATGAGGAGATGTTTGGAGTGAATACGTTCGCTATGAGAGCGATATTTGTTGCAAAGGCTTCAGAGATTGAATTATTGATTGAAAGCGCTCAGGTGCCACTGCATGAGTATATAAACAGAAAGGATGATCAGAATGGTAATGCAAAATCCAGTTATGTGATTGATGTCAGGAAATTCAGCATGATATATTACTCAGGGAAAAGTATTAACATACTACCTTAAAATTCCAGAAAAAAAAATACCCCCAGAAATTTTTTGAAAAAATGATTTCCCATATAAAAGAGGGTCATGTTTTCCAGAAAAAAATACCCCAAAAAATTTTTTAAGCAAAAGTTATATTGGATGTCTGAGGCCCACCTTTGACCCCCACAAGGGCGGCCCAGGGAGCGGGATACGTGGGGAGGGGGGTGTATAGGGGGGACTTATCAACAAGTTATCAACATAAGGTATAAACAAAAAAAAAGTTATCAACATTGTTAGTGTTGATAACTTCCTTATAAGTTGTTAGTAACTTTTAATCTATTAAGATTGTTTCGCCACTAACTTTAATCATTCCGTTAAAATTATCTATTGCAAACCTTCTCAAAGTTTGTGCTTTGCCCTTCGCTTGTAACTCGATTAACTTCTTTGCGATTGTTTTGGGTGCTGATGCTACTTTCTTAAACTCTCCTTTTACTTCTACTGACTTGGTAACTGATTGACCAAAGATAGATAAACGCATTGTGTTAAGGTTAAACACTAAGGCTTTGTTAAGCCAAATATCATTGCTTGTATCTTTGCTTTGCTTTGGTGCTTGTAACTCGATTAGAGCCACTTCTAAGGCACTTTTAACGGCTTGTTGATACTCTGCTAAGGTTAAACCTTTTGTGTCGATATTAGAGTAATTAAAGCCCTCTACATTTACACTACTGATATCAAAGTTAGCATATATGTTATCATCTTTTTTTAACATATTTTGGTAACTTGCACCAATGTTGATTAACTGATTAGCCACTTCGGTATTATTCGATTTGTCGCTTGAATAACCTTTAAGGCTAACAAAACTAATACCACCTACATTGTTTGTAGCATTGATTAAACTTTCAACCTGCTCGATTGATACATTTGAATAGGCTTTTAAGATAGCCAAAATTGCGATTTCTTTGTTTGATTGTGTCATGATTTTTTTGTTTGATTGATTAATATGGGTCAAATTTACGTATTCTTTATTTAATGTGCAACTTTTTGATAAATTATTTTTGATAAATTTCTTTTTATTGGGTTATTAGTGTAAAACTCAATGTTTTGTCTAACTTCGAAAATTTCCCTATTATCTTTAATGTCACTATAAAGTAACTCGATTAAATAACAATGTAAATTTTTTAATAAAACTACATTACTTCGTGTATTAAAACACTTTTCCAATTCTGCTGAATCTTTTTGATTTTCCATTTTTTTGATTTGTTTAATTTTGATCGATTTGAATAGTGCAAATAACGTTATAATAAATTTACCACGCAAAAAAAGTTATCAACAAGTTATCAACATAAAAAAAAGTTATCAACAAGTTATCCACATTAAAAAAAAATGGACAAGTTACCTCTGATTTCTTCACACTTTTTATTGTGCGCCTGTCTCGATTTCTCATTGACAGGTCAAAGATCGGTATAATTTATTTAATATGCAAGTTTTTGAAAAAAATAATTTAAAATAAAAAAAGGGGACTTTTTGTCCCCCTTTCTTTTTACATTTTGTAGCTTTCCATTAAGGCTATCATTTCGGCTTTGCAATCCTTTGCTGATTTGCCTTTAAACCCGTAGTAGTCCTTTAAAGGTTTCAGTTTCCAACCACGTCTTGGTATCATTCCCGTAGCTGCTAGGCTTAACTCAAATTTGTGGACTGCTAGCTGATAAGCAAAGTAATTGATTGGCTTTGCTCCGTAGCTTACTGATGGTGCTTGTAACTCGCCACTTTCTACTTTTAAGATTGCGATTTCGAATGGTGTTTGTTTGATTACTTTTGTCATGATTGTTTTTTTTTAATTGATTAGTATGGGTCAAATTTACGCATAATAAAATTAACTTGCAAATTTTATCGTAAAATAATTTAAAATAAAAAAGGGGACTTTCGCCCCCTTTCCTTTATTCTGTTATTACTGCAAGTAATTGTTCACTCGTTCGCTTAACTTTTGCCTTTCCGTCCTTAATGGTTATGTAAGCATTTTTTGTGGTGTTAAACTCAATGTCAAGTTCAATCAAGCCAACTTCATAAGATATAAACTTCATTGCTTTTACCTTATTATCTTTGTTGATAAACTTAACAAGGTATGTTTTATTATCTTCAAGTTCAAGTGTATAGTTACGTTTTACCTTTGTGCTATTTTGGATAATAGAATAAGTACTATCTTTCTCCATTTCGTAAACTACAAATGTAGCTTTGCTTTTAATAAAGTTACCACTAACAATAACTTGTGCATTGCTTTTTATAGTTAAGCATAAAACTACTGATAAAATTAAAGTTTTCATTTTGATTTGTTTTGATTGATTAATATGTGTCAAATTTACGAATAATAAAATTAACTTGCAAATTTTAATGTAAAATAAATGAAAATAAAAAAGGGGACTTAATTTGCCCCCTTTATGTTAGAACTGATAATCTTTTATTTTTTCAATTCGGTTGTCAATAATTTCGGTTAAATCATCAAAGTAAACCATTGTGTAAGTGTTTAATATTTCAGCCTTATTGCTTACTATATAAACCTTGTAAGTATCATCATAAGCTAATGTTATTAATACATAACCTTTGTGGTGGTGTCCACTTACTTTAAACATTAAAGCTCTATCTTCAAAGTTTGTGAACTCGGTTGCACCCCAACTCCAGAATATTGATGGGTTGTATCTTAATACTGATAACGTTTCGTTTGTGTTGAACTCACGCTCGTAGTTACTTCTTGCTAATTCTCTTAATTCGTTTGTCATGATTTGTTTGTTTTGATTAATATGATGCAAATTTAAGCGTAATAAATTTAATGTGCAACTTCATTGCCAGGATCTTATTAACAAGTTATGAACATAAAAAAAGGGGTGGAAATCACGCCACCCCTAACCAATCAAAAAAACTATCTTTAATTTTGTATTGCTACTTTTTGCAACTCGACAAGTTGAGCCATTTGTTCGGGTGTAAAAGCATACTTTAATTGTTTCTCATATATAAACAATAGAAACTCCTTTGTTGGTTTGCCATATAAAGTACCCAATAATACTCCTGTTTTTTTATCTTTGATATAACAAACATCGTTCTTGCTTTCACTTGCTTTCATTTCTATATCATAATAGCAACAAAAGTTAATATCTGCTTTCAAGTTGGCAACTCTCAATGTGTCGTTTGCATTCACATAAGAGTATTCAATTATGTATTTAGGTTCTTCGTTATCTGCTTTCACATTCACGCTGAATGCAAGCATAACTAATATCAATATCTTTTTCATCTTACAAATATAATATAATTAATTTAAAAATCAAAAGGTTTGTGGTTTATTTTTTTTACCTTTGATGTAATCTTTTAACTCGTAAACGAATAAAGCTACTCCCAAAAATAATGTTCCAAAGCCAATGAATGCCATTGCAATTTGATTGTCAGTTGGAATGTTCCAATAGAATGCAACATACATTGCGAATGCACTCATAAGGACTAATGATACGATGTGTGGAATTGATTTCATTTCTTTTGTTTTTTTTAGTTGAATACAAAGATAAGTATAATTTATTTAACCTGCAAATTTATTTTCGTTTAACTCAAACTTTACTTTGGACTTGGGGTTGGAATTCAACTCCAACTGATGTGTGTTGCACCAACCACCTAACCATTCAAGTGAATGCTCACCCAACCACGTTATCTTTCTTAGGAATGTTCCATGTTCAGTATGCAAATAGAAACGGTCGCCCTTTCTTATTGTAACTTGGTCTGTCGGTCTTATGATTTCAGTATACATGATTGGTTTGTTTTGTTTGACAAAGATAACTATAATTTATTTAAGGTGCAAACTTTTATCCAAAAAAATATCCAACTTCGGTAACATAAAATGTAGCATCATCAAACCCAACTTTTCTTTGTTTTAAAAAGTATATATCGACATCAATAAATAAATGCTTTGTGTCTATATTAAAGATATAGTTATAATCTACCAACTCATCATCATCTCTGCTGACATCTTCAACCTTAACCTCAACCCCAAAAAAATCTGATAGGTGTTTGTTTAACGATTGCTCATTGAACCTAAAATTAACTAAACTCTCTAAAAACTCTATTGCTTGATCTTTCATATTAATTTTAGTTATTAAGTACAACAATAAGTGGATTATTCAAACCTTTAACAAAGTGTTCAGCATATTCCTTGTCGTGGAAAGCATAGTTATCCATTTCTTTACCTCTATACGGTTTTAAGGTCTTACGGCTTATCACTTGGTCTTTATCATTTGTGATATAGTAGTAAGTTGCACAAGCTGGAAATCCACTCGGTAAAGTTTTTGCTTTGCGTGGGATATACTGATTTTCTTTTAGTGTATACATGATTGATTGGTTTTGTTTGTCAAAGGTAAGCATAATTTATTTAACTTGCAAACTTTAACTCAACTTCTTTTTTAATACCATTATGTTTGGCAATAAACTTCTCCATGTCGACCCAGGTATAACAATTATATATTATTTCGTTCTCACCACCAAGTGTTACCAAATGATAATCGGTACCACCAGTACCAGTTCTATTATCTGCTACGATACATTGTTCTTCGTGTCCCCCGTAATTAATTATATAAATTGTCATGTTTTGATCGATTAGTTTGTTTATGCAAAGGTAAGCATAATTTATTTAACTTGCAAATTTTAATATAAAAAAAGGGGACTTTTTTGTCCCCCTTTAATTAGTCTTTAGATGCTTTGAGCCAAAAGATTGGTAAGTTACCATACCTTTGTTTAAACTCTTCAGCTCCTTTGTCTTCTGCGTCCCTTTCGCTTTTGGCTTGAACATAGAATCCGTACTTTTGTGAGTCATCGCCTTGCTCTCTACCATAGTGGTCATTCGGGTCGATTGACATGATTGTGATGTGATAGTTATCCATGATTTATTTGTTTTGTTATGCAAAGATAAGTATAATTTATTTAACTTGCAAATTTAATTACCAACGAACATAAACAAAATATTTTGGACTAATAATACCAACACTATATCCTTTCTCTTCCAGATAAGGTTTCATCTGGGTTTCAATTAAACTTTGTAAATCAATAGACCTACCCATAATATGTTTCAACCTAATACCCATTTGAGTATCGTGGCAATTCTCATATACCTTTAACTCTTTTGATTTAAAGTTTAAAGCTGTATTTTTTAATTTTGGAAATAAGATTTCGTTATAAACTATATCTAACTTATCTCTTTCTGATACTAAGTCTACAAGTTCGTTTAATGTTGCTATGTCATTCATATGATTTATTTGTTTTGGTTGAATACAAAGGTAAGTATAATAAAGTTAATGTGCAAATTTTTGATCGAAAAAGTTATTAACAAAAAAAGGGAACTTTCGCCCCCCTTTAATGTAACAAATAAAAAATAAATGAAATTTCTAAACTGCAATTACCCAATCGGTAACTTCCCAATTAACACTTGATGTTACTGAGTAACCCTCTTGTCTTAATCGTTGAGCCACTATTGGCATATACATATACTCTTCAACACTCCAACCATAACTTGGGGCGCACTGCGCTGTTTCAAATTTGGTTGTAAGGCTTGTAGTTAAACTACCTTTGATTCGGTTCATTAGATTTAAAATGAACTGCTCTTTTCTTTCTTGTGGTGTTAATACCACTTCTTGTGTTTGATTATCCATGATTGATTTGTTTTGTTGATACAAAGATAAGTATAATAAATTTAACTTGCAAATTTTATTCTAACTTTTTTTCGGTCATAAACTTTGCCCGATGGTTTTGTTTTGGTTATCATCTTTCTACGAATCATTTGTGCTATGTGTCGGTCACTTAAACCTTGTTTCCAATCTAATGTTTTCATAGTACAAAGATAAGTATAATAAATTTAACACGCAAACTTTAACACAAAAAAAGGGGAAATTTCTTTCCCCGTTTAATTACATAGTTTCAATGAACTCGTCAACCTCAACTATCTCACAATGTTGTTCCAACTCATCCAAAGGAATTCTACCTTTGTTAGATGAATAAAACCCTTGATGTTCGTAGCGTTTAACCCACTCAGTTAAAGCTTTTTTTGCTTGTTCTTTTGTGTTGTAAGTGTCGCTATGGTGGATTGAAAATCCATCGGGACTGATTACATCAAATTGTTTTTTAGCCATGATTTCTTTGTTTGATTAATATGATACAAAGATAAGCATAATAAATTTAACTTGCAAACTTTACTACAATTATTTTTAATTTAATATTGATTGTATTGGTATTGGAAAATCTAAGTAAGATGCTTTGAGCCATTTATCAACTTTGATCGATTTGTCTCTAATCTTTTCTTTACGGTAAACTTTAATACAAGCTTCTAAACTAATGTTTGAGAAAATTGTTTCAGTGCTATCATCATCGTTCTTTCGAAATACCTCATACCATGTGGTTTCTTTCGTTTTATTGTTATTCGTTTTCATAGTACAAAGGTAAGTATAATAAATTTAATGTGCAAAAAAAAGGGGACAATTAAGCCCCCTTTTATATTAATATCCGCTCACTGCCATACTTTGATTCTGTTCGTATGTTTGTGATTCCCACTCACTATCTTCTGGATTAGTAAGTGAATGATAATGTTTTTTAAGTCGTTCCGCAATACGTTCCAGCTTTGCCACTTGTTTCTCGGTACAAGGTTTATTAAAGGCTTGTATCGTATTATTAGCTGACACCCTGCCCAACATACCACCACCTAAATAGTTTTGATAAGCTGACATTTTCTCACCTTTAAACCCAAAACGGGTAAGGTCAATTTCAATACCACCACCTCTGTGTGATAACTCAAGACGTAAAGTTACGTCTTCGATTGCGATTTGTTTTGCCATGATTGATTTGTTTTAATTGATTAATATGGTGCAAAGATAAGCATAATAAAATTAACCTGCAAATTTAATTGCAAGTTATTTTAAAATTCTTCTTCTGGTAATTCAATACCGCTATCCTTTAACATTCTAATCATTTCGTAGTCGTTAGCAATATCATCAGCTTGCTCCGATAACAAATTGGTTTCAAAATCCAAAGCTGCTACTTTTAATACTAATAACATAGGGTGAAAATCTTCGTGTTGAGCCTTGAACATTAAGGTAACTTTCTCACCCATTATTTCACGAAGTCTATCTTCGATACGTTTTAATTTCATTTCGATTTCACTTACTCGAATGTCTGTTTGTTTGATTGCCATAATGTTTGTTTTGATTTGTTTAGCAAAGATAAGAGTATTAAATTTAACCTGCAAATTATATGAACCAGAGTTACCAACAAGTTATTAACAAAAAAGGGATCCGTTACAGATCCCTCTCCCCCACTAATCAATCTACAAACAAAAATTATAAATAACTGAATCTAAACTCAGCATACATTGAGTGGAACTCTTTGTAAAACTTATACTCGTCAATCTCAACCAACATCTTAATTGTTGAGTTTGTTTTTAACACATCTTCCCACTTCTTTAATACCAAATTGAAATAGTTTTTAGCACATTCAAGTTGTGGTATTGTTTTGCAACTCCAAAGCATTTTCATTGCCCTTTGTTTATCTTGCTCATAATTGTGAGCGAATTCAATTGGTGTCATAGTTGTTTTTTTTAGTATGATACAAAGATAAGTATAATTTATTTAACTTGCAAATTTTATTACAAATAAGCCTCTCCGTCCAATAATTCAATATGCTTTGTATACTCATAATACCTATCATGGAAAGTATCGTGTATCTCAGCTTGTGTATGCAAACTATAAGCATCCCATTCACTTTTAAGGTCACTAATTTCCTCCTCAACTTCATCTTCGGTCAACCCAACTAGGTCAACCCCAAAGATTACTTTAATCGCCTCAAAAGGTAAAGCTCCATGCCATTGGTTAAGATACTCTCCTATGTCTGTTAGCTTGTCAGCTATCGGTTGTCTAAATGATAATGTTCCCATGATACAAAGATAAGTATAATTTATTTAACTTGCAAACTTTACCACGCATTTTCTGTGGTTATTTTTGTTTTAGTTTTTACCCAATCCAAAATCATATCACAATAATACGATGTTGTAAGGTCGCAAAGAAAAAAGTCTAATCTTTGAAAACCATAAGCGTTAGGGTTTACCTCTAGTCTAGTGAATTCTTTAGCGTTTGACTGGTCGCTACCTTTACTGGAGCCTTTTGAATAATCCCACTCCTTGCCAATGATAGTTATCTTATCTTTGGTTGCTATTGCTGTTATAACGCCACCTTGTGCGTACTCACCTATTTTAAATGTTTTTGTTGCCATGATTAATTTGTTTTGTTTGTCAAAGGTACGGATAATTTATTTAACTTGCAAACTTTATCACAATTATTTTTAAAAAAATAAAGGGTGAACTTTCGATCACCCCTTACTCAACTAATCAAACATACAGTCTTTAAGCCATTACTCCAAACTTTTTGAATACCGACTTTTTAATTTTACGATTTGTTATACGAGTATAAAAATCAATAGCAGGTTGCCAATCTTCGATATCTCCGTCTGAACTGAACGAGAATACATTTGCAGGGTAATTGTTAGCCAATGATATTAAGGCACAACAAACCAACAAGTCATAAGGTTTACGAGCCGTTTTGCAAAAGTTCCATTCGTTACCACTTTGCATAACATTAATACAAAATGTTTCGTGGTCAAGGTTATTATCACCATCGCCATTGAACCAAAAATTTGAGTCGTTAATGATAGGTTCGCCCTCGCCACCACCACCTTTGATAACAATAGGTTGGTTTTTAAAATAACTACCTGCACTTTCGCTGAACGCTGGCAAGGTGTTATACATTTTCTTTACTTCATCAGCTACTTTCTTAAAAGTTGTGCGTGACTTTTCAAATTCGATTTTTTCGGGGTTAAAATCCCAATAGTGTGTGTAGCCCATGATTGATTTGTTTTGTTTGGTTTATGAATACAAAGATAAGTATAATTTATTTAACTTGCAAACTTTATTATGAAATTCTTTTTAAAGTTTTTTCTTGGTCTGTTTCATATAACTCAGCCACGAACAAAATCTCTTCCAGTACATCAACAGTTAAGTCATCATAGATTAACTCATAACTATCAATCTCATCACTACTAAAACTTTCGGGTTCATAGACCTTGACTTCAATCACTGTACTATTAAAGTATTCAGCTAAACCAATGAACTTACCCATTGTATTCACACAAATACCATTTGCACCGTCAACCTCTCCAATATGGAATGTACCGTACTTCTCAATGATAGATTGTATCTTATTGATTATCCCTTGCTTTTCCATAGTTACACTTCGTTTGATTGATTTCTATAATATTGTGCAATGTTGATAACTTCATCAGCAAGTTGCTCTTCGGTCATCTTTGCGAACTTCCAAACATCCTGTGGTGTTTCGATTTCATCCCCTGCCATATCTATAATGACATCTATTAGTTTTTCTCTTAGTGTTGGTTTCATAGTACAAAGATAAGTATAATTTATTTAACTTGCAAATTTTATTACAAAGTAATTTCTCCACTCTCAATACACTCATCAATCCTTTGCTCATATTCCTTTTGAATGGCATCTGAACATTGTGATACAGGTATCGCATAAAATGAACCACGTTCTAGGTCAATTAGAGCGTCTTCTACGCTACCTGCGAAGTAAAGGGTGTTATCACTCTGCCAACGTACAAAAGTGTTTGTAGAGGCTTCTAATACCAAATAGGTATGTTTTTTTCTATATTTATCCATTGTCGGTTGATTTGCTAAATAATTCCCAATCCAAAGATTCAGTTGACGACAGGTCACAGGCGATATCGATATTGTTTAGGTGTGTCCAACATTCGTCAGCCATTGGTGTTGGTTTCTCAAAATCTTTTGATAGATTCTCTTTGTAAACGAATGCTCTAACGACTTTCATATCGTCTTCGATCATTTTAAGGCGGTGTCTTAATTGTTCTAATTCAGTCATGATTTTTTGTTTTGTGATACAAAGATAAGGGTAATAAATTTAACCTGCAAATTTTATTGTAATTATTTTTATTGCCAACCTTGTTTATGTATCTTTGCTTTAGATCCAACCTTACTCCAATGTTCGAACCATTCACCCCACTCACCTCTTCTGCTCCTATATACATTCACATTCTCATCAAAGCTATCTTGCATGAATGCATTCATCCTTTGTTTGACTTCAGCATATGTTGGTACTGAAAAACTTTTATTTTTACCGTTCTCATCCCTATATGAAACGGTTGGTCTATATAGTTTTGCCATAATTATAAATGTGTTTGATATCCGCAATTTAAACATTCAATATAAGGCTTACCACCTTCACGAACTGTAACACTATCATCTGGCAATAACCACCATTCATTGTTGCTACACTCTGGACACTTGGCTTCCTCACTTCCCATACGTTCGGTCATAGTCATTTGTCCCTTATGAAATGGGTAAACCCTATCAAGTACATTATCTTTTATCTCGATTAATGCTGCTTTATAAAACTTTGGTTTTGGTAATTTTGCCATGTTGTTTGTTTTGGTTGAGTACAAAGGTAAGTATAATTTATTTAACTTGCAAATTTTAATGTAAAAAAAAGGGGAATTTCTTCCCCCTTAATATTAGTAAGCGTATTCAACTTGCCAACTTGCACCCGAAACTTTCTTTTGTAGTAATGGTTTCAACGCTTTAATGAATGCTTTTTCAGCCTTAGCATCAAAGTACGAACCCAATGCACTCTTAACCACTTCAAGTATCGGTGTGTTGGTTGTGGTGTCTGCAAATGTGCAATACAAGTCAACGCCCCACTCCTTTGGTATTGCACCATGTTCTTGGTGTCCTACCTTTGCTTTCTTTAAACCTCTCTCAATACGAACAATAGGTGTTTCGTAAATGTCAGTTAAGTTGTCGTACCAATCAATCTCATTGAATGATACTGACATTGATAACATTTTTTTGGTCTTAATAGATTTCCAAAAGGTTTCAACTTCTTCTGCCAATCTTTTGTCGTTTACATACAACTGAGACTTGCGGTCTGAACCCGAATAGTCGGAACTGATGTTAACACGAATTTTGTTGTCAGTACTTAATCGGTTTACATGAACCGATAATGTGTCTTGTGTGAATAATGATTTTATCATGATATATTTGTTTTGGTTGAGTACAAAGGTAAGTATAATTTATTTAACTTGCAAATTTTAATGTAAAAAAAATGGGGGAATTTAACCCCCCACTTTAATTTAGTCTTCTTGCTCAATGGTTTGAGCCTCTTCAGCCTCTTCTTGCATTGAATCGAATAACTGCTCGATGTCGTGTTTGATACCATCGATGTAATCTTCAGCATCTAACGAAACATTTTCAATACGAATTTCGTTTCCGTTACGAATTTCGAAATCGCAATTGCCATGGTCAACATCAATTCTGTCTGTGTCAGCATCATCAATGATTGCTAGAACTCTGTCTTTGAAAGTTTCAAAGTCGATACCCGATACTTCCAATCCGTTAACAAGGTTGATAACATCTTGTTTTGTAAACAATGAACCTGCTGATTCGTTTACTTTTTTAATCATTTCTAATTTTGTCATAATATATGTTTTTTGATTTGATACAAAGGTAAGTGTAATAAATTTAATGTGCAAATTTTAATACATTTTTTCTACAAGTTTTTTTGCTTTGGTATAGTGCTTCTCAATTTGATTAGCAAAACTAACAAGGCGTGCTTTGGTTTTGGCGTATGCAAAGAACTGACAATACTCACTGTCGAATGTAATACCCTTACAGTTTACGTTCTCTTTTACAGCCTCCTCAAAGTCATAAGCTGATTCGTAACTGTGTCCGATAACCTCTTTGTTAGGATAGCCAGTGATCGTCCACTCAGCACCTTCCCAATCCCCTTTATAGATAGTTAAACCTATAGGTGTTTTAATGTCTTCTGTTCTTTTCATTTGATTTGTTTTTTTGATTATGGGACAAAGTTACATATAATTTATTTAATACGCAAATTTTATCGTAAAAAAAAATAATTGCAAAAAAGTTTGCAGGTTAAATAAATTATACTTACCTTTGCATCATACTAATCAATCAAACAATCATGGAATTAATCACAGCACAAAAACTAGCAAACACTTATCTAGTAAAGTTCAACCTACACACACAGGGTTGGAGGTTTCAGTTCGACAACGCTAAACGTAGGTTCGGTAGTTGTAACTATCGTTCAAAGAGAATTACTTTATCAAAGCACCTTACTGCTTTAAATGATGTGGGACAAGTTAATGATACAATCCTACACGAGATTGCTCACGCCTTAACGCCAGGTCATCATCACGATGCTGTATGGCAAAGAAAGGCTATCGAGATTGGTTGTAACGGTAAACGCTGTTACAGTTCAAAAGATGTTGTATCACCCGAATCAAAATACATTGCTGTTTGTGTTGGTTGTGGTCAAACACATAAGAAACATAAGATTGTTAATCGTGCCGCAAAAAGATCGTGTGGGACTTGTTCGGGTGGTCGTTTCAATCCAACTTACATATTGGAATATAAATTAAATCCAAAATATTAATAATAAAGTTTGCGCATTAAATAAATTATACTTATCTTTGCAATCAAGAAATCAAAACAGATATGAGCGAACAAACTTTTTTTAGAGGGGACAAATGTAATGGCAATGATATTGAACAAGGTTCTTGTCCTTGTTGCCAGTCAGATAATTTGGCTTATAGTGCCGTTGAACATAGCGAGGATAACTTATACTATCCATGGGAATGTCAGGATTGTGGTTCAAATGGTAAGGAATGGTATTCAGTTGAGTTCACAGGACATAATGTAAAAGAGAATAACAATGTACCCATAGGTAAAGATATGGGTGAAGATACAATGGAACATATTGTTGAGATACATTTACTTGCTATGTTTAGTAATATCCAAATGGATAAGCCCGACAACTTTGATGAGATGATTGCATACATTTGTAGAGATATAACTGAATGCGCTGATGAGGACTTCTCTTATGGTGATGTTGTGATTGGATTCAGAAGATTTATTCAATCTATATAATATGAAAAAGATATTAGCATTAATATTAATCATGCCAAGCGTGATAAGATTGTTCAAGTATTCATTTGAACCTATACATTTTGAATACAAAGGGCTAACACCTGATGAGCAAAAATGTATAACCGAAGATGATTTCAAAACAATAAAGTGGTTATGTAAAAAATAATCGCATTCAAATTTGCACATTAAATTTATTATACTTACCTTTGTATTCAAATAAAGAAACAATGACACAAACTGATACTGAATTCTACAACAAATATACTACTGAATACAACCAAGTGTTGTTGAAAGAGTTACAAGCCAAAGAAGATACTGGTGGGGTGTTACCCGAAGATATGTGTTCGTTCGGTGGTTGTATGTACGAAACATTCGGAGAGGAATTGGAGTATGTAAGAAAGCAACCAACCAATCGTATATGGACTATCGTTGATACTGACGGAGATGATTTGATTATCCTTGCAGGTTTCCATATCGTTAATCGTTTGGGTTATCTTATTACTGATGAGGAATGGAGTGATGAGTACGAGGAATATTTAATTGACTAAAAAATAATTATGAAAGTATATCAATTATTAGATGTGGATAGTGAACCCGTTGGTTTGCTAAAAGTCGAAGTACCTTTGACAGGTTCATATGAGGAACGTCAGAAGTTACAGGACAATATGGATATTGCCGTACAAGCTATCTGTCAGAATGAGTACCAAACTGATTTCGAGGGTGCTGATGAACTGATTGATACGATTGCTGAAAAACTGGGTGAACTTGGTTATGAAGCTGAAAGATTTTATCTTGAAGTAATTTACATGGTATGAGAAAGAAAGTAGTTAAGTTAGTATACGTTTCCCTTATGACAAGGGTGGTGGTTGATGATAACGCAACCGATGAACAAATTGTGGAAGCAGCCCGATCGAAATTTATCGATAAGGTTACCAATGAACTGTTCGAGAATTTAGAAGATATTGTGGATGACAAAGAATGTCCCTACGATGAAAAGTTTGACAAATAACTTGCGTGTTAAATTTATTATACTTACCTTTGTTATGATGATACCAACAACATTAAAAGATTGGAACTTTGTTAAAACCAAAGTACACGATATATCAGGATTGAAAACTTCACCTGAATTCTATTACTATCAACTTAACAATGGGATTTACTACCCTGCTGTCAGGACAATAGATTTAGACAACACACCTGAACCAAAAAACAGAAAAAGAATATGAGCAACTTCATCGACTTCAACGAACAACTAACTAATCTTCGTGTTGACTTAATCAGAGCAACCGAGGCGTTAATGAAAACTTACCAACCACCATTCACTAGTTTATCTACTGTGGGCGAGGGGCTGGCAATATCAACAGCAGAGGGAACTCTAGATGTTGAGACAATATATTATGATTTCCTTTCTCACGTTGAGGGTAATGTACTACTTAAAACCAGTACAGGGGAGATTTGGGATTACTCTGATTTGGACACAGATGATATGGTAGCAATCTACGAGAACATCTACTACCAAATGTATGAGAAAGATACAAGTGAGGCGTGATTTCCTGTTTTGTATGATTAGTGAAAGAGAAGAGACTGTAACGGTCTCTTTTTTTTTGTAAATAAATTTGCAGGTTAAATTTATTACAGTTATCTTTGTATCATAATAAAAGAATATGATATACCAAAAACAATATCCGACTGATGACTATTCCGACATAGATGTTTCTATTGAGAACAGTGAAAAGAACTTAGCCCACCTGAAATCGATCGATAAAGTTCAGGAGGTAAAAGGTGAGAACTTATTATATCGTTACTTCTCACGCCCTGTCGCTGACGGTATGGCTTGGTATCAGGTAACAAAGGTTACTAGTAAAGCAGCAACAGTTCAATGGTGTGATGGTATCTGTTTGGATAACTATCAGGACGGTATGTTAGGTGATGGAGCTACACTTCCTATTGATATGGTTTTCAATATGGTAGACCTGAGAATACAAATGGATAAATTATTTTCACGATAAAATTTGCAGGTTAAATAAATTATACTTATCTTTGTATCACAAACAAACAGGATATGACAATCACACAGGAACAAAGAGATGCTATTCGTAATTTGGTTACATACCAAATTGAAGAAGAAAGATTACACCTCGAAGAACATTTGGCAACAATGTTTGATGTTGACGGGGACGACATGGATGACAAAGAACTTGTCGAGTTCTGCGAACAGCACAATGTTGAACACATTTGGTTATCACTTTATAAACTATCAAAGATATGAGCAAACAAACAGCAAAGGAAACAGTCGAGAACGTAACAGATTACCTGAACAGCTTCTCAAACAAAGAAAAGGAATTCATCCTGGAGATGAACAGGGAACACAGAACCTTGCAGCAGTCATTCACCAAGTTATGTCTGGCATGGCTAGAGAACTGTGCTAGTGAAGACTATCACTTTGATGGAAGGAATGAACAGTCACACGGTATTGCAAAGGATGTTGTGAATGGGTTTAAGCAGGTGAAGGAAACAGACAGCAAGCCCAGTGAATGGTTGAGCTGTATCTAAACAAAAAAAGGGGATAGTAATATCCCCTTCTTCATATCTCCGAAGACCTTATTTTTTCAACGTATCAACTACGTTAGCATTCATAGTAGAGTCTACTACGCTTGTGGTATCAGTTACAACAGCAGTTGAGTCAACTGTAGATGTTGTGGTTTCGGTAGATCCTGATCCGCAAGATGCTAAAGTTAGTGAACTAACTACAGCAAGTGCTATGATATATTTTTTCATTGATACAATAGTAGTAAAAGAATATAGTATTGTCAAGCGGATTAATAAAATAATTACATAAAAAAGTTTGCAAGTTAAATAAATTATACTTACCTTTGTTCCATGAAAAAACCCAAAAAAGATATGACCAACTTCAGGGAGTTCCTGAAATGGTTGAAATCAGATAACGTTATCAGGACAGGTCTGAATGAATACAGGTCTCAATGTAGTTTGTATTCAATAGCGATGACTAGAAAACAAGCATACGCTTACTTTAAAAAAGAATATTTAATCAATTAAACAAATAATATATGCACAAAGGGGTAATCTGCCTTACAAAGGCAACAGACAAACAAGATGCTATCTCAAACGTAGAGAGTTTCTTAGAAAGTTACGGGGACGGTAAAGTATGGGATTGGTATGAAATCGGTGGTCGCTGGAGTGGAACGCTTGGTGATGATGAGAGTACACAATTAACTAACTGTGTTACCGTTGTTGAAGAGTGGAAACAGGACTTGGAAGCTGAGGCTGACGAACTATGGGATAAATTAATTGATGCTCGCAGCAAAGAAAAATTAGGTGAGGAAAAGTTTGGTATGAGCGGTTACTATGCAGCTCGTTACTCTGAGACTAAGTACGATAGTTTCTGTTTCAACAGTAATGTATATGATATCGATAACAACACTAACAATCCTGAAGAGGCGTTAAAGCAACCTGAGCAATACTTTGCTGTGATGGTTGACATGCACAACTAATTAATGGTGGGGGTTGCACATTAAAAATGTAATCCCTACCTTTGTAAATTAAAAAATAATATTAATCCAATAAAAATAAAACAATGGCTAAATCAGTAAAAGTAAAAACGTCAAGTACTACATTTAAATACACAACACGACCAACTCTTAAACAGGGTTCCACTCCAAAACCAAGTTCAAAGAAAAAAAGATAGGATAAAGTTTGGAGGTTAAATTTATTATACTTATCTTTGTACTCTAAAATCATATATAATGAAAACAACTTTTAAAGTCACATCATTCAAAATGGTCTGTTCCGACCCTTGCTACTCAATCCCGACTTGGTGTCAGGGTGTTATTGAGAATGTTAAAAACGGAATTTGGGAAGCTGAGGTTTGTAAAACTGACCAAAGGGATTGGGGTGAAAGAATCTCTCACCTATGGGTTTATAACCTTGACGCTGTTATCAATGACCCAAATATCAAAAAAGATATTCAGGTTTTTAAAGGACACACACTACCTTATTCGTTTGGTGTTGATAGTGGACAATTTGGTTTCTTTGACCACGACAATTATCGTAATGATGAAAGTGCAAAGGACTTAAATAAACACGACTTCGGTGACGACTTTGATATTAGTGAGGGTGACATTTGGTATCGTGCTTGTGCTGACTTAACACTTGGTGATGAGAGTTGGGGTGTACTTCCAAATGGTGCTGTATCAAGTTCAGGGTTCGGTGATGGTTCGTATGAGGTAAAAGGTATCAAAGACGAACTTGGTTACTATGTAGCGTTCTGCGTAGAGTTTATTCCTGATGACGGATATGACTACGAGGATGATGATGAGGACGAAGAAACGGAAGATTAATAAGAAGCCCTGAGAGATCGGGGCTTTTTTATGTTTGATTAGAATAAGAATTTAATGTCAAAAACATACTAAACATCAAAATAATTAAAATTTGATGTTTAAAAAATAATTGCAATAAAGTTTGCAGGTTAAATTTATTATAGTTACCTTTGTATTGTCAATGAGAGATCGAGACGGGTCAGGCTAACAACCTAAGAGGGTATACTCCAACCTACAC
>Ga0247723_1000580_pt1 | contig 24375 bp, 41 predicted proteins | sample MSEWelMarce5H_FC_FD_189079 | JGI IMG/M metagenome (GOLD analysis project Ga0247723, IMG submission 189079) | Subsurface sediment microbial communities from gas well in West Virginia, United States - MSEEL Well Study Marcellus 5H_FC | ecosystem: Environmental > Terrestrial > Deep subsurface >... | reverse complement strand
AAAAGATAAAGCAACAGGTCTAACTGCTGCTCAGAAAAAACTACCACCAGCACTACAAGCTGCAATCCTAAAGAAGATGAAGAAAAAATAATGGCACTTAAAGCGCCTCAACGTTCATTGAAAAAATGGACAGAACAGAAATGGCAATACTCTTCTGATAAAGAAGATGATAAGCCAAAATCTCAGCGAGGAAGATACCTACCTGAGAAAGCTTGGAAAGCTCTGTCTAGAGGCGAAAAAGCTGCTACTAACAGAGCTAAAAGAGAAGGCACAAAAGAAGGTAAGCAGTTTGTTGCACAGCCAGAAACAGTTGCCAAAAAAGTAAAACGATTTAGGAAAATGAAATGACAGTAGCTCCCGCGTTTCAATCAACATTCTTAGGGCAACCTAAACCTAAAATTAAAAAGCAAAAGGCTGAAGTAAAAAATGGCAACGACAAAAGACGTAAAAAGATTGCCAAGCGGAAAGCTTGAATATCGTGGAGAAACATATCCAGGATTCAACAAACCTAAAAGAAATACTGCTTCTGATAAGCACAAGCAAGTAGTTCTAGCTAAAAAAGGCGAAGAAATAAAAGTCGTAAAATTTGGTCACAAAGATTACGGACATAACTACTCTGCCGAAGCCAGAAAGAACTATTTAGAAAGAAGTGCAGGTATCAGAGACGGTTCTGGTAATCTTACAAAAGATGATAAGTTCAGTGCTAATTACTGGGCAAGAAAAAAACTATGGGCAGGACCGGGTGGATCTAAAGCAAACCCTAAACCTGGTGGTCCTAGAAAATAATGGAGATATAACTATGAGTGATGAAGCAAGAATGGCTCGCACAAGCCTAAAAAAGACAGTAGCTTATGCAACTGAACTATTAACCATGATAGGTAAAGATGATGAGCTAGAAGCTTGGATTCAAGCTAAAATTTCGGATATGGACCATAATATAGAGGCAGTTTACGGCTATTACAAATTTGGCGAGGACGAAGATAACGAGTCAGAAGATGGCGAAGATTCTGGCGAAGATATGGAAATGGAAGATGATGGTCGTGTTGTAATCTCTATGGATGAGTTTCCTAGACCATAATAAGTAACTTTTCTGTTGACTTACGTCTATTCATAAGGTATTATCTAATCTGAACCTTAACAGAAAGATAAAATATGACTGAGTATTTCAACAAAACCATGCGCTCTTGGCGTATATCTCAATGTTGTCAATTTTTTGATCCAAAAATGATAAAACTATACAATGTTGGTACAACTACCAAGACAACTGCTCTAGGACCAAACGGCAAACAGAAAGTACAAGAGAAAGCACTAGCTAATCTAGACAAGCTGTATAAGACTCTATCTGAGTATTTTGCTAGACAACCAGTAAATCTTCGTAGTTTTCGTATCAGCACTACTCTTCTTCCAGTATTCACTGTTGATGAGGCTAAGCCGTGGTATCAAGAGATTGACGATAAAATTAAAATCAAGCTAGATCGCATCGGTAAAGTTGCAAAAGATAATGAAATCAGACTCTCAATGCACCCAGGACAGTATACTGTTCTTGCATCTAACAATTCTGAAGTAGTTAAAAACTCTATCGAAGATGTTGAATATCATTCAATGATTGGTAAATATATGGGTCTTGAACCTAGAGATTTTGCAGTAAACATCCATCTTCAAGGAGTATACAAAGGTACGCGTGAAGAAGGAATTAATCGTTTTACAACTAATTTTCAATATCTCAGTGATTATGCTCAGCAATGTCTAGCCGTAGAAAACGAAGATAAACCTAACGGATATGACATTGAACACGTCCTAGATTTGTGTAGTCGTATTCCTACTCGTGCTACTTTTGACATTCACCACTACGATTGTTGGGCACGTAAGCAGCGTAAATATCCAACAGTAAATCTTCCTGAGTTCCATGAGGCAGTAAAAACTTGGGGAGAAGTAAGACCGCTATTTCACGTTAGTCATACTCGTCAGGAGAATGGTGTAGATGTGTCAAAAGCACTAGAACACAGTGAAATTCTACACGATCTAGATAGGCTTGCAGACATGGTACCAATGCTACAATATGCAGATTTTGACATTGAAGCAAAGAATAAAGAACACGCAGTAAATCACTGCTATAACTTCATTAAAGAAGAAGAAACATATGCTGGAGAGCCTATGCAGGCTGTCCAGTACTAAGGAGACCACAATGTTTAGAGCATTTAAAGACACTAATACTGGTGAAGTATATGACTGGGTTAAAATAAATGAGGATGGAACTTCTATATCTGTTAATGTTCCAGCCCATCTTTGGAAAAAAGAAAAAGACTGGACTGAAGAAGAGATAGAAGCATTATTCAGTGGATCTAATGTTGCACCTATCGAAGTTCCAACTAATGAAGCTGCACCTGTAGAAGTTCCAACTAATGAAGCTGCACCAGAAGATCCAAGTTTTTTATAAAAGATAACAATAAGTTTTTAACCAGACTGTTTAAAAAATGACCAAAAACAATATATTTGTATTAAGCTATTCAGCCGCTCAAAGTTTCTTTGATAGTACAAATACATTAAAAAACTCTATCTATTATTTCATAGATAACGGCAACCAAAAGTATTCGCCTACTTTTGGTTGCAATTTTTTTACTACTGAGCGCAATATAGGTTGCGCCGGTGGTTGGAATTTAATTTGTAAAATAGCTTTTGATGAGATGGAGCTAGATAAAATAGTTATAACTCAGGATGATGCAAAAATACCTCCTGCGTTAATAGAACAAGCTTTAGAGGAAACAGACGGATTGTGTATAACTGGCGTTATACAACCGTTCTTTGAGTTTAGTACTTTCGTAATTACTCGTGAGGTATGGGATACTGTAGGTGAATTTGATGAAAATTTTATCTATGTGTACAGCGAAGATGCAGATTATAAACAACGATGTATGCTAGATAGGGTAGTAATAAACTCATTGTACGTAGAAAATAAAAACGTTAATGACAGCGCCTCTATTAAGAACGATCCTAGTATAGATAGAATAAATTATAATAGGCAGTATTTACATTTTAAATGGGGTGATAGCATACATCCTAACCCTTCAGCTAGAGCTGACTATCAACCACCATTTATTAATAGAACTCCTTTTTCACAAGAACAAAAAGGATTACCACTTAACTTTTTACCAATAACAAAAAGAATAAAGAACGTATATGGAGACGTATCAGTGTTTCCAAGCGAAATAGAATACAGGAGATTTTTAAAATATGGATTTGTTAAGTAATGGTTTCGAAGAGATTGCAGAACTACCTAGAGACCTGAGAAATGAAGAAATATTAGGTAGGAAATTTTACGTTGATATAAAGAGACGATATCCTAAATTAGATACTATAGGAGAGCCGGAAGATTGGTCTAACTATAGGCTTATTTTAGATCCTTACCACATATCTTTTGAAGCTTTACCCTTGCTATCTACTATTAGATACAAGTATAATAAGATTACAAACATACTAAGTTTGCAATTTGAACCAGGTATTTTACCTATAGAAGTAAGAACCTTAACTCAACACTTTTTTAAAGAGATAGAACAATGGCAAAAGAAAAAGAAGTCAAAGCAGTAAAACCTATTGATCCAGCAGATGTAGCCTCTACTATTGATACTGTAGTTAGCCTAATGGAAAGTATTGATGCCAGTCGTGAGATGATTAATGCAAAAGTAAAGTATCTAAAAGATACTTACGGCTTAAACTCTACCCATGTTAGGGCCGCAGCAACTGCTATTAAGAAACAGGCCGTCGATGAAATCGACGAAAAGACTAAGGCAATTCAGGAGATCATTGATCTATGTACGTCTTAATAACTGGTGGTTTTGATCCTATCCATTCCGGCCACATAGCAGCTTTCAACAAAGCTGCTAGTCTTGGTAAGCTGATTGTTGGATTAAATAGTGATGTGTGGTTAACACGTAAGAAAGGTGCTTTTTTTCTTCCATACAGTGAAAGACGAACTATAATTCGTAGTTTGAGTATGGTTTATTACGTACTCGATTCGTGGAATGATGATGACGGTACTGCGTGTCAGGCTATATCTAAATTTTATAAAGAGTACGGAAATAGGAACGAACCCTTAGCTTTTGTAAATGGCGGTGACAGAACTCCATCAGGTGCTAGCGAGGCGGAGTTTGATTTGTGTACTAGTCTAGGCATAGTCAGCGTTTTTGGAGTTGGCGGTGGTAAAACAGCTAGTTCATCTACTTTTCTAGGTGATTACGTAGAAGCTATGAGTAAAAAATAATTGCCAAGCTATTAGTTGTATGCTATTATAAGTAATAATATATAGCAATAGGATTTTTATCATGGCAACTTGCAAAGTTTGTGGTGAAGAATTTAGTGAACGTCGTTATGCTCTAGGCTATAAAACTTGCCTAGAACATTCAGAACCTATGAAACAGTTTACAGTAGCTCCTGCGTACAATAAAGGCGCATACCAACTTATTACTAGAACATCGGTGGCAGACATTGGACGATAAACAATCATATGAGCATCTAGCCCGGTCTTGGACTAGGCAGTGTGAAGATGTAATTACTTCCTGGGCTGGTTATCAAAACTTCGTACTTAGTAAATGTGAGTTAGATTGGTCTACTCGTAGACGTAGCAGCCGCGGCGGCGTATACAAAGAAGGACCAGGTATTAGTATTGCTATGAGTTTAGCATGTATGCCTCGCACAGATCCGTATAGAATGTATGAGTATAAGAGTTTTGATGCAGATCCAGTAATTGGAGGGTTTTACGCAAAAGATGAAAACCTATCTCTTGGGTTACATGTTTGCCATGAAATGGCACATGCAGCTCAGTTTTACTCTCACTTCAATCTCGGTATAGAGTCTGATAGACCACACGGCAATCTTTTTAAAGACTTATATAGAAAACTTAGGGTGGCGATATTAAATCGGCATATACCTATAAATCAAAAACAACTAAAAGAACAATATGAAGATATGCTTCTAAGTTTTGTTCGTGGAGGCAAATTAACTTGAATGCAATGGGATTTTTAGGTGCTGCATTAGTAGTACTAGGCATACTAGGATATGTTAGTACCTTAGTGGCTATACTTGGAGGGCTACTTGTAGCAATTACTACATATTCTATGTACAAGTTCCATGAAGATATATCTATTTTAGCCTTCTCAATAGCCTATCAAACATCTATGATGATTGAAGATGAAGAAGAACACGAGGACGAATAATGGACTATCAATCTTTAAAGAAAATTGTACTGTACCACGATAAGCTATACTACGACCTAGGTAAGCCTGTTTTGGAAGATTCCGAGTACGATGGGCTATTTGACCAGCTAGTAGAGATTGAAAAGTTGCAGAATTGGAAAGATTCTGACAGCCCTACTGTACGCATAACTGCGTCTACAGGTAAAGTAAAACATCCTCATCGTCTCTACTCACTTAAAAAAGTGTATGAGCGTACAGAAGTAGATCCTGTTTTCTCTATTGAGCTACCTAAACTGGACGGTGTTAATCTTAGCATCACCTATGTTAAAGGCAATCTAAACACTATGCTCACTCGTGGGGATGGCGAATATGGCGAAAGTGTAATGCACTTGAGCCGAGTGATTAAGGGTATTCCCACATCTGTTACAGATGACTTCACCTATGTCGGTGAGGTAGTTACAGACAACCATGAGGTTGAGAACTTCCGTAACTATGTTGCGGGAGCTCTTGGTCTTAAGAGTGCCAAAGAAGCCGAAAGTAGAAATCTCAGGTTCATTGTACATGACGTTCTAGGTTGTGATAATCCGTATCTAGCTAGGATGGTTATCGCACGCTCTAACGGGTTCAATACTGTAGATGACGGAGACTATTCTGTATACCCCCAAGACGGAATTGTATTCCGTACTGATTCTTATAAGCTAGAACAAGAACTAGGATACACAGCTAAATATCCACGATTTGCTGTAGCTCTCAAAAAGAAAGAACACTTCAGCGCAGTAACTTATCTAAAAGATATTCAATGGGCTATTGGCAGGAGTGGTGTAGTAACTCCCGTAGGTATCGTAGAACCTGTTATTCTAGATAGTGCAACTGTTAGCCGTGTAATTCTTCATAACATTGACTTCGTAGAGCAAAATGATTTGCGTCGTGGTGACATGGTTCTCATTGAGCGTCGCATCACCCCGCAGTTTGTAAAGGTAGTAGAACATTCTCAGTACGAACCGTTTACTATTGCAGATGCTAAAGCATCTCTTAATATGGACGTATATCGTAAAGGTCCAAAGCTATATGTCGAGGAAGATAATGGTTATCGTCTAGTAGAATACTTTGTAAAGACTCTAGGTATTAAAGGGCTTGGTGAAGCTAGTATCAAAAAACTAGATATTCAACATCCTAGTGAGTTGTTTGGTCGTTCAGATTGGGAAATTCTAGGTAAGAACGGTTTGAAAATCCAAGAAGAACTCAATCGTCCCAAGGATTATGCTACAGTGCTTGGATCCCTAGGTATTCCAAATGTAGGTAAAAATACTGCTAGATTGATCGTTGACCATATACCCAAGTTTGAAGATCTAAGAACTATTGATAGCGTGAGCATTAAAGGTATCGGCCCGACCACTATTGAAAGTATTCTAGCTTGGATTGATGTCAACGAGGATTGGGTACTGGATCTTCCTTATGATCTAGAAGATAAAAAAGAAGAACAGGTTAACGCACTAGAATATAAAAAGATAGCTATCAGTGGTAAGCTAGATATGACTAAGAAGGAACTAGCATCTCACTTGTCCCGCCACGGTTTTGTACTGAGTGACACAGTAACTAAAGATTGTCACGCACTTATCTCTTCTGGGGAAGAGTCTACTAAAACTAAACAAGCAGCTCGATTTGGTATTCCTGTATATAATTATTGGAATAACAGAGCCTCAATCTTAAAAGGATTAATTTAATTGAATACTGATAATGTGGTCTATCTCAGTGCTTTTGCTAAACATAAGCCTGAACAAAATGTTGTAAATGAGCTTTTAACCTCTGTAGTAGAAGGCTACAAAGATAAACTTTCTTTTTATAATATAGACGTAGAAGACCCTACTATTGCTTTTGATGTGGCTACTATTCAGTATTTACTTCATGGTATGGCTCATCGTAGCCAAGGAGAGACCCATCCTAGTCAAACTATCTTAAATACTCTAAGAGGTAAAATGCTAGGATTCTAACTCTCCAAAGGAGAGCGTTAATGGATTCGTTAGATCTACTTTATAATGCTACTGCTGTACAAGCAAAGAATAAAGGTATATTAAATTTTAAAGGAGACCGTGATAAATGGAAACAAAAAAAGAGAAATATACGAAGAGCGGATCGGATGAATTTAAAAAATGCAAGTAAGAGTCAGCTGTCACACGTCTCAACTTGAATCTTATGTAGAATATTATGAATCTTCTGGCTTTTCCCTACTACAAAAAAGCATAGAAGGTGAAGATGTGATATTGATTTTTCAAGGACAAAGCACAGCACACGTAGCTGAGGCATCATATTGGGATTCCAGTGCTCAAGCATTTATTCAGTTTCAGGATGGAACTACTAGTCCACTGTACGTAAGGCGTTCACGTTGGATGGAGGACTAGACCATCTTTAAATAAATTTTTTGTTGCGTCTGGCTCTCGAATCACGTAATGTATGTATATATGTAAACAAAAACTTATGGGGTTTTAAAACAGTGTCAGAAACTCAACAAAACTACACAACTGAACAAACAAAGCAACTACTATCTCTTTATGAGGAACTAGGTACAGACGGTATTGAAGATATTGCAGAGCTTATGAAAAAGCCTGTAAGATCAATACGGTCTAAACTAGTTAAAGAGGGCGTATACGTACCTTCTCAGAAGCAAGACAATAAGAAAAATGGTCCGAGCAAGAAAGAACTTCTCAACACACTAGAAAGCCTAGTAGGTTTTGATACTACTGGATTTAGTGGCTCGACCAAACAAGTACTAGCTGACTTAATTGTATATCTAGACAAAAATCACACTAAGTAATTAGCGTGACAGGTGAGGCTCTTAGTAAGAAGAATATCATATTAGTCTGCAATGTCAGAAGACTGTGATGAGCCAATAAGAAGAGCGGTGGCGGGGCTGCTTCTTAAACAAATTCCCTATCAGAAGACTATAGTCTAGCGTTGGGGAGCCTGTTGTGAGTGGTACAGGTTAACAGAAAAACTCTCTGAGGGCTTGTGAATTTAACCTCAGCACACAACCAAATTTACCGATATAGAGCCAATCGTATATAAGTCCTAGTGTGCATTAGGCATGGCTTTGTTTAAGGCGTGTGGGGTTAACGTTCCACGCGCCTTAAATTTTCTCTTGCGTCTAGGCTGTTTTCATCGTATATTATATTTATTGAAATGAGGAGATAAATATGTACACGGTTCGCAAACTATTCACTGATGTGTATGAGGTAGCTAACTTTGGTGATCGTAAAGACGCAGATGCAGTATACACGGTTCGCAAAGCTAAATGCAGTTGCCCTGCTGCTTGGGGTAAGCGATCATGCAAGCACGTAGGCCTAGTAAATCGTTTTAAAACTCTACGAGAAGGTGCTTGGTGGTTTGAGATTGTTGACAATGAAGTCATCTCCCACCGACTACAAGCTTTCGAATGAAATTCGATATTGACTGTAGGTTAAAAATAACGTATTATTAATATAACAAATCAAATAGAGAATAGGGTTCCTTAGCTCAGAGGATAGAGCAACCGCCTTCTAAGCGGTGGGCCATAGGTTCGAATCCTATAGGGACCGCCAATATATGCTTCCGTATCGGATAAGCTTCGCCCTCCTAAGGCGGGAGCAGAAGGTTCAACTCCTTCCGGGAGCGCCACTAAAAGGGTAATGATGACAGAAGAAAAACAAAAGAAAAAGTGGCCTAAAGATTACTATGCTACTCCTTACGAATGTTCCTTGGAGCATCTAAAACACACCACTCCAGGTAGAGCACGAAAAGCCGGTATTTTAGGCTGGCGTAATTGGGATGACAAAGCCAACGTACTAGACACAGTGAAACCTCAGGCTTAGTATGAGGCGAGATAGCTAGTAGACCTGCCCGAGGGTGTAGAAGGGCAATCAAATAAAAATAGTTGTTGACACATAGTTAACAGCGTGTTATATTACTTGTAACAACACAGAATATACTCCGGTAGCTCAATTGGTCAGAGCTGAGTGCTCATAACGCTTAGGTTGGGGGTTCGAGTCCCTCTCGGAGTACCAAATTATCACAAAAATATCCGAGTGTAGCGCAGTCTGGTAGCGCAATTGGTTTGGGACCAATGGGTCGGGAGTTCAAATCTCTCCACTCGGACCAAGTTTTTCATCCTGTGCAAAGGGATGATAGAATATAGTTTTTGAAGTACTATAACTATATTTGACTATGAATCAACATAGTAGCTAAGTACTGCAACGGGTACGTTGTCCGTCGATGTACACAGAGATAATGCTTGCTGCGTAGCGGCGAGTATAGGGCGGACCAAATAAACAATACTGCCCCCTTGGTGAAATGGTAGCCGCGCGAGACTTAAAATTTCGTTCCTATGGAGTGCCGGTTCGAGTCCGGCAGGGGGTACCACCTAATAGGATAATATAATGTCGTCTACAGACAAAACTAGATATGTAAATGGAGGATCAAGTTTTCTTAGTTTACTAACTTTACTATTTATTCATCATAAGCTCGTAGGTACGATTGCTTGGAGTTGGTGGTGGGTGCTATCACCTATTTGGGTTCCAGTTACCATTGTAATTGCAGTACTCATAATTGCAGCCGCTGTTGGCTTTTCTCTAAGTAAAAGGTAAATTTTATGGAACTAATTATTATTCTTATTGTTGGTGCTCTCTTTGCATGGCTGTGTGCCGAAATGGCAAAAACTCGTAATCGTAATACCACTGTATGGGCTATTCTAGGTTTTCTATTCGGCCTGTTTGCAGTTATTGTTCTAGCACTTGTTGGAACGGCCAAGTAATAAAGTTTGGGTGGTTACATAATAAACCCGCGAGACGCCACGGTCAGTGTCTCAACATCGCCTCTATAGCTCAGTTGGTAGAGCAGTTGATTTGTAATCATCAGGTCCGGCGTTCAAGTCGTCGTGGGGGCACCATCTATAAGTACCTGTTTGACACTTCGCCGGTCTGGCCGGAAGCAAGAGGCAGAATAAGGATGTAGGCTCCACCTACATTGCTGTCACCAGACATACACCGTCTTGTCAACGGATAATGGGCAGGTATTTTTACATGGAATATACGATCACAGATTACAACTATATAGCCAGCGCCATAGGTAATGGTATATTTAGCGGTCTAAGTCTAGAACAGATTTGGTCTTGTATTTTAATGTGTGAAACGAGAGAACAACTCGATGCTGCTATCTTAGCGGCCATCAGGTTACAAGAGTTATCTAGGGGTTAAGTGTTACGGTAGCACATCAGTCTCCAAAACTGAGAGCCAGGGTTCGACTCCCTGTTCCCCTGCCATATAACGGGCTGTTAGCTCACTTGGGAGAGCGCCTGCTTTGCACGCAGGAGGTAATCGGTTCGATCCCGATACGGTCCACCAAAATTTAATAATAAGGCAGATGCCGTGTGGAAAGATACGCCGTTCAGCATGTACTCGTGCAACTAGAACAACTAGCAGCACAGCTAGAGGCAGAAAATCGCCCGTCCAGGGCTTTGAGAACTGCCATAATGATAATTGCAAGGGAGATTAAGAATGGTTCTTGAACATAAACACCTTATAGTACGCGCAGAAGTTAACCGCCCGCCAACAAGTGAAGAGTGGGCTGTTGAGTGGGTACGAGATCTAATATCAAAAATAGGCATGAAGGCTCTAGTTGGACCTTTTGCTAAATATCTAGATGTTCCAGGAAATCGCGGACTTACTGTGGCCTGCATCATAGAAACATCGCACATAGCGATGCACATATGGGATGAGCCTAGTCCAGCACTCGTTCAGTTGGACGTGTACACTTGCGGCTCTCTAGATATTAACATCATTTTTGATGAGTTAAAACAGTTTGAGCCTGAAAAGGTAGAATACAAATATCTTGACAGAGAGCATGGATTGAACTTCGTTCAATAAATGTATTGGGGGATAGTTCAGTTGGCAGAACGCGGGTTTTTGGTACCCGATGTCGGGGGTTCGAGCCCTCCTCCCCCAGCCATACAAACACTAGCATATGCTAATCCAAGGTGTTTGTAGTGAGACTATATTTGACACTAACTAAACAACACGTAGAACAAATGCTGCACGGCAATCCAGACATAGACGAGTGGTTCTCGGCTATGTCTTTATTATTTTCAAAGTATGATATAAATACGCCTGCACGAATAGCTGGATTTGTAGCCCAATGCGGTCACGAATCTCAGAATTTCAAAACCTTAGAAGAAAATCTTAACTACTCAGCCGAAGGCCTAAATAAGATATTCCCTAAGTACTTCGTAAAAGCTGGAAGAGACGCTCAAGCATATCACAGACAACCAGAAAAGATTGCAAACGTAGTATATGCTAGCCGTATGGGTAATGGTGATACTGCAAGCGGAGAAGGCTGGAAGTTTAGAGGTCGCGGAGTTATACAACTAACCGGCAAAGACAATTACTCTAGATTTGCCAAGCACATCGGTAAATCTATAGATGATACTATAGAATACTTAAAAACAAAACAAGGAGCACTAGAGAGTGCTTGCTGGTTCTGGGAAACTAATGGGTTAAATGCAATAGCTGATAGTGGAGACATTGTTGCTATGACAAAGCGTATTAATGGTGGTACTATAGGTCTAGAAGATAGACAAAAGCACTATACACACGCACTAGCAGTTTTAGGCGGTAAAGCTCACGCAGTTAACGATCAGATAACTGATTCAGTAACTCAAACCCTGAAAAAAGGTTCTAATGGCCCATCAGTGGCTAAGATGCAAAAAGCTTTAGGAATAAAAGCAGACGGTGATTTTGGTCCTGGCACTGAAACAGCACTTAAAAAATGGCAAACTGCCCATGGATTGACTGCTGATGGCGTAGCTGGTCCAAAAACTCTTGCTAAGTTGTTAGGGTAACAGTAATGGTCTATAAAACTTACAAAAGAGAAATAGCCGCTAGTGCATTACTTGTACTGTACAGTTTTATAGGCTATACTCTATACATCCTAGCTGGTTTAGGGCAGACTGATGCTATGGTAGACTTAGTTGGTATTCTAGTAATTCCTACATTTGCTACTGTAGCTGCTGCTTTCGGCATTGATAGCTACTTTAAGCAAAATAAACGAGACAAGTTAGACGAACAGAAATAGAATGTTATTTGAACACTCCTGATTTATATGTTATATTGATTTATAAATAATGGAGAACAGCATGGCTACTGCTCATACAGTTATCAATAACTTCACTAGAAAAGGATTTAAGATGCTTGGACATGGCTGCTATGCAGCTGTGTTTGAAAGTAACACTGATCCAAATCTAGTATATAAAGTGGGTGCTAAGATTACTGATCCGTTCTTGGCGTACATCCAAGAACCATCTCTAGCTAATAACCCACACTTTCCTCGTATCTATGAAATCTTTACAGAAGATACTTGGTATCTGGTAAAGATGGAGAGGCTGGAACCCACACCTTCGCACAAGATTGAAATGTCTTCAGAACTTAGTTCTGTAGTGCGGGGAGAGTCTAGCACTCTGCAATACCTAAAGCCTAGTCACGAACTGTACTCTATTGCCCATCAGATCAGAGAACTAGCAGATCGGCTTGATGCAAAACTTGATCTACATCAAGGCAATGTAATGATGCGAGGCACTACTCCAGTCATTACTGATCCTCTGTGCGATCACAATATTTACAGTGAGTGGGCTTTGGAGAATTGGTTTGGTCAACAGAGGAACAAGGAACAGAGAAACGCGAGTTGGAGTTATTAAAACACCTTGCGTTTTGCTGTGCAAGTTAGAAAACGATACGTGCACAAGCTGTGGTAGGTCAGTAGATCAAATACGATATTGGAGCACTTACAGTGACGGACAACGGGAACAAATTATCTCAGAAATATCTACCACTAAATCCGGTAACATCTAGATTTGTTATCGACTACAAACGACAGCTAGTTGATGCTATACAAGTACGAGATTCAGCGCGGGTTCGAGTAATTCTCAGCGTATTAGCTGCGTTAAATCCCATAGAATATAAAGAATATATTAGTAAAAGAAAGTAAAATGTAGAGAAATAATCATGGACACTCTAGTAATAAATGCTGATGGCCTACCAGTAAGCCTACTACCAGTTAGTGCAGTAAGCTGGAAAGAGGCCATCCTATATATGTATCACGATAAGTGTGACGTATTAGAATGGTATGATAATTGGGTAGTTCATAGTGCTAACTGGGAAACACATGTTCCAGCAGTAATTATGCTTAAAAGCTACCTACGTAGAAACACCGATGTACGTTTTAGTAAAGGAAACGTATTCCTAAGAGACAACTATCGCTGTATGTATTGTACTACGGGCGTAAATAATAATACTGCTACTATGGACCATGTTCTTCCACTTAGTAAGGGTGGTAAGACTACTTGGGAAAACATTGCTACTGCATGTTCTCCATGTAACACACGAAAAGAAGATAAGCTGCACATGAAGCCGCTGTATCAACCATACAAGCCAGGATACTATGAGCTTGTTCGTAAACGTAAACAACTGCCATTTCAACTTCGTCACGATAGTTGGGCTAGATGGCTTGGACTGGAGGATGAAATTGGGAAAGAGAAGTGATTATGAGCGTAAACCAAGGGATTTCTATCCAACTCCACTGGCCGCAGTTAAACCACTAATTCCGCATCTTCCTGAGAGTTTCACTTTCTGCGAACCGTGTGCAGGCGATGCTAGATTAATTTATCACATTGAAACTCTACACGCAGATGCTAGTTGTATTACGGCATACGATATTGAGCCTCAAGCTGGCGATGTTGAAGAGCTAGATGCGTTAGACTTGGATGAAGCTCACGTTGAACATTGTGATTTTATTATCACAAATCCTCCATGGGAGCGTTCAAAAAAGAGCGGATACCTGCTTCATGCTATGATCGAGCGGTTCAGCGATCTTAGACCTACTTGGTTACTTTTTGATGCTGATTGGATGCACACTGAGCAAAGTGCGGATCTTGTTAAGGATCGACTTGTTAAGATTGTTAGTATCGGTCGTGTCAAATGGATTGAAGATAGCGCTGGAACCGGTAAAGATAACTGTTGCTGGTACCTGTTTGACAAGTCAAATCAGAGTGGAACGGAGTTCCACGGGCGTTCAAAACAAAAATGATCTTGCGTCTCTCGTTGTTTCGTGTTATTGTTATATATAACAAGGAGAAATGAGCATGAACAAGAACCTTAATGATAACTTCCAAGGCCATCTGGTAAGCCCAATGAAACTCGCAGAGGTTTACAGCACTAACGAGTGGTTTAGAAACGGCTACTTGAATGCTTTTAAAGACCAGCCATATGAGTATGATATACCTGTGCAGTCTGCTGCAACTGCATATGAGCGTGGCCGTGCTTTTGCTATCTGGTCCAAGGCTAATAAGATGCCTCGTGCCGTGTGGCGTAATGGAGTTACTGCTAAGACTGTCCGTGAGCGCCTTGTATTAGCTATCTGCCAACGAGCAGTTATTTAAAATTTCTTCTTGCTCTGCGCTTGAGAATCACTTATAGTATAAGAATAGAAAATGGCACTTTTAGTTAAAGAACGAAAAGCTCTAGAGCAGTTAGAACAAGCGTTTGTTCGATACTATGAGCAGATTCTTCACATGGAACTAGAAGTTGACCAATCGAAAACTGTAGAAGAACGGCTGTTATTTTTAGCAGTAGAACTAAATACAGCACAATGATTATTGCGGGGTAGAGAAGCGGCATCTCGACTGGCTCATAACCAGTAAATCGGAGGTTCGAGTCCTCCCCACCGCAACCAAAGTTAGGTACTGCTACTTGAAATGCAGCTGAGTCGCCTGAATACGAAGGTAGAGCCTAAACTAACTTTTCTCTTGCTAATAGCTTAGAAAAGAATTATAGTTAATTATAAGTTGGATGAGTTCAGCAACCTTTAAAAATTTCTTACCATGAATCAAGAAACTTTCAAGTTCATCCAGATTTAATTTTACACTTGCTAAACGGTTATTTATAAGATATTATTAATTATAGTATAAGTTCAGCAACTTACAGCTCGGTATAGCAACAAGTTTATCCTGAATATTTAAAGCCTGAAAACTACCGTGCGCGGAGTGAGTAGGCATCAGCTTCGGAGTGTGATTACCGATATTAGTTTCGGTAATAGGCGGTGTGCCGTGAGGGGAAAACACTCCAACTAATTTCTCCGTCATCTAAGATGGTAAGACGTAGGATTCAGTTTTTACGAATGGGTGGTTACAGTCCACCCCGGAGATTTGTCCCTTCTCTCCTAGGATTAGGGAACCGTTTGTAGAGCCTACACGTATACGACAACACGTTATAGTTGTTTTTAGTTTAGTCAGCCGATCTGATCATCGGCGTTCATATAAACCCTAAAATGAACCTAGTGACAAACTTTTTCGAGTGACCTGGGATGAACTCCAGTCAACTACCAGAGTCATAGTGATAGTGACTATTCTGGGAATAGGTAGCCTGCATACCTTAAAATAGCGCAGCTTATCACCGTTCAGTTCAGAATCTGACACGACGAAACAGTGTCGCCGGATTAGTAACCGGCTCTCAATTTTAAACGTAAACAGGACACTTCAAGCTGTTTTACGTCTCAGACAAGGCAGGCACAATCATCCAGAGCCTGTTTACGTTTTAAGTTGAGAATTGCGGGTATGGTGTAGTGGCTGCGCCTCAGCCTTCCAAGCTGATGAGACGAGTTCGATCCTCGTTACCCGCTCCAATAGGAGAATAGTATTGGTTATAAGACCAGCTACAGATAAAATGAAAAAACTTTGGAAAAAGCTGTTAAAAGCATGGTCGGAGCACAAGTCTAACAAGGCTATAAAACTTCAACACAAACTTCTAAAAGAAGAACTAAAGTTAAAGAAATAAACGCGGATGTAGCTCAGGGGTAGAGCTTCTGCTTGCCAAGCAGAAGGTCGTGGGTTCGAACCCCATCGTCCGCTCCAGAATAGGATACATTAGAATGATTACCTACTGTATCGCTGTCGTCATAGCCTTTACGACGTTAATGCGAAGGTCGCTTGTGCGGTGCGAGAATCCTGCATCCCCCCAAGGGAGTGGAAGTCCCTCGGCAGGTAGTTGGTAGGTTGGCCTGTTGCGACAACTACACATATGACTTATGTTAAAGTCTCGGAACACACAAGAGTTCTAGCATGATTGTCTAATCAACAATCTCTTGTATTAGTCAGCTACCTGTTGCAGGTCGATTAAATGCTGGCATGAGAGTACAATACGTGCGGCTCTCATTCTAATTCCACTTAAACATTAGTGTTTAGCTGCAATTAGGATGGCTACAGCAAAAAATCAAGCATTTATTTTGGGTATAAACAAGCAACAAACCCATCCTGTAATTTTAACGGAGGAGACACACACATGACAAAAAACGCCTTTGAAATCCGTTCAGATATTCTGGCACTAGCCAAGGATTACATGGACAAGCAGGCCCAGATTAACGTAGAGTTTACTAAAGCGCTAATCACAGCAGGCACTGCTAATATGCAAGAATTAGCAAAAGCAGTTCAGACCACTTATTCGATGGACGATCTGCTTAAAACAGCCGATAAAATGTATACATTTGTATCGAAGCGAGATAAAGAGTAATACATCAGTATTGTTCAAATAGTACCAAATATAACTGATAGGTAATTATGTCCAGCGTATTTAGATTCCAAGAAGAAATATCCTACCTAAACAGACCTAGGAAAGATGACATAGATACTTATTGGGATGATGATTATGATCTAGATGATCCAGTAGGTTGGGAACATAGAATTTTCTATGAGAGTCACCTACTACAACACGTAATTAGTAATTATGATGTAAAAAAAGTAATTGAATTAGGTAGCGGTACTGGGAATCTAGGAAATAAGGTATTAACTGCTAATCCTACGATTACATACCACATGGTTGACGGTAGTAGCGCCAAAAAAGCACACATAAGAAGAGACTATAAGGGCGAAATAATAGTAAAAGATCTATTAGATACGTTTGACACTACTAGTCTACATACAGACTATGACTTAGTAGTAGCTAACGATTTCTTAGAACACATAAGAAACCCCTCACTTATCTTAGACACAGTAAGAACTTCTTTAACTACTAAAAATAGTTATTTCTTTGCTAGTTCTCCTAATTGGAGAATGAAACATGATTTTTATTATCCTGGTCTTTTCGATTTTGATAATTTTTTAAAGTTCTTCTGGCAAGAAGGTTACGAAGTTATAAGTCAATACCCTTCTTGGTCTACTAATGTGCCTATTAAAGCTTCTAAGCTAGATAGCGAAAAAGTTCTTTTAGACGAGCATCAATTTGACTGGAATTATTATCTTCTATTTAAGAAAAGAATTATATAAATTAATAGGTTGGCTACAGCAAAAAGTACATACTTTGTACGTTGCAGGTTCGAGCCCTGTTCCACGCTCCTTGCGTAGATAGATCAATTGGATAGATCAACAAACTAAAACCCAACCTGAATACATATAGAATCAGTTCAGCAAAAAATTTGTAAGCTCACTGGTAGAGCATTTGACTTCTAATCAAACTGAGCCGTTCGATTCGGCACAAATCCCCTGATTCTGAAAAAATATAACTAACTGCATAGTGTTCAACAGCTCCTCACGCTTGTATCTCGTTATACAAGGTTTTAGGGGGTGAGACCTCGCTAAATAGCAGTCAGACCAGCAAAAGCGTGAGGTTGGTTAATAATATATGCGGGTGTGGCGTAATTGGTAGCCGCACTAGATTTAGGTTCTAGCGAGTAATCGTGGGGGTTCGAGTCCCTTCACCCGCACCAAATATTGTTTCTAGTTAGCTCAGTTGGTAGAGCAGCTGACTGTTAATCAGCGGGTCGCAGGTTCGAGCCCTGCACTAGGAGCCAAATCTCTAATCTGTGAATTGTCTTGTGTCTTGTTAGAAATAGAACCTACTCCGCGAACAGGTTCGATAAGGTACAGTGAGTGGCACGGCGCTATGTTCATTGCTTTTTCTAATGTGTGACGTACCCTAAGGAGTAATCCAATACTGCAGGGCCCGAAATATGCAGATAATGAAGATGATGTTGTGGCATCTTACAAGACAATTCTCACATTAGAGGTTATAATGAATATACAACAGCAAGCTGATTATGTAATATGGTCTACTCTTCAGGGAGATGATTATGCAGTTGCTCTACGATTTGTAGAATACTGCCAAAAGGTATCTTCACTGCATGGAACTCCAATTGACGAATTGATGCAAATTGTAAACACAAAACTAGCTGCGGACGTTTCGAGAGGTCAGTATATTGACACTTAATATTACTGTAGATCAACTAGTTGAGTTAGCTAAACAAGCAGAATATAAAAACCCCATAGAATGGGGTGAGCTTCCAGTAGAAGAAGATATTATATATACTGCTTTTGCACACGCAATGTATAACGCATATTCTAGAACTGACCCAGCTACTCGTGATCTAGTACTACTAGCCAGTTTAGTCAAACTTCAAACAGAAAATTTTGCACTAGGTCAGCATCAAAAAATATTGCTCAATTCTATTGCTGCATTACAAGATAAATAAGGATAGGTGGCAGAGTCTGGCTTAATGCACCGGTCTTGAAAACCGACGTACCGACAGGTACCGTGAGTTCAAATCTCACCCTATCCGCCAATATAAAAGGATAATATATGTCAGAATTAAAAGCTCTAATAAATACCGCTTCAGATATAAATGAACATCTAGAAGTAATGCACTCGTATGCTAAAGAATGCGATCATATCACTGAAATGGGTGTACGAGATATAGTATCTGCCTGGGCATGGATAGAAGCACACCCACGTAAATTAGCACTGTATGATTTTGCCGACCCACCATCTGACAGGTTAGCTCAAATACAGGATTACGCTGCTGAACATGGCATCGAGCTAACCTTTACAAAAGCAGATGTTCTAGAAGTAGAAATAGAAGAAACAGATCTACTATTTATTGATACTGCACACTACTACGATCAACTCAAAAAAGAATTTGAGCTTCATGCTCATAAGACTAGAAAATATATTATACTTCACGACACAGAATTTTTTAAGTATTTTGGAGAAGATTCTAAAGGAAGTAAATACGATAGCGCAGGTACTAGGTATCGCGGTCTAGGAGTTGCAGTAGATGAGTTTCTTAGTGAAAATACTAATTGGACTTTAAAAGAACATCGCCCCAATAATTGGGGGCTTTCTGTTCTAGAAAGAAAATAACTTATTGCCTAAATCTCCGGTATTTGGTCTAGGACGTAACTGGAAGCACCGCCCTCGTAGTAGTTCTTACGCTCCATCGGCTGCTAACGTAAATCTGCGAGGCAAGAAATATCGACGCATGGGTTGCGGATGTTGTTTCTGTGTAGATTTTAGAGAAGACGCTGCTCGTAAAGAACATATTAGAGAAATTAGAAACGCGGAGCGAGGGCCGGACGGTAAGGCAGTAGATTGCTAATCTATACTACCTGCAAAGGTAGACTGGGTTCGACTCCCAGTCGCTCCGCCAATAATAAAAAATATGAATGTAAACGAAAAAGGAACTCTAGGTCTAATAAAAGTATTAGAAGCCATAACTATTGCTGGTTGGTATGCGTATCCTGCATTTGACGATCATAGTCCTGTAGATATTCTAATAATGTCTAAAGCCGGAAAGGTACTTAGATTACAAGTAAAATATAGAACTAGAATGACTAGGGTAGACGTAGAAAGATACGAACTTGCAGCGAAATCCATAGTTAATGGTAAAGTAGTTCCAATTGATAGAACACTAATAGATGGCTGGGCAGTTTACATGGCAGATAGAAATGAAGTAAAATTCGTACCAATATCTGCTTTAGAAAGTAAAAAAAGCATCAATATGAATCCAGAAACCATGTATGATGCAATAGATAATTGGCCTGTTAGTCGAGTGGTTTAAGATGCTTGCCTGTCACGCAAGAGATCACGGGTTCAATTCCCGTACAGGTCGCCATAAAAGGAAAACACACATGTCACACATTGAATATTTCGGACAAGAAGAAGATAAAACCAACAGTTTATTAGACCGTTGGAGCCAGTTGATATATGATTTGCAAGGTACTTGCATCGAGTTAAATTCTTTTCTTGAACGACATAATGCAGAAGACCTAATCGACCATATACCTTTTCTAGAGTATCTAGATAATCATATTTTTCTATGTGACAGTTGTGGTTGGTGGTGTGAGCTGTCAGAAATGTCTGATGAAGGCGTGTGCAGTGATTGCTGCTCTAATGAATACGAAGAATAATGGTTCTATAGCACTACGGTAGTGCAGCCGTGCCCTAACACGGTCGGAAGCAGGTTCAATTCCTGTTAGGACCACCATAATCACCCACCTCTCGACGATGTGGCGCCAGTGCTAGGCAAGGGGACGGATATAGGCATAGATAAAACCGCTCCACCAAATAATTTAAATGAGGAGATACACTTTGTAGATTACTAAACCACCTTAGCCTTGATTAATGTTTAAAGATAACGTATATTAACATAATCAAGGAGATAAAAATGTCTGTAGAACTAAAAATTAAATCTAAACATCTTAGCGTAGAAGCTCAAATCATTCGTTTCGAAGAACAAAAGCTACTCAAACAGTATCAGTGGTCCCTAGACAAATACACTAAAGCAGGAAACAACGATATGTATCCTCGTTGGAAAGATACCGCTTTTATGAGTTATTGCTCACTGCACAATCACCGTCGTTGGGATGTTCGTAATGAAAACCGTGCAACATTTCTAGCACGAGCTTACATTTCTGGTGTGCCGTACAATTCAGTTGAGAAAAAACGCAAACCAGAAAACGAGCTTAAGTTTAAAACTTATATCTTCCCTCGTGTAGTAGCAATGGCCGCTAAGTATGGTAAAATAAAAGTACCGTTAAAGATTTATGACAGAACAAAAGGTGGTTACGTAGATAATCCTGCACTTGCTAGTATTGCTAAAGACGTAACTCAATGGATTGAGACTACTGCGTAAGCAGTAGCTATCGAGGCTAGTAGAGCCTGCGTAGCAAATCTACTTCGGATGGATACTGCAACCAATAACGTGTAGAAATACACATTATCATGAATGGGTTGGATAGTATCGTTGAGGTCCACAGACCATCCAGTAACTAAATTGTGGATAGTATGCGATATGAATCTAATCACTGCCTATGGTAGTTAGCTCCGGCAAACTAAGCGTAAGCATTTTGCTCTAGATACCTATGTATGGAAGCCGTAAGGCGGGTCACTCAATTCTAGATGTTAGACTCAAAGTGTGAGAGTCATTTATTTATTATAAACGGCGTTTCTGTCTTTCAAAATGCGGTTGCTAGTTCCGTGCCATAACTAGCCTAGCACTCTATACCCCAGCGCGTTCTAGCGCCAAAATAGCGGTCTTAAAATAGAGTGTTCCAGATAGATTGCGGAATTAGCTCAGTGGTAGAGCGCCTCGTTTACACCGAGGATGTCGGGAGTTCGACCCTCTCATTCCGCACCAAATAAATTAGGAGAACTACATTGGAATCCCACAAAAGATCAATCGTCAAGTCTATAACTTGGCGAGTCATTGCCACGCTAATTGCAGCATGGTGGGTGGGATTTCAGGTAGCTATTATAATGAACATAGTCCAGACTGTAGCGTACTACATACACGAACGTGTGTGGGTGCGTATCAATTGGGGCATGAATAAGGGCACTCAGTAAAGAGTCAAGATTGACAGCGCCATAAATCACATAGAGTGCGTTGATAATAAAGATGTTAGTCTGCGGAGTGTAAATCTCCAAGTGTCCACCAATTATGTCGGTACTCTTCGCGTGAAGATTGAGCTAAGTTAATGTGATAATCTGAAGCCGACACCAACTAATAGAATCATTACAGCAACTAATAAAAATGACTGGTTCGATTCCAGTACTCCCCGCCACGGGTACACTGGCTGAGGTGCGTAGCTCTTCGGAGTAGAAATCAGCATAACAGTGTATCTTTGACGGGGAGTATGGCAGGTGCCGCTGAGAGCAATCTTAGCTTCCCCAATGATTCTGACAATTTTGAGGTAGGGAAAGCGTGCTATGCTAGCTAGATAGTACGGCAGAGTAATTAACTGCAAACGGAGCATGGGCACCTAAGAGGGTTATTCCTCTTGGAAGATACCGCACCGGCCTCAACTTAATTAATCTTGCTTGATAGTGTTTGATCTGTTATCTTATATAAAAGGAGATAAATCGTGATCCACGTTCAAGGCAAAATTTCCCGTACTGTATATGTAGCGTTCAGTGGTGGAGTTGATAGCGTAGCTGCTGTAGATTTTCTACGTCGCAACCACACTGTAGTGCTAGCGCACATCAACCACGGAAATGAAATTTCCTTGGCAGAACAGGCTTTTGTAGAGCAGTTTGCTGAGAATCGTCAACTTCCTCTATTGCTCAAGCAAGGCAAGGCCGACAAGCCCTCCGATGAATCTTGGGAAGAGCACTGGCGTAATGAGCGTTACCGTTTCCTGCATACTATTAACGGCACAGTGATCACTTGTCATCACCTTGACGACTGCGTTGAGACTTGGTTGTGGAATATGTGTAATGGGCGTGACCAGACTATCGCCTATCGTAATGTTAACGTAATTCGTCCATTCCGTACCACAAGAAAATCTGAATTTGTTGACTGGTGCCAACGCAAGCAGCTCGCGTGGTATGAAGATCCTACCAATGCTAACCCACAATTTGCTGTTCGCAATTACATTCGGCACACGATGGTTCCTGCTGCAATGAAGGTTAACCCCGGAATCCACACTACAATTCGCAATAAGCTGTTGCAAGAAAAAATTTAAAATTGTTCTTGCCTATCTGCTGAAAATAACTTATATTATATTTAACAAGGCAAAAGCCTTTTGGAGAGAAAAACAATGAACACCTGCATGATTAAGACCGAGCGTTTTTATCACAGCTCCAGTGGAGGGACAAACTCGTGAAATGATAATTTCACCTGTTTGTTAGTGTTTGTTTACACCCTCCTAGAATCTGAACGGTTTTAGGGGGTTTTTTATTGGTCGGGTGCTAGAATTGGTTATAGCGCGGATTGCAAATCCGTTGTATGTGGGTTCGAGTCCCATCCCTACCTCCAACCATAGGAGACTATTATGATAGCTTGGATTTACACTTACGACCTAGACAAGTATATGCAGCTTATGCGTGAAGAGGGTGTAGACCCTTCCGTTATTTCTCAGACTGATGATAAAAGTCATGTAGAAATGACCTCAAATGTAGCTTCTGAATGGAATATGTTAGGTCTATGGTATGAACTTTGATGTATATGCACTAAGTGCCAAAGCGTTAGTAGGCGAACAGCTTTCCGACGAAGAAAAGAGCAAGCTGCAAAACTATAATACAAAATATGCCCTAGTTCGTTATCTAGTGGCGGAAAAGCAAAGACATTCTGGAGTAAATCTAGCCGATTTTCATTTTACTCCAGGTACTGGATTTCTAGAAACTCCAGTTTTGGAGGTAGCTAATGAAATAATTAAGAGTTTTTCACTACCTGCAACACCAATAAGATTTGACGATCTAAAATGGGAAGATAATCCCCCGCAGTCAGGTAAAGTTAAACGAACCTTAGTAGATTAAGGTGTTGTAGCTCAGTTGGTAGAGCAGCAGACTCATATTCTGTAGGTCGTAGGTTCAAGTCCTACCAACACCACCAATAATAAAGGTAATACAATGAAAATTGAGTATCGTCAAGGCGATCTATTTCAAACTGCCATTAGGCATATTGTACATGGCTGCAACGCTCAGGGTGTTATGGGTAAAGGAGTAGCAAAGCTAGTTCGCGATCTTTACCCAAAAGCCTACAATGAATACCTATCACTGTGGATGCGAAACAAAGCGTTGGTACCAGGTACTGTTCAGTTTGTAGACTGCGATGAAAAGGTTATCATCAACGCAATCACGCAAAAGAATTTTGCTAAGGCATACAATGATCCCGGGCGGTATGTTAGTTATGATGCAGTAGCTGAATGTATGGCCGAAATCAATCGAGAGATTGCAGGTCAGCAGCTAGCGATGCCAAGAATTGGCGCACAGCTAGGTGGCGGTAAGTGGGAAATCATTGAAAGCATTATCGAAGCTGAACTGACCGACGTTTCTCCTGTGGTCTACGTGCTGTAAGAAACTGTTTGCTTGTTAGGTTAATTTCAGTTATATTGTTTATATAGGGG
>Ga0247723_1000579_pt1 | contig 24423 bp, 32 predicted proteins | sample MSEWelMarce5H_FC_FD_189079 | JGI IMG/M metagenome (GOLD analysis project Ga0247723, IMG submission 189079) | Subsurface sediment microbial communities from gas well in West Virginia, United States - MSEEL Well Study Marcellus 5H_FC | ecosystem: Environmental > Terrestrial > Deep subsurface >... | reverse complement strand
TATTTACGGCAATGATGGAAAGATGGGGGGAAAGTTCGCTGAACTTAACGTACTTCCAACCCATTTCTTGGACATCTACCCCGACCCTAACGACCTCTACGGACTCGTTGGTTATAGACTTATGGTGGACAGAGGAATAGATATTCCTAAAGAACAAGTTTGCCAATGGAAAACTTGGAACCCAGACTTTGATGCAACTACAAGAACGCATTTGCGTGGGTTGTCACCATTACATGCAGCATACAAAACACTTCGTATGAGCAACAATGCTGCTGATGCGAGTGCAATGATGGCTGCGAATGGTGGAGCGAAGGGAGCAATTACTCCGAAGCCACTTGGTACAGTAGTGCCATCATTTACAATAGAGCAAGCAAACATTATTAAAAGAGCAGTGAATGAGGACATCAACACTGTGGACAATAAAGGCAAGGTTGCAGTGCTACAAACACCTTGGGACTATTTAAACTTTGGTCTATCCTCTGTGGATATGGAGCTAGTGAAAACAATGCAGATGAGCCTTCATCAGTGGTGTAGAGTATTCGGTATGCCAGCGGTGTTATTCGATGTTGATACGTCATCATACAATAACTACCAAAATGCAATGCGTGACCTAATTACCAACACTATTATGCCGATGTGCTGCTCACTTAGAGATGAGTTGAACAAATGGTTGGTGCCAAGATTTGGAGAGGATGTGTTCATTGACTTTGATATAACTGCACTACCAGAGATGCAGCAAGATATGGAGAGGATGGTTCGTTCTCTTCGTGATGCGAACTGGCTAACGATGGATGAGAAGAGAGTAGCTATGAACTATTCTAAGAAAGAGGGTGCGTGGGATATGAGTTATATCAATCAGGGGCTTGTGCCAATCACTCAAGTAATGATGGACCTAAGCATAGCAGATGATAATAGCAACGACAACAGACAAAGAGATATGGGCGATCGTGATGAAGAGATTTCCGAAGATCCCTACGGAAATGACGTGCCTGACAGAGAGGACGATGAGGATGCAAGTGAGGATGTCGTATAAAATAAAACTTATCAATGAACGCAACGCAGCGAGGGACATATTGGCTAAAGGTGGAGAGGCTGCGAAGGACTCTTGATAAGAAATATAGTTCTTTGTTTTTTGGTGTATTAAAAAGTGAGTTAGAGAACTTTGCAAGAAGTGTGAGAAGAGATGGTGCGAGTGCTGCGGTGAGTGGGCTTGGTGCGGTTGCTTGGGATGATAGGATAATGCCTATTATGAGGCAGATGTACAGAGAGGTGGCTACAATATTCGGCAACGCAACATTTAGGGCAGTGAGTGTCGATAGCAAGAAGGCTGCTAACCCATTTGGTATAAATGATGAGTTGCTTGATGAGATAACATCATTTCTAATTCAGTGGGGGTTTTTACTTGCATCACTAATGACTAAGACAACCAAAGATAGGTTGATAGTAATAGTGAACGATGCGATGGCACAAGGATTGAGCAATGAGGAAATAGCAAAGTTGGTGCTGAGTGACCCACAGATACAATATGCAAGGTATAGGAGCGTGATGATAGCAAGAACTGAGGTGATGAGAGCAAGTAACTATGCAGCATTAAAAGGTGCAGAGAAGTTGCCATTCCAAGTTGATAAGATTTGGATAAGCACAAGAGATGCTAGAACAAGACGCATACCTAAAGACTTCTTTGACCATTGGAATATGGATGGGCAGATTGTAGCATACAACGAGCCATTCATAAGTGCGGATAAGGTTGGGAGACCTATCGTGGTGGATGCACCAGGAGACCCAACAGCACCAAAAGGATTTACAATTAATTGCAGATGCGCGGTAGGATTTATTCCTAAGCGAGATGCAAACGGACAACTAATAAGAAAATAATATGCCAGTTTACGAATGTTCAAACGGAAAATATAGAATAGGAGATGGTGAATGTATCTATACTACAAGGGATAATGCCAACGAGGCTTATAGGGCTTATTTGGCAGAGGAGGGAGAGAATGGAAAAGAGGAAAAGGCGGACACTTACAACGACTATCCAGAGGCAGCGACTAATAATGCTAAGAGGGCGCTAAAGTATAAAGAGGAGAATGGCAGCACTTGTGGGACTGATGTGGGATGGACAAGAGCAAGGCAACTTGCAAACCGTGAGAGATTGTCACGTGATACTATCGCAAGGATGGCTTCATTTAAGAGACATCAACAGCACAAAGATGTCCCATATAACGAAGGTTGTGGTGGTATAATGTGGGATGCTTGGGGTGGTGATGCTGGAATTAATTGGGCAATAAATAAATTGGATCAAATCGATAATAAAAAAAATATGATATACAATTACAAGTCTTTTGGTCTTGAGGTCAAAGATGTTGATGCGAAAAGTGGGGTAGTAAGTGGTTACTTCTCTGCATTTGGTATGGTGGATAGCGATGGTGATATTATGATGCCAGGAGCCTTTAAGCGTTCTATCCAAGATTGGGGTGTAGATGGTAAGCAAAGGATTAAGCACTTACTAAACCACGACCCATCTAAACCTTTGGGTAAATTGATGAATCTAAAGGAAGATAGCTATGGACTATATTACGAGTCAAAAATAGGCACTCACCAACTTGGTAAGGACTTTATTAAGATGGTAGAGAGTGGACTCATTGGTGAGCATTCTATTGGCTTTAGAACACTAAGAGAGCAAAAGAGTGGTGAGGCTAATGAGATACACGAGGTTATGTTGTTTGAAGGCTCAAGTTTAACTGCTTGGGGTGCAAATGAGAACACACCATTATTAGGATTAAAAAATATGGGTAACGTAGAACAAGTTAAGGATCAAATCAAAGCATTCGAGAAGTTTATTCGTGATAGCGATGTCACTGATGAGACAATCGACCTGTGCTTAATTAAAGTAAAACAACTCGCACAAGCAATCGAGATGATGAGTAGCACTGCTCCAGTCATTGCGACAGAGCCGCAGCAAAAAGCAGAAGAATTGCCAGTGGGTTCATTTATATCAATAATCAATAAAATTTAACAAAATGAGCGATTTAAAAGCATTCGAGACTGCCCTCGAATCAAAATTGGCAGAACAAAAGGCTGAGGTTGCAAGTGTAACCGAGAAGGCTGCAAAGCAATTTGACTCTAAAGTAGAGCAAATCAACGAGCAAATGGAGAAATCTAACAAGACTCTTGCTGAGGCACTTAATGAAGTGAAAGAAGCTAAGGCTGCTTTCGGTAAGTTGAGCGCAAACGCAGAGAAGAAAGTTGCTACTTCTTATGCTGATCACGTTAACAACATCAAGGCTGAGATTGGTTCTGCAATCGAGAAAGGTTGGAACGAAATCAAAGCTGCTGCAAGAAACAATGGCAAGGGCTTCGCTGCTGACATCGATTTGAAAGCGGTTGGAGTTATGACCATTGCTAACAACTTGACTGGTTCTGTTTACACATCTTATGTAGATAACCCAGCATTGCGTTCTTTCGTTAACCCACACCTTAGAAGTGTGTTCAACATCATCCCAGTATCAACTGGTTCTGTATCTTTCCCAAGAGGTAACACTCCAGTAGGTGAAGGTTCTTTCGGTAAGCAAACTGAAGGTTCTGCTAAGCCACAAGTTGATTACGATGTAACAGTTGTAAACACTGCATTGTCTTTCATCGCTGGTTACGCTAAAGTATCTCGTCAGATGATTGATGATTTGCCATTCTTACAAGCATATTTGCAGCAGTCATTGATTGAAGATTTCCAGAAGGCTGAAGATACTTATTATCTTAACGCTATCGCATCTTCTGCAACTGCTGGTTCTTCTTCTGGTGCTAACACCGCTGAGAAGTTCATTGATTACGTTGCACAACTTGGTGCATTGAACTGGACTCCAAACCTTGCTTTGACCACTCACGCTGGTTGGGCAAACTTGTTGAAAACCAAACCAGCTGACTACTCAATTCCTGGTGGAATGGTTATCGACAACAATGGTAACGTAAGAATCGTAGGTGTACCAGTTATTCCTCACTCTTTGGTTACTGCTTCTAAGATCTACGTTATGGACACTACTAAGTTCGCTATTGCTCAGCAAAGCGGTCTTGCAGTTCGTTCAACAGAGTTCGACCAAGATGATTTCATCAAGAACCTTATCACTTTCAGAGCAGAAGCTCGTTGCGAACTTCTTCAGTTCCAACCTTCAGCTGCTATCTACGGAGCAATCTAAGGTTTATAATAATTGGGGAGGGAGAAATCTCTCCCCTTATTTTTACTTATATGCCATTTAGTTACGATTATTTTAAGAAAGAATTTAGGGAGCATTTATTTAATAATTTTAGGATTGGCATTGACATACTTGATGTTGGTGCTGGTTGCGGTACTTATGGTAATTTACTAAAAGAAGATTTTACAAAAATTGATGCAATAGAGATATTTGAGCCATATCGTAAGCAGTTTAAATTAGATGATATTTATAGATGCGTTTACATTGGCGATGTGCAAGAATTAAATTTATTTTTGTATGATTATTTAATTATGGGTGATGTAATTGAGCATTTGCCAATAGACAATGCAACTTCATTACTTAAAAAGATAAATGATAATAATATTTATTGTATGGTAGCAGTTCCATACAAAATGCCACAAGGTGATGTTGGAGGTAATGAATATGAAAGGCATCGTCAAGATGATTTAACACACGAAATATTTATCGAAAGATATCCAATGATGCAATTACTTTTCAATAATGAGCATTACGGATATTATGTAAACTATAACTATGAACATACTTTTTAGCATACACTTATATCCTCCTCAGCATCTTTGTGGTGCAGAGATGATGGCTCATAGGATTATAAAGCATTTACAAAGCAAAGGACACCACGTAAGAGTGTTATTGCATCAAGCTAATCATTATAAGATTACTAATACTTATACTTACGATGGTGTGGATGTATTTCCGCCTAATCAAAACGTAATTCAGAACTTATTTTCGTGGAGTCACTGCGTTTTTACGCACTTAGACTACACAAGATGGACAATAGGAATGGCTGCTATGTTTAGAAAGCCTTTGTTTCATCTTATCCATAATACTCATTTATATCCTGAGATTGAGAATGCAGATACTTCTCAACATATAGTGTATAACTCTTTATGGGCAAAACAGAAATTGGGTTATAAATGGAGTAACTTTATACTCACACCACCAGTTGATTATCGTGATTATGATACTAATGTAGAAACGATTGATAATCAATACATTACACTTATAAACTTGAACGAGAATAAAGGTGTAAAGATATTTGAAGAGATAGCAAAGGCAATGCCTAATAAAAAGTTTTTAGGTGTAAAAGGTTCTTATGGTGACCAAGAGGTTTCAAACTTACCAAACATTACTTATATTAACAAAACTACTGATATACTTTCCGTTTATAAGCAAACAAGGATACTATTAATGCCGAGTGCTTATGAGAGTTGGGGAATGACTGCAACAGAAGCAATGAGTAGTGGGATACCAGTTATAAGCAGTCAGGCAGAAGGATTGAAAGAGAATTGTGGAAAGGCTGGAATATTTATAAAGGATAGAAATGATATTGAAAGCTGGGTTAAAGAAATTACGAAACTTGACGATGCCAAAGCCTATGCAGCAGCATCTAAAAAAGCAAAAGGAAGAGCAAGAGAACACGACCCAAGAAAAGCACTTGATGAGTTTGAGCAGTGGCTCAGAGAAGAAGTTAATAAATACAACGGATAAGTATGGCGATTTATATAGATAGTATCATAGTTACCGCTGACGCAAGTGTAGAGCCAGTGAGCCGCACACAAGCCAAAGATTGGATGAGAATTACCTATAATACTGACGATACTTTGATTGACGAGCTTATCACAAGTTCAAGAAAGCATTTGGAGAAACTAACTGGCTTATCACTTGTCAACAAGACAATTAAGAGTTATGTAGAACTAACTGGTGAAGTGCCAGCAGTTTGGATGGTAGATTTGCCATATGGACCACTTGGTTGCGTTGACTTGGTTAGATATAAGAGTGGCATCAATTTGTGGGACACATTAGATGTGAACGAGGACTATGAGAAGATAGGCAATAAGTTGTGGTTCTATATGGCTGGCACTTATGAGATTACTTATCAAGCTGGATATGGTAGCATCCCAGATGATTTGGAGAACGACATCTTAACCCTTGTGGCTTGGATGTATGAGAACAGAGGCAAGAGGATGAATGCTGATCCTAAAGGAATAATTGCAGAATATCCATTCTGGAATGGTTTAAATTATCATCAGTATAAAAAAGTAGTTATATAATGGCAACAATGACTACATCTATAACTGGAGTTAATAAAGCATTATCTAATGTCAAAGCAAATTATGATAGAATCATAACAGAAATTGACCACGAGATGAATGCATCGGTTGAGTTAATGGTAACCAATGCTAAAGCTGCTTTTGAATTAGATTTGCCAGAAATTAGAAATTCTATAAGAGCAAACAAAAATAATTTCTTAGATTATAGTTTAATTGCTGGAGAAGGTAATAGTCCTCTTGCAGCATATATTGAATTTGGAACTGGTAGATATTTTAACTTATATCCTGGAAAGGAAAAAGAATGGCAAGATTTAGCTCGAAATTATTATAAAAATGGAAAAGGTGTAACAAGACCTCATCCATATTTATATCCAGCATTTAAAAGTGGAATTGTATCATTGGTATCTAACATTAAACAAGTAATTAAGAGAGGATGATTGATTGCGCAAATAATGTTAGAGTTATTTATGTCAATGCCTTAAACGGTAACTTGTCCTACAATGGCAAAGACGTGCCAGTTTACGGTCAAACTCCATTTGATACTACACCACAAAACTATGTTGTTATAGGAAATATAAATGAGGTCAGTGATAACACTAATCATTCATTTGGCAACAATGTAGAAGTAGTGGTTGATATTTTTAGTGAGCAATATAGAGTAAATGATTTAGGGGTAGTTGATAATATTGCATCACAAATTTTAAATATACTTATACCTGACACTCAGGTAGATGGATTTGATGATACTTATTTTGAGGTATTCCCAATAGGTAGATCAAGTTCAAGATACTTACCATTACAAGATGGCGATAATTATGTAGCAAGAAAAATTATAACAATAAACAATTTAGTAAATCAAAAATAGAAAACAATGGCACAAGTATTAGGTAGTTTACAAAACATTGAGATTGATATCACAAATGTTGGTACAACTGGTTTTAAAAACCTCGTTTGCTTAAGGACATCTTCAGTAAACACAACAATGGATGCAACAACCGAGCAGACTAACTGCGGAGTATTAACAAGTGTTGCAGAACCACTTATGAGCTTAGATTTCGATGCAATTTGCGAAGTTTCTCCATCTGCATCACAAATCTCTTACGAAGATTTATTGACTTGTGTAAAGAACAAGACAATCGTTATGGTTAGAGTTCAAAATCCAACTGTAACTGGTTCAAGTGAAGGCGCTGCTTACTATCACAGATTTAGCGGCTACATTACTGATTTAACTTGGAACCAATCTACTACTGAATTTATAAACTTCTCTGGAACAATCCAATCTACTGGTTCTTTGGATGTTGACCCAGCTTAATTTAACTTATGAACTATACTACTATTACTATTAACGACCAAAAGGTCGGACTTAAATTTGGGATGGCATCTTTTAGATACTTATCAGATAATTTTAAAGATGGCATTTCTTTTAATGATGGCGAATTAAATGAGATTGGGATAGCGCATTTAGTTTATAGTGGGTACTATAACAACTGCCTTGTAAAAGGCGTTTTGCCAGAGATTACTTTTGAAAACTTACTAGACTACATTGAGGCAAATATTATGAAGAATGAGTTTTTAGAAGAACTCAAAAAGGTTATAAGTGTTTGGGGTGATAGTGATATGATTAAAAGTAGTGTACAAGCAATTGAAGAGGTCCAAGATAAAACAAAAAAAAAGACTTCACGTGGGAGGAAATAGAGGCTTACGCATTTGGTGAGTTGCAGCTTCTTCCACGTGATTTCTTTGATATGAGTCCAAGGCATTTTTCTCTTATGCTCAAAGGATATAACGAGAAAAAAGTAGATTCTTATAAGCAGACAAGACTATTAATGTTTACAATGGTGCGTCTAATGGGAGACCCTAAGAGTGCACCAAAGACTCCAGAGGCATTATGGGAATTACCTGGTGATATAATGAGTAAGCCTACTGATGAAGAGTATAGAGAAGTATTTAATAGATTAACAAAATGGCAGAAAACGGACCAATAGAAATAGGTGTACGAGTTGATACTCAACAAGCTACAAGGCAAATAGAAGATTTTTCTAAAAAATCAAAAATTGCATTAACTAATGTAAGCCTAGTATTGCAAGATTTGCCATTTGGCTTTATAGGTATTCAAAATAATTTACCAGGTGTAATATCTTCATTCGGAGCATTGACTGCATCTAGTGGGGGTTTGTCAGGAGCTTTACTAGCGTTGAAAACCGCATTGATTGGACCAGCGGGGTTATTTTTAGCATTTAGTGCTATAACTGCTGGAGTAACATTTGCAATACAAAAATATGGAAGTTTAGAGGAGGCATTTAATCAATTAACACAAAAATCAAATGAATTTAGTGTAGCAATTTTAGATGCAAAAAAATCACTTGAAGAATATAACAAAAGCGCAAAAAGTACCAACGATATTAGATCTATTGCATTAGGTAAGGTACAAGATGAAATTATAAAAGTACAAACATTAGCTAGTGTTATACAAGACTCAACCACATCTGATGATAATAAAAAAAGAGCATTAGCTGAATTAAAAAGAACAAATGATGAGTATTTTGGAAATTTAGATAAGCAAAAAATAGATTTAGATGCATTAAATAAATCAGTTGCCGCATATTCAGAATCTTTAATAAAAAACGCGGTTGCACAAGGTCTTGCATCAGAAGCTGCTTCAGTATTTACAGAATTTTTAAAACAAAATCAATTAGCTAGTGATGTAGCAAATTCAATAAATCAACTGAAAGAAGCATATCCAAATGTTGTAAAAGAAGCACAAAAATATATTGCTACTCAAGAAAGAATTGTATCACAAGGAGGAACTGGTTATGCAGCAACAGAAGAAATACAAAAATACTTACAATTAAGCAATCAGTTATCTACTATAAATCAAAGAGTAAAAACTACTGCAAAAAGTTACGAAGAGTTAAAAAAACAATCAGAAGCTGCATTTAAAGAAGCAAGTAAATTTTTTGATTTAGAAAAAGAAGATAAAAAAGAACCAAAGGCTAAAAAATCTAAAAAAAGCACAAGAAATAAAGAAGAGAAAGAGAGATTGGATTTACTTAGGTTGACAAAAGAAAGGATTGACAGACAAGATTTTTTAAATAAAGAAGATAATAAGAATTTACTTAGGAGTATAAAAGAAAGAAGAAAGATTGAGAGAGAAGCTGGTATTATAACTCCAAAACAATTACCAACTGTACCAGTAATACCAATAAATACTGAAAAACTAAAGGAAAATGCACAAATAGCCACAGAGGCATTAAGAATTATTAAAGAAGAAGCAAATTTAGAAGCAGCATACAATTTAGCAGAATCAACATTTTTCAATCCGATAAGTGATTTGTTTGAAAACTTTTTAAATACTGGCAAGTTTGCATTTAAAGAATTTGCACAAGCAGTATTAAAAGCTATAAATCAAATTGTTTCTAGAATTATTGCAACTGGTATAATATCCCTTTTATTTACTATATTTAGCGGAGGTTTCGGTGCTGCAAAAGGGGGTGCAGTCGGTGGGTTTAAAACAGTTTTGGGATTAATTACCTCATCATTAGGTTTTGGAGGACCAGCAAGGATAGCTGCACCAAATATTGCAAACATTAATCCAGGTGGAGTTCAGATGAGCGGACAAGTAGTATTTGTACAGAGAGGAAGTGATTTGGTAGGTGTATTAAATAGAACAAACGGAACAATCAATAGAGTTGGCTAAACAAGAGAAATATAGAATAGATTTTTATAGTCTTGAAGGCTATCAAGCTAGGGTATCTTTATATTATGAAGGATACACTGGTTCAGTTACAACATTAACTGCTGGCGCAAGACCATTTGTCTTAAAAGAGTTTAATACTGAGGAAGATATATATAAGCCAATTAGAGCGCAATTAGCAGAGATAGAAATATTAGCTAGTGCTACTGGAAGTAAACTTGAAGATTTTTTGGCTACAAGTGATACGGATATTCAAATATATTTTTATTATTATAATTTATCAGAAGTTTATTGGACTGGGTATGTTATGCAGTCTGATTATCGTGAAGAGTGGCAAGATCAAAACCATCTCATCACCATTACGGCAACTGATGGATTTGGAAAGTTAAAAGACATTTTATTTAGCAATAGTGGTGTAGAAGTAACTTCTAAGCAGAAGGTTATTGATATGATTCAATATACCACTGGTGGGACTGCTTTAGGATGGGACAAGTATCAAGTAATAAATAATTTGTACCACGATAGTATGAGTACAACTTATCCTAATATATCACTTAATCAAGCATACATTGACCCTAAGACGTTTGAGACTGAGCCAAGTATATATGAAAGCTCGTATGATGTGTTAGAAAAAATTAATATTTCATTTAACCAAAATATATTTATGTATCGTGGTTTTTGGAATATTATGAGGATTGAAGAATTATATGCTCCATCAACATCTAATTTAAAAGTATTATTTGTTGACACTCCTCCAAATTTACCTATTACATATAATAAAAGATTTGATTTGCAAGTTGGTGTTGGATATGACATAAAGCCAATCTCACCGCAAATGCTAAGATTTATTAAGAGGTTAACTAATCAAGATATTGTTGAATTTAATTATGATAGGTTTGTTGAGGTAATTAATAATAGCTCATTTGTAAGAGGTGCATTAATACTAGAGCAACCAACACTCAAGCAGTACGAGGTTGATAATTGGACATTTGTAAAAGGAGATCCAGTATCTAATACACCAGTTACTGCGGTTAACTTTTATCGTAATGAAGAATATACATCAATAACTGGTCCTATCATTGACAATTATGTTATCATTCCACAAGACTTAAATAATGTGGCACCAGAGGATTATATGATTGAATCAGAGCCAATTAATGTGTATGCTGGCGAAAGATTAAGGCTATCATTTGAGATGCAATTTAGTGATGCTTTCCCAGGTTCGGCAACGATATATCCTACAAGGGTAGCTTATGCTAAATTAGTTACAGATACTGGAAATTTCTTTCTAGTAAGCGATGGACAATGGAGCGGTTCGCCACTTGCTCAAGCTATGCTAGTTAATTTCGGAAGCGCAGAGAATATTATTGAAACCGAATGGAATACGCTTGAAGTTGAATCATACCCATTACCAAATAACGGACAATTATATTTTTATTTTGTTTGTGATGTTACATTAACAACTTGGGTAAGTGGGCAAGTAATAAAAATTAAAAACTTTGATTTTTCTGTTTACAATAGATTTGACCAATTTGAGCTTGGATTAGAGAAAGTAGAAGCAACATTTACTAAAAATAACACTGCACTAGAGAAAGCTCGTAGGCAAATATACTTTGATGACCAATTAACTCAAGCGTATAGAGGATGTATATTTGAATCGGAGATAGTTAGTGGAAATGTTCAATTAAAATCACCAATAACACCAACAGATAATAATTGGTTTAGGTTGAGATATATTGGAGAAAGACAAGCATTTAGGAAGCAAAATGCAATCACACACTGGTCACACAATAGGTACAATAGAAATAAGATTGATGCGAACTTTTATGGTTTGACTTGGGAAGATACTTTGAGGGTGCCAATAGGTCTAATAAATACAATTAGATTTATGGATGATGACCCTAATAAAATATATTATATAGCCAATCTTAAAGAGATAGACTTTGCATCAGCAACTTGGACTGCAACGCTTGAAGAAGTTTGGGATAATGATAGAGATGGGAGCGCAGCAGTAACTAGGTCATTTAGTGCATTGGTAAAAACTGGAACATATACGGGCAGTCAATCTGTTCCTTTTTTAACTGGATCAAATACCGACTTTATAGTTACTGGTGATAACAAAATTATTTATAGTGGAGCGCAGACAATTACCAATGCAATAACCATTTCGCTTAGTGGTAATATTATACAAACTACTGGTACTTTACCAGTTGCCACAAGTTTCTTAGTGAAGCAAAATGGCACAACAATAAAGACTCAAACTTATCCAGTCAATGTTAATCCACAAGCATTTACATTTAACTTGTCACCATCTGGAACAATTACTATAAACCCTAATGATATTTTTGAAATAACTTTTAGTGCAACACAAGTTGGAAAGACATTAGATAGTATTCAATTTACTTCAGGAAGTTTCCAAGTTAATAATTATTCTGTTCCAAATGCTTTAAATTACGACACTTATACAGATAAATATATATATAAATAATGGCAGACGCAGTAAAAGCAGAAGGTTTAATATTAGCACTCACAAATGAAAGTGGTGGAGTTTACCCTTTTGCTTGTGCTAAAGATGCTAATTTAACAATAAGTGCTGAGACAATAGAATTAGCTCCAAAAGTTAATAGTGCTTATAGGCAATATATTAAGGGCAGAAAGACCTATACTATTAGTGGTAGTGGGTTGGTAAAATTGGTAGAAAGCAATTTGCATCCTATCACATTTTTCGAGCCATTTATAGAATCAACTGATACTACATATATTGGCTATTTAGACATAATTGATGCTCAGAATAACTATAAAATCTTTAAATTTAATTGTGTAATAACAAGTTTGTCACTTGACTCAAATGTTGGTAACTTTGGTCAATACTCTTATACTCTACAAGGTACTGGACCTTTTACTGAAATAACTACTGTTGATACTTACACTGTTTCTGGTGGAACTATTACGGCTCGTAGCACATCTACTCACAAACTTGTTGCGGTTGGTTATGGTGGTAAATGGTATTATAATTATACTGTTAGTGCTGGTCCAGTAATCAATTTAGGTTCATCGCTCAACGGCACAAGTGTCGTGGCGGCATATATAACAATATAAATTTAATAATTATGAAACAAATGATGGAAAACGTAAAGACAAGCCTTTTTGGAGCAGTAGCTGGATTGCCAATGATTTGGGAAGGTGCTTTGGCTCAAGATTGGAAAATGGTCTTAGCTGGTATAGGAATGCTATTAGTTGGCATTTTTGCTCAAGATGCTAAAAAGTAATTGAGATGGAGCAAGGGGTGATTGTGACAATTATTATTCAGACTATTGCATTTGCAATGGCATTGTCGAAGATGTTTACGGATATGAAGATTAAGTTGAGAGAACTTGATCTTCGTGTCCGCACCCTAGAGAAGAAGGAGGATGAGATTGGTGAGAAGTTAGGGAAGATTTTTGATGCTTTGCAAGACATACAATTAAAATTAAAAGATAAAGCAGATAGACAATGAGCGAACATAATTTAAAAGCTATTAGAAGAGGTGACACTTACAATATGAACTTGAAGTTTTATAGTGATGAGTGTGAGACCACTGCTATAAATGTAAGTACCTGGACATTTAAGTTAATGGCTAAGAATAGTGCTGGTGCTACTCAGTTCACTTGGAATAATGCCGACTTTGTAGTAGGTGCTACGAATGAGAGAAGTGTTACCTTGTCAAGTGTTACTACGGCTACTTATAGTGTTGGCGAGTTCGCTTATGACTTGCAAGTTACTAATCCATCTGGCACGTTTACTTATATGAATGGATACGTTCAAGTGTTAGACCAAATAACATCATAAAATGACAATAAAAGTAACATATAACGTAACGGATGTTTACGTAAGCGAAACCATATCGGCTACTTATATAAATATTTCATACGAAGCACCTAATAGTGGTGGAGGAGAATGGGGTAGTATTACTGGTACTTTAAGCAACCAGACTGATTTGCAGAACGCATTAAACGCTAAGTTTGATGACCCAACGGGAACAACCTCACAATATCTTAGAGGTGATGGCAGTTTAGCTACATTTCCTTCTTTAACTGGTTATGTACCTTACACGGGTGCTACTACAAATGTTGACTTAGGTGAGTATGAGTTGAAGGCTGGACAGATGACATTAGACACATCTCCTACTGGAACGGCAGCGGTTGGTACAACAAGATGGAACGATACGATAGGTAGTAGCGAGACAACCCTTAAAGGTGGTAGTGTTATTTTGAAGAATGGTGTGGACTTGGTAGCAAGGGTGGTTAATAAGGTTAGTCCTAACCAAACACTAACTAAGGCAGCCTATCAAGCGGTTAGGGTTAGTGGCGCACAAGGTCAAAGATTAGCGATAGCTTTAGCACAAGCGAACAATGATAATAATAGTGCAGATACGATAGGACTTGTTACAGAGACAATAGCAACCAACCAAGAAGGATTTATTATCACTGTTGGTCAGTTAGAAAATATTAATACTACGGGTTCGTTACAAGGCGAAACTTGGGCAGATGGTGATGTGATATATTTGAGTCCTACTACGGCTGGTGTTTTGACTAACATCAAACCTGTTGCTCCTAACCATATTATTATTATTGGTTACGTTGAATATGCTCACGCAAACAATGGTAAGTTGTATGTTAAGGTGATGAACGGATGGGAGTTAGGCGAATTGCACGATGTAGATACAACTGGTGCTACTAATGGTCAGGTGCTTAAATATAACGGCACTATTTGGACACCGAGCAGTGATGTGGGTATTACAAGTCTAAACGGACTAAACGCAACAACCCAAACCTTCGCAACGGGTTCAAGTGGAACTGATTTCAATATCAGTTCAGCTACAAGTACACATACGTTCAATATCCCTACTGCGAGTGGAACGAACAGAGGGTTATTGAGCAGTGCAGATTGGACAACATTCAATAGCAAACAAAACGCATTAACCAACCCAATAACGGGAACGGGAACAAGTGGTCAAGTTGCTTACTTCACTGGTGCGACTACACAAGGGGGGAATAACAACCTTTTTTGGGATACAACGAATGCGAGATTAGGGATAGGTACAAATACACCAGCAAATACCCTAGATGTAACTGGTACTGCAAGAGTAACTGGTGCGACTGCATTTGGTGGTAATACAACTTTGACTGGTGCTGGTTTAATGAACCATCAAATTGTAAGTACTTCAACGGCTGGGTATTCTTATATGATTTTTAAGAATACTGGAGCAAGTGGTAGGGAAATGACGTTAGGTATTGGAGGTTCTACAACTGGGAATGATTCAAATAGATTTTTTATAGGCGATACAACTGCTGGTGGAGCAATAAGAATGATTATTGATACCTCTGGTAATATTGGCTTTGGTACATACACGCCTACTGTTATTTCAGGATATACAACACTTGCAGTTAACAATGCTACAAATGGTAGTAATATTGATTTAATGACTGCTGGTACTCGTGTTGCTTCTTGGAACAATACATCTACCGAAACATATTTCGGTACAAGGACAAATATTCCTTTAATCATTACAACAAACGCAACAGAAGTAGCTAAATTTTACGCTAATGGAAACTTTAGAGTAGGTGCTGCTGCTGCCGATAGCGGAGAACGTCTCCAAGTCACTGGCACTGCGAAGATAACGGGGGCAACAAGTATTGGAAGCACATTAACTGTTACTGGTGATGCAAGTGCTCAAGCAAAATCATTAGTAATTAATTTCACAACAGGTGCAGCAGGTAGGTCAGGTGCAATAATATTACGTTCTGCATACGACACAGCTGGTTCTTTAGAATCTTGGAGAATTGCACCATTTGGTTCTGGAGGTGGATTAACAAATAACGCAAACTATATAGCTTTTCAGTCTACCGCTACTGAAGCTGGAGGAATAGCAACATCATGGAATACAAACTTAGTTATTACACAAGCTGGTAATGTAGGGATTGGAACTATAACACCAAACACTTCAGCTAAATTACAAGTTGATGCTACTACACAAGGTTTTCTTCCTCCAAGAATGACAACCTCGCAAAAGTTAGCAATAACTTCGCCAGCAACGGGATTGCAGGTATATGATAGTACCTTAAATTTAATGTCATTCTATAATGGCTCTGCTTGGGTTAATGGTGGTTCAAGTAATTATGAAAATTATGTAGTGCAGCATAGTAGTACAACGTATGCTGACAGTACAACATATTATTTTGGTGCTGGTATATCTGCGGCAGCAACAACACAAGGTTTGGTTTCTGGTGTATTTAGTAGAAATGGAACTATACGAAGTATATATTTATTTTTACGTTCTCTTTCATCACCAACATCTGAACCTATCACTTTAACACTATTTAAGTCAACTGGTGCTGCTGGTAGTTTTACAAGTGTAGCTACAACAACTTTTGCTTTTACTGGTTCAAGAATTACTGTTAATTTGACTGGGTTGAATATTTCAGTAAGTGCTAATGATGTTTATGAATTATCACTGGCAATACCAGCAATGGTAACAAATCCATCAAACGTTATTTTATCAGGACAAATTGAAGTAGAATATTAAAAACAAATAAAAATGGGAGTACAAATTCAACCAGTATCTATCTGGTACAACGGACAAAGCAAACAAGCAAGTGAACTTGATGCAAGAATTATCTTTGATGATTTAGCTACAACTGCACAATTCTTCTACGAACTTAAAGAAGTAGTTGATGGAGTTAGTGTTGCTACATTGTCAAATGGTAATGTTACTATGAATGGGCAAGATTACATAGACTGGGATAATTCTAACGAACAAGCTTACGTTTATATTGCATCTAAATTAAATCTTACAATAATCTAAGTGAGAATAAATAAATCACTCATAACTTATATACCTTCAAGTGGTAGTGGTAGCGGTACGGTGACGTCTGTGGCACTTACTGCTCCCACTGGCTTTGTAGTTAGTGGCTCACCAATTACAAGTAGTGGCACTCTTGCTATTACTTTTGCGAGTGGGTATGCTTTACCAACAACAACTAAGCAAGGTCAGTGGGACACGGCTTATAATAGGAGTCTTACTTCTATTGGCGTAAGCGGTACAACTACAAAGACTCTAACATTAACTGAGCAAGATGGCTCAACACTTACGGCATCTTGGACTGATTTGAATACTGGCACTGTAACAAGTGTAGCATTATCAGTACCAACTGGACTTACTGTAACTGGTAGTCCAATTACTACAAGTGGTACTTTAGCTATTACTTTTACTGCTGGTTATTCGATACCAACAACTGCATCACAATCAAATTGGGATGTTGCATATAGCAATAGAATTACCAATTTAACTACAACGGGATCAAGTGGTTCTTCTACATTAATTGGTAATACATTAAATGTACCTACTTATACCTTAGTTGGTTTAGGTGGAATGTCTAACCCATTCTCGGCTGCTTTAGGGCAAATGATATACTCTAATTCAGCTGGTGCGCCATTATCACTTGCACCAAACACCACAACTACCAAGAAATATTTGTCAATGACTGGCGATGGCACTAATGGTGCTGCACCAGTATGGGAGGCAATTAGTGGAATAGCTGGTAGCGGAACAACTAACTACGTTGCTAAATTTACTTCATCAAGTGCAGTTGGAAATAGTTTAATATTTGATAATGGTACAAATGTAGGTATAGGAACTGCAACTGGCTTAAGTGGGAAGCTACACGTTTTAGCTGCTACTACTGGGACATCTCTTTACTTAACAGACTCTGTAAATAGCACTTTATACATAACTCACCCATCAACTGGTAGAACATCTTTTTATAACGGATCTGCTATTAGATGGCTAACAGAAGTCGCTGGTAATGTAGCCTTTGAGGGTAGTGTTATTGTTGGTGGTACTATATCCAATTCTAAATTTCAAGTTAATGGTGGTACTCTAGCTACAAGCGGTAGTGGATTTATGGTATCCGCTGATTTAACAAATGGTAGATTAGAAACATATCAAAGCGGAACGGCTAATTGCATACATACAGTTTTAGATGCAAATACTTATGAAATAAGTTGTGGTAGTACAAATGGTTATGTTAGTGGTTTAGTTATTACTGGTAGAGGTGCAACATTGCTTCCAGATAGAGTTGCTATTTATACAAGGTCTGCTCAAAGGTTTCAAATAGGTGGCACTGGTCAAATGCAATTAAACGCTTATACAAGTGCATCAAGTTTCACTGGCACTCCTACTGCCTATCTTGCTTGTGATAGTACTGGTAATATTATCACATCTAATCCATCAAGTGGAAGAAGTACAAGATTAGCATTTAGTGCAGAAGTGCCAAACACTTGGTCTAATATGCCTAATACCTTGCAGTTCTTTGATTCATCAAGTGCTTATGTTACTCAAATAGATTTGACTGCTTACAATCAAGTCAGACTAATCGTTAACAAGCAAGGTACTGCTGGAGCAACGGGTAGTAAATTACTTGTAAGATATCAAGCCACAACTGGCTCACCATTTACTGAATCTTCATACTTAGCAATAGGCACAAGTGAGGTAAGCGTAGCGATTGATACAACTAACACAATTATTACAACATCTTGGATAGATTTGGCAAGTGGAGCTAAGAGTGATGTTTGGGTAGCCTTAATGGGTATTGACGGAGATACAACCGCTGATCCAGTATTTGGTAATATTTATGCTGAATTTAGATTTAATTAATAAATAAATTTGTATTATTTATAATGAATATTAGACAAGTGCCTTTTAAGGAGTCTCAATACATCAAGGAAGAGCATCCTAAGAAGCAGATCTACCTCCATCACACTGCTGGTAACCACAACGGGGAGCTTGTGTACAAGCACTGGGAGGGAACACCCGTTAGAGTGGCTACTTGTGTCACAATATCGGGCATAGGTAGAGGCTGCACTGACGGAGAGATAGTGCAAGGATTCTCATCCAAGTATTGGGCATTCCACCTCGGCTTACAAGAAGCAACCTTCCAAAAGTTTGGTGTTAAATACAAGTCACTAGACCGCATCAGCATCGGCATTGAGATATGTAATTGGGGTTACTTAACCAAAAAAGACGGCAAGTACTATAACTATGTTGGGGGTGTAGTGCCAGAATCGCAAGTTATTAAACTTGCCAAAAAATATAAGGGTAAGCAATACTTCCATAATTATACCGATGCGCAGATAGAGTCGGTGAGGCAGTTATTACTGCTTTGGAAGGAAAGGTATGGCATACCTCTTAAGTATAATGAGGACATTTGGGATATTTGCCCACGTGCACTCGCTGGAGAAAAGGGGGTTTATACCCATAATTCGGTAAGAATGGATAAAATAGATATTTATCCACACCCAAAGATGATAGATATGTTGAAATCTTTGTAACTTTATTAAAATTTTAAAACTATGGATATCAAAGAATTAAAAGCAAGTGCTTATGACTGTTTAGCTCAGATCGAATACTTGCAAAAGCAATTAGCAGAAATCAATCAGAAAATCGCTGAGGCGATGCAGAAGGAAGCCGAATAGAATCCAAACTTATGAAAAACCAAACTTTATTAGTTTGCATTATCTTGTTTAGTTCTTGCATCACGCAGAAGAAAATTGATAGGTACTTCCAAAAGCATCCTGAAGCTATTGAGAAGGTGTTTATCTTCCAAGATGTTCACGACACCGCAATTATTACAAGGGATAGTCTGGTTATTAATAAAATAACCGACACCTTGTATAATTGGTTTACAGAGTATAAGTTTGTTGACAAGCAAATAACGAAATGGAGGATTAAAGAGGTATTAAAGCCTTGCAAGGACTCCATTGTTGTAGTCGACAAGAAGATTTTTGTGGACCGATACAAGAAGATGTATGAACTGGCTAAGAAAGATGCAGCTGCAACCGAGAAGATGTATAGATGGTGGCAGAAAGGTGCATTAATCACTTGGGGTTGGATACTATTAATCGCTGGTGTTATTTACATCATTAAGCGCAGATGAGAATAGGAGAGTTGATAAAGCCATATTTGGACCTATATCCAAAGATGAAAAGCTACACTCTTGCTGCAATTATTTGTAAAGATCATAGCGATTTGAAATTACACAACGTTAGATGTGCGATAAATTATTATCGTGGTTCACAAGGTGAAAAAAATCGAAGGAAACTTAAAGATAGAACTCACCAGCAACCACTTACTTACGACACTTCAAATACCAAGATGGAGAAAATCCAAACATCCGCAAAGGTCCTTATTCTTGACATCGAGACTGCTCCTATCTCAGCTTACGTTTGGGGGATATGGAATCAGAACATACACTTGCCACAAATTAAAAGTGATTGGTTCTGCCTAACTTGGGCAGCCAAGTGGCTATTTGAGGACAAGGTATATTCAGCCAAACTAAAGCCTGAGGAAGTAGCCAAGCAAGATGATAAGAGAATAATGCAAGGGATTTGGAGGTTGGTCAATGAGGCGGATATTGTGATTGCGCATAATGCTGAGAAGTTTGACATCCCTCGTCTTAACTCAAGGTTTATCTTAAATGGTCTCAACCCACCACTCCCTTATCAAGTTATAGACACATTACGGCACATTAGAAGGCAGTTTGGTTTTACCAGTAATAAGTTAGATTACGTCAACAAATTGCTTAACCTAGAGCGCAAAAAAGAGACATCATTTGAGCTTTGGGATAATTGTATGAAGGGTGACCGCAAGGCACTAAAAGAGATGGAGGATTACAACGTACAAGACGTGAGAATATTAGAGGAAACATACTTACAAATTAGACCTTGGATAAAGCCACACCCAAATATGGGGCTATTTATATTAGATGAGACCGAGCATAGGTGTCCAAGTTGCGGTAGTAGTGAACTGAAGGATCAAGGCAAATGTTATAACACCAGTGCTAATATTTACGAACTATTTAGATGTGATAACTGCAATAGTGTATCAAGGAAGAGGCTAGGAGCAGCCACAATAAAACAAAAGCGACACTTACTAATCCCTACTGCAAAGTGAAGCGGATAAAAGTACAATATAGCAAACTTGGTAAGCAAAAGGCTTGGGGATTGGCTCATTCGGATGAGCTGATTGAGATAGACATTCGGCTCAAAGGTCGCAAGGCAATGGAGATATTGATACACGAAATTTGTCACATATTGGCTCCAGAGGATGATGAGGAGGAAGTCATAAGAAAGAGTGTAATTCTCACCAAAACCTTATGGCACGAGGGTTACAGAAGAATAGATAATACGGAAGATATACCATTGCAGAATGGTGAACAATGATACACTTCGTGAATTATAAATAATTGTTCTTAAATACGGTATGGTCAAATTACGCCCTTGGTTTCTACCAGGGGCTTTCGTTTGTGATAGAAGAGAACAAACTGCGAAGCATTATGAATATTTTAACACATATATTTTGTGGTTTAAAAATAATCATATAACTTTGATGTCATAACAAATAAACATACTATGACTGAAATTTTAATTAAAGAAAAACTAAGAGCATTACGAGAATCGAAGGGATTATCTCGTGAAACATTATCAAAGATGGCTAATGTAACAATGCAGACTATTTTTAGAGCAGAGACGGGTGGTAACATTAACCTTAACAACTATCTAAAAATCATTAATACTTTACAATCCTATGGAGTACATAGCAATACTGGTGATTCTGTTAATTACATTTAGTGTAATTTTTGTTCCTAACCAATGGGACACACCTATCAAAACAAAACGCAAACACACCAATGCAAAGTATATTATACCAGCAGAGTTTTGGTCAGACTACAATGATATGTTACAAGCAATTAATGATATGAATGAGGGTAGTGCAAAGGTGGTGTTCTTTAGACTAACAGAGTTAAACGAAAGGTATAGAGCGCATTATATGAACTATACCTACGATGAAAGAATGACTAACTTGATAGAGAAATATAACGCAAAGATTAATTATTTTCATAACAAAAAAACAAACTTATGAACTACAAAACTTTTTGGAAAGCTCACGACATACATAGTGAAGTTGCTAGTTTAAAACACGCAAAAGAAATGACTGATATTTATTTAGAAAGATTGGGTGAACCACAGCAATATCATAGTATATTAGAAAGAATATTTTTTTACGATCAAATAATGTATAAAAGTATAATGAAAGAAATTTCTGAAAAACTAGAAGCTAAATTATTTGAACTTAATATAGAATTTGAAGCTATTTAATAAACTTTTTTCATAAACAAAAAAACAAAGTAAAATGGGACTAAATCAAAGTCAAAGCAAAGGAGTGTTTTTATCAATTACAAATGGTAAACTTGTGCGCCAGTTTTCTGCACCAACAGACAAGTCAGTTAGCAGAGTTAACAAGATGGGTCGTGAGGTACACGAAGAGTTTTATGACTCTCTTAGTGGATGGCTCACAGACATCAAAACCAAGCAGAGTGAGTACGGGAAGTTTTGGGTGATTACCCTTAAAGATGAGAATAGCTACTTCAATCTTGAGATGAAGTATGCTAGTGGCTATGCCACATCATTTCTAAAGGCATTGCCAAATGCTGACGTATCAGAAGTAATTACCTTATCACCTAAGCTGATGGTAGATGGCGACAAAAAGCAGTCAGTACTTTTCATTTCGCAAAATGGCAAAGGACTCAAGCATTACTGGACCAAGGACAATCCACGTGATCTGCCCCCAATGGTCAAGATTAAAAGAAAAGGTATAGAAGAGTGGGATGACTCAGAAAGAATGGAATATTTGGAAGATTTTGTAAAATTATCTATCTTACCAAAGATTAAACCTACCCTCTCAGATGTAATCGAGGGAGAAGATACACCATTTTAGTGTTGGGTTGTATTCGGGGGTTGCGAAGGTTCGCATTTAGGGAGGGTATCCCACCCCATTTTTTACTATTCCTAAATAAGATTTAGAAAATGTGTTTCATTAGTGTAGCATACGACCTAATGTGTCCACATTGGGGTCTTTTTTAAAATCTTGCTCGGTGTACCTAGAGTTTAAATGGGTGCTATTGGTCTCTGAAGAAAAGGGAACACGGCTCACTGCAAGCTAAGTGATGACTGCTTGGAAAGACAAGCAATTATAAACTTTTAACTATGAACAATTATACTATCGACTTGAACAAAAACAGAATTGAGTTTTTAGACTCACGTTTTTATGCCACACCATCTGGTGGCTATGTCCCTTCAGTTACCACAATCTTAGAATGCTTCCCAAAGGGTGCAGAGTTTTACAAATGGCTGAAAGAAATGGGTGGCGATGCCGACACCATTCGTGATGAAGCTGGTCGTAGAGGCTCAACAGTCCACGAATTGACTGAGCGTTATGATCAAGGTGAAGAGGTTAGCTATCTTGATGCTAATGGATACCCAACATATAAGAACCTGGAATGGGCGATGTTTGAAAGATATGTCGATTTCTGCACTACCCACAAGCCAAGTATTGAAATGATGGAGGCACATTTTGTGAGTGAGAAGTTAGGCTTTGCTGGGACTTTGGATAGGGTAATAAGTCTAAATGGCAAGAGGATATTATTGGATATTAAGACATCCAACTCGGTGCAAGATAGCTATTGGTTGCAGTTGTCTGCTTATTACGAATTGCTTAGTGAGATTGCAACTGATGTGAAAAGCATTGATGAGGTAGGTATATTGTGGCTCAATGCCAAGACCCGTACAACTGGTAAAGGCGGTGCTATACAAGGAGTAGGTTGGCAGCTAATTACTAAGCCAATTAGTGAGGTGTTAAGCTATTGGACACTATTTCAAGCAACACACCAGCTTTGGCTATATATGAACGAGACAACCAAACCGAGACAATTATCTTACACTTTAAAACATAAGAAATAATGGATTTCATAACCATCGATAATAAAGACACTATTGTGTTTAAAATCGCACAATTACTTAGAGCCAGGTCGGAGCGTGGCATACGAAAGTATGGCACAACAATGGATAGAACTGACCTTGAGGTAAAAGAGTGGATTGACCACGCAATAGAGGAGTCGCTCGATCACGCATTGTATTTAATGAAACTTAAAGATGAATTGAAATGAACAACAATCTAAAAGAAGCCTACGATACCATCATCAAAATGATAGATGAGAAAATGAATAGTACAAACATTAATGATTTGTATTATATCAAAGGTTTATTAGATGCTCTTAAAATTATAAATGATAAGAAGTATGAATAGAATAATCGCTTGGATAATTATCCTATTGGCTTGTTTTGTATTTTGGTTTTTCTTTTTGTATGGCATCATTAAATTCTTTACGCAATGTTAACTGCTACAATTAATATTTGGTTTGACATAGAAGATTATGTCGGTTTATATTCTATTAATTTTAATGGTGACATTAAAAGTTGGAAAAATGATATTATTTTAAAACCAGAAATATCAAAAGGTTATAAAAGAGTTACATTATCTAAAAATGGCAAAAATAAAAGATATTTAGTACATAGA
>Ga0247723_1000578_pt1 | contig 24433 bp, 35 predicted proteins | sample MSEWelMarce5H_FC_FD_189079 | JGI IMG/M metagenome (GOLD analysis project Ga0247723, IMG submission 189079) | Subsurface sediment microbial communities from gas well in West Virginia, United States - MSEEL Well Study Marcellus 5H_FC | ecosystem: Environmental > Terrestrial > Deep subsurface >... | reverse complement strand
GTGTTGAACAACGCCTTCACAGGTGGCCCAACATACGGCGACGGCGTGGTGCTTTGCTCTACTGCTCACCCCTTGGTTTCCGGTGGTACTAACAGCAACCGTCCTACAACAGGCGCTGACTTGAACGAAACATCGTTGGAAAACGCTGTTATTCAGATCGCCGCTTGGACAGACGAGCGCAGTTTGCTCATCGCCGCCAAGCCTAAGAAGTTGGTTGTTCCTCCTTCTTTGATGTTCGTTGCAACCCGTCTCCTTGAGACTGAATTGCGTGTTGGCACAACCGACAACGACATCAACGCATTGAAGAACAACGGTTCTATCCCTGAAGGCTACACCGTTAACCACTTCTTGACAGACCCAAATGCTTGGTTCTTGTTGACTGATGTGCCTAACGGCTTGAAGCACTTCGTGCGTACCCCCATGTCTACAGGCATGGACGGTGACTTTGACACAGGTAACGTTCGTTACAAAGCCCGTGAGCGTTACAGCTTCGGCGTGTCAGATCCACTGGGTATCTTTGGTTCACCCGGTTCGTCCTAATCGACGAAAAGAAAAAGGGAGCTTCGGCTCCCTTTTTTGTTGCATTGGTTTAAACGTAGTGGTATAAACATGTTAATCCGGGCTTTCCGGTGTATCAAACTGTCCCGGCAGACATCATGCAAGATTGATACACCTAAACTGCATGAAGGAAAACATCATGGGATTCGCAACTCACCTTGGCCCTTGGCTCTTGGGCACTGTCCGTAACACAACTGGCACTACTGTCGGCACTATTGAAAACTGCGGTGCAACCGTTGTTACTCAAACATTCAAAAAGAACTACACAGGTCAAGCCGCTTCTGCGACTACTGACACTATCTGTGTATTGCCTGCTGGCGCTCAAATCGTTGATATTTTTATCGACACCACCGTTGCGTTTACAGGCTCTACTGCCGCAAACGTAAGCCTTGGTGATGGTACAACTGCCGCCTTGTATTGGGCCGCTACAGACGTTACCGCTCTTGGCCGCGCCGCTATTAGCAATGCCTCTGCTAAATTAGGTGCATGGTGCGGAGCGGCTTCTACAGCTTCTCCTAACGGTATTGGTGTTGGCCCAACAGACGTGAAGATTGTTGCCACAATGACTCCAACCGTAGCGGCTGTGACTGCTGGTACTGTCCAGTACACAATCATGTACGTGGTTGCTGACTCAAACGGCTCACAATTCCCAGCATCTGCTTAATTGATCTAGGGGGCTTCGGCCCCCGTTTACAAGGAGATTAATTATGATGCAAACAGACGTATTGGCTGGACATCTTGATGTTTCAGGCTTTATCGCTCCTACTGGGCGTAATCGTGTAAAACAAATTACCTTCCAAGGTAGCGGTGGCGGTGCGGGGGTTGTTGAAATATTTGACACGACTGTAGCCCCTACATCTGCTACTTATGGCAGGTCAAGTGCTTTGGTTACTGTAACCAAATCAGCACATGGCTTGGCAACAGGTGATCGTGTTGGTATTGGTTTTAGTGCCGCCGCTGGCGCATCAGCCACAGATGGTAATTATGTAATTACTGTTGTTGACTCAAGCACTTTTACTTTTACAGACCCAAATTCTGGAACAGTTACAGCGGGTACAGCTTGCCGATACGTAAACAGTGGTGCTCGCTGGCTAGTAAGTTTTGGGACTTCTACAAGTGTTACAACACCTGTTGCAGTTTTAATTCCCGGAGAGGGTATGTTGGCGGCGCTTGGTATTTACGCAAGCATCTCAAACACTAGCTTTGTAACGGTGTTTTATGGCTGAAACAAAACAGGCAACATTGGCGGGACGTAAGCTGTTTATAGGCATCCCAGCCTATGACGGCAAGCTGAACATCAAGACGGCATTTGCTCTGGCGCAGTTAATGCCCAAAGCAATGAGTCTTGGCGTGTCCGTCACGTTGTCTGATTTGTCTAATTGCTCCATCATTACCATGGCTCGTAATGCCTTGGTACACGAATTCTTAAAGACAGACTGCACAGAGCTTCTGTTTATTGATGCGGATGTGGTTGTCAATCCTGATGACATCCTTCGCCTGCTGGCTCAAAGTGGTGGCATGGATATAACTGCTGGCGCATACCCACGCAGAGCTAAAGACGCAAAGTTCTTTGCGGATGTGTACTTTGACGACAATGGCGATTTAGAGTTTAAAGGCTCTTTGATGCGTTTAAAACGTGCACCTACAGGGTTCATGTTGATCCAGCGCCATGTCATTGAGCAATTGGTGGCGGCTCATCCTGAGTGGACTTATGAAAAGACCCCGACAGAGAAGATGTCAGCAGTGTTTGACTTTGCTATTGTGGACGGCAAGTATGTCGGTGAAGACTACCTGTTCTGCGATAGAGCAACGCAGATGGGCTTTACCGTTTACATCGATGTAGACATTAGTCTGCCTCACGTAGGTCAGGAAACATTTGAGCGTAACTTCCGTGAGGAAGTTGTCATGCCAATGTTGGAAAATATCTATCATTCCAAACTGAAGGTTGTAAATGGCTAAAGCAACTCCGAAGAAAAAAGGCCCATCATTAGCTATTGGCCGTGGTGAGAAATTACCTGCATCAAAGGGCGCTGGACTGACCGCCAAAGGCCGGGCCAAGTACAACGCCGCAACAGGCAGTAATTTAAAAGCCCCCCAACCTCAAGGCGGTGCAAGGAAAGATTCCTTTTGTGCTCGGATGTCAGGAATGCCCGGGCCAATGAAAGATGAAAAAGGTAGACCTACCCGCAAGGCGGCTTCTCTTGCGAGGTGGAAATGCTAGATTTAAACACCGCATGGTCGGCAATCCTTACTCTCGTAATAGGATTGCTTGGCTACATGATGAATGAAAAGTTCAGGGAATTGGCTCGTGTCACGATCCTGTTGAACAAAACCCGTGAGGAGGTTGCCCGTGATAACGTTACTCAAGCAGAAGTGGATCGAATTACGAACCACATTGACCAACGCTTTAACAAGCTTGAAGCAAAGATTGACCAGCTTATTCAAAAAGGCTGACGATGCCGAGCGTAAGTAAAAAGCAACACAATTTCATGGAAGCGGTGGCTCATAACCCAGCGTTCGCCAAGAAAGCAGGAGTCCCACAGTCCGTGGGAAAAGATTTTTCAGCGGCTGACAAGGGTCGTAAATTTTCTAAAGGTGGCGATATGAAACATTCAGACGTAAAAATGGACAAAGGCATGATGCAAAAGGCTGTGAATAAACACGAAGGCCGTTTGCACAAAGGTCAGCCTATGACCAAGCTTGCTAAAGGCGGCATGGCTCCATCCAAAATGGGCGCAGTAAAAACAGCGGCTCCTAGCCGTGATGGTGTTGCATCAAAGGGTAAAACCAAAGGCACACAGATTAAAATGGCTAAGGGCGGCAGATACTGCTAAGGGGCAACCATGAAAAAATCAATGAAGTTTAAACGCTACGAAGGTGGCGGCGAAATTGCTGACAAAGAGTCAGGCCTTAAAGCCTCTAAAGGTGATGATGTAGGCTTCTTCCAGCGTTTACGCATGGGCAATATAGACGATCCTAGCTCTGAGGCATACAAACGCTTCGGTGCAGGCCGTGGACGCTCAGAACGCAATCCCGTAAACGAGTCAGTTTCCGTAAGCGGGTCAGAGCCTATTGTTCGTCCATCCATGAGGCCTAATCCTATTTTTGCCGCTGGTGAAGAGCAAGGTAAGCGCCAGCCTTCTGGCGATGCAAGTGTGGCTGAATATTATGCAAACCGCCCACGTAACCCAGAAGCAATACAGGAAGCTGACAATCCAAGAAAAACAGCCCCAAGGCCAACCGCTCCCAAGCCTGATGCATCTAAGCCTTCAAAAGCCACGACTTCACGCACTAGACTTAACACCGAAGCGGAACAGGAAGCCGATAATCCTATTGGTAGTCGCTCTATGGTAGGGGTTCCCGGAACTCTTGATAAACGTGGAGTTACTGACGAGAAGCGAACACCAAGATTTACACCTAACGAGCCTCCTGTTGCTACGCACAAAGGCAAGCGTGATGAGGAAAACCAAAGTAAAGCTCCAGTTGATATGACTAAGCTCTCTTTGGCTGAACGCCAGAAATTAAAAAATGAACGTTCTAAATCTACCGATGTAACCAAACTTTCTTTGGCTGAACGTATGAAGATGAAGTCTGGTGGATCGGTTTCTTCTGCTTCTAAACGTGCTGACGGTATTGCCACTAAAGGCAAGACCCGTGGCCGTATGTGTTAAGGAGTTAAATATGCCAATCCCACTTGCTTTCCCAATTGGAGCCGCTTTAGGCTCTGGTGCTGGGATTTATGCGCTTAAAAATACAATTGATAATTCTCCAAAAAAGAAACGCGAAGCCGCCGCCGAAATAAAGCGCGAGTCTCGCGGCGTTGAAAAGCCAGCTAACTTTGACGCAATGCAAGAATCTATTCAAGAAGCTAAAGACGCTAAAGATCGTAAGAAAATTAGCGACATGGGCTACGCTAGTGGTGGCAAAGTAAGTTCAGCGTCTAGCCGTGCTGATGGTTGTGCAACCAAGGGTAAAACCAAGGGCACAATGATTAAAATGAATTACGGCGGGAAGTGCTAATCATGATGGCAAGCCGTGGCATGGGCGCTATTACAAAATTGAAAATGCCAAGTGGCATGAAGAAGTCAAGCTATGCTGATGGTGGGAAACTTCCTGCGGCTTTCATAGATGGCGATCAATTTGTAATGGCGGCTAAACGCTATGGCTTGGATGATTTGGACGAAAAAGTTCTCAATAAAATTGTTAATCTGGTAAATCAGGGTGACAGTGTTGACTCTGCGGCAAAGAAAGTGGCAGGTATAAAATGATGGCAAGTCGTGGAATGGGAGCCGTTCTTCCAAGCAAAATGCCAAAAGGCTCTAAAAAAACCCGAAGGGACGACACTGACTTCACGCAATATGCTGAAGGTGGCAAGGTAAAGTCTAAGGTTAACGAGTCTGGCAACTACACCAAGCCTGAGTTACGTAAGCGGATCTTTAACAGCGTTAAAGCCGCCGCAGTACAGGGCACGGGCGCAGGTCAGTGGTCAGCCCGCAAAGCTCAGTTAATGGCTAAACGTTATAAAGATGCTGGAGGAGGTTATCGTGATTGAATACGCAGGACATTTAGGCGATTGCGCCGTTAGAGAAGATGGCCCATGCACTTGTGGCACGGATGAAGTTCTTGAAGAATTAGCGCTTGAAGAGGCTGGTTTAACCGCTGAAGATTTTGAATGAAAGCTCCTCAAAAATCGCTTAAGGACTGGGGCGACCAGAAATGGCGCACTAAGTCTGGTAAACCGTCAAGTAAGACGGGTGAGAGATATTTGCCTGAAGCGGCTATTAAGTCCTTGTCTCCTCAGGAATATGCGGCTACAACCAAAGCCAAACGTGCTGGTAAGGCATCTGGCAAACAGTTTGTAGCCCAACCTAAAACAATAGCAAAGAAAACGGCAGGATTTAGATGACCACTACCGGCTCAACCCTATTCAATATGGACTTCACGGAGATCGCCGAGGAAGCGTGGGAGAGGGCTGGCCGGGAAATGCGTTCAGGCTATGATTTGCGTACAGCACGTAGGTCAATGAACCTAATGACCATTGAGTGGCAGAACAAAGGTATTAACATGTGGACGATGGAGCAGGGGTTTATTAACCTGACTCCGGGATTGCCTACATACGCCCTGCCAGTGGACACCATTGACCTGTTAGAGCATGTCGTCCGTACAGGGCAAAACACAGCTTCTACACAGGCAGATCTAACCATCAGCCGTATTAGTGTTTCTACCTATGCGACCATTCCAAACAAACTCCAGCAAGCAAGACCTATCCAAGTTTGGATTCAAAGGCTTTCTGGTCAGGTTAACCCAACGTCTTCAACGTTGGACGGCAACATCACCTCCACGGCAGACACGATCACGCTTAACACGGTGGTTGGGTTAGCAGGCTCTGGCTTTATCCGTATTGATGCTGAAGACATTTACTACACCTACATCACAGGCAATATCTTAGGTGGTGTGTACCGTGGTCAGAACAATACAACTGCCGCCGCCCATACAACTGGAACTGCAATCTATGTTCCTCAGTTACCTGCGGTAACTCTTTGGCCTACGCCAGATAACAGCACCCCATATCAGTTTGTGTACTGGAGACTGCGCCGGGTTCAGGATGCTGGCGCTGGTGTAGAAACAGCAGACATGAATTTCCGTTTCTTGCCTTGCTTGGTTGCCGGACTGGCATACCACATTGCAATTAAGACACCAGATTTAATGCCCCGCATTCAGATGCTTAAGCAGATCTATGACGAGACATTTGAGATAGCGGCAGGAGAAGATAGGGAGAAGGCTCCTGCTAGGTTTGTACCCCGTCAGATGTATATTGGTGGATCCTAATGAGTAATCGGTATGCATCGGGCAAACGGGCGATTGCCATGTGCGACCGCTGTGGGCAACAGTTTCTGCTGAAGACGCTTAAGACAGAGATCATTAAGCAACGTAAGTATCAACTGTTGGTCTGCCATGAATGCTGGGATCCAGATCAACCTCAGTTGATGTTGGGAACATTCCCTGTTGAAGATCCTCAGGCTTTGCGTAATCCACGCAGAGACACAACGTATGTAACGGCTGGTGTAAACGGCCTACAGCTTTTTCCTGTGGATAGCCCATCTGGTGGTGTTCCCACTGGTGGTTCTCGGGATATTCAATGGGGCTGGAATCCGGTTGGCGGGGCCAGTAATTTTGATGCTGGTATGACACCAAACTATTTGGTGGCAACCACATTTGTTGGTACAGTACAGGTATCTTAAGGAGTTTAAACATGGCATACACAAGATCAGCCGACGGCATTGCTAAAAAGGGCAAAACCGAGGGCAAAAACTTAGGCGATAGTGGCCCAACCGCAAAAGAAATCATGGGCGGCAAAAAGACTGCTGGCGTTACAGGCATGGAAATGCGTAAGGTCGGTCGTAACTTAGCCCGTGCAATGAATCAAAAGCGAGGCTAATCATGGCTACATATAGCAAAAAAATGATGGGCAAAGAAGTTGGCGATGCCAAGGTCTATGCCAAGCCACACACCATGTCTGGCAAAGCTGTAAGTGCCTCTACAAACCCCGGTAGCGGCCCTAACCGTAGCAATCTTGACGCTTTAGACGTTAGCATTGGCAATGAAAGCAAGTCTGCTGGTAATAAGCCAACCAAGACAACTGGCATCAAAGTTCGCGGTACAGGTGCGGCAACTAAAGGTTTGATGGCTCGTGGCCCGATGGCTTGAGGTTTAAACGATGACAATGACATACGCCCAACTTGTTACTGCTGTAACTGATTACACGCAGAACACGTTTGATACCACGACCATCAATACGATGATCCAGCAAGCGGAGCAACGCATCTATAACACGGTGCAGATTGCCAACTTGCGTAAGAACGTAACGGGCGTTCTGTCTTCCGGCAATAAGTACTTAGCTTGTCCGGCAGACTTTTTGTCAACATATAGCCTTGCCGTGTACCCTGCCTCAGGCACGGGTGACTACCTTTACTTGCTTAACAAGGATGTGAACTTCATGCGCGATGCATATCCTAACCCTGCGACTACGGGAAAGCCTAAGCATTACGCCATCTTTGGCCCACAGTCCAGTAACGTCAATGAGTTGTCGTTTATTCTTGGCCCAACGCCAGATGCCAATTACAACGCAGAGCTTCATTATTACTACTACCCAGAGTCTATTGTTACCGCCTTAACCACATGGCTGGGTGATAACTTTGACTCTGCATTGCTGTATGGCACATTGGCTGAGGCCGGAACATACATGAAGAGTTCACCAGAAGACGGTATGTACAAAACGTACCAAGAACGGTACGTTCAAGCTATTGCACTCCTTAAGAACTTGGGTGATGGCAAGCAACGTATGGATGCTTATCGTGATGGTCAGGTGAGGGTTCCAGTCTCATGAGTAGTATTGTTCAAACCCAAACGACAAGCTTCAAAAAGGAGCTTTATACAGGCGTTCATAACCTATCTACCAATACGTTAAAGATCGCCCTGTATACGGCCAATGCTGATTTAAACGAAGCAACCACTGTTTACACGACCACCGCAGAGGTGACGGGTACAGGATACGTTGCAGGCGGTGTAACGCTTACGGGCGTGACCATTAACTCCTCTGGGTATACAGCTTATGTAGACTTTGCCGATGTGGTGTTTAACGCATCGGTAACGGCTCGTTGTGCTTTGATTTACAACGTAACTCAAGGTAATAAATCAATTGCTGTGTTGGACTTTGGGTCTGACAAAACTTCATCCAATTTCACTATCACAATGCCTGCTAACACAGCAACGGCGGCATTAATCCGTTCTTCTAATTAAGGAGCTTCCCATGACTATGGACAAAATCACCGCAACCGACAAAGTGGAAGCGATTACTAAATACAACACAATGCCCGAAGATACGATTGGTATCAGCGGTCACTACACGGCTGTTTGCTACAGTGTTGACGGCTTTGTTAAATGGACGGATGAGATTGAAAACATCGTCACAACCGTTGGTCGTAACTTCACCCTAGATACCGCTTTTGGCAATACTGCTGGCGGTGCTGTGGTCATGGGTTTAAAAGGTACAGGAACGGCTGTTGCGGCTGATACGCAAGCCTCTCACGCAAGCTGGAACGAGGTTGGCGGCACAAATGCTCCCGCTTACTCAGGAAATCGTCCTACACCATCTTTTGGTTCAGCGGCGGCTGGTAGCAAGGCTACATCTTCTGCCGTGTCATTCTCTATGACCAGCACGGGTACGGTGGCAGGTTGCTTCATTAACATTGGCGGTAGCGCAACCAAAGATTCAACCACTGGAACATTGTTCTCTGCTGGTGATTTCTCTAGCTCCAAAGCTGTGGTCAACGGCGACACTATTGCTGTAACTTACACTGCTACATTAACAGCAACGTAAAATGGCAACCGGATGGGGTGATCTTGCTTGGGGGGATGGCTACTGGGGTGGCGCGGATGTCTACGAGGTAGCCGTAACAGAATCCATGTCAATCACCGCATCCGAGGCGGCCACAGCTAATTTTGGGGTTTCCGTCACAGAATCTGCGGCGTATACAGAAGCCCAATCAGTATTAGCAACCTTTGCCTTGTCCATAACAGAGTCTGCTGAATACACAGAAGTTCAATCTGTAGCGGCAACATTTGCCCAAAGCATCACTGAAACAGCATCCATTGCGGATAACAATGACGCAACTACGTCCTATACAGCAATTGTGGGAGAAAGTGCGGCTATAAACGCATCTGAATTGGCTAATGCAACATTTGCTGTGTCTATTACTGAGACTGCGGATACCACCTCGGTTGAAGAGGCTGTAGCTACGTTCCTTGGCGATATTACTGAGTCTATTTCTGTTGCTGAGGAGGCTCTTGCCACTTTGATAATGACTATTACAGAGTCAATGTCGGCTTTAGAAAGCACCACGGTCGGTACGTATTACACAGAGTTTTTAACTGAAGCCGCAAACATTGTTGACTCACCCACTGCAATAACTGGGTATGGCGTAAGCAGATCAGAAGCGATGTCAATTACAGACACAAATAGCGGGCGAAATTTGTGGGAAGTCATTGATGACACACAAGGCGTAACATGGCAAAATATCAGCAATCCGCAAACACCGGTTTGGTCTGATGTAAACAATACCGAAACGCCCGGTTGGACACAAATTTCTACACAGTAGGAGAACTAAATGGCAAATACAGCACTAATCGGCCTCACGCTACCAGCCACGGGCACACTGTCCGGGCAGTGGGGCGACACAGTTAACAACGCCATCTCACAGATTATTGACGTTGCCGTTGCTGGTACACAGACAATTTCCACTGATGCTGACATTACATTAACTGTTACTACGGGTACATACGCAGGCACAGGTCTGACAGGTAATAGCTCTCAGTACGCAGTTATCTTGTGGACTGCTGGCGGCACAGCTACACGCACCATTACGGTTCCAGCCCAGTCTAAGACCTACGTTGTTATCAACAAAACGTCTAGCACCCAGTCAATTCTTGTAAAAGCGGCAACCGGAACAGGTGTTACTGTAGCGGCTGGGACTCGGGCCATCATTGCTTGGGACGGCACTAACTTTGTAAATGTGGGCGGCGGCTTACCAGCAGGTTCTAACACGCAGGTTCAGTTTAATAGTTCTGGTGCGTTTGGAGCTTCTGCCAACTTGACATTTGATGGCACAACGCTGACCGCCAATGACATCATTGATTCTTCACTGACTGCCAGTAAGCCTGTATTTACAAACGGCAGTAAGAACTTGGTGTCTACGGGTACTCTGGGCGTTGACCAAGGCGGTACAGGTCTAACCACTTTGACTGCTAACAACGTGATTCTGGGTAACGGTACATCAACGCCTAATTTCGTTGCCCCCGGCTCAAACGGTAATGTTTTAGTGTCTAACGGTACTACATGGACATCTGCCGCACCTGCGGCTTCTGGTGTATCTCAAGCGAAGGCAACGGCCATCGCAATGGTCTTTGGCTTTTAAGGAACTATCATGGCAAATCCAAATCTTTTCGCCGCGACCACAGCGTCAGGCACAACTACATACCTCACACCCAGTGCTACAACTGCTGTTGTTCTTGTCCCTAATGCGGCTTCTAGTGGTCAGGTTTTTAAAATCAACCAGATCGTTGCGGCTAACGTTAATGGTTCTGCGGCTGTAGATACCACTGTGGCAATCTACACCAACGGCGCTGTGGCTCAAGGCTCCGCTCCTTCTAGCGGTACAGCTTATCCAATCGTGTCTACAGTGTCGGTTCCTGCTGATGCTTCATTGATTGTGGTTGATAAAACCACTGCTGTATATTTAATGGAAGGCTCGTCAATTATCGTTACATCCGGCACAGCCAGCGGTATCACATACAGCATCAGTTACGAAGTCATTTCCTGATTGGGGTAGAAGATGTCCAATCGCTATCCCGGCGGGTTTATTACCGCTTCTTTTAATGCATTAGCCGCATCACCACCTCCAACAGTTGAGTATTTGGTTGTTGCTGGCGGTGCTAGTGGCGGAAGGGCCACAAATACAAGTAGCTCAGGCGGTGGTGGCGGTGCGGGCGGTTTTCTTACCGCTTCAGGATTTGCTGTTTCAACTGGGTCTGCAATAACCGTTACTGTTGGCGCAGGAGGCGCGGCTCCATCATCTGCGGGTAATGGGAATAATGGTAGTAATAGTGTATTTTCTAGCATTACAGCTACAGGCGGTGGTGGTGGTGGTGGTGCTTTAACAAATACTTCTGGAGACAATGGAAGTTCAGGAGGCTCTGGTGGTGGTGGCGGTGGACGACTGGGTTTAGGCGGAAGCGGGACTTCTGGTCAAGGTAATACTGGTGGTAATGGTGCTGGCACTGGCGGTAGTGATTCTGGCGGCGGTGGTGGCGGTGCGGGTGCTGTTGGTGGCAACGCAAGTGGTGCAAGTCCTTACAATAGCGGTGCAGGTGGAAATGGATCGGCATCTAGTATTACTGGCTCATCTGTAACTTATGCTGGCGGCGGTGGTGGCGGTGCAGAAAATGCCGCATCAACAGTTGGCGCAGGCGGTACTGGTGGTGGTGGTACTGGTGCAAAACCAAGTGTTGACGCAACAAGTGGAACGGCAAATACTGGTGGCGGCGGTGGCGGTAGTAGCTCTAGTGCATCAGCGAAGAATGCTGGTGCAGGTGGCTCTGGCATTGTCATCATCCGTTACGCCGATACTTTTGACCCTGCGGCTTCTACTACAGGATTACCAACAGTTACCGTATCTGGCGGTTATCGTATTTACACATGGACTTCCAGCGGTTCAATAACTTTCTGAGGATAACATGGCTCGATACTCAGGATCATGGACATTAAGACAGCAGATGCAAGCTATAGCGGCGGGCACTTGGCCTGTTCCTGTTGCACCGCCATCTGTTGAATATCTTGTTGTAGCTGGCGGCGGCGGTGGCGGCGGTGGTGTTTCGGGTTATAGCGGTGGTGGTGGCGGTGCGGGTGGTTTTAGAACAGCGGCTATATTTGAGGTACTTTCTGGTTCTGCAATTACTGTAACTGTTGGTGCTGGCGGTGCATCTGGTGCATCTGGCTCAGACTCTGTATTTAGCACTATTACATCCGCTGGCGGTGGAAATGGCGGTACAACTGTAAGTCAATCGGCTTCTGCCGCTGGTGGAAACGGTGGCTCTGGCGGTGGTGGTAATGTTTGGCAAAGTGGCGCAAGCGCAGGTGGTGCTGGTGGCACAGGAAACACTCCATCAACATCACCAGCTCAAGGCACAAATGGTGGTGCAGGTCGTGCTCACAATTCAAATGATGATAATCTACAAGCTGGCGGTGGCGGCGGAGCTAGTCAAGCTGGTCAGGCAGGTCAAGCAACAGTTGGTGGCAAAGGCGGTGATGGCACAGCATCCTCTATTTCTGGCTCATCTGTAACATACGCTGGCGGCGGTGGTGGAAGTACATTCAACCAAACTGGTGGTGCTGGAGGTTCTGGTGGCGGTGGGGCTGGTGCTGTTTACTCTGCTACTGGAAGCGCTGGCACTGCAAACAGAGGTGGTGGCGGGGGTGGTGGGGACACTGGCGGTGCTGGTGGTTCAGGCATTGTTGTCATTCGTTATGCCGACACTTATTTAGCCGCTACATCCACTACAGGTTCTCCTACAATTACAGTAGCTGGCGGCTATCGCGTTTATCAATGGACTTCGTCAGGTTCAATCACATTCTGAGGCACAACATGAGTCATTTTGCAAAAGTAGAAAACGGCATCGTCACCCAAGTTATTGTGGCTGAACAGGACGTTATTGATTCAGGCCTGTTTGGTACAGGCTGGGTGCAGACCTCGTATAACACCTATGGCGGTCAGCATCCTGAAGGTCGCCCATTGCGTAAGAATTACGCAGGAGTTGGTTACACATATGACTCAGGACGTGATGCTTTTATTCCACCCAAGCCATACGCATCTTGGGGTTTAAACGAAACAACTTGCCAATGGAATGCCCCTACACCAATGCCAACAGACAATAAGCGTTATACATGGGACGAGCCAACAACTTCATGGGTTGAGGTGACTAATGTCTAAACAGTACCCCGGCGGAATAATCTCCAAGACTGCACCTGTACCATCAGGCCCATACGCAAACAGCACTGCGCCCGGTGTGTGGACGCTTAATCAACAGGCATACTGGCAAAAGCTTGGCCAATGGCCTACACAGGGCAATACTCAAAATTTTATTGAGAATGTGTTTTCAACATACCTTTATACAGGCAACGGCTCTACACAGACCATTACCAATGGGATTGACTTGTCTGGCAAGGGTGGACTCACTTGGATAAAAAGGCGTGATGCAGTTCGTAATCATCAGCTTTTTGACACAGCGAGAGGTGCTACAAAAATACTTTATAGCGATTTAACAAACGCTCAAGACACAGACGCAACTTCTTTAACATCATTTAACTCTGATGGATTTTCATTAGGTCTTGATGGTGGTGGAAATGCTAATGGTGGCACATACGCCTCATGGACATTCCGCAAGCAACCAAAGTTCTTTGATGTTGTGACTTATACAGGGACGGGTTCCAACAGAACGATTGCGCACAATCTCGGCTCTACGCCGGGATGCATCATTATCAAATGCACAAGTAGCGCGTATGTATGGGCGGTATATCACAGGGGAATGACTTCCGCAGCATTTGCAATGCAGTTGCAAGCAACAGATGCGCAATCTTCAGAGCCAACTTACTTCAATTCAACTGCACCCACTAGCACGGTTTTTAGTGTCGGCACTTCAAACACAACCAATCAGTCAGGACAAACCTACGTAGCCTACCTATTCGCCCATGACGCAGGAGGCTTTGGTCTGACTGGTACAGACAATGCAATTATGTGTGGGTCTTATGTTCGTAGCAATGGCAAAGTCACGCTTGGATTTGAGCCTCAATGGATTATGATAAAAAGTGCATCTGGTGTGTCTAGTTGGCGAATTGTAGACAATATGCGGGGTTTAACTGCATCAGGTACAGACGCATATTTATTTGCAAACCTCACAAATGCAGAAGCGTCAGGAAGCAATATTCTTTCCATCGACTCTACTGGATTTACAGATTTATCATCAGCTTCAACTGAAACTATCATTTACATAGCCATTCGTAGAGGCCCGATGGCTGTACCTACGAGTGGGACTAGTGTTTTTAATCCATACGCTTATACAGCAAATGGGACAACAGGAAGAATTTTGACTGGTGCAAGCGCACCAAATGCTGATTTGGTTTTGCAATTTAATCGTGCCGCAGGATGCGGTGTTGTAGATAGATTGCGTGGATTTAAATCTGAATTAGGCACATATGATACAGGGGCAGAAAGTCCAGCGACTTACGGCATAACAGCCATAAATAGCACTTCAATTATTCAAAATGATATTGGTGGTTTTTATGTGGCTTGGAATTTTGGTTCTCAAACTTATGTTTCAGAAACATTTGCTCGAGCACCAAGTTTTCTTGATGTGGTTTGCTATACAGGTAACGCATCTGCTAGAACAATTAACCATAACTTAGCGGCAGTACCTGAGTTGATGATTGTTAAATCACGAAGTGCGGCTGGATATTGGCCTGTTTATTCGGCGGCAATTGGAACTGATTACATTTTGTCGTTAGATACAACTGCCGCAAAAGATGGGCCGGGCGCACCTCAATGGAATAGCACAACACCAACTTCTTCAGTTTTCTCGTTAGGTAATTCCACGGGAGCAAACGCTAATGGGGTTACATTTGTTGCGTATCTATTTGCCACTTGTGCAGGTGTCTCCAAAGTAGGGAGCTACACAGGAACAGCCACAACGCTCCAAATTAATTGTGGCTTTACAGCAGGGGCAAGGTTTGTTCTAATCAAACGCACAGACTCAACTGGTGATTGGTATGTATGGGACTCAGCCCGTGGCATCGTGGCGGGTAATGACCCTTACAAAATTTTAAACAGTTCAACAGCCGAAGTGACCAACACCGATTACGTTGACGCATACAGCGCAGGATTTGAAATTAGTTCAACTGCGCCAGCCGCTATCAATGCAAGCGGTGGCACATTTATCTTCTTGGCAATAGCATAAGGAATCATCATGCAAATTCGTGTAAGAGACACTGGCGCAGTTATGTATGAGGACGAGTTCCGCAGACTGCATTTTGGTTTGGGATTGCCCAAAGTTTTGACCGAAGCAGGTTTAAACGACTGGGGCGCAGACATTGTCTTTGAAGGCCCACAGGCTTCCGGCGGCACAGTCTATCAATTCTCCATGCGTCAAGGCGTAGAGCAACTGGAGGGCAAATGGTACACAAAGTACGTTCTTGGCCCTATTTTTACTGATACGCCAGCAACAGAAACAGAGCCTGCCAAAACAGCCGCTGAGAACGAAGCCGCTTATCGTGCAATGAAGGACGCAGAACAAGCCGCCAATGTACGCCGCACACGTACAGAAAAGCTCAAGGACTGCGACTGGACACAGATTGCCGACAGCACCGCAGATAAAACTGCATGGGCTACATACCGCCAAGCACTGCGTGATATCACTGCGGCAAGCGGTTTCCCTTGGACAATGACTTGGCCTGAGACTCCCTAATCATGTGGGACTGGGCTGAAGCATTCATTGCGGCGGCCTGTATAGTGGCCTTTGTCATCTATGGCACGTACATAATTGCGTGGAGTTGGTCGTGGTTTTAATTGATCCCATAGCGGCATTAGATGGGTTGCAAAATGCCATCAGCATGGTCAAGAAGGCCAGCAAGGTTGCCAATGATTTAGGCGGTCTTGCCCCGATGATTGGCAAGATGTTTGATGCTAGGAGCACTGCTACCAAAGCGATGATCGAGGCCAAGCGTTCCAAGAAGGGTTCCAACATGGGAACCGCGCTACAGATTGAGATGGTGCTTGAGCAAGCCAGAGCGTTTGAAGAAGAGCTAAAGATGCTCTTTATGACAACAGGCAAGATTGACGTATGGAACAAGATCAAAGCACGGCAAGCCGCAATGGACTTGGCAGATGCCAAAGAGATGAAGGCGCTACGGCTTGAAGAAAAAAAACAAAAAGAAGCCGAGGAAGAGCAGACAGTTTACTTAGTAGCTGGATTGGCAATTGTTTTTCTTGTAACGCTGATTGCTTTCGGCTTGACTGAGTTGCAAAATATGTGCGGTAAAGCAGGATGTGGGCGGTGAATGAGTACCAAAAGCAATTTGACCTCTTCCTTAAAGTCTTTGTGCGGTTGTGCATTGCTTGGTGGGTACTTGGGTTTCTCCAGTTCCTGCCCGATGACTTGTCAAATAAGATTGTGAATAAACTACTTGGAATGATTGGACTAGGATGAGTGACGAAAAGCCAGCAGACATACTAAGCAAGGTGCTGTCCTATGTGGATAGCCCGTTTAAACTGTTCGCGCTGATACTCATGGCGGTGTTTGCGTTTTCTGGATACTTTGTTTGGCAGAACCAAGAACTGTTGATGGGCGCATACAAAGAGTCCAAGAAGATGCCGAGCATTGTTGAGGACAGGGTAGAAGATGCCGCCGCCCACTTGTTTAAAACCACTAACGCCACCATTGTTGCTGTGTTCAAAGTAAACCCCATGTTTGGAACCAGAGTGCTGTACCGTGCTTACACCAAAGAAGGCCGAGAAAAAACTAACGATGGGCTTGATGTGGGCTTGTTTACTCAGAACGCATCCAACAACGCAGATGTGGTTAAGCTGATGGCGAGTGAGATACCTTGTGGGGAATACCGTTCAGCGCAGTCAGAAATGGGTTTGTGGTACATCGCCAAGGGGGTTGCTTACACTTGCCGAATTAGTATTCCACCAGACCCAAACAGATTTGTAGGCCAGATTACTGTGGGCTGGGATAGTGAACCCGCCGACATTCAGGTAACAAGAACCATGATGGAAATTGCCGCCACCATGCTTTCAAGGAGTAAACAGTAATGGCGCAGTTTGAACCAGCCTTTGAGCAAATGATGCAAGACGAGGGAGGCTACGTCCTCCACGAAGTACCCGGCGACACGGGTGGCATGACCTACGCTGGTATTGCTAGGAACAAGAACCCGCAGTGGCCCGGCTGGGCGCTTGTAGATAAGAAGGAGTTTGGTGGCTCCTTAACGCCTATGGTTCGGGAGTTCTACCGGATTGAGTTCTGGGACAAGATGCGTGGTAACGAGATTAGCAACCAAGACGTAGCCAGCACCATCTTTAACTTTGGTGTAAACGCAGGCATGGGCATGGCGGTCAAGTTAGCTCAGTTGATTGTGGGCGCTACCCCTGACGGCGGCATTGGTGCTAAGACCGTAGAGAAACTCAATCAAGTTACGGACGGCCAGCAGTTTAAACAGGCATACGCTTTGGCTAAGATTGCTCGTTACGCTGAGATTTGCAACAAAAACAGAGCGCAGTCCAAGTTCTTGCTGGGTTGGATTAACCGCACATTGAAAGGTTTAGCATGAGCTTGCTTGCCGTTGGATCAATTATTGAAGCCGTGGGTAAGGTTGCAGGCGACCTAATCACCACCGATAAAGAAAAGATGGAGATGGAGATTGAGCAACGTAAGCTTGATCTTGAAGAGAAGCGTATTGACCAAGCTACAGACTTAGCCCAGATTGAGGTCAACAAGATTGAAGCCTCCTCTTCTAGCGTGTTTGTTTCAGGCTGGAGGCCTGCTATTGGCTGGATTGGTGTGGCGGCTATGGGCTATCAGTTTTTACTGTACCCATTGTTCCAATGGTGCTGGAAATACTTGCAAGCTATGGGCTGGGTTCCAGTGGGTATGGATCCCCCGCCAGTACTAGACGCAGACCAACTTTGGGTGATATTATCAGGCATCTTGGGCATTGCCGGTATGCGTTCTTTTGAGAAGACCAAAGGCGTTGCCAGTAAATAAAGGTAGCTCATGGCGCTTAAAAAACTTGTACTAAAGCCGGGCGTTAACCGGGAGAACACCCGTTATACCAACGAAGGTGGTTGGTATGAGTCCGACAAAGTGCGGTTCCGCCAAGGTTCACCTGAGAAAATAGGTGGCTGGGCACGTATATCTGTATCCACATTCCAAGGCCTGTGCCGCTCATTGTGGAACTGGATCACGCTAGATAACTTGAATCTAATAGGAGTGGGCACTAACTTAAAGTTTTACCTTGAGTTGGGTGGTCAGTACAACGACATCACGCCTCTTCGGGCAACGGCTATTCTGAGCAATCCGTTTGCCACAACCAACTTACTTACTTTAGTTACAGTTACAGATTCAGCCCACGGCGCAATTACAGGTGACTTTGTAACGTTTAGTAACGTAGCTCCCGTAGGTGGACTTGATTTAAACAATGAATATCAAGTCACTGTTATTGATGCTAATACATACACAATCGTAGCCGCTACGGCGGCGACCTCAACAGTTGCGGCTGGCGGTGGTACAGATGTAAACGCAGTCTATCAAATTAACACAGGCGATCCATACGAGATTCCATTGTCTGGCTGGGGTGCTGGCACATGGGGTGCAGGAACTTGGGGCTTTGGTGGTACATCCACATCTGCTCTGCGTTTATGGAGCCAGAACAACTTTGGTGAGGATTTGGTTTATGCCTACCGTGGCGGCCCAATCTATTATTGGGATGCTGGTTACGGTGTAGACCCATCCTTGGCTACGGTCACTATAGCTTCTCCTGCGGTGGTTACAGCGGCGTTTAGTTTGCCTAATGACGCTCCGGTTGTCTTTACAAATAGCGGCTATCCTGCGGCTCTGCCTACAGGCCTGTCTCCCGGAACCGTTTACTACGTTGTAAACACCAGCGGCACAACATTTAACCTAGCCTTGACGGTTGGCGGTGCGGCTATTACTACAACAGGAACGCAGTCTGGGACTCATTACATCATGCCAAATGGTGTAAACATCGTAAATCTGGCTGGTGCATCAGATTGCCCAATCATCCAGAACTTTGTCTTTGTATCTGACGTTAGCCGATTTGTGTTTGCTTTTGGTTGTAATGACTACGGCTCTACAACGCAGAATCCTATGTTGATTCGCTGGTCAAATCAGGAGTCTGTGGTTAACTGGACACCATCTGCAACCAATCAAGCTGGTAGTGTGCAGTTGTCGCACGGCTCCAGCATTGTGACTGCCGTTCAGACCCGTCAGGAGATCTTGGTGTGGACTGATTCAGCCATCTATTCTCTCCAATACATTGGCCCACCTGTGGTTTGGTCTAGCCAATTGATGGGTGACAACATCTCTATCCTTGGCCAGAATGCGGCAACGCAGGCTTCTGGTGTTGTGTACTGGATGGGTGTGGACAAGTTCTATATATACGATGGACGCTTACAAACCTTAAGCTGTGACCTGCGTCGGTACATCTATCAAGACATTAACCTTCAGCAAAACCAACAGGTTTTTGCCAGTACAAACGAGGGTTTCAATGAGGTCTGGTGGTTCTATTGCTCGGCTGGTAGTCTAGTTGCCAACCGTTATGTCGTGTACAACTATCTTGAGAAGGTCTGGTACTACGGCACAATGGAACGTACCGCATGGCTTGATTCTGGTCTAAGGGATTACCCTATTGCCGCCACATACAACTACAACTTAGTTAATCAAGAGTTTGGCTTAGACAACAACGAGACTGGTACGCCAGCAGGTATTGAGGCTTATATCTCCTCTGCTGAGTTTGACATTGAAGATGGCGAACACTTTGGCTTTGTCTGGAGAATGCTCCCTGACCTGACATTCTCAGGGTCAGATGCCTCACCAACTCCGCAAGTTACGTACACTTTGTATCCTATGCAGAACTCAGGCTCAGGCACAGGGACTGCGGTAGATAAGAACGTTAATAAGCTAACTGGCGCTCAGTACACAGTGACTGAAGGCTTTACAGGCCAGATTAATACACGGGTACGTGGTCGCCAGCTTATTTTAAAGGTTGCTTCTTCTAACCTTGGCACAACATGGCAGTTGGGTGCTACCCGTATTGACATCAGACCGGACGGCAGGCGATGAGCTTTATTGTCACCACTGAGTTTGAGCTTAACAAGGTAGCCGCACCTAACGTGCCTCTACCTCCGCAAGAGTACGACCGTGTGTATTTTGACCAGATGCTCAATGTGCTTCGCTTGTACTTTAACCGACTTGATGCCCTGACCGCACAATTAACGGCCTCTGGTTCACTTGATCCGTCTTTAAATAATTCACCTAATGGGTTGTTCTTTAGCACCGTAGATCAGACTTTAGCCGCTGTAGATACGGGCTACCCAATCACATTCAACGTCACATACCTGAACAACAATGTGGCCCTACAGACTGCCAGCACTTCTAAAATTGAGGTGGCTGTAGGCGGGGTGTATAACTTCCAGTTGTCGGCTCAGTTAAAGAGTACAAATGCTTCAGCCAAAGATGTGCAGATTTGGATTAAACGCAACAACGTTACGATTGGATATTCTGCCCATAAATATACCGTTGAAGGCTCTGACAATCACATGAATGTGTCTTGGAACTTCAACATTGATTTGGCGGCTAGTGAGTACATTGAGATGCAATGGGGCGCAGATAACACCAATGTAACGCTAGAGTCTATTGCGGCATCTGCTCCGTATCCAGCCGCCGCTTCCGTAGTAATGGCAGTTAACTTTATTGCGCGGTTGCCTGACCCCCGCCCAACTCCCCCTTAAGGTTTAAACATGGCAGATACTTACACCGCAGAAAATGTTAAAAAGCTAACGCAACAAATTCTCTCACAAGGCACTACGGCCACGTGGACGGGTGGTCTTGACCCTCAAAAAGCCGCTTCTTACATGGCTGATGATTTGGCTAAAAGTGGTATTACCGACATATCTCAGGTTGGTAAAGGCGAGAGTGGCATTATCAACAAAGCCACTGGCGAGAAGTTGCAATCAGGTTATGGTGAGCGTACAAAAGACAATCTTTGGTCTGGGTCTTATGAGGGTAAAGGAAACACTGGCTTTGGCGTTCAGTTTGATGCCAAAGGTAATCCTGTCTTTTATACACAAGGCGCATCTTCTAACGACCTTGTTAATTTGCTTGGGGATAATAAGTTACTTAACGCCGCCGCTCAAATAGGAGCCGCCTATTTTGGTGGCCCTGCCGGTTCAGCCGCTTTAAACGCGGCAATGGGTAAAGATATTGGAGATATTGCCAAGTCTGCCCTGTTGTCTTATGTTGGTGGACAAGTAGCAAACTCTGTTTCCGGCATGGAGGGAATTACAGATGTTCTTGGAAAAACAGGAACAGATATTGCATCTAAGGCCGCTGGAAGTTTTGTTACCAACGAAGGTGAGTTTGACCTTGAAAAGTTCTTACTAAGCCAAGGTTTAAATTATGGCAAGAATGCTATAACCTCTTCTCTTGATGGGCTCAGAATGAACCCGGATGACTTTACAGAAGGCTACTTCTTGCCGGGTGGAGAGGGTTATATTGACCCAATGTCCAGAACTCAAGGTGTAACTGGCTCTGGGTACTATGACGAGATTACAGGTCGTTACATTAAAGATGACCTTGGCGGCTTAAGAAACCCGCTTGGCTACGAGACTGGCAATATTGACCCCAACCTTGAATGGGAGTACAACCAAACCAGTCCAAACGTATGGACTGACAAGGATGGTAATTCTCTTGACATGAGTTACTTGCCTAATTCTCAAACAGCCTTAACTGGCGCAGAAATTATGTCTCGGGCTGGAGCACTTCCTAGCGGTGCTAAAACCACAACTCAAAAAACTGGCAATACAAAAACTACCGCTTCCGGAGCAGATTTGGCATCATTGCTTTCCGGGCAAGGTGCACAGCAGGTTGTGCAATTACCTAGCCAAGATCCTTACGCCAATATAAAATCAATGGAAGATGTTTTTGGCAACGATATTGCTTACAAGTTGCAAGCACTTGGAGCGCCTAAAACCGAAGCATCCTCTGATATGGATGCTCTTGCTCGTTTACTAAGGAATCAAAATGGATGAACAGGTATTTGACCCTACATATGGCGGAACACTGTCCAATGTCACAGGCTTAGATGAGCAGGTGTTTGATCCTACTTTTGGTGGAACAATGCCAAATGTAAACCAGACATCTAACTTTGGCCTTTCTGATCTTTCCAGATTTATTACTAACAATAAAGGTTTAATTGCTGGTGGAGCCGCCCTCATGGGCGCTACAGGCAATAACAATGCTCAGTACGGTAAATCAGGCTATCAAGGGGCTATTCCCAACCTGATGGCTACCCGTAACATGATCTCTGCCCCTCCTACAAAGGAGATGGGTTACCGTCCGGGCGCAGGTGGTATTGACTATGGTGGTGATGTAACGTACACCCGCATGGCCCCCGGCACAGATCCTTTTGTTAATTTAAGGGGTAATACTGGAACGTTAGCGGGTGCTAACTTAACAGGCAATAAAACAGTAGTTCCGGGCGGCAATAAAACTACCACAATTACTGGCGCTAAAGGAAATGACACTATTACAGGCGCTAAGGGTAACGACACACTTGTTGGCGCAAAAGGCAACGATACAGTAAATCTAGGCTCTAAGGGCTATCAATTAGCAATGGCGGCTGGCCTAACGCCCGCTCAATATTTAAACAACATTAACCAGTGGCTTATTGATAATCCTCGCGCAAGTAAAGATCAAATTGATGCCGCTATGGATAAGTTTGGCGTAAGTCAGACAGACTTACAAGAAGCTTTACGTACTACAAATTTTTCAGATTACACCAAGTACGGCTTAACTCATGGTATGGGTTTGCAAGAACTAAATTTTGCAATTTCTGATTGGGTTGCTAAAAACCCATATGCAACAAATGATCAAATTCAAGCCGCCATGAAGGACGCAGGTGTAAACGATGAAGACATTGCTCGTGGTTTAAACGCATTATCAGCCTCAGCCGGTAAAGAATACGCAATCATCAACGACATGGGTTTAGATCAGTTGTACAAGAATATCTTGGACTATCAGGCCGCAGGTCACTCACCCGCTGAAGTTGCCGCTGTAATGGCTCAATACGGAATTGAACAGCGTGATGTCAATAATGCCAACAAGTACGCCGCAGAAACTGGGTACAAAGCAGACCCAACCTCATATGCTGGCGTAGGAGATTACAGCGATCTTTCTGGCGGCTCTAGCGACAGCGGGTCTGGCGCAGTCAACGACACAGTTGTTAGTTCCGGTGGCGGCTTGGATACAAGCAACGACATCTATCAATATTTTGCGGATCCGGGTGTTCAAGCGGCGCTTGCCTCTGGAGATGTAGGTAGCATTTTAGAAACCATGCAAGACTCAGGATGGTCGCCAGCCGAGGTGGCGGCGGCTACGGGCACAAGTGAAGCCGATGTTCAAGCCGCATACGATGCGGCAGTGGGTAATTATGCCCAAGGTGGTATGGCTAAAGGCCGTTACCTCCGAGGCGAGACAGATGGTATGGCTGACAAACTCCCCGCTAAGATTGGTCGTAACCAACCTGCCGCCTTAAGTCATGGCGAGTTTGTTATTCCTGCGGATGTGGTTTCCCACATGGGTAACGGCAACTCAGATGCCGGAGCTAAGAAACTTTACCAAATGATGGACAAAATTCGTATGGCACGTACTGGAAACAAAAAGCAAGGCAAGAAGATCAATCCTGATAAGTTCATGCCCGGTGGTTTAGCCCAAGCCTATGCGGCTGGCGGTGAAGTTAAAAAGTTCCAAACAGGTGGCACAACAAGCCCCTCTGCTGGTTTTAATGCAGGCCTATCTGGCGTTGAATCTAACCTATCCAACTGGGCAGGCCCGTATGTAACCAATATGCTTGGTCAAGGCCAAGCCTTGGCTAACATGCCTTATCAGGCATACATGGGTCAGCTATCTGCGGGTGAGTCTCCTTTACAGGCCTCTGCGTTTAGCAATGCCGCAAACTTGCAGACACCCTCTAGCATTGGTACTGCCGCTACAACCGCAGGCAATATTGGCACTGCCGCACAAGGGCTGAAGTACACACCCACAACCACATCGTTTGATGCTACGCAAGCCCAGCAATACATGAATCCCTATTTGCAGGCTTCTTTGAATCCTCAACTAGAAGAAGCTCGCCGTCAGTCTCAGATTACCCAACAACAGAATGCCGCCAAGATGACTCAAGCTGGCGCTTTTGGTGGCTCCCGTCAGGCTATTTTGGATGCAGAAACACAGCGTAATCTGGGTAGTAACCTAGCCAACATCACTGGCACTGGATACAACACTGCGTTTAACAACGCACAACAGCAGTTCAATGCTGATCAGCAACGCAAGATGCAAGAAGCTCAGTACGGTGCAGGCTTCGGTTTGCAGGGCTTGCAGACAGGTCTATCAGCCGCTCAAGCTCAAGGCGCACTTGGTACTCAAGAAAGCCAAGCAGGCATCAATGCTCTCAATGCACAACTGGCCGCTGGTG